>JAABUZ0100000685.1_pt1 | contig 78281 bp, 72 predicted proteins | sample 5562091 | NCBI WGS metagenome assembly JAABUZ01 (sample SAMN12813069, study PRJNA571459) | rock metagenome | isolation source: Antarctica rocks | place: Antarctica: Victoria Land, Linnaeus Terrace sud | collected 2015-12-21
ATACTCGACAGTCTCGCGCACGTCGACGAGCGCGATCTCCCCGCGCTCCCAGGACTTTTGCGCGCCAACGAAAAGTCGCCGATGCGGTGATGGGAGGGGCACGCCCAGACTGACAACTCACAGACCCTCGGGGCCGCCTACCGCGCCGCGCGGGCCCGGATGGCCGGCCCCAGGAAGGGCAGGCGGAACAGCGGGGCGAACAGGCAAAAATCGAAGACCCCCGCGGTTAGGGGAACCGCGCCGACCACGGCCAACGCGGCCCCAATCGGGCCGTGCATGGCGACCAGGCCGATCCCGATCAGGGCCAGGCCCGCGATGATGCGAACGAACCGACCGGCGCTGCTCGCCATAAAACTAATGAAGGCCATTGTCTCTCTCCTTCTCACTCTCTGTGTAATGTACAAACTGATTGCGCGACCGTGCGCCAGCGTCCAGATCGGTGTTGCCGCCTCTAACCGCGCGGTCAGCCCGCGGCGCCCTTGGGGTTGGCCTCCCTGGCCAACTGAGTCCGCACCCGCGCCGCCATCCGTGCCCCCGCGTCCGCGGCCGGAGCCGTGACCGCCGCACGCAGTCGCCGCCGCACGGACACCAGAGCGGCGTAGAGCGGCGGGCAGGTCCCGCAGGTGCGCAGGTGCTCCTCCAGCAGCCGCGCCAGCGCCGGGTCGAGCTCTCCGTCGATGTAGTCGGACACGGCCGCGCGCGCCGCCTGACACCCTATCATGTTCCTACCTCCTCCCCGCGCATCATGCGCCCGACCCCAGCCGCCCGTTCGATGCCAGCCTCGGCAAGCACCGTCACGAGCATGGCGCGGCCCCGACGCACGCGGCTCTTGGCCGTGCCCAGCGGCGCCATGGTCAGGGCCGCGACCTCCGCGATCGGGAGCCCCTCGGCGTCGTGCAGCAGCACCGCCAGACGGAGCACCGCGGGCAGACGGACCAACGCGCCCTCCAGGACGCCCCGCCGCTCCGCCGCCTCAGCCACGGCGACCGGGTCGACGGTATAGTCCGCGTTCTCCCACAGTAGGTCCACCCGTCGGGCCTCCGCGATCCGGTCACGGCGGCGCTCCTTGGTCCAACGCTCCTGGCAGCGCCGCAGGGCGATGCGGCCCAACCAGGTCCCCAGGCTGGCCTCGCCGCGGAACGTATGGAGGGCACGGTATGCCTGCAGGAAGGCCTCCTGCACCACATCCTCGGCGTCGTCCGCGTCGCCCACCGCGCGGGCCACGAGGCGCAGCAGCGCCGGCGTGTGCCGCGTCACCAGCACGCCGAAGGCGTCGGCGTCGCCCGCCTGGACGGCGACGACCAGGGCAAGGTCATTCGTCGCGGCGTCGCCCATCGGCTCTTGTCCTCCTCCCTCTCCAGCGCAACCCTGTCCACGGCGGCGTAATGCGCCTGCCGTTCACATCATAGACGGGATAACGCGTCGAAAAGGATGCATCTCGCTAGCACAGGCGACCGGATTACACGTCCCCTTGATATACGGTAGGAAGGTACCGTAAGATGTGCTTGTAATGTGGCGGGACGTAGAGGAGGGACATCGTCGAGATGGATGAGCAAGGGATGCAAGATATGCTCGATCGCCTGGCTCGCATCGAGGGCCAGGTGCGCGGGGTGAGCCGGATGGTGCAGGAGCGCCGGCCCTGCGACCAGGTGCTGGTGCAGGTCATGGCCGCGCGCGCGGCGCTGGACAAGGTGGCCGCGGCCGTGGTCACGCGCAACCTGGACGAGTGCCTGGCCCTGCCGCCGGAACAGGCGCGCCGTGTGATCGGGCGCAGCCTCGAGTTGCTGACGAAGGGATAGGCTATCGCCAGGGGTGGACGGCTCGTACCCGCCGTCCCTTTTTCGCAGCGCTGTTGTACGGTACGGGGGTACCGTATATAGTTGGCTAGATGAGCGAGAGAGAAGGAGATGCGACATGTTCAAGCGGCTATTTGGTGGGGAGGATACCGCAGGCGCGGGGGGCGCTCCCGATGCAACGACGGTGGATGTTGTCCAGGCGCGGGCGCTACAGGAGGGCGGCGCGCAGTTGATCGACGTGCGCCAGCCCGACGAGTTCGCGGCCGGCCACGCCCGCGGGGCGCGCAACATCCCGCTCGACCAACTCGCGAACAGGATCGGTGAGGTTGACCGCGCCGGGACAGTGCTGGTCATCTGTCAGAGCGGCAACCGCAGCAAGGTGGGGCGGGACCTGCTCGCGCGGCAGCGGGTGGCGGACGTGCGTAACGTCGCTGGCGGCGCCAAGGCCTGGCGCGCCGCCGGCCTCCCCCTGGCGTAGGGGAACGGGTATGGACCCGGGCTATGTCGCCCTCGCCCTCGTCTGCGGGACCCTCGTGGGCCTGGCGCTCGGCACGGTCGGCGGGGGCGGCTCGATCCTGACCGTGCCGATCCTGATCTACGCGCTTGGGGAGGGCGTTCACCGCGCCACGGGCGCCGCCCTGGCCATCGTCGGCGTCAACGCTCTGATCGCCGCCTGGCCCCACGCGCGGGCCGTCCGCGTCCGCCTCCCGGTCGCCCTCACTGTCGGCGCGATGGGGATCGTAGGCGCCGTCGCCGGGACCTGGCTGGGCGGCTTGGCCCCGGCGCGAGCCATCCTGATAGGCTTCGCCGCGCTCATGCTAGTCGCGGCCGTCGCCATGGTTCGCCTGCGTCCGCCCTTACGGCTAGGCGCTGCCCCTCCGGTTGGGTTCTCCCCGCGCGTCGCGGCGGTCGGCCTCGCCGTCGGTGTGCTAACCGGCTTTTTCGGGGTCGGGGGCGGCTTCCTCATCGTGCCGGCCCTGGTCCTGGCGCTCGGGCTGCCCATGCGCGAGGCCGTGGGCGCCTCGCTCGCCGTCATCGCCATCAACGCCGCCGCCCTCACGGGTCGCCTGAGCGCCGGCGGGGTCGACCTCGCCGTGACGGTCCTATTCATCGTTGGGGGTGCGCTCGGGTCCGCGCTCGGTGGTCGCCTGGCGGACCGGCTCAGCGAGCGGCGCCTGCGGCAGGGCTCGCCGGGATGGTCGTGCTCGTTGCCCTGTACATCCTGACGCGCACGCTGCTCGGCCATGGAGCCATCGCCTGAGGATATATTCTTCGCGCGGATCGACGCCGCCAGCTTCGACTGTGCGTCCGTCCCCGCGCTCGCCGCGTTCGCCGCGTTCGCCCACGACTACATGCGTGCCCTCGACGCGGGGGCGGACTTGTCGCACACGTGGCAGATGCGCCCCGTCGCCGCGCGCCGCGCGGCGACGGGGCGCCAAGGAGGACAGACCATGATCCTGCGGCACGTCTACACCACGGCGCTGGCCCAAGCCAGCTACCTTGTCGGCGACCCCGCCACGGGCGAGGCGCTCGTCGTCGACCCCATCCGGGACGTCGACCAGTATCTCGCCCTCGCCGCCCGCGACGGCCTGCGCGTCACCGCTGTCGCCGAGACGCACATCCACGCCGACTTTGTGTCGGGCGCGCGCGAGTTCGCGGCGCGCGCGGGCGCCCGCCTCTACCTCTCCGCCGCCCCCGGCGGGTCGCCGTACGTCTATGCCGCCGACGCCGGAGCAATCCCGCTGCGCGACGGCGACCGCATCGCGCTTGGCGATGTCCGCTTGGACGTGCTGCACACACCGGGTCACACGCCCGAGAGCCTCTCGTTCCTGCTGACCGACACAGCGGGGGCGAACGGGCCGATGGGCATCCTCACCGGCGATTGCGTCTTCGTGGGCGATGTCGGCCGGCCCGACCTGTTGGAGACGGCGGCGGGCATCGCCGGCGCGGCTGCGGAGGGGGCGCACGCCCTATTCCACTCGCTACAACGCGTCCGCCGGCTCCCCGACTACGCGCAGGTATGGCCGGGCCACGGCGCCGGCAGCGCCTGCGGGCGCGCCCTCGGCGCGGCGCCCCAAAGCACCGTCGGCTACGAAGCGCGGTTCAACTGGGCCTTCGCCGTGCCCGACGAGGACGACTTCGTCCGGGAGGTGCTGACGAGGCAGCCCGAGCCGCTGCCTTACTTCGCGCGCATGAAGCGGATAAACGCGGAGGGATCGCGCCCAGCCGGCGCCCTCACCCCGCCCGCGCGGCTCCGGGCGGACCAGCTCATCGGCGCGCTCACGGCGGGGACGGTCGTGGTCGATCTCCGGCCAGCGAGCGCGTACGCCGCCGGGCATGTGCCTGGGGCGCTCAACCTGCCGCCAGGCGGGGCCTTCCTTAGCTGGGCCGGCTGGCTGCTGCCCGATGACCGGCCACTGGGCCTTGTAGGAGAGGAAGGGCCGGTCGACGACGCCGCGCGCCAGCTTCGCCTGATCGGCCTCGACACGATCGTCGGCGCCTGGACACCCGCTGAGGTCGCCACGTGGGAGGCCAGCGGCTCCGCGCTCGCGCGGGTCGAGCGTATCGACGCGGGACACCTGCGGGACCTGCTGGCGCGGGACGAGATTGCCCTCGTCGACGTGCGTGCGCCCGAGGAATACGCGGTCGGGCACATCAGTGGCAGCCGCAACATTCCGCTGGGTCACCTGGCGGAGCGGCTGGGCGAGATCCCGGCGGGCCGTCCGGTGGTGGTGCAGTGCCAGGGAGGCACGCGCTCGGCGATCGCCGCGAGCGTTGTTGGCGCCCAGCGAGGGGACCCCATCATCGATTTCACCGGCGGCTTCGCGGCCTGGGACGCGCTCGCCTATCCCGTCGAGCGAGGGGGCGCGACAAGCGATGCTTAGCCCGCCATCGCGCGGGACTCACGGGTCAGTAGTGGCTCAGGCTGTCCATACTGTCCGCGTCGACCTGACCATCCTCTTTGCCCCGCGCCATCGCTTGCGCGACATCGAGGCCCGGCGCCAGGTGCGCGAGAAGCGCCTGGCTGATCTCGCCAAGTTGCGCGACCTGCGCCGGCGTCAACGGGTCGAGCAGATGCGTCCGCACGCTCTCGACATGGACCGGCGCGGCGGCGCGCAGCACCGCCAGCCCCTCGTCCGTCAGCACCGCCCTCCATTTGCGGCGGTCGCCCCCGCAGAGCTCTCGCCGCACCCACCCCATCTCTTCCAGACGCGCCAGGGCGTGCGAGAGCCGGCTCGGCGACAACTGCAGAAGCGTCCCGAGTTGGGACAGCGAGAGCGCGTGCCCCTGTATCTCGGAGAGCGTGCTCAGAATCTCGTAGTACGCGACCGGTAGATGGGCGTCGCGCTGCAGATCGCGCTCCAACTGGCCCCAGAGCAATCGCGTCGCGAGCACAAAGGACATCCAATCCACCTGCTCGTCTGGCCGTAACCAGCGCGGCTCCGTCATACGCTCTCTCGCTTCCCTTGACATACTCTGTTTCTCCCGTTAGTATATATGTATTGAACGTTCAACATTTGAGCATTCATTGTTAAGGCGGTAACGTCCTGCCACGACACATCGTAAAGGAGCACACACCATGACCCTGTTTCGCCTCGACGCCAGCATCCGCGTCGACGGTTCGGCCAGCCGCGAGATCGCGGACATCGTGGAGCAAGAGTGGCTGACGGCCCACCCCGGCGACACCGTCGAGCGGCGTCACATCGGCGTCGATGTGCTGCCCGCCGACGCGTGGGGTCTCGCGGTGGCCGCCTCGTTCACGCCGCCCGAGGCGCGCACACCCGAGCAGCAAGACGCGGCGCGGCTGGCCACGACGCTCGTCGACGAACTGCTCGCCGCCGACGCGATCTTGCTGGCGGCGCCACTGTACAACTTCGGCGTCTCTCAGCACATCAAGACCTGGATCGACCTGATCATTACCGAGCCGCGCGCCGCGGCGGGCAGGCCGCCCCTGCTGGCCGGGAAACCGGTCGTGCTGGCCACCGTGCGGGGCGGCGCCTACGGCGCGGGAACGCCGCGTGAAGGATGGGACCACTCCACCCCCTACCTCAAGCGCATCCTCGCCGACGTCTGGGGAGCAGACCTCACCGTCGTCGAGCGCGAGTTCACGCTCGTCGGGGTCAACCCCGCGCTGGACTCATTCAAGGATCTCGCCGCCCAACTGCACACGGGCGCCTTGCGGTCCGCCCGCGACGCCGGCCGCGCCCTTGGCGTTCCAGTCGCTGTCTGACCCGTGCTGACGGGAGATCGCGCACGCGTCAGCGGCGCCGCTGACGCGTGCGCGATCTCCGCCGCTCCGACCACATCCCGGTCCCTTGCATCCGGGTGGGGGGAACACGGCGACGGACTGCGGTCACGGCCCAGCGGCATCTCTGCCTTTCCAGGCATCGGCATCTACCACGCCTCGAAGTGGGCGCTCGAAGGGTTCAGTCAGGCGCTCGCGCAGGAGGTTGCCCCCTTCGGGATCAAGGTGACGCTTGTCGAGCCCGGCGGCTACTCCACCGACTGGAGCGGCTCGTCGGCCAAGCGAGCCACCCCGCTGTCCGCGTATGACGCCCTGCACGAGGGGGCCAGGCAGAGGCAGGCCGCGAACGTGGCAAGGCGCGGAGATCCCCGCGCCACGCGCGAGGCCACCCTGACGATCGCCGACGCCGCGCACCCTCCGCTGCGCATCTTTTTCGGTGATGGCCCTCTGGCCATTGCCAGCGCTGACTATGCCGCCCGGCTCAAGACCTGGAAAGAGTGGGAGTCCGTGTCCATTGCCGCGCAGGGCCATCAGGACTGAGGTCAATAGAGATCGACGTAGCGGTCGATTTCCCACTGAGACACGGCGTTGTGGTACGCGTCCCACTCGGCGCGCTTGGCGTCGATGTAGGTTCGGGCATACTCCTGCCCCAGCGCCTCACGGATGGTGTCATCGTGTTCCAGGGCGTCGACGGCCTCGGCCAGCGTGGCCGGCAGCACCGCCGTGCCCTCGCGGCGCACGTCCTCCGGGTCCAATTGGTACATGTTGCGCCTGTTGGCGGGTCCGGGGTCGAGACCCCTGGCGATGCCGTCGAGCCCGGCCGCCAGCAGCACTGTCATAGCCAGATAGGGGTTGCAGGCGCCGTCGACGGTGCGGTTCTCGATGCGGCCGGGCGCCGGGACGCGCAGCATCTGCGTGCGGTTGTTGCCGCCGTGGCTGACGTAGACCGGCGCCCACGTCGCGCCCGAGCGCGCGTGGCCCGCGATCAGCCGCTTGTACGAGTTGACGGTCGGGGCGGTCACCGCGGCCAGCGCGCGGGCGTGCGCCTTGAGCCCGCCGATGAAGGAGTAGGCCAGGGGGGATAGCCCCAGGCCCCGCGCGTCCGCGCGGTCCTCGAACAGGGGCGTATCGCGCGCGGCGTCCCACAGGCTCATATGCACGTGCGCCCCGTTGCCGGTGAGATGGGCGAACGGTTTGGGCATGAAGGTGGCGATCCAGCCGCGCTGCTCGGCCAGGACTTTGACCATGTAGCGCAGGAAGGTGAAGCGGTCGGAGGTGGTCAGGCAGTCGGCGTAGGCCCAGTCGATCTCGAATTGGCCGTTGGCGTCCTCGTGGTCGTTGGCGTAGGGGTCCCAGCCCAGCTCCTGCATGTGGCCCACCAGCATGGTCAGGAAGTCGAGGTTGCGCGTCAACGTGCGCTGGTCGTAACAGGGCTTGGCCAGATCGTCCAGCGCGTCGGCCAGGCGGAGCCGCCCTTGCTCGTCGCGGCGCAGCAGGAAGAACTCGGGCTCGATACCCGTCTTGAACGTGTAGCCAAGCGCCCGCGCGCGGGCCATCTGGCGGCGCAGGATGCCGCGCGGGCAGTAGGGCCAGGACTCCCCCTCGACGTAGATATCGCTCGGCGCCCAGGCCACCTCCGGCCGCCAGGGCAACACGGCCAGCGCGGCGAGGTCGGGCATCGCCGCGATATCGGGCGCGTCGGGTCCCTGGCCCAGGTGTCCCGCCGCGAAGCCCGCGAAGCCCGCGCCGTCGCACGCCACGTCCTCCAGGTGCGCGATGGGCACCAGTTTGGCCTTGGGCACGCCCGCCAACTCGACGAACGACGCCAACAGGAACCGCACCCCGCGCGCCTCCAGCGCGCGCCTCACCTCCGCCGGATGCGCGCCCGCGGGCGCCGGCGCATCGATCATCGCCATGCCTCTCGCTCCTTCCACACTCGCAGCCACGGTCGCGTCAACTCGTCGGCTCTGTCGTCGATCAACGCATCACTGCGTACGGCGGGTGTGGGTGCGCGGCGCCGCGCCCCCGGCGATCATTACTCTACAGTATGAACAGCCGGTCCGACAAAGGCAATGTATATGATGCACATTCGTCAGGGCAGGAAATAACCATAATGCCTATTATTTTGGTCAAAGGGCACACTCGCGTTGACGCGGGGTGCGTGGCGATGGTATACCAGCAATCAAGGAGCGGCCGTCGTCAACCCGTACTCCTCTCGTCGGCGCCGTGGAGAACGCGTGACGAACGGCGCTCATCGCGCAAGCATGCGCCATGTCGCGGAGGGGCTTCACCGTTCACCCTGTGAGGGGCGAGGTGAGGGGCGGGAATACTGGAGGAGGGAGCGGTACATGTGTGGGATAGCCGGGTTTTTGTACAGAGGATCAGGTCAAACAGGTCCAGTCGGACAGACCGTGCTGCGCATGCTCGACGTGCTCGGCTCGCGCGGCGTCGATGGGACGGGCGCGGCCCTGTACGGCGTACCGGAGGACGGCGCACTTGTGTTGCGCGTCAGGTTGGGAGGAAAGGGCACGGCCGAGGAGCAGGCCGCGCGCGTCGTCGCGCGCGCCGAGGCCGTGGCCCGCGTTCGCGACGCCGAGGTACGCCACGACTATCTGCGCCTGGTCGTCGACGGCTCAGCCGCCGCGGCCAGCGCCATGGCCGCACTCGTGGAGCGTGGCGACGCGGGGATCGAGGTCTTCAGCGCCGGCCCGTCCATGGAGATCGTCAAGCAGGTCGGCCCGGCGCGCATGCTTGAAAAGTACTGCCTGACCACCTTCCAGGGCACGCACGGCATCGGGCACACCCGCCTGGCCACGGAGAGCCGCGTCGACATCAACCACTGCCACCCCTTCTGGGCCCGCCCCTACCCCGACCTCGCGGTCGTGCACAACGGACAGATCACGAACTATCGCAAGCAGCGCCGGCTGATGGAGATGCGCGGCGTCATCTTCCACACCGACAACGACTCCGAGATCATCGCCCTCTACCTGGCCGAGTTGCTGGTAGCAGGAGCCACCCTCCAGCAGGCCATGGAGCGATCCGTCGACGACCTCGACGGCAGCTTCACCTACCTCGCCTCGACCCCCGATGGGATCGGCATGGCCAAGGACTTTTTCGCTTCCAAGCCGCTGGTGGTGGCCGAGACCGACGAGTGGGTGGCCATCGCCTCCGAGGAGCGAGCGTTATGCGAGACGTTCGGCCGCGCGCTGCGCACCTACCAACCGGCCGCGAGAGGAGTCCAGGTATGGCTGCGGTAGACCACGAGCCGGGCGCGGCGCAGGCGGCGCAGGCGGCGCAGGCGGCGCAGCGGGTGGCCGGCGCCATCGACTGCACCGGCCGCGCCACGCGCGAGATCAACCGCGCCATTCGCGCGGCCGTGGACGCCGGGCAACAGGACATCTGCGTCCACAATCCGGGCGGCCGGCACAACCTCGCCGTTGGCCTCGTCGAGCCGGTCAGTATCCGGTTCGACGGCCCCGTCGGCTACTTCCTGGGCGGCATGATGGATGGCCCGCGTCTGCGCGTGGCCGGCAACTGTGGGTGGTCCGTGGGCGAGGACATGCTCTCCGGCGAGATCGTGGTCGATGGCGACGCCGGGGCGGCGGCGGCGGCGGCGTTGCGCGGCGGGACGGTGGTGGTGCATGGCGACGCCGGCGCGCGTAGCGGGGCCTCGCTCAAGGGCGGGCTGGTGCTGGTCGGCGGCTCGGTCGGCTACATGAGCGGCTTCATGATGCAGAAGGGCGTCTTCATCATCTGCGGCGACGCCGGGCCGGCCATCGGCGACTCTATGTACGACGGGACCATCTTCGTGGGCGGCCGCGTCGATAGCCCCGGCAGCGACGCCGTGGTGGGCGAGCCCGGCGACGAGGACAACGCTTTTCTTACAGCCACGCTGGAGCGCTACGGCGTGCCCCATCCCGGCGGCTTCAAGCGCATCACAGCCGGGCGGCGGCTGTGGAACTTCTCAAAGAAAGAGATGGGCATATGGATCGACGCGCTCTAGACCCGGCGCCAGGCCTGGGCCCGCAGCGGTACAGCGCCACGTTCTCGCCCGAGGTGATCGAGGACATCCAGGTCAAAGCCGAGTTGGGCCACTATCGCATGCGCGGCTGGGGCACGCTCAAGCGCGTGCCCAGCTTCGACGACCTCACCTTCGTGCCCAGTTCGCTCAGCCGCGTCCCGCTGGAGGGCTACCGCGAGAAATGCGTCACGCGCACGACGCTGGGCAGCCGGCACGGCGCCCAACCAATGGAGCTGGACACGCCCATCACCATCACCGGGATGAGCTACGGCGCGCTCTCGCGCAACGCCAAGGTCGCGCTGGGCGCCGCCGCCACGCGCGTCGGCGTCTCCACCACCACCGGCGACGGCGGAATGCTGGAGGCCGAGCGCGCGGCCTCGCGCAAGCTGGTCTACCAAATCCTGCCCAGCCGCTATGGCTTTAACATCCACCACCTGCGCCAGGCCGACGCCATCGAGATCTGCATCGGCCAGGGGGCCAAGCCGGGCACCGGCGGCGTGTTGCTGGGCGAGAAGGTCTCGGCCGAGATCGCGGGCATCCGCGACCTGCCGGTGGGCGTCGACCAACGCTCGCCCGTGCGCCATCCCGACTGGGTCGGCCCCGACGACCTGATGATCAAAATAGAGGAGTTGCGCGAGGCCACCGACTGGCAGGTCCCGGTGTACCTCAAGATCGGAGCCAGCCGCGTGGCCGACGACGTCAAGCTGGCCTGCAAAGCGGGGGCCGACGTGATCGTGCTCGACGGCATGGAGGCATCGACCGCCGCGTCGCCCGACATGCTGATGGAGCACACCGCCATCCCCACCATGCCGGCGCTAGTGGAGGCGGTGCGCGCGCTGCGCGAGATCGACATGCTGGGCCAGGTGCAACTCGTCGTATCGGGCGGCATCCGCAACGGCATGGACGTGGCCAAGGCTCTGGCCCTGGGCGCGGACGCGGTGTCCATCGGCACCGCCGCGCTGATCGCCCTCAACTGCAACCGGCCGATCCACGTCGCGGACTACCACGCGCTGGGCGTCGAGCCCGGGGCCTGCCACCACTGCCACACCGGCAATTGCCCCGTCGGCATTACCACGCAGGACCCCGAACTGGTCAAGCGGCTGGAGATCGAGCCCGCCGCGGACCGCGTGGCCAATCTGCTTAACAGCATGACCATGGAGCTGCAGATGGTAGCGCGCGCCTGCGGCAAGTCGAACGTACACGACCTGGAGCCGGAGGACCTGCGCGCCCTGACTATTGAGGCCGCCATCATGAGCGAGTGCCCGCTCGTCGGCACCGACATCAACCTGTACGGGCTGCTGCGCAAGCTGGATCGGCTGACCGCATCCGCGGAGGATTAAGTCTGCTCGTCGATGGCGACGTTGTGCGGCGCCCCTTGTAGCCGCCTGTACCCCTTGCACGGTTAGAGCGACTACTCGGACGCCGCCCCCCTTTGGACTAGTTGCTCGTAGAAGTAGGCGCGCCAGCCCTCGGGCAGCGCCTCAAGGTCGGTCGCACGCCGCAACATAGCGGTATCCGCGCCGTTTCCGTTTCCTTCGCGGGCGTAGAGACGGTTGATGTCCGTCACGCTCAGGCTCCCCACGGCGCGCCGCAGCAGGGTGATGGCGTCGCCGGCCGCCACGTCCCCTTCTTCCAGCACCGCGAAATAGATCCCGCTGCGCCCGCTCTTGTGGAACAAGCGCACCATGTCCGGCCGCCCGAACCGCAGGCCGAGCTTGTAGCAGGGCGTCCGCGGCTGCGTGGCCACCAGTTCGGCCGAGCCGACACGGAAGCGGTCGCCGATGTGAACCGTGTCCTCCGAGAGGCCGGTCGTGGTCAGGTTCTCGCCGAACGCCGCCCAGGGCACATCGATGTCGGGCAACCTCTCCCGCCAGTAGGGATAGTGCTCGGAGGGGTAGGCGTAGACTGCCTTGTCGCGGCCGCCATGGACCGCGAGATCGGCCTGACGGTCGCCGTCGAGGTTGAGCCGGCGCACCGTGACCCGCGCGGCGACGGCCTCCTTGAAGATCCCGGTCGACACCTTCCGGCCTCGCCATTCTACCGTGCGGGGGAGTCCCACGTTGACGGACCCGACGCTCATCGTCGCCTGTGGTTGCATATCAGTCTTCCTCGTGCTGTCTCATCAGGCTAGTGGGTCAGGAAACGCCGGATGTGCGCGGCGATCGTGGCATGGTCCTCCTCCAGGGCGAAGTGCCCCGTGTCGAGCAGGTGGAGGTCGGCGTCCGGCAGGTCGCGCCGGAACGCCTCGGCGCCGGGGACGGTGAAGAACGGGTCGTTCCGGCCCCACACGATGAGGGTGGGCGGCTGGTGCGCCTGAAGGTAGGCGTGCCACGCGGGATAGAGCGCCAGGTTGGACGGGTAGTCGTGCAGCAGGTCGAGCTGGATGGCGTCGTTGCCGGTTCGGTCCAGGAAGTGCTGGTCAACGGTCCAGGCGTCGGGACTGACCGCCTCCGGGCGCCGCGCCCCGTGCGTGTACTGGAAGACCGTCGTGTCACGCGTCAGCAGGGCGCGCGCTGGCCGCTCGGTGTCGGGCGTGCGGTCGGCCCAGAAGGGCTGGAGCGGGTCGAAGGCGGCCGAGATGCCCTCGGCGTAGGCGTTGGCGTTCTGCACGATCAGCGTCGCGATCCGCTCCGGGTGGCGGGCGGCCAGGCGCAGGCCGACCGGGCCGCCGTAGTCCTGCATGTACAGGCTGTAGCGGTCCAGCCCGAGGTCGGCGAGGAAGCGGTCCATCACGTCGGCCAGGTGATCGAAGGTATACGCGAAGTCCGCGGGCGCGGGGGCCGCGCTATGCCCGAAGCCGGGGTAGTCCGGCGCGACGAGGTGGAAGCGGTCGGCGAGCAGCGGGATCAACTCGCGGTACATGTGCGAGCTCGAGGGAAAGCCGTGCAGCAGCGCAATGGTCGGCGCGTCCGCGGGGCCGGCCTCGCGATAGAAGACATCCACGCCGTCGACGGCGCGCGTGCGGTAGGTGGTGGTGACGGTATCTGTCAGGGTCATGGTGGTGTATCCTTTTTCATGTTCGTCGCCAACGCGCTGGCCCTCGACCTCGTCAACACCGAGGTCGTGGCGCGTGGCCGGCGCCGCGACCTCCTCGCCACCCCGGACGCCGTGGTCGCGTGGTGGGCGGAGGCGTGCGCCCACTATCCGGCTGCCCACTGTCCGAACATGGAGGGGAGCGGCGCGGTCGTCGGCGCGGGCGACCGCTGGCGCGACGCGGAGGCCATCGCGGCGCTCAAAGGGCTGCGGGTGGCCGTGCGCACGGTCTTCGCCGCCGTCGCCGCGGGTCGCCAACCCACCGCGCGGGACCTGGAGCCGCTCAACCGGCTCTTGCGCACGGGCTACCATGTGCTGGACTCCGCGCCGACGGGCGCGATCGTGCCGGCCTACGGCGTGCGCGACGCGGGGCCGGATGGCCTTCTCCTGCCCATCGCCCTTTCGGCGTTCCGCGTGCTGACCGAGGCCGACCCTGCCCGCCTGCGCTCCTGCGAGTACGAGCGGTGCATCGGGTTGTTCTACGATACGAGCAAGAGCGCCACGCGGCGCTGGTGCGGCGAGGGGTGCATGAACCGCGCACGCTCGGCCCAGCGCTATGCGCAGACCAAGGCAACGCGCCATCCTGGTTCCGCTCAATAGCAGACGCCCTTGATTTATACTGCTACGCGCCGGGGGATGTCGTTAGCTCGACGGAGAGGATGCGACATCCAGTGTCGTGGAACCCGCGCTTGCGGTAGAACGCCACCAGGTCGTGGGCGTCCTGGCCCTCCGGCGTCACGACGGGACGGATACTAGTTCATCTTCGGAATAGGTGAGAGGGCCAGCGGCCCCCTCCCATGGCTGCCGCGCGATGGCCCGCAACGCCGTCGTGTCGCCGACCGCGAAGAAGTAGCCCAGCGCCTCCTGCGTGACATAGTGCCACATACACACCACCGTCAGCAGGAACGCGTCCCGCACCCCCAGCCGGCAGTGCCGTCCCCCGCCCCCGCCCGCTGTCGCCCCGCTCGCTCCTTGCGCTCATACGCCGCCCTGTAAGCCGGCCCCAGGTCCCACATGAGGTCGTCGAACAGGGCCACCGTCAACCCCGTCAGGGCCTTGAAGATCGCGGGCTTACGGGGCAGCGTGGTGTAGCGCAACAGCATCGGCGCCTCCGTCAGCGGTACCGTAGCAACGGGAGCGGGCGTCTCCTTCTTTCTATCCTACCCGCCCCTGAACCTATTGTGAAGATGATCTATAGACGTTCAGATAAAGAATGAGAATCTGCGGGCGCTTTTGACGCTCGGCCGCTTGCCCAACTCTCTCAAACATTACCTAACAAGCTATAGTAGGCTAGCGGACGGAGCCGAGGCTGAGGCAGGCGGTGACGAGGGCGCCGTCGAGCTTGGGGATGACGCCGCCGAGCTTGGCGCGGTCGGCGGTGGGGATGTCGGCGCCGTCGACGACCTCGACCCGGTAGCCGCCGCTGCCCTTGACGGTACACTCGAAGTCGCCGCCCCTGGTGGCGAAGAGCACGGCGTTGACCCGCGAGCCGCTGCCGGGCGCGCCGTCCAGCCTCCTGTCCGCGCCGTCGAGGCGCATGGCCCTGATGCCGGCGCCGCCGCGGCCCTGCACGGGATACTCGTCGAGCGCGGTGCGACGGGCGTAGCCGGTATCAGTGAAGGTGACCACCAGGGGCAGACGGGGCACGAGCGGCCCGCGCAACACGAGGTCTCCGGGGTCCAATTTGATGCCACGCATGCCGCCGGCGACGCGGCCGGTAGGGCGGATCTCGTCCTCCCTGAAGCGGATGGTCTTACCCTGCCGCGTGGACAACATGATATCTACTTTGCCGTCCGTCGTATCGACGGCCACCAGCTCGTCGCTGTCGTCGAGGCGCAGGGCGGCGATGCCTGCGCCGCGCGCCGCCGTATACTCCGCGGCGGCCGAGCGCTTGACCTCGCCATTTTTGGTGGCGAAGACCAGGTACGGCGGCGGCGTCTCGCCGACGGCAACGGCGGCCACGATGCGGTCGTCGTCGGGCAGGTCGACCAGCGAACCCACGGCCACGCCCTTGTCGGTGCGCCTGGCCACCACGGCGATTTTATGCACGGCGATGCCGTAGGCCTGGCCCCTGGCGCTGAACAGCAGCAGCGTATCGTGCGTCCCCGCGTCGAGGTAGGAGATAACGGTGTCTTTGCCGCCGGCGCGCCCGCCCGTCCCGTCGAGACGCTTGATGTAGCCGCCTAGGGTCAGGGCGATGACGGTCTGGCCGCGCGGCGCCAGGTCCTCGATGTGGGTGGGGGCGTCCTTGGCCCCGGCGTCGAGGATGCGCGTGCGGCGCTCGTCGCCGTACGACTCCTTCATGTCGCGCAGTTCACGCTTGAGGATGTTCTGCAGCTTGGTTTTGGAGGCCAGGATGCCCTCCAGCTCGCGCACCTGCGCCTCGACCTCGCGCAACTCATCCAGGATGCGCTGCTGCTCCAGCGAGGCCAGGCGGCCCAGGGGCATGTCCAGGATCGCGCGCGCCTGGATGACGCTGAGCTCGAGCGCGGCGACGAGGCCCTCGCTGGCGGCGTCGCGGTTTTTGGACTGCCGGATGATGGCGATGACCCGGTCGAGGTTGTCGATGGCGACCTTGAGGCCCTGCAGGACGTGGCGGCGGTCGTTGGCCTCGTCGAGGTCGAACTCGGTGCGGCGGCGGATGACGTCCTTGCGGTGGTCGATGAAGACGGAGAGGGCGCGCTTGAGCGGCAGCATGTGCGGCGCGCCGTCGACGAGGCCCAGCATGTTGATGCCGAAGGTCGTCTGCAGGTCCGTCTTGGCCAGCAGCACGTTGAGCACGCTGTTGGGCTGGGCGTCGCGCTTGATCTCGATCACGATGCGCATGCCGCTGCGGTCGCTCTCGTCGCGCATGGCGCTGATGCCCTCGACCTTGCGCTCGCGCACCAGATCGGAGATGCGCTCGATCAACTGCGACTTGTTGACCTGGAAGGGCAGTTCGGTCACGATGATGGACTCGCGGCCCTTCTGGTCGCGTTCGACCGAGGTAACGGCGCGGATGGCGACGCGGCCGGCCCCGGTGGCGTAGGCCTGGGCGATGCCCTCGCGGCCCATGATCATACCGCCGGTGGGGAAGTCGGGTCCGGGCATCACGGCCAGGAACTCCTCGACGGCGGCGTCGGGGTTGTCGATCAGCACAGTGATGGCGTCGACCAGTTCGCCGAGGTTGTGCGGCGGGATGCTGGTGGACATGCCCACGGCGATGCCCTCGGAGCCGTTGAGCAGTAGCGTGGGCAGGCGCGAGGGCAGGACGACCGGCTGCTGGTAGCGGCCGTCGAAGTTGTCGACGAAGGGCACGGTGGCCTTGTCGATGTCGGCCAGCAGCTCCTCGGCCAGGCGGGTCAGCTTGACCTCAGTGTAGCGCATGGCGGCGGGGGGATCGCCGTCGACGGAGCCGAAGTTGCCCTGGCCCTCGACGAGGGGGTAGCGCATCTTGAAGTCCTGGGCCATGCGCACCAGGGTGTCGTAGACGGCCACGTCGCCGTGGGGGTGGAACTTGCCCAGCACCTCGCCGACCACGGTGGCGCTCTTGCGGTAGGGGCCGGCGTTGCGCAGGCCGAGGCCCAGCATGCCGTAGAGCACGCGGCGCTGCACGGGCTTGAGGCCGTCGCGGGCGTCGGGCAGGGCGCGGCTGACGATCACGCTCATGGCGTAGTCGAGGTAGGACGAGCGCATGCGGTCGTCGAGTTCGATGTCTTGCATGTTCTTGGCGGGTGCGACCATCGGTACCTCCGGGAGTTGTCAGTTGTCAGTTGCTGGTAGGGGCGTATTGCATACGCCCGGTTGTCGGACCGGGCGTATGCAATACGCCCGGTTGTCGGCCAGGATTGCCGTGGAGAAGAAGGCCGGGTTGGGTTTCAAGATTCAATGTTGACGATGTGCTGGATGTCGTTAGGGATTTGCGGGAGGGCCGTGCGCAGGAAATCGGGATAGAGCGGTGGTTGCAGACGCTCCAGGTCGTCGAGGGAATGCCAGGAGAAGTAGAGGCGCAGGTTGGTCTCGCAGCCCTGGAATAGTTGGCCGATGGGCGCATCCAGCAGGGGCACGCGCGGAGGCAGGGCGACCAGGTAGTAGAAGCCAAGCTCGTGTACCCGCATTTCATACTCCGAGCCGAAGAAGTTCTCGACCACATAGAGCAGGCGGTCGATGCGTGCGTCGACGCCCAACTCCTCTCGCAACTCGCGCGTGACGGTCACGGTCGAAGGCTCCAGTAGCTCGCAGCGCCCGCCTGGCAGGAACAGGTGTCCGTGCTCTCCGTCGCGGCACAGCAGCACGCAGCCGTCGCGCAAGATCACGGCGGCGACGCGGTACGAAAAGCGCGCGATAGGAGTGTCGAAGGTGATCAGCGTTAATACTCCTTGCCAACGGCAGCCACTACTTGATCATGTGGAATTGCGGGTGCTTCAACCAGGCGTCAAGGAAATCCGCGTCGACGATATGAGAGACAAAACGCCTTGTCGGCGTGACCTCGTACCAGTACTCGAACGTTTTACCAGGCATTGTCGACAAGAATGCCCGTACTTCGTCAATCGTCCAGCCCCAGATATGATCATCGTCCAGGTAATGCCGTCCGGGCGGTAATGGCAAACGCGGCGTGATCGCTCCCCCCATACCTACGACACCACCTAACTCCCTAGCCCAATATAAAGCTAGACGACCAAGAATGAGGTGGTCTACGGGTTGTTTACAGTTGGCACTAATGTAAAATCCACCTTGGGGCGTGTATCCTAAACAGAATTGCAACGAATCATGCTCCTCCGGGTAGACCACCGGCTCTTGATCGGAGAAGCTGAACGGACGCGGCCCTTCTCGGCGCAAATCGACCAGGTCCGGGAAGGTTTGCTCAGTAACCGAGAAGTCGTAGTTCAGCAATCTGCCTCCTGCTCTTGCTGTTACCCAGCGACCGTTAGCATCTAGCCAGGCACACAGCGTCGAAAGCTGCTCATCCGTGAGCGTCTCTAGAAGCAAGACGGAGGCTACTGGACCCATACGAGACCCTCACCCTCAGCATCAACGTGCACAAAGGTGCTTTCCAGGACCGACGCATCATCACGCAGATAGATAACCTTCCCCTTTTTGAGAATCTCATCTCTAACGAACAAGCGGTTTGCCTTCATGTGTTCCCACTCGGCTGGCGTGTACACAAGGACATCCATACCCACAGTCGAGCGCGTAAGTAAGCTGACTTGCTTCAGACGCTCAAAAAACGGCAGGTCCGTCTCGGTGATGACGACGAGGTCGAGGTCGCTCCACTCGTGGATGTGGCCGCTCGCGTAGGAGCCAAACACGATGATCCGCTCCGGCCGCAGCGCGGGGACCACCACCGCGACGAAGTGATCCAGCTCTGACGACAGCCTGGCCCTGCGCTGCTCGATGGCCTCCGCCGCTGTTATCTCGGGCGTCGTTGTGTCCGTGATCATATGGTCCTCCAGACGTGACCGGCCGTTGCTATGGAAAATCTCTATCACTGTATCAAAGCGTCAGGCCGGCGCGAATGCGACCCTGTCGTAGACATCGGCGAGCGCAAGGTTGACGACGCCTCCCGATAACGCCAGGTGGACTGCCTGGGCAAGGTCATCGAACGTTTGTAAGAGCCACCCCTCCGGCGTGCGGCGGAAATACTCGACGTAGACGCGATCCTGATCGACCAACAGGTAGTGCGCGAACGTGGGGAGGGCACGGTAGAGTTCGAACTTACCGCTACGATCGTAGCTGGCCGTCGACGGCGACAATACCTCGACCAGCAGGGTAGGATTGGTCACGATGTCGTCATGCCCGGATAGCGTCTCGATCTCGCCACAGATGACGACCGCATCGGGATAGGCGTAGAAGCCGTTGCCCTGCACATGCACCTTCATGTCGCTGGTCAGCGTGCGGCACGGTGTCCTCCTCAGCCCGAGATTGAGTTCGGCATTGACGTTGCTGCTGATCAAACTGTGGTTGACCGATCCGCCGGCCATCAGGTAGAGCCGTCCCCGATAGTATTCGCTCCTGTCGGCGGCGTCCCGATCCAGGGCCAGGTATTCCTCCGCTGTATAGGATGTCTTCGCCGTCTGTGCCATGCGCGCCTCCTGCCTAGACGTCCAGGTTCTGCACGGTGTGGGCGTGGGTCTCGATGAACCGCTTGCGCGGCGGGACGTTGCTGCCCATCAGGGTGGTGAAGGTGTCGTCGAGGCGGATCAGGTTCTCGGCGTTGACGCGCAGCAGGGTGCGCGTGGCGGGGTCCATGGTTGTGTCCCACAGCTGCTGCGCCGACATCTCGCCGAGGCCCTTATAGCGCTGAATCTCGGCGCGCTTGCGGCCGGCGTGGCGTTTGACGAGGGCGTCGCGCTCCCCGTCGGAGTAGGCCCAATGCACGTCCTTGCCGATGGCGACGCGGTAGAGCGGCGGCTGCGCCAGGTAGAGGTGCCCGCCGGTGATCAGGGGGCGCATGTGGCGGAAGAAGAGCGTCAGCAGCAGGGTCGAGATATGCGAGCCGTCGACATCGGCGTCGGTCATGATGACCACCGCGCCGTAGCGCAGCTTAGAGGCGTCGAAATTGTTGCCGACGCCCGCGCCCAGCGCGGTGATGAGGGCCTTGATCTCGGCGGAGTCCAGCAGCTTGTCCGGTGCGGCCTTCTCCACGTTGAGGATCTTGCCGCGCAGGGGCAGGATGGCCTGGAAGCGGCGCTCACGGCCCTGCTTGGCCGAGCCGCCGGCCGAGTCGCCCTCCACGATGAACAACTCGCTCTTGGCCGCGTCGCGCTCCTGGCAGTCGGCCAGCTTGCCGGGCAGGGTGGAGACCATCAGAGGGTCCTTGCGGATCACAAGGTCCTTGGCCTTGCGCGCGGCCTCGCGGGCGCGGGCGGAGAGCCAGCACTTCTCGATGATCCGTTTGAGGTCGGCGGGATAGCGGTCGAAGTGGGCGGCGAGGCCCTCGGCCAGCGCGGCGTCGACCTGCGAGCGCACCTCGGCGTTGCCGAGCTTGGTCTTGGTCTGGCCCTCGAACTCGGGCTCGAGCAGGCGCACCGAGATGACGGCAGAGAGCCCTTCGCGTACGTCCTCGCCGGTCAGGGCGGCGTCGCCCTTGAGCAAGCCGGCCTTGCGGCCGAGGTCGTTGAGCACGCGGGTCAGAGCGGTGCGGAAGCCGGTCAGGTGGGTACCGCCGTCGACGGTGTGGATGTTGTTGGCGTAGGCGAAGGTGCTCTCGTTGTAGCCGTCGTTGTACTGCAGGGCGATGTCGATGGTGGTGGTGCTGACCAGCTTGGAGATGGCGATGGGCTGGTGGAGCACCGTCTTGTTGGTGTTGAGGTAGCGCACGTAGGAGATGATGCCGCCCTCGAAGTAGAACGAGTAGGCGCTCTCCGGCTGCTGGCGCGCGTCGACCACCTGTACGGTGAGGCCGCTGTTGAGGTAGCAGGCCTCGCGCATGCGGTCGTGGATCAGGTCGAGCTTCCACTCGGCGTGGCCGAAGACGTGGGGATCGGGCCAGAAGGTGATGGTCGTGCCGGTGTCGTCTGCCCGGCCGACCGAGCGCACGTCGGCGCTGGGTTTGCCGCCGACAAACTCCTGCCGGTAGAGGCGGCCGTTGCGGCGCACCTCGGCCACCAGGCGCGTGGAGAGGGCGTTGACGACGGAGATGCCGACGCCGTGCAGGCCGCCGGAGACCTTGTAGGAGCCCGAGCCGAACTTGCCGCCGGCGTGCAGCACGGTCAGGGCGACCTCCAGGCCGCTCTTGCCGGTCTTGTGGCGGTCGACAGGGAAGCCCCGGCCCCAGTCGGTGACGGAGACCGAATTATCGGGGTGCAGGGTGATGCGAATGCGGTCGCCGAAGCCGGCCAGGGACTCGTCGATAGAGTTGTCCGTCACCTCCCACAGCAGGTGGTGCAGGCCGCGGTAGTCGGTCGAGCCGATGTACATGCCGGGCCGGCGGCGCACGGCGTCGAGGCCCTCCAGGATCTGGATCTGGTCGGCGGTGTAGTCCTGCCCCGTGGCGACCGCGTTTGCCTTCATGGCCATGCTCGGCTGTCCTCCCACTAGTCGTTAGTCATTAGTCGTCAGTCGTCGGTTGCGGACGAGGATTGATTGCGCGGTTGGTAGACGCCGGTAGGCAAAATGATAGTGCGACCAGGACGCCGCTTTATATAGAACACTTGTGCTACAATTATACCATCTTGAGGGGTGTCACGGCAACTGCGCGCCGTGAACGCCTGGTATGCTGGAAGTACATCCGGGGAGGCGTTACACGGTCGCCGTAAGGCCGGCGCACCCCTGACCCTCCGGGGCGCCCGATCCTCGTCGTGCCCCGAATGATGACAACGGGCCCGATCGTGTGCCCTTGATGTGAGGACGGAGAGCGATGCCACCCCAGCCACTCCAGCCACCCCGAGCCGACGACTTTGCCCCCACCAATCCCCTTGCCGATCCCCTGCTGGCCGACGCGTATGAGTTCACCATGGCCTATGCCTGGTGGAAGGACGGGAAGGCCGACCGCGACGCGGTGGCCGACCTCTACTTCAGGCGCAACCCGTTCGGCGGGGAGTTCACCGTCTTCGCGGGCCTGGCGGAGGTGGCGCGCTTCCTGGCGGGCTATCGCTTCACCGACCATCACATCGAGCGGCTGCGCGCGCTCCTGCCCGCCGGCGCCGACCCCGGCTTCTTCGACTGGCTGCGCGCCCTCACCCCGGACCGGGTGCGGGTGCGGGCCCTGCGCGAGGGCAGCTTTGCCTTCCCCCGCGTGCCCTTGCTCATCGTCGAGGGGCCTATCGCCCAGGTGCAGCTCCTGGAGACGGCGCTGCTCACCCTGGTCAACTACCCCACCCTCGTCGCCACGGCCGCGGCCCGTCTGCGCCTGGCCGCCGGCCCCGACAGGCGCCTGCTCGAGTTCGGCCTGCGGCGGGCGCCCGGCGTCGATGGCGGGATCTCGGCCAGCCGCTACGCGTACGTCGGGGGCTTCGACGCCACCAGCGACGTCAAAGCGGCCGACCTCTTCCCGGAATTGCCCGTCGCGGGCACCCACGCCCACGCCTTCGTGCAGAGCTACCTGGGCCTGGCGGACGCGGACCCCTCCGGCTTCGCCGCCGCCGCCGGCTCCCCCTTCGACCTCAAGGAGGCGGCCCTGCGCTACCGCGCGCGCCTCGACGCCCCGCACACCAACGACGGTGAGCTGGCGGCCTTTCTGGCCTATGCCGCCGCCTATCCCCGCGCCTTCCTGGCCCTGGTGGACACCTACGACACCATGAGGAGCGGCCTGCCCAACTTCCTGGCGGTGGCCCTTGCCCTGCACGAGGCCGGCTATGCGCCTCTCGGCATCCGGCTGGACTCGGGGGACCTGGCCTACCTCTCGCGCCGGGCGCGGGCCGCCTTCGAGGAGGTCTCCGCGCGCTTTTCCGTGCCCTTCGCGCGCCTCACCATCGTCGCCAGCAACGACCTGGACGAGGCAACCATCCTGGCCCTCAGCGTGCAGGGCCATCAGATCGACACGTTCGGCATCGGCACCCGCCTGGTGATGCCGGGGGAGGCGCTGGGGGCGGTCTACAAGCTGATGGCAGTGGACGGCCATCCGCGGATCAAGGTGTCGAACGACAGCGCCAAGATCTCGATCCCCGGCCGCAAGAACGCCTACCGCTTGTTCGCGGGCGGCAGCGACGGCGGACAGCCCGTCCCGGTGGTCGACCTGATGACGCTCGCCGACGAGGAGCCTCCCGTGCCCGGCCGGCCGGTCCTCTGCCGGCATCCCTTCGACGAGACCAAGCGGGTCCTGGTCACGCCCCGGCGGGTGGAGGACCTCTACGGCGTCGTGTGGGACGGCGCGGCCCGGCGCGAGGCGATTGCGCCGCTGGAAAAGGTGCGCGCCGCCGTCCTGGAGCAGCTGGCCCATTTCCGGCAGGACCACCTGCGAGCGGTGAACCCCACCCCCTACAAGGTGAGCGTGAGCGCGCGCCTCTACGACTTCGTCCACGACTTGCTGGCGAGCGAGGCGCCCATCGCGGAGATCCACTAGGCGCTTGGGGCACCGACATCGACAATTTTTTGTCGATCTTGGCTGCTCCGTCAGGAGCCTCTTGTTCAGGGCGAAGTCCCTGAACAAGGTTAGACTCCTACTACGGGCAAACGTGGTGCGATTGCGTCAAGTTTTCGCGTCACGTCTTGTCGGTCTGAGGCGGAGCCCCGCTAGTAGTCCGTCAAGCGATCTTTGACCCCCGTAGGGTGAGCGTGCGCCTGTAGATAACGCGAGAGCGGGGAGGGCAAGCGATGCGGTAGACGCCGCGTCGCTTGCCCTCCCCGCTCTTGTACTGGCCGTGATCCACTTGCACATGTTGCCGCTGCTCAGTACGCGTCCACGGTCGAACACACCCAGGTCCAGTATGGGACTGATGCGCCGAGCGCCGGCCTCGATGAAGGCGGTGTGCTGTTCTTCGGCGGCGTCGATGCCGCCGGGCGCGCAGCCGATGTAGACGCACGCGCTCGCGGTCCTCGCGCTCCATGTCCAGCCCGGCGTCAGCCGCGGCCAGGCGCAAGGTGGCCCAGGCTGAATCGCACGGTCTGTGCATTCTCGTTGGCGCGCAAAAGTCCGGAGCACCTGGGAGCGCGGGCAGCCCGCCTGCTTGGCCCCGCGGCAGCCTATGCGTGGAGGCGACCGCCGCGGAGGCGACGGATGCGGGCGGGCCGCCCGCGCTCCCAGACCGAGAATGCACAGACCGTGGGCTGAACCGTGAGGAGCGGACGCGCGCCACGAGCTTTAGGTGGCCAACTGTTACATTGTCGCGGTCAGCCGGGCATGTCAAGCGTGGCGACCGCATTTCTTGGTGGCGCGGGCGGACGTGGGGGCGGCGGGATGGCGGCAATCCTGGCGCGTAACCAGCCGGGCATCCAGCCCCAGGGGTCGGTTGGCGCGGGCGTGTCGGCCTGGCCGACCAGGATGATGCGGCGGCCCTGTTCGTCCAGCGCCAGGCGGCCGTACTGGCCGCCGAGCGGGATCGTTCGCAGGACCCGTCCGTCATGGGTGTCCAGGACGGACAGCGTGGCGTTGCCACCACTGACGTAGGCGCGGTCGGTCCTTGTGTCGACGACCGGGTCGCTGCCGAACTGCCCCCAGGGCGCCGGTCCGATGGTACGCAGCATGCGGCCGGTGCGGGCATCGAGGACAGAGATGGTCATGGCAGTGCTGGAGTTGCTGGTCGCGAGGACGCGGCCGGCGTGGGGATCGACGGTGATACTTCCGGTGTCCGGTACGAGGGTGACATGCACCATGCGCCCAGTTTGGGTGTCGAAGGTGTCCACGGAGCCGGGACCGACCGGATTGCAGCCGCGCGAGGCGGAGCATGTTACCCGTGGGGGAGGCGTGGCCACGAAGAGGTGGCCGGACTGCTCGTCGACGGCCCAGGCCTCCAGGTACGAGGGATAGATCATCCTGCCATGCTTCTGTCCAGCAGGCGCCAGCGAGATCGCGCGGACCAGCACGCCGGTCCGTTCGTCGAGGACGCCGACGGTGCTCGTGTCCGGGTCCAGGATCAGGGCACGGCGCCGACGGCGGTCGGGCACAATTGAGAGGCTGTTACTGGTTGGCCCGCTCAACCGACCAACGGCTACCGTGCGGATCACGCGGCCCGATGCGTCGAGCGTGGTTATCCGTTCAAGGGCCTCGACGTTGGACACCGACGGATCGGACGTTTTGACGACGACCAGACTCGTCGAGGCGACGAGGATGCGGCCGGCCACCTCGTCGATGGCGAGCGAGTTGCCGATGAGTTGATCGGAGTTCAGTCGTACCCTGTGCAGCGACAACCCGGTTCGACTATCGAGCACCGTCAGGTAGAGCCCGTCACCGGGGTTGGGGAAGCCATCGCCGACTACGATGGTGTGGCCATGGAGGCGGTCGAGGGCCACGGACGAGGCGGGCAGCGTCGCGCCGGTGGCATAAACCACGAGACCGCGCCGCGTGTCGAGCAGCGCCGCCCGGCCGTTCCCAAAGACGGCGAGCCGGTGGGTATCTGGGTCAAGCTCCAGGCTCTGCTCGTCGACTCCGGGATCAAGAGTCCGCAGGAGCGCGCCCGTCCGCGTATCGACGACGGCGACAAACCTGTTGACGGAGCCGGTCTGCGAGAGCGAATCGGCCTGGGACAGCACGACAAAGGCACGCCCTGTGACCGGATCGACCGCGATGTCGCCCGGCGGACCGTTCAGGGGCGCGATGCGGATGGCCGGTCCCGGCGAGCCCGTGTTCATCACGGCGACCGCGCCGCCAGCGCCCACGGCCAATAGAACGGCGGCAACTGCGACGGCTATGCGCCTGGACCCCATATAACCCTGTCCTTCCGTTTCCCGCGACATCGGCGGCGCGTCGAGTTGCGCCCGACGCTGGACATGACCTTGCCGATCCGGCCCTACAAACCCTGGTGCGTCGCGTCGATCACGTCAAGCGCCGGTGAGACGGTGCGGACGTGCGACGTGGGTGTGGGGAGCCAGGGGAGCAGGCGTCGCAGCCAATCCGGCGTCCAGCCCCAGGGGTCGGGGTCATGGACCAGCATGGCGCCGCCCGCGTCGACAAGGATGAGATGGTCGCCAGCATCATCGGCCGCGACGGCAACGGGATCTAACCCGACGGGGATGGAGCGTATGGCGCCCGCGGCTATGTTGAGCGCCATGACGCTACCCCTATCGCTTAATGGGCCAGCGCCGCCGGGCGATAGATAGAAAAAACGCCTCGTGGCGAGCAACACATGATTGGTCGAGGTATCGACAGTCAGCGACTCTCCATTGACACGTACGGCAGTGCCTATCGTCACCCGAGTAGGTTTAGTGCCCACGGTGGTACCCGACGCGGTCGACGACGTGCTATCCCGGCTCAGGCTCATAGCACGGAGTAGTCTGCCGCGACGCGGGTCGAGCACGCTGATGCTGTCGTTGAGGGGATTGGTTGCCAGGAGATAGCCATGTCGTGGGTCAACGGCGAAGGTCCCCGGCAGCAGACCCACATTTGCGTTGGTGACAAGGCGGAGGGTGCGGCCATCGAATATACCGACATTACCCACTGTATCGCCGATGAAGAGGCGCCCAGAACGCCCATCGACGGCGATGCGCAAGTCCGGGGAGACGCCGAAAAGCCTGCCGAGGGCGACGGTCCGCGGCAGCGAACCGTTACGCATATCTATGGCACTGACCGTACTGGCGCCAAGGGAATCACGCGCCAGCACAAACGCCCTTTGTCCCACCGCGTCAATTGCTGTCCCGCCCGGCGAACCAGGGACGACAACGGTGTGCAGCACGACTCCGTTATGGGAATCGACGATAGACACCAGGGTGTCGACGCCGTTCCCAACGACGACGGCGCGTCCATGCACGGCGTCCACCGCGACCTCTTCCAGGGTTTCGTCGGGGATGCCGTAGCCATCGCGCTGTACGACGATGGTGCGCAACAGACGTCCATCGCGCGCATCGAGCATGCTCAGAGTGGCGGCGTCGGGACCGATGACGAAGGCATGCCCGGCGCGAGGATCGACAGCAATAACGTTATGGCTGGGCGCCGTATCGGCGATATGACGCAGTAGCGACCCGTGACGGGTATCGACGACGCTTACCCCGTTGTCGTCCCCGACAAAGGCGACGCCGGTGCGCTCGTCAAAGGAGATCGACCTGGGGTTAGGACCGAGTGGGACGCGATATAGCACGAGGCTGGCGACCGCGCTATTACGTAGGATAGCCGCGACCGTCCCCGCGCCAAGGAGCAGGACGGTCAGAGCGGTGATAGCCAGGGCGCGTCGCCGTCTCAACATTGGGGCGCTATTCCTATCTGGCCGCGTTGGTCGCGTCGCCGTCTGGGCGTATGCGATACGCCCCTACCACCCGGGCGTATGCGATACGCCCAGACGGCCTGTGCTACACGTTGATGATGGGCGCCTCGTGGGTGGTGTGGACGAAGTAGCCCTGTCCGAAGACGCCGCGCTTGGGGGTGATATCCAGGATGCGCATGGTTGGCCTGGGGGTGAGCGTGGTGGCGTGGCGCTGCACGAAGAAGCCGACGGGCTGGGCGAAGAGCAGCGCGCCCAGCGAGGCCAACACGCCCCGGCTGTAGCGGTTGCGCTGCGGCGGGATCTGCCCGGCCAGGACCGAGGAGAGCCCGGCCATGACGGCGGCGACGGCCAGGTTGGTGCCGCAGCGCGGATGGATGGCGAGGCCCGGCTCGCTTGTGCGGAGCAACCGCAGGGCTTCGTCGGCGGCGGCGCGGACGGCGGGGGCGTCGACCTTGCCCCAGACATAGAAGCCGGTGGCGATGGAGCGCCCGGTGAAGACGACCTTGGGGTGGCGCGGGGAGAGCAGGGCGATGGTGGCGTGCTCCAGGGCGTGGTTCTGGCGCACGCGCTGGCCCAGCAGGAGCTGATCGACGATGTCGCGGAGCTTGCTCATAGTATTCCTTATCGGCAGGTAGGGGACAACAGGTGTGTGCCCTTAAGGATACCGCGAATCAGTGGGCCGTGGGCCGTGGGCCGTGGGCCGTGGGCCGTGGGCCGTGGGCCGTGGGCCGTGGGCCGTGGGCCGTGGGCCGTGGGCCGTGGGCCGTGGGCCGTGGGCCGTGGGCCGTGGGCAGGTCTCTCCTCTCATCCCTTGGCGACACCCCGACCCTCGTCCTTCCTCGCCTTGAGCGAGAAGCTCAACGGCAGGGCTGGGTACGTCGCGGGCAGGCGCCACAAGCTGCCTTGTCGAACATGGTGAGCAAGGGGTGCGCTTCCGCGATATAGAAGATCCCTTCCGGACGCAGGTAGCGCGCGATGATCCCGGCCCACCGCGCGAGGTCGGGGAGCCAGTACAAGACACCCCAGGAGGTGAAGACGATGTCGAAGACGCCGGCGGGGTGTCTCCTTGCTGCGGCGGCATGCAGGGCAGCACGCGCATGTCAGTATTTCTCCAAACGCTGGGAGGATAGCTTTTTAGCGCGGAGGGCGCCACGGGCCGCCACGGGGCAGCCGGACTAACTCCGGCTGGCCCGTGGCGGCCTCCTTGACCGGTCGCAAGGCCTACCGCTGGCAATTGGTAACCGGCAGCTGATAACGCGCTACGGCCGGACCTTGAACACTTGCGCGGCGCCGGAGTCCGCCACGTAGAGGGCGCTGTCGGGGCCGATGGCGATGCCGCTGGGGGCCTTGAGCGCGCCGGTTGTCCGGCCGCCGTAGGCGTGGATGAGACGACCCGTGGCGGCGTCGAGCTCCAGCACGTGGTTGACGTGGACATTGCCGGTTCCGGGGGCGTCGGTGGCGAACAGGTGGCCGTTGTCGTCGACGGCCAGGTAGGGCTCGTTGTAGTCCTGCGCGGCCCAGCCGGAGACGGGATATTGGCCCAGGTAGGCCCCGCTCAGGGTGAAGCGCTGCACGCGCTTGTCCCAGTAGTCGGCCACGTAAACGACGCCGTGCCGGTCGATGGCCACACCCGAGGGCTCGAAGAAAGAGCCGGGTTTGGTCTGGGGATTGTGGGTGCTCTGGCCGATGTTGAAGAGGTGGGCGCCCCGCGGGCTGTAGACCTGGATGCGCTCATTGCCCGTGTCGGCGACGTAGAGGTTGCCGTTCGGCGCCACGGCGATCTGGCGCGGCCCGTAGAACTGATCGGGCGCGGTGAAGGGCAGGATATTGCCGGCGGCGTCGGTCGGGTTGGAGCGCCCGAAGGCGCGCAAGAAGCCGCCCGCGGGGCTGAAGACCTGGACGCGCTGGTTCCAGGTATCGGACACATAGACGTTGCCGTCCGGGCCCACGGTGATGCCCATGGGATTGGAGTTGGGGAACTTGGTGCCGAACTGGCCGTTGGCCGCGCCGGGCCCGCCCCAGGAGGTGACGTAGTGGCCGCCCGCGTCCAGCTTGACCACGCGTTGCGCGGACGAGTCGGTCACGTAGACGCTGCCGTCGCGGCCCACGGCCACGGCGCGCGCGACGCCGATGGGCTGGCTGAGCAGCGACCCGTTGACCAGGGCCTGCGCCGGCGCGGGGACGGTCTGGCTGTCGGGAACGTCGTTCGGCGTCGCGGCCGGCGTCGAGTAGTGGCTGTCGTCGGCCGCGCGCTGCAGGGGCGACTTGCACCAGGTGTCCCCGTTACAGGGGATCGCGGCCGGCTGGCTCCAACTGGCCGGCACGTAGTGGGGTGCGAGGTCGCTGCGCACGTAGACGTAGAAGCGATAGACGTTGGCCCAGTTGTGGAAGTCGGTCTGATTGAAGGGCGTGCGCGTGGCCCACCAGTTGATCAGGTTGCCCCACGTCGAGGGCTGCGCCGCCTGGCCCAGGAAGGCGCCCAGGCCGCCCGGATTCTCATAGGCGCGGTAGTCCCCCTCGGGGAACCACCAGCGGAAGCGGAACTCGTAGCCGGTGTAGCCCGAGAGCAGGGCCAGCTTGCCACCGTTGTCGCGCATATAGTCGTGGTTATCGGAACTGACGATGACAAAGGCGTCGCGCTGGCCCGTGGCGGTGGTCACGCCGGAGATGGCGCCGGCGTGGTCGGTCTCGGAGCCGCCGAAGCTATAGGGCGGGTTGAGGTCGTGCAGGTACCAGACCAGCGGCCACGAGTCGGCGCCGTCGGCCCAGACCTGCGAGTCGGTGGGGCGCGCCGCGCGGACCTGGTGGATAACGTTGGAGACCATCGGCACGTCCTGCGAGGTCTGCGTGTAGACCAGCATCTCGGTGGGGTTGGCGCCGTCGGCGTAGGCCAGGGCCACCGCGCTGCGGAAGGAGATCGCCGCGGTCAGGGCCAGGCCCGCCAGGGCGATAATCCACTTCCTGCTCAGGCGGCGGGCGGTGAAGAGGTGGCCCAGGTAGAGCGCCGCTATCATATAGGTCGGCAGCATGATATGCACCGCCAGCCAGGGCATCTTCTCGCCCGCGAAGGTGTAGAGGCCCCAGGTGGTGACCGTCCACCACAGGAGGAAGTTGACGAGGGGCGCGCGCGGGCGCGAGAGCAGCAGGGTCACGCCGCTGCCGATCATCACGAGGGCCAGCGCCTCGTAGAGGATCTTGGGCAGCGTGGGGCCGAGGAAGAGGGTCAGCAGGGTGAAGACCACAAAGAGGCCGCCGCTGAGCAGCGCCAGGGGGGTGCGGCGGTGCAGGAAGTAGTAGACCAGGCCGACGGCGCCGAAGACGACGCCGACCTGCTCGTAGAGAGGGATGACCAGGAAGTAGTAGTACCAGGGTTGGGTGCCGCGGGCCTCGCCCTGCTGCAGGAACCAGTACTGGACGCCGCCGAAGAAGCCGTCGGTGCTGTAGTTGACGGTGACAGTGTTGTTGTGCAGGGAGGTGGGGACCGTGTGGTTGAAGGGGATGAAGCCCCAAGCCACGGGGTCGCCGACGGGCCAGAAAAAGAAGACGGTGATGGCGGCGACGATGCCCAGGCAGGCAAGCCAGGCCAGGGCGGGCACGCCGCGGAACGCGCCGATGACGGAGGGCAGGTTGGCGCGGCTGAAGTCGCCCAGCGCTTCGACGAGAGGGTGCGCGGGCGGGCGGGCGGGTTGTTGCGCAGGGGTTGGGGCCTGACCGCGCTGGCCCTGGCGGGTCTGGGGGACGCGCGCGGGGCGCCGGGGCGCCAGGAACTGGTAGGCGTAGCCGGCGACGACGACGAGCAGCAAGAAGCCGAGCAGGGTGGGCAGCAGGATGAAGAAGGTACTCTCCTTGGTGGCCCAGCAGGCCGCGAAGCCGGCGGTGGTCATGTAGAGCCAGCGGTGGCCGTTGGGGCGGCCACGGGCGTCGAGCCAGCGCAGGAAGCCGATGAAGAAGACGGCGGTAAAGAGGGCGAAATAAATATCCTCGCGGGTGAAGCGCGAGTAGTAGAGAAAGGCGGGGGAGAAGGCCAGCATCGCCGAGAGGATCAGGGCGGAGACACGCCCGATCTGGCGACGCAGCAGGAAGGGCAGCAGGAAGAGGATGGTGCCGCAGACCGCAGCGTTGAGGCGGGCCGAGGCCACGCTGGGTCCAAAGATCAGGTACATCAGGGCATTGCCGTGGAACTGGTACGGCCCGTGCATCATGGGGTCGTAGTGGTATTCCGCGCCGGCGTTTGTGCCGGTGAGGCGCTCCCACAGATACCACGAGTAGGTGGTGTGGAGGCTCTCGTCGTGGTGCAGGGCGCGCGAGCCCAGGTCCCAGAAGCGCATCACGGCGCCGATGACGAAGAGGGCGCCGTACAGGGCCCACTCGATGGGGGCGACGTGGGCGCTGACGCGTTCGCCGGAGAGAGATTCGACGTCGGAGCCTACCTCGGAGGCGATGGGCTGATTCACGGTGGTGTCCGGCGGGCTGTCGATACGCCCACGCTCACGCACGGCCCGTCCGGGCCGTATGATTTGCTCTGTCGCCACTGCCTCTACCCCTTCATGCGGTTCTAGATGCCGATGTTTTGTCGATGTTTATGCCCGGCCGGCGCGCGTCCAACAAAAATGACTCAATGCGGATATGTCCAGCCCGCTGTATAACGGCTACGTCCTGCTAATGGTACGGCGCAGCGGCCCCCCCTGGATGACCAGGACCGTCGTACCCCACTACGAGGAAATGTACTAATCATAGGGGCACCCGTCAATTGCCCCGCTCTCCCACCGGTTATTATGCCATAGTGATTGTGACGATGCATCGCCGCGCCGAGGGTGGGCTGGCGATGACCTACTGGGCCGTGGCCCCAGTATCGCCGATGGAGGTGACGCGGGGCTTAACGAAGGATTACAAATGTGTGAACGTGCAAAGGAGGGACAGGTGATGGGACGGATTACGGCGCTGGCGGCGCAGCGCGGGCGACGCGACAGGCTCAACGTGTTCCTGGATGGAGAGTTTGCCTTCGGGATCGGGCAGGAGGAGGCCGTGCGGGCCGGGTTGCGCGTCGGGTCGGAACTGACGCCGGCCGACGAGGAGCGGCTGCGGGAGCGCGACGAGGCGGCGGGCTACTTTAACGATGCGCTACGCTTCCTATCGTTCCGGCCGCGCAGCCTGTCCGAGATAGAGCGGTACCTGCACGGCCGGGGGGCCGACGAGGCGCGGGTGGCGGAGGCGCTGGAACGTCTGCAGCGGACGGGGCTGGTCGACGACGAGGCGTTCGCGCGCTACTGGGTGGAGAACCGCGACGCGTTCAGCCCGCGGGGGTCGCGGGCGTTGCAGGCCGAGCTGCGCGCCAAGGGGGTCGACCGGGAGCACATCGCCGGGGCGCTGGCGGAGGCGGAGGACGAGGTGAGCGAGGACGAGCGCGCCTATCAGGCGGCGCTCAAGCGCGCCCGCTCACTGTCGCGGGCCGACGAGGAGTCGTTCCGCCGCCGCCTGTACGGCTTCTTGCAGCGCCGCGGCTTCGACTACGAGACGACGCGCAAGACGACCGACAGGCTGTGGAAAGAGCACGATGGCGACGATGTATAGGGCCTGCGACTGCGGTCGCATGGCAAACCACGGGCCGACTGCGGTCGGGTGTGGGACGTGACGGCATAGTCCCACGGCCCACGGCCCACGGCATAGTCCCACGGCATAGTCCCACGGCCCACTATCCGTACACCCAGCCGAGGACGAGGCCGTAGGCGACGTGGCGCAGGATGGCCTGCGCGGCGTAGACGGGCGTGTTGAGGCGAGGCAGCAGTCCCGCGCGGACGGCGGGGTGGTAACGGTCGACGATGAGAGGGACGATGGGCCATAGCATGGCGTTCTCGAGCTGCCCCATCAGGAGACCGCGCACGGCCGGTGGACCGGGCAAGCGGTCGCGGGCCACGAGGCCGTAGACAATGGCCAGCGCGGTACCGTTTGCAAAGTGGGTGGCGACGCCGGCGACACGCCAGGCCGGGTCGCGGCGCGTCGCGACCATGCCGAGTAGCTTGAGGTCGTCGCCGGGGAAGCGCAGCAGTTTGAGGTCGAGGGATTGCGCGGCCAGGTAGGCCGCCGAGCCGGCGAGGCCGGCCAGGACGACGCGGCGCGCGTCGAACGGTTTGTTCACGGTCATCGTACCTTTCCCTAATCGTATCCTGTGGGAGTATGCCCTATATTCGTGGGGGCCGCACGTTGGATCGTGGTCTAGACAGAGACGGCCATGGGCGCTATAGTCAGCACTATAGTCCATGACGCCAGGAGGGGAAGCGCGATGCTGCACGGGCATGACCACCACAAGCGTTTGTACCGCGTGCAACGGACGGAGACATACGAGCAAGAGGTCTACGCGGAGGACTGGCAATCGGCGGCCGCACAGGCGCTGGGACGGCCGTTCGAGTGGGAACTGGCGGGAGCGGCCTCCATCGACGTCGACCTCGTCATCTGTCCCGACTGCGGCAACCCGATCCAGCCCGGCGACGGCCACGACGTGGGCGAGCATCCGGCGAGGTAAGTGGCTAGCGCCGCGTAGGGGCGTCTTGCATACGCCCGCGTGACGAGTGAGGACGGGAATGGGAACGGGATCGCGGACTGTTAGAGGCTTTGCGAGCGGACCTGGCGGAGTTGACGGCCCTTCATGGGCCATTGTCGAGCAGTTGGTGCTCCATCCGCCAATGGCGATGACGCCGCTAGCGCCGCGCGAGACGGAGGAGAGATGCGGGCTATACTAAGAGGCGGAGGACGCAACATCCCTTCCTCCGTCCGATAGCCTGTTCCACCGGACGCCCATGGCGCCACGCCGGGGCATCAGGCAGAAAGAAAGAATCGGTCTTCGCGGCCGAGGAGCGTGCATGCGTGTCCTGCTAATGGTGAGCAACAGCAATATGGGGGTGCGTGAGCTCTATACCACGGTGCTGCGCGAGGACTTCCCTGGCTGGGGCGTGTCGGCCATGAGCGGGTTGCCGTCGAACCCCGGTTCGATCGTCAGCAGTTTCGACGTGCTGGTCTACGAGCTGAACAAGCCGGACGACCCCCGGCGCTTCAAGGACATCCAGGCGCTCTGGGCGGAGATCAAAGACGGCCCGGCACGGATGGTCACGCATATCGAAGGTCCGTATCGAGAGGGCATCGTCTCCCAGCTGGAGAGCCAGGGCGTCGTCTGCGTGGCGACACCGTTCGGCCCAGAGACGGTTGGGGCCGCCATCGCCGCTGCTGCCCCGGCGCCGCGGGCCTCGCGACGGCGGGGTAAGATCGCGGAGGCCGGGGAACAGGTCGGGGCGGGCGAGTTGCGTGAGGCGGCCGCTTCACGGGACGGAGCAGGCGCCTCAAATGGTGTGGGAGCTGGTTCCGGCTGGGGCGGGCGCCTGCGCGGGCTGTTCCGACGCGGCCCGCGTCAGCCGCGTCAGGAGTGAGGCATGTACTCCTCGTCCTTCTCGCCGCACCCGCCGCACCCGCGCCTGCAGCTGCGGCGACCGCTCCTGATTCTGGTAAGCGGCGCGCCGGCGAGCGGTAAGACGGTACTTGCGCAGCGGTTAGCCAGGGAGAGGCGGCTGCCGTTGCTGGCGCGCGACGCTTACAAGGAGATCTTGTTCGATACGTTGGGCTCTCCAGACCGCGCGCGGTCGCACCAGTTGGGTATCGCCGCGTATGAGTTGCTCTACGCGACCATTGGCTATCTCCTCGACGCGGGGATCGGGGCCGTGGTGGACTGCAATTTCCACCGCGGCGCGTCGGAGCCAAGGCTGCGTCCGTTGGTCGCACGGGCGCGGGCGGTGCTGATCCAGTGCGAGACCACGCACGAGGAGCGGGAGCGCCGTCACAGCGACCGTTTCCGACACGGGGAGCGGCATCCCGGACACCACGACGGGGTGATGCCGGCAGAGGTGCGGATCAACGTCGCGGCGGGGATGTACGATGCGCTGGATCTGCCTATCCCGATGTTGCGCGTCGATACGACCGCCGGCTACGCGCCCGAGTTCGCGGAGATCGAAGCCTTCATCGACGAGGCGGAGCGCGCCACGCCAGCGTGATCGGCACGATGGCGTGATTACGGATTGCGCGGGACCTTGCGCCTCTCCTTGCGGGCGCGGTATACTGATCCTTGGTCGCCTCTCACCGTCCGACCCTTTATGGGATCGATACGGCGCACGCCGCATTCGTCTAGCGGCCTAGGACACCGCCCTCTCAAGGCGGAGATCACGGGTTCGAATCCCGTATGCGGTACTACCGGTATCGTCCCTGCTCATCTCGATGGGGATGGTTGTCACGCGCGGTTGCCTCGGCACGATTGCCGGGCGACCGCGCTTTTTCGTAGGCGCGCAAAAGGTGTGGGACGCCCAGGCGCCTCGCCATCCAGCCCCGGGCGCCTACACTTATTCTGTTCGGGTTGGCGTGCCGGGCGGACGCCCCTTATTTTGTCCCACCCTTTGGCCGCGCCTGCGATGGCTGTTCGGATGACCTGATCCTGCCTCCCTCGAAGCGGTCCAGCGCCGCGACCAGCGTCGGGTCAAGCACGGCGACGCGTTTCGTCCCGCTGTTGAAAGCGACCTGCACTGTGCTGCCCTCGGCGATCAGGCGCCCTCCCTCCTCGACACTCACGCGGTAGGACAGCTCGAACGCGCGGCTGCGTAGGCCGACCGTGGCCACCTCGACGACCAGGCGCTCGCCGAATACGGCGGCGGATCGGTAGCGGCAGTGCGCCTCGGCCACGACGAGGCTGAGGTCGAGCGACGTGAGCGGCCGCCCATACACCGCGGAGAGATAGGCGATGCGCGCGCTCTCGAAGTAGGTCAGATACACGGCATTGTTGACGTGGCCGAGCGCGTCGGTGTCGCGGAAGCGGATGTCGATGGTGGCGCGAAAACGGTAGGTCGCGTCCGTCCGAGCGGTGCGCCCGGTGCGTCCGGCCTGCTTGTCCGCGTGCCCCGGCTTGGGTATGGATGGAGTTGGGTCGTGCATCGTCACGCGCGCTATCCGCGCCACGCGCGCCACCACGACCGGGAGCGCCGCGGCGGGGCCATGGGCTCGACGGGCGTGGCTGGTGAGAGCGAGGCCACGATGCCATCCTTGACCTCGACCTCCCCGGCCTCGTCGCCCTCGGCCCGAGAGATGTTGTCCCGTTCAATGGTATCAGCCCTTGCTTCCCGTGCTTGTGTCACGATAGGCAGCGGGAAAATAGCGGCTGCCGGGGATGGCATGGTCCTGGTCGGAGACGCCTGGGCGGCGTCCATGCTCACGTCGGATACGGGCGCCTGACTCGTTGCACGATGGGTTCCAGCCCCCTGGCCGTCAGGGTCGGGAGACCGCTCTCGCGGCGCCGTCCCGAGCGGAGCGGCGCCCGCCGTATCCGCTGTCTCTCCCCGCGCTTGAGCCGTGCTATCCGCGGACGGTGGAGTTGCCGTGGCCGCGGTATCGCGGGCCGGCTCGGGCGCGGGAGCGGAGGTCAGCGTCACCGTGCGCGCGCGGTCGAGCCGCTCGTAGAGCACCTCGACCCGCTGTTCCAGCACCTCGATGCGCTCTTCGCGTCCCTCCAGGCGCGTCCTGTACTCCTCGGCCAGCCGGCGCCATTCGTCGACCGAGGCGACCAACGGCGCCAGCAGCGCCTCCATCTGCGCCGGGGCTAGCGGCGCCAGGGACTGGCTCAGCCCTGAGCGCGCGCCGCCTATGCCGCGATCGTCGTCGTCGTCGTCCAGGTCCGGTCCGGTCACGTCCAACTCGCCCGCGCGCAGCCGCTCACGCACCTCGTCGTAGGAGAGGTGGTTGGTGCGGTAGTCGCGCACCGCCGTCAGAACCTCCACGTCGCGTCGGGTGTAGCGGCGCGGCTGGCCGGGCGGCGGATTGGCGGTGGCGCTCAGGAACTCCTTGAACTCTTCGGTCCAGCTCCGCAGCGTATTATTATTCTTGTCGACCAGGCTCAGGCGCGCCGATACCTCGCCGATCTTGTAGACAGTTTGCTCCATCGGTCCAGTGGTTAGTGGGGGAATGGGTGCTACTCGTCCCGTTCACCTCGGTTGCCTCTCCAGATTTCTCTATATGTAGCTCATGATAGCAAATCGCCCACCACGAGTGCTCGCTCCTATGAACGCCTATGCGAACGTAGCCCATCCGGGGGATTGCACGGCGGGCCGGGTGGTGGCCATAGTGTGGTAGGTGGCCCGGCAAAGCCTGGCCGGCCTGGAAGGAGGGTGTCGACACCATGAGCAGCGTCCTAACGGCGACGCGCCGACGGTCGAGGAGTACCGCGCGATCTTCCGCCGCGCCTGCCTGGCCAAGGATCTCATCGACCTGGCGTGCAACAGTTATTTCGTAAAGTTGTCAACTGTCTATGAGCCATTCCATGTCTTGGGAAGAAGATCTGGCGCGCGAGATGGGCCGCGCGGAGGATCGCGCCGTCCAGCGCGCCGACGCCATCGCCAGGACGCTCGCCGCGCGCGAGACCAAGATCAAAGACTTGTGGCGGCTGATCGACCTGGTGATCGCGCGCGCCAACAGCCGCGTCCCGGACGGCCGCCACCGCTTCCAGAGCGAAGAGACCAACGGCCCCGACCCGGCCACCAAAACGGTCTACTATGGCGGCCGGCGGCTGCTGTTCGAGGTCGAGGCGCTGGCCTACGACGCCTGGCGCAACGAGCCGGCCTTTTACCCCGGAGGGCTGGCGCGCGTGTTCGTCGAGCCCCACGCGCGCGACCTGACCTCGCTCTTCTGCGCCATCTCCGACGACGGCGCGCGCTGGCTGATCATGCCCACGCGCCGTCCCCTCGGCGAGGAGACCATCGTCACCCTGCTGCGCGTCCTGCTCACCTAGCTCAAAGGAGGCCTGATCTCGCCAGCATCTGGGCGTGCGCACACGTCCCATCCGCTCAAGCTGACCTTCGCGCTCGACGCCCTGGGCGGCTCAAGGCCAGCCTCCGTAGCGCGGCAGACCTATACGCTCCGGGGTGAGCGATGGGAACTGCTGTCGGTGGGGCGCGTGCTCGATGCGCCGGACCGCACGGCGCTCCGCTTTCAGCTTGTGCTCGCTACGACGCGCGACAACTATGATTTTAGCGGCGCCCAGCTCACGATCCAACGGGCCGATAGCGAGATCGCCTGACGCGCGATGCCGTTTCCGTCCAGGGCCGCTTGTATCGCCCGCTTGCCCTATGGCGCGTCGTCACGCACAATGGAGTCACGATGGCAGGCGCCACCGGACGAGCGATGAGTGGTACTGGACGGACCTTCCATGGCGCGATGGACCCGGCTGACCCGGACACGCCTCGCGGCCGGCCTCGCCGTTGCGGCTGTCGCGGGCAGTGTGCTGGCGACCGCGACGCTCTGGCATGGTCAGCGCAACCCTATCCTGAGCCAGATTCCCGCCGGATTGATGACGGGAGGCATCTTCAACGGCATTCCGATGCAGGCTGAGGGTCGCGCGTATGTGATCGACGATGGGGTGACCGACCGCGTGGTGACGATGCAGGGTCGCGGCGGCTACACCTGGGGCGGCTCGTCAGGCAACCCGATGCTGCACGTGATCGATACGGCAACGGGACGCTTGCTGTGGAGCGTGACGCTCAACTCGAGTGCGGGCGGCGGCCAGTACGTCACCAATCTGGCGACGGGGCGGGTGTTCGCCATCGATCCCAATAGCCAGCAGATCACCGTGCTCGACGCGCGCCAGGGGACGATCCTCGCCTCTCCCGCCTGGCCCACGGATCGCTCGGGCGCTCCTTTGACCATGACCAACATCAACGCGTCGCTGATCGATCCGCGTTCCGATCACATTTTCCTGTACATGGCCTCGGGCAGTTCCTCCTGGGGCAGTTCCATGGCGCCGAGTCAGTCGCAGCCACAGGTCGTGATGATGCTCGACGGACGTAGCGGCCGCCCTCTGCGCGTCTTGAACTTTCCCCCTGGGCCGTTGCTCAATTCGCCCGGCCCTAATGGGACGACGTTCACCAACTACTCGTCGACCCTGTCGCTGACGCTGGACCCGCGTCCGGATCGCCTCGACATCTTCGATGCCCGCGGGCGGATCACCGTCGTGGACACCGTGAGCGGGCGCGTCGTGCGGGCGCGTCGCCTGCGTACCGCCATCGCGGGGGCCATCATGGACGACCGCACCGGCCGCATCTTCGGGCTCGACGCGACGAAGGATCCCCGGGTCGTGGGTGGGTGCCTGACGCGCTACGGCTATCGCTTCGCCGGCGGCGTGGTGATGATCGACGCCGCCACGGGGGCCGTCCTCCGCCGCCTGCCCGGTGGAGTAGGGTTAGGGGTAGGATGGGGTGGCGCCTGGGGGGCGGCGCTCGACGAGCGCACCGGCCACCTGTTCGTCGCCAATCGAGCGGGCAACTCGCTCAGCGTCGTCGACGCGGTGAGCGGGCGGGTGCTGCGCACCGTTGCCCCGGGCGCGATACCGCTGCAAGTCGCTTCTGACCCCATCCATCGCCGCGTGCTGGTGGTTACGACTCCCCGCGGTGCGTTTATTAGACCCTGGGCGCCGAACAGCACGCTGGTGGTCCTGGACGCGCGCGACGGTGCCGTGCTGCGCACCATCCCGCTCGGCCAGCCGGCCGCCCTGCTCGCGGTCGATAGCTTGACCGGCCATCTGGTGATGGACGCTTCATCGATCCAGCCCGTTCCGACCGATTCCTGGGGTTGGATGCCGTCGGCCGTGCGCTCCAGGCTCCCCGCCATCCCGCCCCCGCCGCCGACGCTCGGCCCGTCGCAGCAGGTGCTGCACTCGACGGTGCTGATCGTCGACCCGTCCGGCTCTTGACGTGGAGATAGCATCTCTGCCAGAATGTTCCTAACGTTTTGTCCTCTTGACCGCGTGTCTCCATGAGGCTTAGATGCGCGGTACGACGTTCTCTACCGTATCTTTGAAGGAGAGCTATGACCGTCGCGGACGCCGACACGGGCTCGGTACGCACGCTTCCCGGCCGCTACTACCACGATCCGGCAATCTACGCGCGCGAACAGGAGACCCTTTTCAGGACCTCGTGGGTCTGCGTCGGCCGCGCCGACGCGATCCCCTCGGAAGGGGATTACCTCCTGGCCGAGGTCGGTGGCGAGAGCGTGCTGGTGTTGCGCGACCGTACCGGCGTCGTGCGAGCCCACCTCAACGTGTGCCGCCACCGCGGGGCGCGCCTCTGCACTGCCGCGCGGGGCCGCTTCCATGCCACCGTGCAGTGCCGCTATCACGCCTGGACCTATGGACTGGACGGCCGCCTGGTGGGCGCCCCCAACATGAAAGAGGACCCCTCGTTCGAGCAGGCGCGCTACGGCCTCGTCCCGGTGGCGCTCGATCTATGGGAGGGGTTGATCTGGGTCAACCTCGCGCCCCGGCCCGCGCCGCTCTCCGACCAGTTGGGCATCCTCTACGCGCGCTTTGCGCATTACGGCATCGGTGCGCTGGCGGTCGGCGCCACGGTCGAGTACGACCTGTGCTCCAACTGGAAGGTGGTGGTGGAGAACTTCAGCGAGTGCTACCACTGCGCCGTGATGCACCCGGAGCTCAGCCTCCAGGTGCCGAGCTTCAAGTCCGGCGTCGTCACCGGCCACGACGGCGGTGGGGCCGCCTTTGCGGACGGCGTTGAGTCCCTGACCATGACCGGGACCACGCGCCGTCCGCCGCTGTCCGGCCTGTTGCCCGAGGATCTGCGCACCTACTACGGCGACGTGCTGCGGCCCAACGTGTTTCTCAACCTGCAACCGGACTACGTGGTGATCCACCGGCTGCGGCCGGAGGGTCCCGACCGCACGCACGTCACCTGCGACTGGCTCTTCGACCCCGCGATCATGGCCCGGCCGGACTTCGATCCCTCGGACGCGGTGGAGTTCTGGGACCTGGTTAACCGGCAGGACTGGGAGGTCTGTGAGCTGGCGCAACTGGGCTCCTCCTCCCTGGCGTTCAGGGACGGCGGCGTCTACGCCCCGGTCGAGCGCCACATCCGCCGCTTCGACGACTACGTGCTGGACTACCTGGGCGATGTCGGCGGCCCCGCTGACTTGAGCCACCTGGAAGGGGCAGCCTATGAGCGGTGAGCGGGATACCGGCGCCTTCAGGACCCGCTACGACGCCGTGATCGTGGGCGGCGGCCACAACGGGCTGGTGGCCGCCGCCTACCTGGCGCGCGTCGGCCAGTCGGTGCTGTTGCTGGAACGCGACGACGAGCTCGGCGGGGCCACCACGTCGCGTCGCATTTTTCCTGGCCTGGACGCGCGCCTCTCGCGCTACTCGTATCTGGTCAGCCTGCTCCCCCCGGCCATCGTCGCCGACCTGGAGCTGCGCTTCGAGACGCGTCGCCGGCGCGTCGCCTCGTGCACGCCCTACGACGAGGACGGTGCGGCGCGGGCGTTGCTGCTCTCCAATGTCGACGCGGACGCCTCGGCGCGGTCGTTGCGCGCGCTCACCGACGAGGACGACCGGCGCGGCTACGAGCGGTTGCTGGAGCTTGAGGCGGCTTTCGCCGCGCTGGTCTGGCCCAGCCTTGTGCAACCGCTCCGCTCGCGGCGCGAGTGGCGCGGCGCGCTGCGTACCGCGTTGGAGCGGGAGGCCTGGGACGCGTTTGTGGAGCGCCCGCTGGGCGAGACTCTGGAGCGCCTGGTACAGAACGACCTGCTGCGTGGCGTGCTGTTCACGGACGCCAAGATCGGCATCTTCACGCACCCGCACGACGCCACGCTGCTGCAAAACCGCTGCTTCATCTACCACATTATCGGCCAGGGCACGGGCGAGTGGCAGGTCCCCGTCGGCGGCATGGGCGCCCTGGTCGAGGCGCTGACGGCCAGCGCGCGCGCCAGCGGCGCCCAACTTGTGACCTCCGCGCCGGTGGAGGCGGTGCGGACGGGTAGCCCTCGACACACCGTCGTGTTCCGTCATGGGGATCGCGAGCAGGCCGTGGAGGCCACGCGCGTATTGGTCAACGCGGGGCCGCAGGTCTTCGCCCGCCTGCTTGGCGAGCCGTACGCGCCGGCGCCGGCCGACGAGGGCTCGGTCTGCAAGGTCAACATGCTGCTGCACCGCCTGCCGCGCCTCAAAGCGGCCGGGATTGACCCCCGCGACGCCTTTGCGGGCACCTTCCACGTCGACGAGGGCTACGACGGGATGCTGCGCAGCTACGCGCAGGCCGCCGACGGCGAACTGCCGGCAGTGCCGCCGGCCGAGATCTACTGCCACACGCTGACCGACGACTCGATCTTGGGGGCCGAGCCGCGCGAGGCCGGCTACCACACCCTGACCTTGTTCGGCCTCGACGCGCCGTATCGCCTGTTCGAAGAGGACAACGAGGTCCCTAAAGCCGTGTACTTGCGCCGCTACCTCGACGGGTTGAACCGCGTCCTGGCCGACCCGATCGAGGAATGCCTGGCCGCCGACGCCAACGGCGAACCCTGCATCGAGATCAAGACGCCGCGGGACCTGGAGCGCGACGTGGCGCTCAATCGGGGCAACATCTTCCACGGGGCGCTCTCCTGGTTCTTCGTCGAGGACGACGATGGGGCCGGGACAACCGGCGCGTGGGGCGTGGGCACGCCCTACGAGCGCGTCTACCGCTGCGGCGCCTCGGCGCGGCGGGGCGGCGCGGTCAGCGGCATTCCGGGCCGCAACGCGGCCCAGCAAATCTTCGAGGAGCTTCGCTCATGCTGACGTGGACCTGCGACTAAAGTCGCATGGCAGATTGTCATGTCCCTGCGGGACGCCACCACGCATGAAAATAGGGGCGGACGGCGGGTTCGATGCCTATTTACACAGCAGACAACGGACACTAAAGTGTCTCAAAACGCGCTGTCCCACGACTTTAGTCGTCGTTCCGTGCCATGCGACTTGGGTCAAAGGCTGGTCCTAAATAGTTGAAGGAGGCTGCACATCCACACCGACACCCCCGCGCGCAACCGGCTAATAGCTAACGGCTAATTACTAATTACTATATGGGGAGGACCGATCATGACCTATCGCACGGACTCATCCCGGCGCCTGTCGCAGCATTTCATCCTGGCGGCGGTCTCGGCGCTGCTGCTGGCGGTGCTGGTCGCCAACGCGGCCATGGCCGCGAGCACGCCTCGCGCGAGCGGCGCGAGCGGCCCGCGCCGCGGCGGCACGATGGTCGTCAGCTGGGAGACCACGCTCACCACGCTTGACCCGGCCTATGTCTACGGCGTCCAGGACTGGCCGCAGGCGCACGCCCTCTACGACGGCCTGCTTGGCTTCAGTACCGGCACCGCCCTGGTCCCGCACCTGGCGACGAGCGTACCGACGGCCACTAACGGCGGCAAGACCTATACTTTCCACCTCAAGAAGGGACTCGTCTTCAGTAACGGCGACCCCGTCACCGCGCCCGACTTTGTCTTCTCCTGGGAGCGCATGCTGGCGCCCAAGACCGCCTCTCCGGACACCTACCTGTGGTACGCGCTGCAGGGGCAGAGCGACTACACGGCAGGCAAGGCCGCGCACGTATCCGGCCTGAAAGCCCTCGACGCCGCCACGCTGCAGGTCACGCTGACGCAGCCCTACCCCGGCTTCCTCCTGGTGCTGGCCACGCCCAGCAGCTTCGTGGTCGACCCGGCGGTAATTCACCAGTACCACGTCGAGACCAAGGACGTCGGGGTGCATGCCGTCGGCAGCGGCCCATTCGCGCTCAAGGATTGGGTGCCTGGCCAGCGTATGGACCTGGTGCGCAACCCGCGCTACTGGTACCCCACCTGGCCCTACGTCGACGCCGTGCGCCTCGACCTGGGGGTCAACGCTAGCGTCGGCGTGCTGCGCATGCAGAAGGGGCAGTCCGACCTGATGGGCGACGCCATCCCCTCGGCGCAGTTCGCCAGCATCATCCAGGACCCCACCCTGTCGAAGCTCGTGGCGCACACGCCCGACATCGGCGTGTATATGATCGGCCTCAACACGCGCCTGAAGCCGTTCTCCAGTCTGCTGGTGCGCCGCGCCATCTCGTACGCCATCAGCAAGCAGCGCGCCATCCGCTTCATCAACGGCCGCGGCGCCCCGGCCACGGGCATCCTGCCGCCCAACCTGCCCGGCTTCAACGGCGAGATCCCGGAGCAGTATCCCTACGACCCCGCCAAGGCCAGGAGCCTGCTGGCGCAGGCCGGCTATCCCAACGGTTTCAGCACGGTCATGGGCGTGCCCTCCGGCGGCTACGAGGCCAGGATGGCCGACGCGGCGATCTACGACCTCGACGCGGTGGGGATCAAGGTGACGGTGAAGCGGGTGCTGTCCGAGGGCGCCGCCATCGCCACGCTGCCCATGGTGGCCTACCACTGGATCCAGGATTACCCCGACCCGGCCGACTTCATCGACGGCTTCACCTCGTGCGCCTCGGCCACGCCCAACGGCTCCAACGTGTCGTTCTACTGCAACCACGCGCTCGACGCCCTGGCCAACGCGGCGCGGCCGCTCCCCTTCGGCCCGGCCCGCGTGGCGGCCTACAAGCACATCGACCAGTTGTACATGGCCGACGCCCCCTCCGTGCCGGTGTTCAACGACATCCTCTACTACATGCACTCGGCGCGGCTGCAGGGCTACTACATCTCGCCGCAGTGGTACCCCTTCACGCTCGAGCAGTACTGGCTGTCGAGCTAGGCTCCAATGAACGGAACCAATCCGGCGTTGCTGGCGGAGCCAGGGCCGCCCGCGCCCGCGCCGGAGACGGCGGCCTCGCAGCCCGAGGCTGCCGCCGAGGGGCGTCGTCTCGGCCGTTGGGCGGTCGTCCGGCGGCGCCTGTTGCGCGATCGCGGCGCCCTGTGCGGCAGCGCCATCGTGCTGCTGCTGGTGGCGGCGGCCTTGCTGGCGCCGGTCATCGCGCCCTATCCGCCGGCGTTCGAGGACCCCAATGGGCTGACCATGCTCGGCGCCCCGCTGCCGCCGAGCCCTGGCCACTGGCTGGGGACCGACCCCAACGGCCGGGACGTGCTCAGCCGCGTCATCTACGGGACGCAGATCTCGTTGCTGGTCGGGGTCGTCGGCAACGGGCTGGCCGGCCTGATCGGGCTGGCGCTGGGCTCCCTGGCGGGGTATTTCCGCGGCTGGGTCGACACGCTGATCAGCCGCGTGCTGGACATCTTCCTGGCTTTTCCTGTCTACCTGCTGGCCCTGGCGCTGGCCGGCGTGCTGTCGCCCAGCGTCAACACCACCATCGCTATCATCGTCGTCGTCTACTGGACGGCGACGGCGCGCATCGTGCGCGGGCAGGTGCTCTCGCTGCGCGAGCGTGACTTCGTGGAGGCGGCGCGCTCGCTCGGCCAGCGCGAGGTTGTGATCCTGTTGCGCCATATCTATCCGCACCTGCTCTCCACGATGCTGATCTATACCGCGCTCAACATCGCCACCACGGTCGTCTTCGAGGCGGGCCTGAGCTACCTGGGCGTGGGCGTCCCACACGGCACGCCCAGTTGGGGGGCCATGATCAGTGACAACCAGCAGGCCCTGACCACGGCGCCGTGGCTGGTCTTCTGCCCCAGCCTGGGCATCATGCTGACGGTGCTAGGCTTCAACCTGCTGGGCGACGGGCTGCGCAACGCGCTCGATCCCCACGGACGGTGATCGGATGGTGATCGTATGACGCGCTATCTGGCGTCGCGGCTGCTCTGGCTGCCGGTGGAGTTGCTCGGCATCTCGCTGATCACCTTCGCGCTGGCCTATCTGGTCCCCGCCGACCCGGCCCGCCTCTACGCTGGCCCCCACGCGACCCTGGCCACCCTGCACAACATCCGCCACCAGCTGGGCCTCGACCAGCCGCCCTGGGTGCAGTACCTCACCTACCTGTGGAACCTGCTGCACCTCGACCTCGGCACCTCCTACCAGTTGCACATGCCGGTGCTGCAGGCAATCCTGCAGCGTGTCCCGGCCACGGCCGAACTGGCCGTGGCCGGGGTCGTCTTCGAGGTGCTGATCGGCGTCCCTATCGGCCTGCTGGCGGCGCTGGCGCCGCGCGGGCTGGTCGACCGCCTGGGCATGTTCGTGACCCTGGTGGGTATCTCGACCCCGTCGTTCGTGCTATGCTACGCCCTGATCTACCTGGTCTGGTTTAAGTTGAGCTTATTCGAGAGCGGCGGGTACGGCGACCCGCTGCCGCTGTACCTGTTCCTGCCGGCCTTTGCGCTGGGCCTCTCCGGCGCGGCCTTTTACGCGCGGCTGCTGCGCTCCAACCTGCGCGACATCCTGTTCACCGACTACATCCGCACCGGCCGCGCCAAGGGGCTCTCCGCGGCCGTGGTGTTGCTGCGGCACGCGCTGCCCAACTCCTTCAACGTGTTGCTGACCCAGCTGGGGCTGGACATCGGCTTCTTCCTCTCCGGCGTGCTGCTGATCGAGGTGCCCTTCAGCTGGCCGGGCATCGGGCGCCAGGCCTGGGAGGCGATCACCAACCTGGACATCCCCCTGGTGCTGGGCACGGTGCTGTTCGGCGCGGTGGCCATCCTCGTCGCCAACATCGTGGTGGACATCGCCTACGCTTTCCTCGACCCGCGCATCCGCCATGGCTAGGGCCGTCGTGTGAGGCCTGCGACTAAAGTCGCATGGCAAAGAACGACGACTAAAGTCGTAACGGCGACGCGCGGCGAGACACTTCAGTGTCCGTGGTTTGCCATGCGACTTCAGTCGCAGGTCCACGTCACGTCTGGTGAATCATGCGGGCCTAGTCGAGGGCGAAGGAGCGCGCCTTGAGGTGGGCCACGCCGATGCGGCTGTCGGCCATGCCGTAGTACACGTCCACTCCGCCGTCGCGCCGGTGCGCGGCGGTGGGAAAGACGACGTTGCCGACCATGCCCACGCGCTCCTCCTCGGTCTCGGGGCCGAAGACCGGCGTCTCGGAGCGGCTCAATATCTGGCGCGGATCGTCCGCGTTGAGCACCATGGCCCCCGCGCGGTAGCAGCGGCCGCCGTTGGCGTACAACTCGACGCCGTGGTAGAAGGTCAGCAGCCCGTCGGGGATGCGCACGGGCACGGTGCCGCCGCCGATGCGGTAGGCCTCCCACGCGCCTTCGGGCGTTGCCAGCAGGTGGTGCTGCCCGAAGCGCGGCGGCGCCTCGCCGCTCCAGTCCGCCTCCTCCAGGGGGCAATAGGAGATCCACATGCTGGGACGGTCGTCGTGGACGCCGCGCGGCAGGCGCATGGGCACGTTGTCGATGCCGTCCTCGCCGGGCCAGCTCTCGTACATCGGTCGGTGCAGCAACGCATAGGCGCGGCGCCCGTCCGGCGCCCGCACCGGCTCTGGCAGCAGGATGGCGTCCTTGTTGGAGTAGCGACTGAAGTTGATGCCATCTTCCGTCGCGAAGTCGACCAGGCCGTGGCGCTGCCAGTGGCGCAGGTCGCGCGACGAGGCCAGCGCCACGTGCGGCCCTGTCGGGCCGAGCGCGGTATAGGCCAGGACATAGAGCTCGAGCGCGGCCACGTAGGTCACGCGGGGGTCCTCGCAGCCGCCGACGCCGGGGCGCACGATCTCGTAGGGCGTCGCGGGCTCCAGGGCGTGCGGCAGGCGCTCCACGCCGACCGGGCGGCCGTCATCGTCGCGGATGACGCGCGCCGCGCCGATGCGCGAGTAGTTGTGGGCGCCGACCAGGCGCGGGAACAGGTAGTATTCGCCGTCCGGGCCAACCACGCCGGCCGGATTGAGCACTCCCTCTACTTCATGTGGGTCGCCAGGGCGCGGCTCCATGATGACGCCGAGCCGGGTCGTGTCGAACAGCGGAAAAGGCAAAATGGCACACAACATCAATACACCCTTTTTTATCACAGGACAGCCTGGGGGACAAAGGGACATGTGGGAGCAAGGGCATCGCCAGATGGGCGGCGCGTGGGGGAGAAGCTGTATGGAGGACGGAGACGCCTTGTCCTTCCATGAAACTACATGTTACCCTACTGGGCGCAATGGCCCAAACGGGTTATACGACCCCACTGTCTCACGTGCCGTTAAGCTGAGGGGAAGAGCTTCTCGATCGTCCGCATCATCAGGAACAGGCGGTATTCTTGGTCAGGGGAACGCCTGAACTCGTGCTGCTCATAAAAAGCGCGAGCGGCGTCATCGATCGCATCGACCACAAAGGTGATGGAAGCGATCTCTCGCGAGAGACGAAGGCTGCGTCGCAGAGCGTGGATAAGCAGGATGTCGCCGACGCCCTTGCCGCGATACTGTTGATCGCGTGCCAGACGGCCAAGGAGTGTGGCGGGCAATGTCGGATAGCGAGGTAACCGTTTCGTCACATCCTCGGTTAACCCCGTCGCCTCGATTGCCGTTGCCGACAAGGTGTAGTAGCCCGCAATGCGGCGTGTTACCGTGTCGACGAGTATGTAGACCGTCGCCAGTCCGCGCTTCATATCCTGGCCCGCTTGCTGCTGGATATACATGTCAAGTACGTCGATGCCGCAGTGGAAACGCGCGCGATCGTGCGATGAGTTGAGTAGCTCGACGATGTACGGGGGATCCGGCTCCATCAACCGCCCATAATATCCGTGTATCGCTGCGCGGCGGCGCGCAGACGCTCGCCCGGTTCCGGTGGATCGAGCGCCAGACCGGCGAAGTGCTCGCTATCCCGCACGCTCAATGTCATCACGTCGTGCTCCCTGATCGTGCGCTCGGCCGCCTCTCGCGCACTGGCCAGGATGAAGTCGGTCAGTGTTCCTCCGCGGATCGCGGCGGCGCGCTGCAAAAGTTGCTTCTGTTCGGGGGAGATACGCGCTTCTAAACGCTCGCGCCGCCCGCGCGGCGCCGTCGCCCGGCGGCGCGTCGTCGCGCGTTCTTTTGTCTCCGTTGCCATCCCTGCCCCTCCTGATACCATGTTCCAAGCCAGGCGTTACCCTCATGTATAGTGATGATAGCAGAAACAGTACGTTCGGCAGCCGTACGCTTCCGGCAAGAGGACGTCAACTGCTATTGGTCTTCGAAGCGCCGTGGCGCTGCATGCCGGGTTGGGGCGGCGCGACGTGGCCGTATCGGATGATCAACTCGCCGGAGCCCTCGCCGCAGCGATAGGATACCCTGGCGGGGTGATAACCAGAGAGAGGGAGGGGACGTGATGTTTGACCGTTGGAAGCTGCGCGATTTTGCCCCCGGCGAGGGGCTAGCAGCTGATGCACATAGCGAACAGTACCAGGACGCGGACTGGCTCGACATCGCGGTGCCGGGCGACATCCACCGCGCGTTGATCGAGGCCGGGCGCATCCCCGACCCTTTCTACGATCGCAACGAAGAGCTCTGCCGCTGGGTGGAAGAGCGCGAGTGGTGGTATCGCCTGAGCTTCGACGGGCCCGACACCCCATTGCGACCCGGCGAACGGCTGCGCCTGGTCTTCCACGGCCTCGACACGTTTGCCACGATCCTGCTCAACGGCGAGGAACTGGGGCGGCACGCCAATATGTTCCGCGCGGCCGTGTTCGACGTCGGCGACCGCGTCCGCGCAGGCGCGGCCAATACGCTGGCCCTGTGCTTCGACCGCCCCCTCGACCACCTCGACGGCATGGACGTGAGCCCTCAGGGCTGGGGCGAGCAGGACCTGCCGCGCGTGGCCATGCGCAAGGCCCAGTTTGGCTACGGGTGGGACTGGGGGCCGCGCCTGCCCACGGTCGGCATCTGGCGTCCGGTCGAACTGGTGCGCGAGGACCGCGCCGCCATCTCCGGCGTCCACGCCTACACGCTCGAGCTCGACCAAACTGCACGGCGGGCGCTGGTTGCGGTGCGCGTCGAGGCCGACTGCTTCGGGACGACGGCTGCTCTCAGCGCCCATATCCGCCTGACGCCTCCCGGCGGCGGACCGGCAGTCGAGGCAGTCGCCGCCCTCGGCGGCGCTGGCGCCGCGCTCTCCACCACGGCCTACCTGCAGGTCGACGATGCTCAGTTGTGGTGGACGCATGACCTGGGGACGCCCGCCCTCTACGATGTGCAGGTGACGCTGGAACTGGACGGCGCCGTGCTAGCGCGCCACGACTCCCGGCTCGGCATTCGCACCATCGAGTTGGACCAATCACCGGACGGGGACGAGCCTGGAACGCGCTTCTTCCGCTTCGTGCTCAATGGCGTGCCCCTCTTCGCCAGGGGCGCCGACTGGATCCCCGCCGACTCGTTCGTGGGCGCCCTCACGCCCGACCGCTACACCATGCTGCTCACCGCGGCGCGTGACGGCAACATGACCATGCTGCGCGTGTGGGGCGGCGGCCTCTACGAGCACGACGCCTTCTACGATGAGTGCGACCGCCTGGGCCTGCTGGTCTGGCAGGACTTTATGTTTGCCTGCGCCCCCTACCCCGAGGACAATCCCGCCTTTGTGGCCGAGGTCGAGGCCGAAGCGGCCTACCAGGTGCGCCGGCTGCGCAACCACCCGTCGTTGGCCCTGTGGTGCGGCAACAACGAGAATCAGTGGATCGACAACATGGTCCACTGGCAGCAACCTAATCGCCTCGTCCCCGGCGCGCTGTACTATGATATGATCCTGCCGCGGGCCGTGGCCGCCCACGACGGGCGCACGCCCTACTGGCCGGGCAGCCCCTACGGCGGCAGCGACTACAACAGCATGGAGGACGGCGACCGTCACAACTGGGACGTCTGGCACGGCGGGCTGCCGCGCCGCTTCGGCCAAGAGCCGCGCGGCGACCACACCCCGGAGGGCGTCTCCTACCTGCACTATGCCGAGGACAGGGGGCGGTTCATCAGCGAGTTCGGCATGCACGCCGCCCCGGTCTACGAGACGCTGCGCCGCGTCATTCCGCCCGATCAACTCTACCACCACAGCCCCTCCATGGACTGGCACAACAAGGACAATCCCAAGAACAAGGGCGACAACCTGATGCTGACGGTGACGGGTCTGCCGGCGGACCTGGACGAGTACATCGACTTCAGCATGATCGCGCAGGCCGAGGGGCTCAAGTTCGGCATCGAGCACTTTCGCCGCCGCGCGCCGCACTGCTCCGGCACGCTGGTGTGGCAGCTCAACGACTGCTGGCCGGTCCTGAGCTGGAGCGTGCTCGACTACTACGGCGTCGGCAAGGCCGGCTACTACTACCTGCGGCGGGTCTACGCGCCGACGCTGGCCTCCTTTAAGGGGTTGGAGGACGGGTCCGTCGAGCTATGGATCACAAACGACGGCGCGTCGCCCGTCGCGGACACCGTGACCGTGCGCCTGGGCACGTTCGACGGCGCCGATATCTGGACCGAGGAGCACGCCGTCACGATGCCCGCACACGCTAGTCAGGCCGTGCTGCGCTGGGAGGCCGGCCGGTTGGACGGCGCGCCCGACCGCTATCTCACGGTCCGGTCGGCCGGCGAGGTCTTCCCGGCCAACCGGCACTTTTTCGCCGCCATTAAGGACCTACAACGTACTCCGGTTGCTCCAGTCGTGAGCGTCACCTCGGTCGGCCCGCGCGAGTTGCGGATCGAGTTGCGGGCCACAGTCTATGCCTACTTCGTACACCTGCTGTCGCCGGACGAGGCCACGCGGTTCAGCGACAACTACTTTGACCTCGCGCCCAGAGAGAGCCGCACCGTCACCGTCACCAATGCGTCCACACCGCTTAGCCCGGACAGCATCGAGGTGCGCTGGCGCTAAAGGACGATGGCCGCTCCGGAACTGCTGCTGTACAGGCTGTACGTGGCGGTTCCAGGGCGGCCAGGGCTGCTGCCCCGTTTCTGCCCCATCAATGGCCCGACGATTGGCCGAACTGGAGGCGGAGAACCGTCGTCCGCGCGGCGAGTAGAATTGACCGGCCATCACCCGCTACGCTACCGGCTGCCCATTTCTCGCTACCGTATCGTGACCATCGTTTGTGCGACGAAGGGCCGGTCGGGTGCGATCGAGGTGCAGACGCCGACGAAGAGTAGGTAGGGGCCGGGCGGTTCGGCCGGGATCAGGCGCGGCGGGACCGTCGCCAGGACATCACCGGCGCCGTCCGCCGTTTGGTGGACCTGCCCCAGGTTGAGCGGCAAGCTCCCCCGGTCGAGCGCGCTGGCCAGACCGAGGCAATAGTGACGCTGTCCTTGCGATCTGGGCAGCCGTTGCGCCACCACCCGGATACGCTCCCCTGGCCTGAGCAGATACATGGTGTGTCCGTGCGAGCCGATAGCGATCGGCGTTCGCGTTGTGGCCGTGGCCGTGGCGGCGCCCGGCGTCACGCCCGTGGTCACGAGGCCCAGTGCCAGCGCGCTTGCTAGACAGGCGCCACGTCCACTTCGTCGGCGTCCTCTCATCGATCAACCCTCCGTGCGACCCGCGACACGCCGCGATGCGGACGACGCGCCATCAGGTACCTACTCCCACTCAACCTGGTACCACGATAATAGTAGAACGAGCGTTCTAGAGTCAAGGGAAATGTGGACAACTGTTCTAAAGCGTCGCGCGTCGCGCGACGCGGTCAGGTCCGGCGCCTGACGGGAAGCGAGTTCTTATGGCCAGAGTAGTGGCCATGATTCTCGGATTGACGCGCCTATCCTGATCGTGCGACAATACATCTATAAGGCGCCGACGGAGACGAGTAGGCGGACGGCCGCGCCCAAGAGAGCCTCGGGTTGCTGCGACGAGGCGACGTGCCGCCGCCGAACATCACTCCAGAGCTATCACGATGTCGTTGGTTGCTCGTAGTTAGTAGTTAGACAAACGCAAACCTAACTAACGACTAACGACTTTGGTCGGGACCGCCGCCCGTTATCCTGGCGCGGGCATGTTTGTGCCCTGTCGAGTGAGCCTGGTCATGGCCGGGCTACAGAGGGTGGTACCGCGGGCCGTGAACCCGTCCCTTACGAGGGGCGGGCTTTTTGTTTTGGTGGGAATGTGTATCGGCCAGGGGCAGCGCCCTGCGCGCCGCCTCCTGCACATAGTTATTGAGGTACTTGCGATGGCGATGACGAAAGAGACAACGGTGACGGAAGAGAGAACGGTCTTCGCGCCCGTCGACCCGCGGCCGGACTTCCCGGCCCGCGAGGAGGCGACCCTGGCCTGGTGGCGCGAGCGCGATCTGATGCAACAATATGTGCGCAAGAACCGTGGCGCGACGGACGCCGCCGGCCGGCCCAAGCGGTTTTCCTTTATCGACGGGCCGATCACGGCCAACAATCCTATGGGCGTGCATCACGGCTGGGGCCGCACCTACAAAGATACCTTCCAGCGCTTCAAGACGATGCAGGGCTACGAGCAGCGCTACCAGAACGGGTTCGACTGCCAGGGCCTGCACGTGGAGGTCGAGGTCGAGAAGGAACTTGGCCTCAACACCAAGCGCGACATCGAAACCTACGGCATCGCCCAGTTCGTGGAGCGCTGCAAGGCCCGCGTGCTCAAGTACGCCGGGGTGCAGACCGCGCAGTCGATCCGCCTGGGCTACTGGATGGACTGGGACCACTCCTACTACACCATGTCCGACGAGAACAACTACACCATCTGGCTGTTCCTCAAGCGCTGCTATGAGAACGGCTGGATCTACAAGGGCCACGACGTGATGCCGTGGTGCCCGCGCTGCGGCACCGGCCTGACCCAGGCCGAGCTGGCCGACGAGTACCGCGACGTCGTGCATGCCTCGCCCTTCGTGGCCTTCCCGCTGCTCGATCCGCCCGCCCCCGCCGAGCCCGGCGACGCGCTGGTCATCTGGACCACCACGCCCTGGACCCTGCCGGCCAACGTGGCCGCCGCCGTCAACCCCGACCTGCCCTACGTGCGGGTGCGCGCCTTGGGCGTACCGGGCGGCCAGGGCGCCGCGGACGGCGCCGCTGGCTCGCGCGTCTACTGGGTGGCCGAGGGCGCGCTCAAGAACGTGTTCAAGGGAGCCCAGACGGAGGTGCTGGCCACGCTGCCGGGGCGCGACCTGGCCGGCTGGCGCTATCGCGGCCCCTTCGACGAGTTGCCCGCCTGGCAGGACCAGGCCGCGCAGGGCGTGGAGCACCAGGTCATCGTCTGGGAGACACAGACCGAGGCCGACAAGGGCGTCAGCGCCGACGAGGGTACCGGCATCGTGCACATCGCGCCCGGCTGCGGCAAGGAGGACTTCGAGCTCTCCCGGCGGTTCGGACTCGCCGTGATCGCGCCCATCGACGAGCTGGGCGTCTACGTCGACGGCTTCGGCCCTTTCACGGGCCAATCGGCCGGCGACGTGGCCCGCCAGGTCTTCGCCTCGCTGCGCGAGAAGGACGCGCTGGTGCGCGTGGCCGACCACAAGCACTCCTACCCGCACTGCTGGCGCTGCAAGACGGCTATCGTGTTCCGGCTGGTCGACGAGTGGTTCATCTCCGTCGCGGAGTTGCGCCCGCGCATGATGCGCGTCGTCGACACGGTGCGCTGGCTACCGGAGTTCTGCCGCGAGCGCGAGCAGGACTGGCTGCGCAACATGGGCGACTGGATGATCTCCAAGAAGCGTTACTGGGGCCTGGCCCTGCCGATCTACGAGTGCCCCGCCTGCGGTACGTTCGAGGTCATCGGCGGCGAGGACGAGCTCAAGGCGCGCGCCGTGCAGGGCTGGGAGCGGTTCGAGGGCCACACCCCGCATCGCCCCTGGGTCGACGAGGTCAAGATCGCCTGCAAGGACTGCGGCGAGACGGTCTCGCGCATCAAGGACGTGGGCAACCCCTGGTTGGACGCGGGCATCGTGCCCTTCTCCACGCTGGACTACCGCCATGACCGCGCGTACTGGCAAGAGTGGTTCCCGGCTCAGTTTATCACCGAGAGTTTCCCCGGCCAGTTCCGCAACTGGTTTTACTCGCTGCTGTGCATGGCCACGGCGCTGGAGGACACCACGCCGTTCGAGACCTGCCTGGGCTTCGCCTCGCTGCTCGATGAGCGCGGCGAGGAGATGCACAAGAGCAGGGGCAACAGCATCCCCTTCGACGAGGCCGCGGCGGTGATGAGCGCCGACGCCATGCGCTGGCTCTACACCAACCATAACCCGGCCAGCAACCTCAAGTTCGGCTACAAGCTGGCCGAGGAGACGCGCCGGCAGGTCATGCTGCCCCTGTGGAACGTCTACTCGTTCTTCGTCATCTACGCCAACCTCGACCGCTTCAACCCGCGCGAGCGTCACGTGCCGGTGGACGAGCGGCCCGCGCTTGACCGCTGGATCGTCTCCGAGCTGCAGGTGACGATTCAGGAGGTGACGCGCGGACTGGAGAACTGGGACACGGCGGCGGGCAACCGCGCCCTCGAAGCGTTCCTGGACAATCTGTCCAACTGGTACGTGCGGCGCGGCCGGCGGCGCTACTGGAAGTCTGACGAGGACACGGATAAGACGGCGGCCTACCTGACGCTCTACGAGGCGCTGACCACGCTCGTCAGGTTGCTGGCCCCCTACATGCCGTTCCTGGCCGAGGACATCTACCAGAACCTGGTACGGTCGGTCGATCCTGCTGCCCCGGAGAGCGTGCATCTGACCGATTGGCCCGTGGCCGACCCGGCGCTGATCGATCAGGGCCTGCTCGACGCCACGCATCTGGTGCGGCGCATGGTGGGGCTGGGCCTCGCCGCGCGCAGCGCCAGCCGGCTCAAGGTGCGTCAGCCGCTGGCCCGCCTGCGCGTGACCACGCGCGACCCCTCGGAGTGGGCCATGGTGCAGCCCTTCGTGGATCAGGTGCTGGACGAGTTGAACGTCAAGAGGCTGGAGCGGCTGGCCGACGACGCCGACGTGGCAGGCTACACCTTGCGGCCGGTTACGCCGCTGCTTGGACCGCGCCTGGGCAAGCGGCTGCCGGCCGTAGTCAAGGCGCTGAACGGTCTCGACGGAGTCGAAGCGGTGGCGGCGGTGCGCCGGGGTGAGCCCGTGCGGGTCGAGGTCGACGGCGAGACGGTGGAGCTGGCGCCGGGCGAGCTGCAGGTGATGGCCGCGCCGCGTCCCGGCTACGCCGTGGCCGAGGAGATGGGCTACCTGGCCGCGCTGGACACCGAACTGACGCCCGATCTGGTCGACGAAGGGCTGGCGCGCGAGTTCGTGCATCGCGTGCAGACCATGCGCAAGAATGCGGGCTTCGACCTCGCCGACCGCATCGTCACCCGCTACGCCGCGCCGGGGGACGGCCACCTGGCCGCTGCGCTGGCCCGCCACGCTGGCTACGCCGCCGCCGAGACGCTCTCGCGCGAGCTGCTCAACGTCGCTCCCGACGTCATAGCCGGCCACGTTGAGACGTTCGCTATCGAGGGAGAGGAGGTGACGGCCGGCATCGAGCGCGTGACGGTGTAAGATAAGGCGTGCTACAATTGAGGCAACATGCCGACGCACGTCTGGCGAGGAGCGACAACCGATGTGGGATGAGGACAAACAAGGGCGCCTCGACGATCTCCAACGCCGCGCACAACGGGACACGCTCACCGACGACGAACAACGCGTGCTGGAACAGTTGCTGTCCGAACTGGAACAGGCCGAACGGATAACGTTGCGGCCGGTACTGGATCGACAACGTCGGGAACAAGGGCAACTCCAGGCAGACCTGGCCCGCGTACAGGCACGGAACGCGGTTCTGGCGGCCCTGGATGAATGGCACGCCGATTGGCTCGCACGCGCCAGGCTACAACTCGCCGGCATTATCAGCGAGCGTGAGGTACTGCGGGCCGAATACGAACGTGTACTCCGCTGAGTTGCGGATGAAGAGGAGAGGCAGATGCTTCCGGAGTTCTCTTTGAAGGGGCGGGTCGCCGTGGTGACGGGCGGGGCCAGGGGCCTGGGACTGGAGATGATGCGCGCGCTGGCCGAGGCCGGCGCGGATGTCGTGGCTCTCGACGTGCTTGAGGAGCAGGCGCGGGAGTCCGCCGCGCAAACGGCGCGCGACTTCGGCGTGCGCGCCGCCGCCTACTCCATGGATGTGACGGACGCGGCCGAGACCGACCGCACCGTCGCGGCTATCGAAGCGGACATCGGCGCCGTCGACGTGCTGGTGGCCGCGGCCGGCGTGGCCAACCTGACCCCGGCCGAGGACCTGCCCGTCGCGGACTGGCAGCGCGTCATCGACATCAACCTGACGGGCGTGTTCCTGTCCGCCCAGGCCGTGGGCCGGCGCATGATCGGCCGGCGCAAGGGCAGCATCATCCTCATCGCCTCCATGTCCGGCCAGATCGTCAACCGGCCGCAGAAGCAGGTCGCCTACAACGTGTCGAAGGCCGGGGTCATCATGCTGGCCAAGAGCCTGGCGGCGGAGTGGGCGCCCCACGAGGTTCGCGTCAACGCGCTGGCGCCGGGCTACTTCCGCACGGCCATGACCGATCAGGTCCTTGAGACCAACAAGCCCCTGCGCGAGGAGTGGGAAAGTCTTATCCCCGCCGGCCGCATGGGCACGCCGAACGAATTGCGCGGCGCCGTCGTCTACCTCGCGTCGGACGCGTCGAGCTATATGACCGGACACACCCTGGTCGTGGACGGCGGCTACACGGCCTGGTAAAACGTGGATTCGTGGTAGGTCTCAAGGAGCCTGCGACTGAAGTCGCATGGCAAAGAACGACGACTAAAGTCGTTGGGACGCCACGTATTGAGACACGTCAGTGTCCGTCGTTTGCCATGCGACGTTAGTCGCAGGCTTGGTACGAAGAGGAGTGGCCATGCTGGATCGCCCGGATCGCCCGGATCGCCCGGATCGCCCGTACGTTTTCGACATCGAGGCGCCTCGGGGGCGCCTCAGCCGCCACGACAACCATGTCGTCCGCCACCTATCGGCACTACGAGGGCAGTTCGCGGACCAAACGGCCTATGAGGCTCTCCTTGGTCACGGCGATGTGGTGCTGTACGAGGTCTACGAGTTGACGCGCCCGGCGGTCGCCGGCGAGGTTCCGCACGGCATCTCCATCGTCCATCCCGGCAAGGTCGGCGACGAATACTACATGACCAAGGGGCACTTCCATGCCGTGCTGGAGACCGGCGAGGTCTACCAGTGCCTCTCCGGGCAGGGCATGATGGTCATGGAGACGCCGGAGGGCGAGTGGGCGGTCGAAGATCTGCACCCTGGCGGCGTACTCTACGTCCCGCCGCGCTGGGCGCATCGCTCGGTCAACACGGGTCGGGACGCGAACCTGATCACCTTTTTTGCCTACCCTGGCAACGCGGGGCACGACTACGGCACGATCGAGCAGAGAGGCTTCCGCAAGCTCATCGTCGAGCGCGACGGCCGGCCCGCGGTGATCGATAACCCGCGCTGGTCGGCTTCCTCCGGGCAGCGCCGGTGACGGACCCCTGGCGCGCACCTGGAGTGGCGTCTCCCCCCTCCCGCGCACCAGGAGAGGGGTCAGGGGGCGAGGGTAAGGACCCTGTGGCTGGCGCGGGCGCCGAGCGCGCGGCCGCGATGTGGATCGAGACGGTCGCCGGGCCGCAGCCCGCCGCCGATGTCGGGGTTGCCGACGCGCACGCGCACCTGTGGATTGCCCCGCGGGTCCCCGGCGCGCCGGCCCTGACCGATGCCACGCTGGCGCTGTCCGAACTGATCGACTTCGCCGACGCGGGCGGGGCCCTGGTCGTGGACTGCCAGCCGGGTGGCTGCGGGCGTGATGGCCGCGTGCTGGCCCGCCTGGCCCGTGAGAGCCCCGTCGCCGTGGTCGCGGCGACCGGCTTCCACCTCGCGCGCTATTACCCCGTCGGGGAGGGGCCGTGGGCGCTGGGCGGCGACCTTTCCCGCACCCTGTTCGAGCGTGAGCTGCGGCAGGGGCTGGACGAGGCGCCGGCCGTGCGCGCTGGCGTGGTCAAGGTCGCCTGGACGGGAGACGGGGGCGTCCTGGAGCGGGAGTTGATGCGGGCCGCGCTCGAGGCGGCGCGCCGCGCCGATGCGGGCGTCGTCGTCCACACCGAGGCCGAGGCAGCGGTCGAAGGACTGGTCCGCCTGGTCGAGGAGGTCGGGCTCACGCCGGCGCGGGTGCAACTCTCGCACATCGACAAGCGGCCCGACCCGGCGCTGCATCGGGAATTGGCGCGCGCCGGTTACGTGCTGGGCTACGACACCTTCCTGCGCCCCAAGTACGATCCGGAACGCCGTGTGTGGCCGCTGTTGCGCGCCATGATCGCGGACGGTCTCTGGTCTCAGGTCACGCTGGGGCTCGATCTGGTCGACGTCGCGTCGTGGCGCGTGCGCGGCGGACCCGGTCTGCGCGCACTGGCAGTCGACGTGCTGGCTCGCCTGCGCCGCGAGGGCGTCGCGGACGCCATCGGGAGGGCGCTGTCTGGCGGCAACGTGGCCCGCCTCCTTGGGCGGGCCGGGAACGTTGGGGGCGCGCGGGGGGACATGGAGGGTCTGTGAATTGTCAGCCTGGGGGCGTGGCTGAGGAAAGGGGCAAGCAAAAGGGAGGGGACATGCCATGAGGACGGTCGCGGAGAGCGTCGTGCTCGTCACCGCGCGCTCGTTCGGGCGCGACGACCCGCGCCTGCGCACGGAGCTGGAGGCGGCGGTCGGGCAGGTGCGTTACAACACGCGCGGCCGGCCGCTGCGGGCGGAGGAGTTGCGCGCTGCGGTGGGCGACGTCGACGGGCTGCTCGCCGGCCTGGATGAGATCGACGCTGGCGTGTTTGCCGCCGCGCCGCTGCTGCGCGTGGTCGCGCGCTACGGCGTGGGCGTCGGCAACGTCGACCTCGCCGCCGCCGCGGCCCATGGCGTGACCGTGACCAACACGCCGGCCGCGAACACGGAGGCCGTGGCCGAATTGGCGATCGGATTCATGTTCGCACTGGCCCGTGCGCTCCCGCGGGCCGTGCTGGCCACGCGACAGGGTGAGTGGCCTTCCCTGCATGGGGTCGAGGTGGCGGGGCGGACGGTGGGTCTGCTGGGCTTCGGACGGATCGGGCAGGCCGTGGCGCGGCGCGCGGTCGCCCTGGGCTGCGCCGTCGTCGCCCATGACCCGTACGCCGACGCTACCGTTGCCGGACGATTGGGCGTGCGCCTGGCGTCGCTGCACGAGACCGTCGCCGCCGCCGACTTCCTCTCCTTGCACCTGCCGGCCACGTCCGAGACGCGCGACCTCGTCGATCGGGACCTGCTGGCGCGCATGCGCGAGGGCGCCTACCTGATCAATACGGCGCGCGGGGAGTTGGTGGTGGAGGAGGACCTGCTGTGGGCGCTCGAGAGCGGGCGTCTGCACGGCGCGGCGCTCGACACCTTGCGCGCCGAGCCGCCCCCGGCGGACCATCCCCTGCGACGGCGCGACGACGTGCTGGTGACGCCGCATATCGGGGCGCACACGGCGGAGGCCACGGTGGCGATGGGTCGGGCCGCGCTGCGCGACCTCCTGGCCGTCCTGGCGGGCGAACCGCCACGGTTCCTCGTCGCCCCGCCGCGGTGACCGATGTGTCCGACTAATACAGCTTGGCTTACATCGGTTTGCATGCGGCGACGGCCTGCGACTAAAGTCGCATGGCAGGGACCGGACGCTGACGTGTCTCACCGAATTGTCAAGCTACTTGAGCCGGGGTGTACCAATCCAACAGGACGGCGCGTGGATGTCACGGTAGCGCGGCGATCAGGTAGCATGGGGACAAGCGGTCAAGAAGGTAGGACAGCGACGCTGACCACGCAACAAAGGAGTTTTGGTTGATGCAAGCGACAGACACCGCGACGACGCGGCATACGATGGGGGAGACGCGCGACCGGCTGTACATCGGCGGCCAATGGGTGGCGCCCAGCGGGACAGGCACGATCGACGTCATCAACGCCACGACCGAAGAGGTGATGGGCAGCGTCCCCGAGGGCACGTCCGAGGACATCGACCGCGCCGTGGCAGCGGCCAAGGCGGCGTTCCCGTCCTGGTCCGCGCTGCCCGTGCAGGAGCGCGCCGGCTATCTCGGCCGCGTCGCCGCCGAACTGCAGGCGCGCAGGGACGATATCGCGGCGGTCATCGCGCAGGAGATGGGCATGCCCATCAAGCTGGCCACGGCTATCCAGGCCGGCCTGCCCACCATGACCTTCGGCTCGATGCCCCAATTGCTGTCCGACTTCTCTTTCGAGGAGCGCATCGGCAACTCGCTGGTGGTGCGCGAGCCAGTGGGCGTGGTCGGCTGCATCACGCCCTGGAACTATCCCCTGCACCAGATCGCGGCCAAGGTGGCGCCGGCACTGGCGGCCGGCTGCACCGTGGTGCTCAAGCCCAGCGAGGTGGCCCCGCTCAACGCCTTCCTGCTGGCCGACATCATGGAGGGGGTCGGGCTGCCGGCCGGCGTGTTCAATCTGGTGACGGGCTACGGCCCCGTGGTGGGCGAGCGCCTGGCCGCGCACCCCGACGTGGACATGATCTCGTTTACCGGCTCGACCCGCGCCGGCCGCAGGGTCGGCGAGCTGGCCGCCCAGACGGTCAAGCGGGTGGCGCTGGAGCTGGGCGGCAAGTCGCCCAACGTGATCCTGGAGGACGCCGATCTGGAGACGGCGATTAAGGACGGCGTGGGCAAGTGCTACCTCAACTCGGGCCAGACCTGCAGCGCGCTGACCCGCATGCTGGCGCCCCGTTCGCGCCTCGCGGAGGTCGAGGAGATCGCGCGCCGCGTGGCCGAGGGCTACAGGCCGGGCGACCCGTTTGCTAAGGGCACCACGCTGGGGCCGCTGGTCTCGGCCACGCAGCGCGAGCGCGTGCGCGGCTACATCGAAAAGGGCATCGCCGAGGGGGCCAGGCTGGTCACCGGCGGGGCGGAGGCGCCGGACGGTCTGGAGAAGGGCTACTTCGTGCGGCCCACCGTGTTCTCTGACGTCCGGAGCGACATGACCATCGCCCAGGAGGAGATCTTTGGACCGGTGCTGGCGATCATGCCCTACGAGGACGAGGACGAGGCCGTGCGCATCGCCAACGACACGGTCTACGGGCTGGCGGGGGGCGTGTGGTCGGGCGACCCGCGGCGGGCGGCGCGCGTGGCGCGGCGCATCCGCACCGGTCAGGTGGAGATCAACGGCGGTGCGTTCAACCCGCTGGCCCCCTTCGGCGGCTACAAGCAGTCGGGGCACGGGCGCGAGTTGGGCAAGTACGGGCTGGAGGAGTTCCTGGAGGTCAAGGCGCTGCAGCTGCCGGCCGGCATGGAGGTGCAGCCCTCCGAGCCCGCCGCCGTCGCGGCCATGCCAGGGTCGTAGGAGGCCTTCACCCCCGGCAACCCTCACCCCCTGCCCCCTCTCCCGTGCGCGGGAGAGGGGGCAGGCGTCACCGGGAGCGCGGGCCGCCCGCCAGGGACAGCAGGCCTTCCAGTGATGCGCCAGCGATTGATTTGTGGTTTATGCGGAGCATTGCTGTGATACAGATCATCGTGGGGATAGGAAGCGTGGTATCCATGCTCGTGGCCGGTTATGGGAGCCCGTCGTCGGTAGCCAGGTCATCCGCGCTGGACGACCACGCGGCCTCATCTGTTGCCTGTGCCACCACTCCTATCCAAACCAAGCCGTTCCCAGGAGTCCTGCGTGGCCTCCGCTGGATTGCGGCCGCCCCCTTGTCCTCGGGCATAACCGGGCATCTGTTCTACGGCCATCACGCGCGCGGAACAGCAGCCGAGATGCATGTCGACGGCAAGATGCCCGATGGCGGGGCAACCAAAATCCTGTGGGTCATCAGCCATGGGAACGTCGGCGGAACGATTACAATTGAGGGACACAATCTCAGCGGGCCGAGTCGGACGCGCCAGGACTTCCCGGCGGCCGGCGGCGGTGGGGTTCCAGGTAGCCAGTACCCCTCGATCATCGTCGTCCCCACACCAGGGTGTTGGCAATTCTATCTGAGGAGCGGGAGCGTGACTGGCGCCGTGACCTTGCGGGTCGTGACATAGAGGCGGCATGAAAAAAGAGGGGCGATTGCTGCGCGTCGGCGTGCTGGGCGCAGGTCCCATCGCGCAGGCGGCCCACTTCGACAGCTGCCGGCGGGCGCGCAACGCCGAGTTGTACGCTATCTGCGACGTTGCGCCGGATCTGCTGGCCCGCGCGGCCGTGGTCTACGAGCCGTGCGTGGCCTATGCCGACTACGACGCCATGCTGGCCGATCCCAAGGTCGAGGCCGTCATCGTCGCCGTGGCCGACGCCTTTCATGTATCGCTCTGCCACCGGGCGCTGGACGCCGGCAAGCACGTCCTGGTGGAGAAGCCGCTGGGCGTCGGCGTGGAGGAGTGCGAGGGCCTGCGCCGGCGGTTTCAGGAGACGGACCTGGTGTTGCAGGTGGGCCATAACAAGCGATTCGACCCCGGCCTGGCCTTTGCCCGGCGCTTCATCGCCGACGAGCTCGGGCAATTGGCCGTGCTCAACGCCTGGTACTGCGACTCGGTCTATCGCTATACGATGACCGACAACCTGCAGCCGGTCCTGGTTGCCAGCACAAGGGCCAGGCGTCCCGCGGGCGATCCCAAGGCCGACAAGGCGCGCTACTTCATGCTGGCCCACGGCAGCCACCTGGTGGACACGGCGCGCTACCTGGGCGGAGAGTTGGTGGGCGTGCGGGCGCGGCTGCTGCACGTCTTCGACGCCTACCACTGGGCCGTCGAGGCGGACTTCGCCAGCGGCTGCCTGGGCCACCTCAACCTGATTATCCCCGCGCGCGGCGACTTCGGGGAGGGTGTGCAGGTCTTCGGCGAGCACGGCAGCGTGACCGTCCGCCTGTATCTGCCCTGGTACAAAAAATCCGGCGACATCGAGTGCTTCTCCGCGCGCGACGGCGCCTACCATCGCCCCCTGGGCGCGGACGGCGACACCTATAAACTGCAGATCGAGGGCTTCGCGGACACGGTCCTGCACGGCGCGCCCCAGCAGGGCGCGACCGTCGACGACGGAGTGGCCGCGGTGCGGGCGATGGCCGCGATCGCCCGTTCGGTGGACCGTGGGGAGTACATCCGACTGGCCGAGGTGGAAGGAAACGTATGATTGAGATTGGCATCTTCGCGAAGACCTTCGCTCGCCCGACGCTAGAAGAATCGCTGGACGCGGTGGCCGCGCGCAGTATCCGGGCCGTGCAGTTCAACCTGAGTTGCGCCGGTCTGCCCAGCATGCCCGAGGAGATCGACTCGGTAAGCGTCGCTCACATCCGAGATGCGCTGGCCGCCCGATCGCTGACTATGGCCGCGGTCTCCGGCACGTTCAATATGGTCCACCCCGATCGGGAGCAGCGCGAGGACGGGCTGCCCCGGCTGGGCGTGTTGGCCGCCGCCTGCGCGGGGCTGTGTACGTCGGTCATCACGCTCTGCACGGGCACGCGCGACCCCGATGACATGTGGCGCCGCCACCCGGACAACGACACGCCGGAAGCCTGGGACGACCTGCTCACCTCGATGCGCGAGGCCGTGCGCCTGGCGGAGGATGCGGACGTGACGTTGGCCTTCGAGCCGGAGGTGGCCAACGTCGTGGACTCGGCCCGCAAGGCGCGGCGTCTGCTGGACGAAGTCGGCTCGCCACGACTCAAGGTGGTGCTGGACCCGGCCAACATCTTCCATGCCGGCGAACTGCCGCGCATGCGGGCCATCCTCGACGAAGCGTTCGACCTGCTCGGTCCCGACATCGTATTGGCCCACGCAAAGGACCTCAGCCACGACGGCGAGGCCGGCCACGAGGCCGCCGGCCGGGGCCTGCTGGACTACGACCACTACCTCGCGCTCCTGAACGGACTGGGGCGCGACATCCCGCTCATCCTGCACGGCCTGTCGGAGGATCAGGTCGACGCCTCGGTGGCTTTCCTGCGCTCCAAAGGCGCACACCTGGAGACACGCTGATGCCGTCCTTCGCCCGTGACGGGCTGCAATTCAACTATCGGTTGGTCGGCGACGGTCTGCCGTTTGTCTTCCAGCACGGCCTCGGCGGCGATGTCGAGCAGCCGTTCGCGCTGTTCGCGCCGCCGCCGGGCGTGCGGCTACTTTCGTTCGATTGCCGGGGGCACGGCGAGACGCGGCCCCTGGGCGAAGAGGACAAGCTCACCTTCGACGCGTTCGCCGACGATCTGATCGCGCTGCTCGACCACCTGGATATCCCAGCGGCCATCGTCGGAGGAATCTCCATGGGGGCGGGCGTGGCGCTCAACATGGCGCTGCGCTACCCGGATCGCGTGCGCGGACTCGTGCTGGTGCGTCCGGCCTGGCTCGACGGCCCCATGCCGCGGCGGACGAGGGAGACCTTCGCCGCCATTGCCGCGCTCATCCGGCAACACGGCACCGGGCGCGGTCGTGACGCGTTCCTGCGATCCGCCATCTACCGGGATGCGTGGCGCGAGTCGCCGGCCACGGTTGCCTCCCTGTTAGGCCAGTTCGACCGGCCGCGCGCCGAGGAGACCGTGGCCATTCTGGAGCGCCTGCCGGCCGCTGCCCCGTTGCACGACCTGGCGTCGCTCGCCTCTCTCACCCTGCCCGCGCTGGCGCTGGCCAACCGGCAGGACCCCGTCCATCCCATAGAGTACGGCGAGCGATTGGCCGCGGCAATCCCCGGCGCCCGGTGCGAGGAGATCACGTCCAAGGCGGTCAGCGCGGAGCGCCATGCCGCGGACGTGCGGCTATGTGTCGCGGGATTCCTCTCACCCATGACCCATTAGTCTATCCCTCATCGGGAGGCGCGGGATCGGCTCCCTCACGCGGGAAGATCTCGCGCATTGCCTTCCACGTACTGCTCCGCCGCTTGACGCACGTACTCATCCGCCGGCTTCGGATTGAAAACCGCCTCCATAAAGGCGTGTGCGCCTCGCTGCGAGAGGGCGATCACGTCATGCCGGCGGATAACCTCCCCGGCGCCGCGCATGCCGCTTTATGGGTCCATCATATCGCCTGGCGGGCAGCCAAGCGGGGCACGGGCGCGCCAAGTACACTACAAGGGTATGAGGCGCTGTCCCAACACGCGCGGCGCGCGGCGCGCCCCGTGTCCCATTGAGGAGGACGATCCATGAGCGATACCCCCGTAACCGAGTCGACCTACGTGGCCTTCTGGCTCTACCGGGCCATGCCGGAGTGGCGCTGGCTCGACGATTCCGCCCGCGCGCATCTGCGCGCGGAGTATGCCCGTACTCTGGAGGAGCATACCGGCGCGCTGACCCTGCGCGGCGCCTACTCGCTGGTCGGCCTGCGCCACGACGCCGACCTGATGCTGTGGCTGCACGGACCCAGCATGGCCGCGATCCAGGACCTGGCCGTGGCCCTGCGCAAGACGGGCCTCGGCTCGTATCTGGAGCAGGTCTACGCCTACACCGGCCTCGTCCCACAATCTCGCTACTCGCCGGAGCACCGCCCGGCCTTTGCCAAGGGCGCGCCGCCGCGCGAGTATCTGAGCATCTATCCGTTCACCAAGACGCATGAATGGTATCTGCTGCCCTTCGAGGAGCGCCGTCGCCTGATGGCCGAGCACGGTCGTATGGGCCAGGCCCACAGCGCCATGCCCGAGGTGCGCATCGACGCCGCAACCGACGGGGGCGGGACGGCGGTCGCCGTGGCCGAGGCGATCACAGCGGCGCCCACCGGGAGCGTGCTGGCCAACACGGTCAACTCGTTCGGCCTGGGCGACCAGGAGTTCGTCGTGGCCTTCGAGTCGGAGAGCCCGGCCGCCCTCGAGGCCATGGTCGAAGACTTGCGCGGCGCGGCCGTGCGTGTCTACACCGCCGTCGACACCCCGATCTTCCTGGGCCGCCGCAAGCCGCTCGCCGCCGTCCTCGACGATCTGGGCTAGCTTGGACTATTCGTGACTGGCGCGGTGACGGTCCATGTTCCCCCTGGTAGTGCAGCGAGAGCTGGCGCTCCCAGGGACTTTGTTCCATGATTAAGGCAGGCCAGGCGACAGCCTTCCCACGCCACTACACGTGGGGTGTCCTCGGAGAGACCGTGTGAGCAGTTCCCGTGTTGCCCATCCCTCGGGAGGTCAAAGAGGAGGTGGACGCGCGTCGTCGTCCCCCTGGAGGGGATCACTGGCCTGGAAAGCATCTCCGGCCGCGCTGGCGCCCGATGCGCGGCCGTTGGGCCGGCGGTGGCAGGCAGCGGTGTTGCTGCCGTTGGCTGCGGCTTTCGCCTGGTTCGCGTTTGGGGTACGCGGGACGCATAGCCTCAGCGGGGACGAGCCGCACTATCTGGCGATCACGCAGGGGCTGTGGCTCTACCATACCCTCGACCAGCATCGCGTGCTCTATCAGCACAATTTCTTTGCCTATTTCCCCCACCTGATGAGCAGCCACTCGCTGCACCGCGGCCCCCACCTCTACCCGCTGCACTACCTCGGCCTGCCCCTGGTGTTGCTGCCCGGCTTTGCGCTGGCCGGCGCGGCCGGCGCCCAGGTCACCATGGCGCTGATCGCCCTGTTGGTCTGCTGGCGTGCCCTGCGTCTCTGCGCCCGCGTAGCCGGTCGCACGGCTGCGTCGATCAGCGTGCTGGGCATGGGGCTCGCCGCCCCGTTCGTCTCCAACGCGCCGACAATCTACCCCGACCTACTCGCCGCTTTGTTGCTGGCGCTGGGCTACGAGGCCGCCGACGCGTCGGCGCTGACGACCAGGCGGGCACTGGCGCTGGGGCTCCTGCTGGCCGCCATGCCGTGGGTCCATGCCAAGCTGCTCGTCGCCGTCGCCGCGCTGGCGCTGTGGGCGCTCTACACATTGTGGCGGTCACGGGAAACCCTCATCCACCCCTCTCGCAAGCGGGAGGTGAGGGCAGCCCTGGCGCTAGGCCTGCCGCTGCTCTCCGTCGGGGGGCTGCTGCTCTTCAATGGGTGGCTCTACGGCTCGCCGACGCTGACCGCGCAGTTCTCGTTGCGCGGCCAGGCGTTGCTGTCCGGCAATCCGCTGTCCGGTCTGGCCGGGCAACTTTTTGCGCAGGGGCAGGGCATGCTGGGCACTGCGCCGTTCCTGTTGCTGGTGATCCCCGGCGCGGTCGCGCTGTGGCGGCGCGACCGCGGTACGGCCCTCAAGGTCGGGCTGGTGACGCTGCCTTATTGGCTGGTCACGCTGACCTACCACGACTGGTGGGGCGGAGACTGCCCGCCGCTGCGCTACCTGCTGCCCTTGTTGCCGTTGTGGTCGATCGGGACGGCCGCGCTGTTGGCTGACCTGCGCACGCTCGTCGCGCGCCTGGCCGTGGCGACGTTCGCCGGCGCCACTCTGGCCCTGCTACTGGTCCTCCCGAGCGCGCCGCGTTGGGGCTGGCCACTGCCCGGCGGCCAGAGCGCGACCCTGATCGCCCTGGGCAATAGGCTCCATCTGCCCCTGACCCACTGGCTGCCCACCTTCGTGATCGCGCCGGTCGACAACGGCCTGTGGCGGACGCCCTGGCTCATCGTCCCATGGGCACTGGGTCTCCTCGCACTCTGGCTGCTCGCGGCGGGAAGCGAGCGCCTGGCGCCCCGGTGACCCGGAGACCCGGAGAAGGTAAGACCGGGATAGAGACGGGACGCAACGGGGTGAGCGGCGACGCGACGCCGCCTATGGCCGCGGCGCGAACATCGCTTACTCGGGATCGTCCGTGGCCGGATGCACGGTCGCAAGCTCGTCCCACAACTCTTCCGGGATGGGATGAGAGGCGAAGGCCACCGTTTGAGCAATTTGCTCGGGCGCGCTGACCCCGACGACCGTCGACGCGATGCGCGGGTCGCGCAAGGAGAACTGCAGCGCCGCGGCGGCCAGCGGGACATCATACCGCGCGCACAACGCCTCCAGGTGGCCTGCCCGCGCCATCACGTCGTCCGACGCCGCGCGGTAGGCGTAGCGCGCGTAGGAGTGCGGCCCTCGCACCAGCATCCCGCCCCCGTAGGGGGCCGCGTTGACCGCCGCGATGCCCCGTCGCGCGCAGAGGTCCCAGAACGGGTCGGCCGCCGTGTTGAGCAGCGTGTAGCGGTTGTGCGCCAGCGCGACCTCGAACAGGCCGGTCTCGACGTAACGTCGCGACAGCCTGATCGGACCGCAGGCCACGCCGAGGCGCTCGACCAGACCCTCGTCCTTGCAGCGTTGCAATCCCTCAACCGCCCCGCCCGGCGCCATGGTCTCCTCGAACGTCGTGTGTTCGGCATCGTGCAGATAGACGAGGGGCAGGCGCTCCAGGCCGAGCAGATGCAGGCTGCGCTCGACCGAGCGGCGCATCTGGGCGCCGCTGAAGTCGCCGCTGTGCAGGTCGCGATCCGCCTTGGTCGCCAGCACGAAGCCGGACGGCAGCCCGCCGCGCTCGCGCAGCGCCAGCCCGATGCGCCGCTCGCTCTCCCCGTCGCCGTACGACGCAGCGGTGTCGACAAAGGTAATCGGGCCGTCGAAGATGGCGCGGATGGTGGCCAGCGCCTGGTCTTCGGTGACCGCATAGCCGAACGTCTCGGGCATGTCGCCGAGCGGCGCGCAGCCGACACAGAGGGGCGTGACCAACAGGCCGGTTTTGCCAAACACGCGACGGGTCAGGGGCGACGGGGTACTGTCCAAGGTCATAGGTCTATCTTCCTCCGAACTTCAAGGGGTGGGGCGTCGATGGACGAAGGTATGTATCACACGCCCCTCCGCTATCATACACCGCCCCGCATGCCTATAGCAGCGTCACGCGCCGTCCGCCGCGGGCCGACTCGATGGCGGCAAGGCCCGCCAGTAGCGCGTGGTAGCCGTCCTCGGCCGGAACCGGGACGGGCAGGCCCTCCTGTTGGGCCGCGATGAATAGGTCGATGTGACGCGCCGTGGTGACCGTAAAGTCGCGCTCCGCGTCGTCGAAGAAACCGGGTTCCCACACCTGCACGGTCTCGCGCTTCCCACGCTCACCGCGCGGCGCCCACTCGAAGCGGCGCAGCGCGTCCGTCACGCGGATGCGGCCGCCCAGGCCGATGCACTCGAACTCGTGGACGTGGGTGTCGGCGTAGTTCCCGTCCACGCTGGCGATCAACGTGCCTACGGCCCCGCTCTCGAACGTCAGAGACACGGTCGCGGTGGTCAGCGAGCCGTCGCCGCGCGGGTCCGCGGCCACGCAGCCCACGTCGCGGATGGGTCCGCCCAGCCAGCGCAGCATGTCGAACCCGTGGCTCTGCATATAGAGCAGATGGCGCAACGCCGGCTGGCGCTCGGGAAAGTGGCCGCCGGTAAACTTCCAGAGCAAATGGGCGGCCGCGCCGAGCGTCCCGGCGTCGATCAGCCTCCTGGCCTTCTGGAAAGGGGTCGCGTAGCGGTGGTTGAAGTTGATGCCGAAGCGGACGCCGCTCTGCCGCGCCGCCTCCAGCAGGTGGACGGCCTCGTCGCGGTCCATGGCCAGGGGCTTCTCGGCGAAGCAGTGTATCCCCGCCCGCAGGACCTGGAGCGTGGGCGCGACGTGCGCCTCGTCTGGCAGGACGACCGAGACGAGGTCGAGGCGCATCTCACCGAGCATGGCCGCGACATCCGTATAGGGCCGCGCGCCGTAGGCCCGCGCGACATCGGCCGCCCGCCGCGGGTCACGTCCGCAGATCGCGACCAACTCGGCCTGTGCGTTACGGTGATAGGCCTCCAGGTGGACGCGTCCCCAGGCGCCGTACCCGATGACGCCGACGCGCAGCCGTCCCGTGACCTCACGCGGCGACACAGTAGACGTGGACGTGGTCATGGATACACCAGCACCTTGCCCGTCTCGCCGGTCCAGAAGAGGCGAAAGGCGTCCTCGATCTCGCTCAGCGGATGGCGGTGGGTGATCACCGGGAGCGGGTCCAGCCGCCCGGCCCGCACCAGCGCCAGGTTGTGCGGGAATTCGTCCACGCCGAAATACTCCGAGCCGATCAGCGCTTTCTCCTGTGCGATCAGATCCCGGCTGGTCTGCACGCCGAGGGTGTGACGGGAGTGCCCCACGATGATGACGCGGCCAGCGGCGGCGGCCATGTCGATGGCCTGGCGCTGCGCCACGGCGTTGCCCGAGGCTTCGATGACCACGTCGGGCCCGTCCGCCACCTGCTCCCTGATCCAGGCCACCACATCGGTGGACCGGCCGTCGACGGGCACGGCGCCCAGGCGTTCCGCCAGCCGCAGCCGGTACGGGCTCACGTCCACCGCGAACACCGGCGCCACGCCCAGTGCCCGTAGCGCCACGACCGCGCCGAGGCCGACGGGACCGACGCCGGTGACGCACGCCGCGCCGATCTCGTCGGCCGCCAGGTGCGCGCGCCGCACCGCGTGCATCGTCGTGCCGACGACGTCGAGCAACATGATGGAGACGTCGAGGTCCAGCTCGGGACCAACTGGGAGGAGACAGCGCTCGGGCACGGCCATGTAGTCGGCGTAGGCGCCGTCGTGCGTGAAGCCGATCATGCGCTCTTTCTGGAGGCAGGCCCCTGTCTCTCCGCGGCGGCACATGCGGCACTGGCCGCAATAGGCCACCAGGTAGACCGCCGCGCGCGTCCCCGGCGCAACCACGACGCCGGGTCCCACCGCCACGACCGTCCCCGCGCCTTCGTGGCCGGGCGTCACCGCGGCGCCCCGCGCCCACAGCTCGCGCTCGCTGCCGCAGACGGCGCAGGCGTGGACCCGCAGCAGCGCCTCGCCGGGACCCGGTACGGGGACCGGCCGCTCCTCGATCGTGATCTGCCCGTCGCCCAAGAAACGGGCCGCCCGCATCCGTCGCGGGATCGATTCGTTATCCACGGTTCCTCACCTGACCTCTCTCCAGCGCGGCTGACGCCGGTCAACGCCTGACTATATCGCCATGTGTCCGGGGTCATGTCGTTCTTGATCGGGGGGCGATTCTTGGGGGTAGGGGCGTATTGCACACGTCCAGGTCGCGCCGCTACCGGGCGTATGCAATACGCCCCTACCTCGGTCTAGCTGTCCTGCCGCGGGAACTACATGGGCCCTGTCATGTGACGGGGCGGCGCACGGCGGACGTGCGCATGTCGGTAGTATATATAAAGGCATAGGCGACAGTGCAAGACGTACACGGAGCGAAAGGTGGGCAATCAGTGGTCAGCGATCCATTTAGCCTGGCGGGGCGTCGAGCGGTGGTGACGGGCGGCAACCGCGGCATCGGCGCGGCGATCGCTGTCGGCCTGGCGCGGGCGGGCGTCGACATCATCTCGATCCACCGGTCGCCCGAGGAGCCGCCGGTGGCCGCACAGGTGCGGGAGTTGGGACGCGGCTATGCCGCCCTGCACGCGGACCTCTCCCAGGTCGACGACCTGACGGCGCTGGCGGACGCCGCGATCGACGCGCACGGAGCGGTCGATATCCTGGTCAATAACGCCGCCCTCCAGAGACGCCACCCGGCAACGGACTTCCCCCTTGAGGACTGGCGCCTCTTGCTGGACACGAACCTGACCGCGGCGTTCGTGCTCTGCCAGGCGTTCGGCCAGCCTATGCTGGAGCGGGGTCAGGGCGCCATCGTCAACGTCGCGTCGCTGCTCTCCTTCCAGGGCGGGATCACCGTCCCCGCCTATGCGGCCGCGAAAGCGGGCCTGGCTGCCGTGACGCGCGCCCTGGCCAACGAGTGGGCATCGCGCGGCGTGAACGTCAATGCGGTGGCGCCCGGCTACATCGCGACGGAGCTGAACACGGCCTTGCTGGATGATCCGGTGCGCAGCCGGCAGATCGGCGAGCGCATCCCGGCGGGACGTTGGGGGCAACCGGAGGACGTGGCGGGCGCTGTCGTGTTCCTGTGTTCACCCGCCGCGGCCTATATCCACGGGCACGTGCTGGTCGTGGATGGCGGCTGGATGGGCCGTTAACCTCTTCCCGGCTGAACGCTCCACATCATCTGATAAGCGCGGGCGCACGGGACGCGTTTCCTCCGCTCTGCCCCGTGGCTGGCGCCACGATGGTACGGACTTCGTCGCGCGAGGTGAGGAGACGGTCCAGACGGGTGCGGGCCTCTTGATCGAGCCCCTCGGTGAGCCGCTGGAAGAAGACGCGCGTCCCGCGCGCGAGCGCTCCCGCGCAGAGATGATCGGTCACGCGCGCCGAGGGCACGATCACGCGGTCCCGGCGCAGGGACGTCAACCGGGCGGCTGATCGTCAAGGATCTGCACGTCGAGTTCCTGAAGCAGAGCAGGGTCGGCGAGCAGGTCGATGGCGACGATCTTCCCCGAGACGATCGTGAAGTCGAAGACGGTGCGTGGCGTGCCGCCCGCCGCCCAGACGGCGCCCACAGCGCCGTCGACCACGGCGGGTTGCACGCCCTGCGCCCGCCCTGCGAAGGTCTGGGCGACGGCCGTCGCGCCACGGGTCTCGTCGGTCAGCTGCGCGCGCCGCCGCATCGCGACGGTGCGGTCGGCCCGCAGCACGACGTCGGGATCGAGCAGGGCCAGCAACGCGCCGAAATCGCCGGTGCGCGCGGCGGCCAGGAACGCCTCCACGATGGCGCGCTGACGCGCGCGATCGGCGGCGGGCGCCGGCGCCGTGCCCTGCACGCGGCGGCGCGCGCGGCTGGCGAGCTGCCGCGCCGCAACCGGCGACCGCCCGACGATCGCGGCGATCTCGTCGAACGGCACGCCGAACACGTCGTGCAAGACAAAGGCGAGCCGCTCGGCGGGGTCCAGCGTGTCGAGGACGACCAGCAAGGCAGGGCCGACCGCGTCGGCCAGCAGCGCTTCGTGCTCGGGATCGGGGCCGCCCGTGCCGCGCACAACCGGCTTAGGAGCGTGCAGATCCAGCGGGTCTTCACGGCGTGATCGTCGCGCCTCCAACATGTTCAGGCACACGCGCGAGACCACCGTCGTGAGCCAGCCCCCCAAGTTCTCCACGCCGCTTGTGCCGGCGCGGCTGACCCGTAGCCAGGCCTCCTGGACGGCGTCGTCCGCCTCGGTCGTCGAACCGAGCAGCCGGAACGCCACCGCCCGCAGGTGCGCGCGGTGGGCTTCGAAGCGCTGGGCCAGCCAGTCGTGTTCGTCCATCACAGCCCTTCCCTCACCGGTCACATTTCATCGCCGCTCCCTGTCATAGTACTGACCGGCGGAACGCGGCCGGTGTGACACATCAAGTATAGATAGAGTGAGAGGACATTCACCATGACGGACACGCAGAAGGCGGCCAAGGGCGCTAGCGGCCAGGCGTCCACGGGCTTCACGGTCGAGGAACGCGCCGCGATGCGCGAGCGCGCCAAAGAGTTGAAGGCGGCGCAGAGCAAGGCCGACGGGGAACGTGACTGCCTTGCGAAGATCGCCGAGATGCAGGGATCGGATCGCACGATGGCCGAGCGGCTCCACGCCCTCATCACTGCCAGCGCCCCAGACCTCGCGCCGCGCACCTGGTACGGCATGCCCGCCTATGCCAAGGACGGCCAGCTCGTCTGCTTCTTCCGCAGCGCGCAGAAGTTCAACACGCGCTACGCCACACTCGGCTTTAGCGACAAGGCGCACCTTGACGACGGCACGATGTGGCCGACCGACTTCGCGCTGACGGACTTGATGGCCGACGACGAGGCACGGATCGTCGCGCTGGTGCAGAAGGCGGTGAGCTGAGGACGACAGCGCCGCCCATGGCAGGCAAGCCACGGTGCGGCGCGCGGCGCTGGGCCGCGCGCCGCACCGTGGCGACCGTATGAGCGTGAGGGTCGTCCCCATAGGATTCCGCGCGGGGGAGAAAACCAGGGAGGTGCGGCCCCTCGATTGACGCCGGACGGACCCGCTCTGACAGGCCAAACGAACCACCGGAGAGATAACCAGAGATAACCAAGGAGCACTCAGACATGAAGGGACCGCTCATCGAGGCTGTAGAGGTGGTGAAGCACGACGGCACGGTCGATGCATTGTCCGGGCTCGACCTAGGCGCACACGGTGGAGTGGTGGCGGCCGTCTTGGGGCCGAACGGCGCGGGCAAGGTGGACGGGGAGAGCGACCTGCGCACCAAGATCGCCGAGATGCCGGACGCGGATAAGGAGCAAGGATATATGTCGACAATCCGTTGTGACGCTACCCTGTTTACAATCGGCTCATGGACCCTTCTCAGGCTGCCGAAGAGTGCAAGCGCGCAGCTTCCCTCACGAGGCATGACCATGGTTGAGGGCGCCATCAACGGCTCCCCCTTTCAAGCCCCCCTCGAACCAAACGGGAAGGGCAGTCACTGGTTCAGGGTCGACGAAAGCATGCGAGACGCCGCGGGGGCAGACACAGGCGACACGGTCACGCTCGTGATGGAGCCTGCGAAAGAATGGCCGGAGCCCGCGGCGCCGGCGGACTTGAAGAACGCTCTCGCGGCCGTTCCACAAGCCTATGCGCTATGGATGACGATTACACCAAAGGCGCAGTGGGACTGGATTCGCTGGATACGTGCCACGAACCAACCGGCCACGCGTCGGCGACGCATTGAGGTGGCCTGCTCGAAGCTCACGGCCGGAGCGCGACGCCCCTGTTGTTTTAACCGTAACCTCTGTACCGAACCCTATATATCGCATAATGGGGTGCTGCGCGAGCCGACGCAACCGACGGTATGAGTCAGGGTCCGAGGAGGTCTGTCGCTAAGATCTTAGCGACAAACCTCCTCGGGCTAATTCATCCCTGTGATTGGGTTGCGGGTGGCCAAGGCCTTGGCCCGCCAGCCGTCATACCCGCTTAACGTACAATATTCCCCGTTTCGTCAAACGACCCCCGATTGGGTGGGGCCACCGCTCCGTGGGGGCTGTGCTCCCAGTCCGACAATTCACAAACCCTCCGGCGCTCCATGTGTTACCGGCCCCAGGCCGGATACGCCTCCTGCAAGACGCGGTAGACGGTCGCCTCGAGCTCCGGCGGCAGCGCCCGCTTGCCGCCGGCGCCATGGGATACATGGACGGTGAGCCCGGAGGCGTGACGAAACTCGTCGACCAGGCGGCCGATGCCCTCGGACAGAGGCTCCATTTCCAGCGCCGTGGGGCGCAACGCGGCCACGGAGCGGCGCACCTCGCCCCGACACTCGCTGGCCCGCCGCTTGGCCATGGCCAGCGCCTCCTGGCCTCCCCCGCGGGTCTCGCGGCCCGAGCTTCTGCGCCGTCTCGAGCTGCGCGTTGATGATAGCCAGGTAGTGGCCGATGGTGTTGTGGATGTCGCGCGCGTCGATCGTCATGGTTGGATCGACGTCCACGTGAGGCTAAACCGTTTTGTTTAGTCGCCGTGAACGCGGTCGGTCGCGAGGCCGGCGATGGCGGGGAGGTAGGCCAGGGGGACGTGGAAGGTGAGGGTACGCCAGGGCCAGGTGGGGGGGTCGTCCGGCACATCCGGCCGCGACGGCGTGTCCCGCCCATCGCCAGCGGGGTCCGTCTGTCCGGCTCCCACGAGCGGGGGCGTGCGCCCCTCGTCGCGCAGGGGGCCGAGGCGCTCCACGACGAGGGGGTCATCCGGCCCCAACACGGCACGGCGTCGCAGCGCCGTTTCCGCCCCGCGCACGCCGTCGCGCTCGACGGCCTCGGCGGTACGCCCGGCCACGACAACGCGCAGGCCGATTTGTCCGGGCTCGGCGCGCACGTCGCCCAGCACCTCCAGCGCGATGACGGCGACATCGTCGCCCACCCGCAAGGGGCGCCAGCCGGTGAGGCGGCCGCGCTGCCGCGCGATGCGTTCCCGCGCCGCCGTTATCCCATCGTCCATAAGGTCATGGTACCAGCCGCGCTGTATCGGTCGCGAGCCTCTCACCCGCAGTAGTTCGCTTTGTCGTAGTAACGGAACAAAAAACAACGTTTAGGGTTGGGGATCGCCGTCTCTGGGGGCGCGGCGTTGCTTCGTACGTTCGCGTAATAATCCCTGTAGCTGCGTGTACTCCTGAAGCGGGAAGGCATGCATTAACCATCTCTCCTTGTAGCCGGCGACGCCAAACGTTTCATAGATGCGCCATAGCTCATCGAGGACCTCGCCGGCGAGCCGAGAGAGAGGGCAACGGACGCTGAAGGGCCGTTCACCCGACTGCGCTCGGGAGCGACGATAGCTGCTCCAGTCGTTGAACAGCGTGATGCGCACGTCCACGTCGTCGTCCTGTCGCTCGAAGCGCCACTCGGTCACTTCGGGTTCCTCGTCCCAGGTGAGCGTCGCTTGCTCCGCCCCCTGTAGCAGGGCGACGACCACCCGCGTCAGGTCGCCGAGCGCGTCGGATAGGTAGGAGGCCTTGAGCGTGAGCGTGCGCTCGCCATCGGAAACGGTGGCCGTGCTCCAGCCCGCCGTCCCGAGCTGGTACAAAAACGAGAACACCGGACTCACGTCGGCCTCTCGGTCGGATGGTGGCTCGGGGGCCGCAAGGGGCGCAAGCCCGTCCGCTCTTGCACCTCGCGCAGGTTGAACCGGTACTTGCCGTAGCGGTTGATCGATCCGGAGCGCGCCGGCGAGACATGCGCCAGATCGTCCTCCAGGACCGCATAGTCCTCGTGGCGGAGCGTCGCGATCGCTTCGGCCATGTACACCGTCATCCAGACCACGACCATGTTCGTGACCAGCGTCAAACAACTGGCTTGGTTGGCATGGTCGTCCGGGTAATGGTGGCGAATCTTGCCCTCGTTGGCGAAGAGGATGAATTGCCGCAGGCCATTGAGCGTCTCGCCCTTGTTCAATTGGACCGTGATCCGGCGGCGATAGGTATCGCTCTGGAGGTAGCGGAGGATGAAGATGGTGCGCACGAGGCACCCGTACTCCTGCAAGGCCAGGGCCAGATCGTTCTGGCGTGGGTAGGCCTGCAGCTTGGCGATGAACAGGGAGGCGGTGACCCAGCCCCGCTTGAGCGAGGCGGCGACGCGCAGCATGTCGTCCCAGTGGTCCAGGATGCGCTGTCGGTTGAGCGTCTTGAGGAACGGCCCCAGATGGCGATAGGCGACGGCGGGGTCCAGCCGATAGAGTTGTTGGGAGCCGATGTCCTTGATGCGCGGGGAGAACTGCAAGCCCAGCAGATCGAAGAGGGCGAAGACGATGTCGGTCACGCCGTGGGTATCCGTGGTGTGCTCGACGATGGGCAACTCCGTCTCGTTGTCCAGGATCAGGTCGAGCACGTAGGTGGCGTCGCGGTCGGTGGAGGGCGTCACCTTGGTGCCGTACTGGCTGTGCTGGTCGGAACTCCAGATATAGTGGGTCAGCCCGCGCCCATAGCCATAATACTTGGGCAAAGGGCGCGCGTTCCTCGCCTTGACGGCCACGGGCAGGCGCTGGCCATCGGACGAGGACATCGTGCCGCCGCTCCAGACCTGCGTCAGGGGCAGGCGGTGGTGATAGTTGACCAGGGCGGCATTGGCCCGGCCCAGCGTCTCCTCGCGCAGATACCAGGTCGTCGACCAGGCCAGTTGCTCGTAGGAGAGGTCGGTGATCCGCGCCATCTGTGTCAGGCCGACGTTGCAGGACTGCGCCAGGATCGCCGCGTAGAGGTGTTCGTGGAAATGCGGCATGCGCGGCTGGGCGCCGCCGGCGTGCTCGAAGCTGTCGGAGAAGTGGGTGAGGTGGTCCACGTCGACGACCAGGCTGGGCAGGTCGATCTCGGGCAGGCGCGCCTCGATCTGAGCCGCCAGCTGCTCGACCCCTGGCGGGACCTCTTCGCCTGGCAGCGGGCTGACGACGAGCTTGCCCTGCTCGATGCGCACGATCGTGTTGCGGGGTAGGCTTTTACTCTATCTTTGCATATTTGGGTCCTGCTAGGCGGCGAGGCGATCGAAGAGGGTATCGGCATCAGCGCCAGCGTGGAACTCGTGCTCAATCCAGCCCAGGAGGTGGCGATAATGGAGGTGTTGGAGC
>JAABUZ0100000686.1_pt1 | contig 78275 bp, 63 predicted proteins | sample 5562091 | NCBI WGS metagenome assembly JAABUZ01 (sample SAMN12813069, study PRJNA571459) | rock metagenome | isolation source: Antarctica rocks | place: Antarctica: Victoria Land, Linnaeus Terrace sud | collected 2015-12-21
CTCTGGTGATTGCACGCAAAATCAGTGGCGGCACTCGCAGTCCCAAAGGCAGCGATACTCGTATGGGACTGGCCTCTCTTTTCGGCACTTGGACCGCTCAACATCTTAATCCTTTTCGCCAATGTCTTGCCCTGCTGTCCTCTCCATCTTCTTTGGGCCAAGTCTGAACAGTATCCCCTTCACCACCTGCTTGACAGACGTTTAATCCCCTCTATAATAGGGTCATAACATTTGTTCACCATTGTGGTTATATGTAGCCCTGCATATGTTTCATCCGTTCTATATATATAATATAGAGCGGCGAGGGAACAAGAGTACTCGTAGAGAGATGCCTTGGCTTTTTGCTATTGTTGATTGGACATTTCAATGAACACAGTGTCGCGGGAGACGAAATTGATCCCATCACAGATTACCCTTGAGAACTTGCTTGTGGAGGCACAACAATATTTGGCTCCGCAAGACTTGGAGGGGATTCAACGGGCCTATGACCTGGCAAATGAGGCACATGGTGGAGCTATACGTCGCTCTGGTGAACCATACATTCAACATCCTCTTGAGGTCGCGCTCCTGGTGGCACGTATGCGTATTGATGCTGATGGTATTATTGCGGCCCTACTGCACGATGTCGTCGAGGATACCCACCATTCACTCGAAGAGTTAAGCGCATTGTTTGGTCCCGCCCTTGCCAATATCGTTGATGGCGTCACAAAATTTGATGCCATCGCGCAAAAACAGAGCAAGGAGCAGACCGTCGACACATCATCCGACAACCCACCACCCTCTCCTATTGACAAACGTCGTCAACGCACTGAGACGGTTCGCAAGATGTTGCTGGCTATGGCGGAAGACCCGCGTGTGGTTGTTCTCAAACTGGCTGACCGCTTACACAACATGCGCACCCTGAGTGTGATGAATTCTGTGCAGCAGGAGCGTACAGCACGCGAGACGAGCGAGATTTATGCACCACTCGCGCGTCGCCTGGGCATGGCGATTGTACAGGGCGAATTAGAAGACCTGGCTCTGAGCTTCCTTGATCCCGAAAAATATGCGTGGCTTGCACATGAGGTAGAAGTAGAGAAGCAGCGTCGTCAGCCTTACATTGACGAGGTATGTCGCACATTGTGCGCAGAGATGGAACATGCGGGTATTCACGCCGAGGTGACAGCACGATGGAAAAACCTCGCAAGCATTAATCGTAAACTAGAGGATATGCCGCGTCAACAGGACGGAGTGGAGAACGAGCGTGAGGCACGTAGCATCATTAGTCAGATACATGATATCGTCTCCTTCCGTATCTTGGTTGATACTGATTATGAATGTTATCTCGCACTTGGACACATTCACGCCCTCTGGCGTCCTAAGGATGGTCGTATCAAAGATTATATTGCTACACCTAAACTTAACGGCTATCAATCATTGCACACGACCGTCTTTTGCCTGGACAATCGGCTAGCCGAGATTCAAATTCGCACTCATGCTATGCAGCGCACCGCTACTTACGGCATCGCGAGTTATTGGTATCTCCGTGAGCGCGTCGTAGGTAAAGACGAAAATGCGATGAGTAGTTGGCGTCTCTCGTATCACGAGATGGTTGGATGGATTGAGCAGTTGCGCGAATGGCAACGTGCCTTACCACAAAGTGCTGATGAGTTTGTCGAGGCGGTCAAGGGTGACATTTTTCAAGAGCAAATTTACGTATTCACGCCCAGAGGTGAGGTCAAAGACCTTCCACGCGGCTCAACACCGCTTGATATGGCCTACCGAATTCATACCGATTTGGGAGATCATTGTGCAGGTGCGCGCATTATTACAAATATGGATGATACTGGTCGCCTTGTAACACGTCTTGTGCCCCTGGACTACGAGTTAAAGGGTGGCGAGATTGTGGATATTATGGTCAACCGTACCATTCACCCGACGCGGGATTGGCTCTCATTCGCACGAACAGCGGCGGCCCGTACAAAAATTCGTCGCTACCTGAAAACGTATGAACGTGAGATCAACCTTCAACTTGGCCGTGAACGCCTGGATATGGCACTTAAAGCAGCTCGAGCACCCGGTTTGAACGAGGAGACCGAGGCATTGTTACAACGGATGCGTGCCGATGACGTTGCCGCGAATGATACACTGAAACAGTATGCCACGCTCGAAGATATCTACGTGGCACTAGGGCGTGAGGACTTGTTGATAGAGCAGGTCATGGGCCATCTTATGCCATTCTTACAGCGATATGATCTACCTCTTTTTGATGGCGCGAAGGCTCGTGACGAGAAAAAGAGCGATGAGCTACAGCAGGTGCGCACTGTAAGCCTGGCGTCTTGCTGTTGTCCCATTCCGGGCGACACAATTGTTGGCGTACTCAGTCCCAGTAAAGGGATGCAGGTACATCGCGATGATTGTCGCGTATTAAAACGACAACGGAATAGTAAAAATGGGCTAGTCGATGTAAATTGGCTTCAGATTGAGCCTGATCACTATCTGACACCTGTTACAATTGTGGCTCATGACCGCGCTGGCTTACTACGAGACGTCGCAGCAGTAGTCACTGACGCCGGTGTAAACATGATTGCAGTTACATCTATGACGCATGGCTCATTGCAGAAAGCGGTAATTACCGCTACACTAGAAATAGCGGCCGAGAATGGTGTAATTGACCAACTTGAACGCATCTACCGTCGCTTACGCCAGGTCAAGAACGTGGTCAGCGTAGAGCGAACTATGAATACAAGATAACAGAAAATATACGCATACGTATGCATCTACAGCGAGAATACAGATAAATTATGGTTGACAGATTTGTAGAACAACAACGAGCTATACAGCCTGAGTTCTTAGAAGAAATCGAGCGGCTCCTTACACTTGTACGACATTATATGTCTCCCTCTGAGGTCAATCGGGTGATTGAAGCTCTCCACCTTGCACAAGAGACATGCAAGGGTGTTGTCGGCATACGTCCTATTCCACCGCTACAGCACGCTTTAGCGATCTCTACTATTCTTGCGCAACTTATGCATGTCGATACCGTGGGTATTTCAGCAGGACTCATTTTCGAGGCTGTGGATGCCGACCTGATTTCGCTAGAAGAGGTGGAACGCGTGCTAGGCGCACCGACAGCGCGAATCGTTGGGAGTATGTCACGGCTAAATATTCTTGAGCGTAAAAAGCAGAGTGTTGCGGGTGCTAATGCTTTTAAGATAAGTGAGGAGCGCGATGAGACGGAGCAAAACTCACCTGTAGAGAATAAGAAGAGGCGCGTGCGTGAAGCGATGCGCCACCAGCAGGCCGAGACCGTGCGCAAAATGTTTATTGCGATGGCGGACGATCCTAGAGTTGTGCTGATGAAGCTTGCCTATCGTCTCCATGCTATGCGTCTCGTCAATACCCCTGTTTATGCGGGAAACCGTCAGGAGATGCTGACAATGGCCCTGGAGACACGCGAGATTTATGCGCCGTTAGCAGGTCGCCTGGGTATGTCACGTATCGAGAGTGAGCTAGAAGACCTGGCCTTTAGCGTGCTGGAACCTGAGCAGTATGCATGGGTTCGTGATGAGGTTGAGGAAGAGAGCAAGCAATGGCGTTCCTATGTTGAGAGCATCTGTACAATTTTACGCAACGAGATGACGGCTATTGGTGTTAAAGCTGAGGTATCAGGACGTGTCAAGCATCTCTACAGTTTTTATAAAAAGCTGTACCGTAGTGCGGGTGATATTGGGAATCTGGATGATCTGAAAAAAGTTGCTGACATAAACCAAATTCACGACCTTATTGCGTTCCGAATTCTCGTCGATACCACACAGGATTGTTATGTTGCGCTTGGACACGTCCATAGCTTGTGGAAACCCAAAGAAGGACGCATCAAAGATTTCATCGCGAACCCGAAACCGAATGGCTATCGTGCCCTGCACACGACCATCTTTTGTCAGGACGATCATCTTGTAGAGGTGCAGATACGCACGCACGAGATGCACGAGATGGCGGAATATGGCGTGGCGATGCATTGGCATTATAAAGATGTGGGCGACCATGCCTCGGCCTCGGCTAAAGAGTTGTTATCATGGCTACGGCAACTGACTGAGTGGCAACGTGAAATTCACTCATCCAACACAAGCGATACCGAGTTTGTTGAAGCGGTCAAAGATGATATCTTTCAGGAGCAGATATTTATCTTTACGCCACGTGGTGAGGTGAAAGACCTGCCCGTTGGCTCAACGCCGCTTGATTTCGCTTATCGCGTTCATACGAAAATTGGTGATAGTTGCGCTGGGGCGCGTATCATCACCAACTCTGGAAATGGCGACGGTGATCGGCTTGTGACTCGGATGGTGCCGCTTGATTATGAACTCAAGAGTGGCGAGGTTGTCGACATTGTAACCAGTCGAACGGCGCATCCAACGCGTGACTGGCTCAATTTCGCGCGTACCGCTGCGGCAAAAAGCAAGATACGTCGCTATCTCAAAATACATGAGCGTCATATCAACATCCAGATTGGACGTGAACGGCTAGACCGCGAACTGAAAGTGCTGGGGGCACGTGGCATTGAGAGCATGACTGAAGAGGCCACGAAATGGCTGTGCGAAGAGTACCGCCTGGCCGAGTTTGACGATCTGCTAGCGGCTATTGGGGCGGACGATATTCGCCCACACCAGGCAGCGGTCAAGGTGACTGAACGCTGGCAACTGCGCGAAGGCAAAGAGACAAAAGAGAATGATGACACATTAGTGCTATCCACGACAACACCAAAGCAGGGAGAGTCGGCGAGTTTACAGGTCGCGGGTGTCAGTGGTTTACTCACCAAACTGGCGAATTGTTGCTGTCCCTTGCCAGGCGATGATATCGTTGGTTTCATCAGTCGTGGCAAGGGTGTGATCGTGCATCGGGCAGATTGTCGCAATCTCAATCGCTATCGAGAGCGCGAACGTGAACGTCTCATTAATGTAAGCTGGTCGGGCATGAGTCAAATGCGCTACCTTGCACCTGTTGTCATTCAAGCACGTGATCGCTCAGGTATCATTCGTGATATCGCTACCGTTGTCTCGGATGTAGGTGTCAATATGACCTCTGTAAGTACACATATAAGCGCTAGCCGAAGTGGAAACCGTGAGATGGTGGTCGTGAGTGCGACGCTTGAGGTTGATGATATGGAGCAGATGCAGCGTCTCTTCACACGCATAGAAAAAATCAAGGATGTAAACCACGTCGAACGCGACCTGGGTAAGCGTTTGTGAGTGATATACTCATCTCACCAATGGTAAAATTTCTGATAAGACGTTTGCCACTTGTTGTGTTCAGGCCTTCGCTCATCGTTGCGCTTATCTACCTCATCTTTATCGCTGCTGTAACATTAACTCATCATTATAATGCTCTAAGCTATGTGCATATTGGCACGCGCTTTGCTCAGCATATTCCAAGTGCGAATCCAGGCTATGATGGGCAATTTTACTATCAAATAGCGCGTGATCCACTGCATGCCTCTCAGTTCCTGGACAAGCCGCCTTATCGCTATCAACATATCTTATATGCTCTACTCGTTTTTGTATTAAGTGCAGGACAGGTGACGCTCGTTCCGTATATGCTTTTGCTCGTTAATTTTGTGTCAATTGTTTTTAGTGTTGAAGTCGTTGCGTGCCTCCTTGCAAAACATGGATTGTCATCCTGGTTCAGCCTCGCACTCGGTTTCTATTTTGGACAGACAGCGGCTTTTCTTTTTGATACAACCGAACCATTTACCTATACACTTGTATGTCTAGGGCTGCTATTTCTAGAAAAAGAGCATCTTACAAGTGCTGCAATGAGCATGGGACTAGCCGTGTTATCACGGGAAATTGCTATCTTATTTCCTCTTGGCTATATACTCTACTTTTTAGTACAAAGACGCTGGATTGATGGAATGAGGTTCGTAATTCTTAGTTGCATGCCATTATTGCTTTGGTATGGAGTTTTGTGGCTAATTTTTGGGCAAACGGGGGTGAGGTCTGCACCACCATTTGAGCATATTCCATTTGGTGGCTTTTTTTTCTTCTATCCTGATCATAACATCTTTGATCGTCTTCTTGTAGCTATATTTCTTCCAACAGTAGTGGTCTGGCTGTTTGTTGCTCTTGAAGTGGGACGGCGGCATTGGAGTGGTGTCTTACCGGTATTGCTCTTGCAACTTACGCTCGTAACATTTATGGCCCCGGATTCATATCGCGAACTTGTCTCTTCTGGTCGCCTCTCTATTGGTCTTGTGCTAGCAATACTGCTGTATGGCTGGCAAACCAAAAATAAGATGCTCCTTTGGGCCGCACAGTTTTACACATATACGTTCCCTTTCTATACATTGGTGATACTGTATACAACCTTTGCCCCTACCTAAACAACCTTCTCTAAAGATGTAGCCGAAAGTTTCCTTTGCAACAGGAATGTGATGAGTACTCCAAGAAATACAAGTATGGGTGGTGCAATCGTTAAAATATAGCGTGTCGGGAGCCAATCCCCAAATATTTGCAAGTAATATAGTTTGCTATAATCAACAAATACTGATGCCGAGAACACGAGCGCAAACGCAATAAACGCTCTACTTCTATGACTACTGGCTTCTCCTCGCAAAAGCACCACAAGCGCAATAATCCATAGCACATACCAGGAATAAAACCAGGGCGTCGCTATGAGCACCCCTTCAAGCACAATCAATGCGGCAAGTATCACGCTTTGCATCGTGGGGACACGCCAAAGTAAGAGTATACCTGCTCCAAGTGTCACAACTACCACACCTTTGTTGATGTTGTCCCATGTGCTATGCAAGCTGAACAGATGCACTGGTTTATATATTCTCGGCGTGTGAGCCGGGAAGCCATAGTGCTTAATCTCTTCAACGAAAACACGCAAGATAGAATTTTCGGCACCATATGAAGACGGAGCCATCGCAAAACTATGTGTGATGTCTGCAATGCTATGCCCGATCCAGAATGGGACATAGAAGAGCAGGATCGTAATGACACAGATTGAGCTTGCGATACATACAGTTTGTATGCTCGTCAACCAACGAAATGTAGCATGGTATGGTGAAGAGTGTGTAACATCCTGCGATGAGAAAAGTGTCTTACGAATGAGGAGCGTAATAAGAAAAATAATGAGGGGAGCCACGGTAAATTTGATGAGTGCAGCCATCGTTAAAGCTAACAGTGGTGGTATATATCCCTTCGGATGTAGCAGGATTTTTTTGTGTTCTACACGCACAGCTAACCAGATGCCCAGCAACATGAACAAAACCATAAGTGCATCATTATGAGCATCGAGACATGTTTCTATTAAGACAAGCAGGTTGTAGTAAGCAGCAAAGAAGGCAACTGGCTTTATCAGTTGCCTTCTTTGCTGCTTTCACATTTATAGCATGTCACAATTGTGTAAGTATTGGTTTAACTAACCACGCAAGCGGTCTAGCACAGGTGGTTGGCGCAGTTTTGCCAACGCTCCGGCTTCAATTTGGCGCACACGTTCACGAGTGATACCCAGTTCGCGTCCGACTTGCTCAAGTGGATGAGCCTGGCCGTTGCCTAAACCAAAACGTAACTGTAATACAAGCTGCTCTCGTGGCGTGAGTACTGATTCGAGTACACGCTGAACCTCGTCTTTTAGTGTTTGAGTGGTTGCTATATCCTCTGGTGAAGCTGATTCGGTGTCTGCTAACACATCACCCAATTCTTGCTCTTCATCTTCGCCGACAGGAAGTTCTAGCGAGACGGGAGCACCGGGAGCGGCCTGTAGCTCGACCATGCGGATGGGGTCTAACCCTGTAGCCTCGGCCAACTCAATTTCAGTTGGTTCGCGCCCAAGTTCTTGTAGGAGGCGTTGTCGTTCACGACGAATACGATTAAGCGCGGTATTTACATAGACAGGAAGACGAATGGTGCGCCCCTTGTCAGCAACTGCGCGGCTGATAGCTTGGCGAATCCACCATGTTGCATGAGTAGAGAAGCGATGGCCGCGACGCCAATCATAACGCTGAACCGCACGGATAAGCCCAATATTCCCCTCCTGAATCAGGTCCAGAAGTGAGAGGCCGCGTCCGACGTAGCGCTTCGCAATGCTGACTACAAGGCGCAGATTTGCTAAAACAAACTGCTTTCTCGCGTCACGATCGCCTGTCTCAATGCGTTTCGCAAGATCGATTTCTCGATCATGTGTGATCATTGGAACACGGCCAATTTCGCGTAGGTAAGTCATCACGGCGTCCAATTCGCCGACATCTGTGGCGTTGACGGAATTTTCATCATGCTCTTCCACGCGGCGACGACGCATCATTGTGCGACGTGCAGGTGGTTCCGTCTCCGGTGTTAGCGTGGCGGGAATAGGTGAGAGGAGAGGTTCTGTTTCCAGTTCGGGTGCTCCTTGCTGAAGGTCTTCCTGGATATCAGACATTTCGTCTATCTCAAGGGAAGCTGGCTCCAAACTAGTCAGATCTTCTTCAAGCTCTGGTTCTTCCTTCTCCTCCTCTTCTCCATCTTCTTGCGTATAATCAAGGTCTTTGTTAAGAAGCTGTTCAACAATGTCGAAAGGCTTCTCAAGACCAGTCGTGACTTCTGTAGCGTTCAAGGTAAGCGTTGTTCCCGTCATGGCACGCTCTAAGTCAATCATTGTGCGCCCTCCATGAAAAGTAGTATCCTAAGCAGCAAGATACGTCGTTCGTCAGTCCGGTCCCTCACCCGGAAAAAGCATGCCGTTTGCACAGCCTGTCTTGACCAAGTGTCTAATGGGAGGAAATCAAGGACATGCGTCTTGTTCCACGGTGTGTTTTAAATACACATAGTAAAACAGTATGAGACCGGAAAATATTCCTTGCTCTCATTATAACGCATCTTGGCCTATCATTCTAGTCCCATAGATGCTCAATTACCCCAATATTTAGAATGAACAAATTTCTTCTTCCTTTTAATACGTTTGAAATGACGCGAAAGTGGCAGTATAGCGATGCAAAAGTGGCTTGTTATATAAATTGAAAGAGACATTCATGGAATTAATGATTCGGGGGGAGCTTCACCGTGGCGAAATTCCTGTTGCGGCAAGAGGGGTATGCGCATGGCAACATTTGCAGAGGAGGTTGTTTTCCTGGTAGAAACTGGCTCTTTAGAAGTCTGTGTGTTATGTAGTGCTTTGACCAGTTGCACGACGAGCACAAGTACAACGAGAAGTGTGATGGTGAGACCAGAGGTTGCACCCATGATATCGCCCACCGCCTCCCAGTTCGCTCCGAAGATATAGCCGAGAATGAGTGGAATGAGTGCGCCGAGAACCTCACCTGAAAAATCGAAGAGTAAGAAACGGCGGTAGGGGTAGCGTTCTGCACCCGCGAGTAGATTGATGACGCCCCCAAAGCCAGAAAAGAGGAAGCGACTAAGAAACACCGCCCAGGCCCCCCGCCGTTCAAAGTAATCATGAGCTTGTGCAAGGCGTTGTGGAGTGAGTAAGCGAAAGCGTCTTTTGTGTGCTAGCCAATCAAAAATTGGTGTACCAACGCGCCTTCCGAGAAGATAACCAAGCGAATCTCCACATGTTGAAGCTGTAATAGCAATAAGTGCAAGAAAAAGAATATTGAAGTCACCCAGGGCTGCAAAGGCTCCTGCGGCTAGCAAAACCAGGCTAATCGGAAGTGGAATACCAACTGCTGCCACACAGATAACTCCCCATAGCACAGGATAGCCATAGAGTTGTAACCAGGTAAGCAAGGTTGGTAGGGATATACTCAATGAATCGACCTCCTCATTGGCACATGCCAACTGACGCTGGTAGGTATTCCTATCGGCTTGCCATGTTTCTGCAAATGATGAGGAGGATGCTGTTTACGATAGGTGATGATTGCGCTTTGCACCCCATGAACAATCTCGGAGACAGGACGCTGGGAGCGTGCTGCGAGCATGTGTAATGGAATGTGTTGTCGCGGATAGCTGTAAGGAATATGCAGTGATTGGTACAGGTAATTCGCGGGCACATGATACACATGCGCGATATAGGGAATGGTCATCCAGGAGCGAATCGTGCGCACGTCGCCCTGTCTAGTAAGAGTGCGTTGTTGTTGCAAATTTTGTACGGCACGAACCGTTCCGACAGCGGAAAGCACCATGCCTGTCAGAGCTACGCATAATAAAAAACCTATAACGATGATGCTAATGGTACGAGATTTCAAGGTATCCCCTATTATATATTATATTGTTGTGGTGTATTTCTTTTAGCATAGCAGATTTCTCGTCGTGAGACAAATATTGCTTGCCTCCTTAACTTATTACTTCGTCCATACTCCTTGTGGGTCGCACTCCCGTATGACACGTAACTCATTTTCACTGGGTGGAACGGTTTTAGCGCAGTCGGGAGCAAGACGCAAGGGCCAACCTGTTTGCTCTTGTACCTGTTCAAGAGTAGTTCCTGGGTGGTATGAGCGTAACATAGCCTCACCGCTCTCAGGATCAAAGGTAAAAACGGCTATGGTGGTAATCAATGCGGATGGGCCACCACGCAGTAGACCAACTCGTTGACGCCATCTTACTCCAGCAGGTCCATGCTCATCGGGATAGCCATAACCAGGACTGGTGATGAAGTCAACACGTTCGCGAAGTCTATGCCGATCATGCGCCATAATAATTACGAGGCGGTGTGAAAGTGATGCAATATCTGCTCCACCTCCACTTCCAGGAAGGCGTACCTTTGGATGCTGCCAATCTGTGCCAATCACTGAAGTGTTGAGGTTACCATAACGGTCAATTTCGGCACCACCGATAAAGCCTAACTGTACTTCACCTGCGGCCAGAAGCCCCAACAAATTAGCGGTACGCGTTGTCCAGAGTGCCTCGGCAATGTTTGGCAAATCACCCATTGTGTAGAGCAATTCCATTGAAGGAGTATCGCGCATGATGCCAGTCTCGAAGAGTCCCACACAACTGGGCGCATGTGTGCGTTTCGCTAGTGCGAAGGCGAGGAGAGGAAGCCGCATACCTACAAAAACACGCTCGTTATCCTTTATTTGTCGTGCAGCACAGACCACCATCAATTCACGCGGTGTATATGCAAGCCTCTCTGTCATCACAACCTCCTTAATATCCGTAATCTATCGATGCAGCATAGCGATGTTCTTTCATGACTAGCGCCTGCACGCGCTCTTCGCCCAATTGCTTGAGATACTCTGCATGCGTTGGCACCTGCTGTACCCATGTGTTGAGCCATGCTTGAAAGCCTTCTACCGTGCGTGTTTGCTCGTGGTACTCACGGAAAAATGCGTGGTCGCGGTTATAATAGCCCTGTACCATCGATGGATGTGCTCCAAATGACTCATGTACCACGGCTCGTACCTTGAATGAAGGTCCAAGCACGCGGTTCGGGTCACTGACAATTACTGCTTTTGGAACAATCTCTTCCGCGACAATGACAACGTCACGGGCTGCGAGCATTGCCTCTTCACAGATGCCGAGATTGCCCCATTGATGAATGTTGCCCTCCTCATCGCTGCGTTGCACATGAAGAATAGTAACATCGGGGCGAATGGCGGGTACAAGCAGAAGAGGTGTGCCATCAAATGGCGATGCCTCCTGGCGAAACGTCGAATTTTGGCGCGGAATATCGCCGCCCAAAAGTGAACGTGTCGGAATATAGGGAGAACCTAAACTGGCCGCGAGGAGTGCGAGTGCGATAGTGAAGTTACTATGATCTTCTACTGTAATAGCATGAGGAATTTGTTTTTCGGTAGCACGTCGATAACAGTGACCAAGCCCTTCACTTACGTTTCCACCCCATGCTGCCGTAACCTTTGTGACGCAACCTGCCCCGATGAGCAGATCAAAGAGGATATCCGAGATAGGACCGATCAGAGTCAAAGCACGACGTTGCTGCCTGATAATCTCGAAACCTGCTGCAAACGGAATGAGGGGTTCAAGTGCCAGCCCTATTGCGACGGACGACCCGTTTGGAACGTAACGGGCAATGGCCTCTGTCATAGAGGTAAGTTTACTCATAGAACGCGTACTCCATATGGTAGTAGTTAGGAGACATGCATAGCATGTATTGTATCATTTTTGAGAACACAGTGGACATGTGTCCTGGGGGCTATGAGGGTGCTAGAACTTGTCTCTAGCATGTTTAAGCAATACCCTTTTCAATGATCGTTCAAAAAGTCCTGTGGTGGTGCAAATGACACTAGCGAGATATGCAAATATAGTGTATCCTGCATTCATTGCCCACAAACTGTCTCGAAAGGAACAGGACACATGGCCGTTATAGAACAGGAAGAACCGCGACAAGAAGGAATGCTTCCAGCACAATATGCCGTGATCACCCTTCCTAAGTTGCGTTGGCTACAAATCTTTGCGATCAGTATTTTTTGGTTTGCTCTCAATTTTCATTGGTCCGCGCTCGGTATTATTATTCTTCCCAGTCAGGTGTTCAAAATCGTTGGCGAGGCGCAGAAGGGTGAGGCTCTTGCTTTTGTCCTTGTGCCAGGCGCATTTGTCTCGCTTTTTGCCAATCCGCTCTTTGGGATGCTAAGCGACGAGACACGTGGATTTTTTGCGCGTCTCGGTCGGAGGCGTCCCTATATTCTTCTTGGAACTCTTCTCAATGTCGGGGCATTAGTTTGGATGGCTATGGCGCGAGACATATTCTCGCTCGCAGTGGCATATGCGCTTCTTCAATTTTCCAATAATGCTGCAACTGCTCCATTTCATGCACTTCTTCCTGATATTGTTCCAAAAGAACAGCGTGGTCTCGCCTCTGGCGTGATGGGGCTTCTCGCCACCGTTGGTTCAATTAGCGGAGTTATTGTGGCTGGCATTTTTATCGATGCTTCAAAGCCAGCCGCAGCATATCAACAGAGTTTGTGGATTACCTATGGCATTATTATCATGGTGATGATCGCTATGATGCTGGTGACAATCGTGTCAGTAAAAGAACGTCAAAGCATGTCGGGACATATTGCAGAGCAGGAGCGGCAAAAACGGTTACTCGATCCCCCTCAAACTTCACCTGTTCGGCATACATGGCTAACTCGTAAGTTGCTCTTCAATATTTTGAGTATGGTGCTTGCTGTAGGAATAGCCTGGAGTGTAATGGCTGCCTGGAATATTTTTCACATTGGCAACATCCAGATCAATAGTGATGTGCAGCAGGTTGTCTTAGAGGCGATTGCTACCGTTGGTATTCTGCGGCTCTTCGATTTTAATCCACGGCGCGACCCCGATTTTGCCTGGGTGCTCTTGACACGACTTGTAATGACGCTTGGTATTTACACTGTACAAGACTTCTTGCAATTTTATATGCGTGATGCCGTACATGCTGCGCACCCAGAGGCGCAAACCACCAATTTCATTATCATCCTCTCCGTCACTAGCCTGATTAGCGCGCTTGCTGCCGGATGGCTTTCAGATCGCTTCGGAAGGAAGCGTCTCGTGTATTTTTCCGGCGGCTTTATGTCCGTTGTCGGACTAATTTTTATCATCACCCACTCGCTCCCCATCATTCTTGCCGCCGCTGCTATCTTCGGTCTCGGTTATGGAGCGTATATCAGTGTGGACTGGGCACTGGTCGCGGACGTGCTACCATCACACAAAAACTATGCACGTGACATGGGCGTGTGGAATATCTCACAATCGTTGCCACAGGTGATTGCTCCTGTCATCGGCGGTCCTCTGCTTGATCACTTCACGCGTAGTGGTCATCCCATCCTCGGTTTTCAACTGCTCTTCGGCATGGCAATTGTGTATTGTCTTCTCGGCACCGTCACGGTACGGTATATCAAAAGTGTGAAGCGATAAAAATATGGTATGCAGTAGCGTGGTTAGCCACGCTACTGCATACCATATTTTTATATACAGAAAGACCTACTTTGTACTCTAATGTTGCAAGAGATATACATTCGACCAATCATCGAAGTACAGGCCGCCAGCGTTGAGAGTCACACCATGTACCCATGATGGAATAATCGCCGCCATCGCCTGATGGTCAATTGGAAGCCACCCTACATCGGTGATAGCGATCTGCTCCGCCTTATTATAGAGCGCGATACGTGCATCCCCTGATAATGTGTCGGCCTGTGCGACAGTCTTATCAAAGGTAGGATTATTCCAACTACCATTGTTGTTTGAAGCATTCGCGGTCAAGTTCAGTGTTAGCCAGTCGTAGGGATCAGGGAAGTCCGCGCCCCATTGTGTAAAGCCAAACTGAATCGTGTGATTTGCCCGATTGGCGGCCGTTTCATTGTTGTACGCGGTCAACTCCTCACTCCGCATCTTTACCTGCACACCAAGGGCTGTCTGCCACATCTGCTGAAGAACAGCCGCCTCATTGGGTGTTACCTGTGAGCTAGGGTAGGTAAACGTGAACGATGGTGCCTTACTTACGTCGGGGTAGACCGATTGAAACAGCGATTTTGCTTTCGCCGGGTTGTACTGTAGACCTGGAAAGTCGGGCTGATATCCTGGCATACCAGGAGGAATGATGGTTTGGGCGACAGTTACCGAATCCTTGAATACTGCATGCACCAGTGTCTTCTTGTCTAGTGCATAGGCGAAAGCTTGTCGTACCGCGACGTTGTTAAACGGTGGCCTAGAACTATCAAAAAATATCAGGTCTGTTTGCAGTAGTGATTTACGCATAAAGCCTGGCATACTTTCTGCCTGTAGCTGATCTTCAGGGATAAGGTTCCAGACGAATGCATATTGACCTGCACGATACGCTTTGAACGCGGTAGAGTTTTCTTTGATAAAGCTCATGTCAACTTCTGTCAGCTTGGTCTTGTTGCCATAGTAGTGTGGATTGGGTACAAGCACCATTTGCACGTTATGGTTCCATGTCTTGACTATAAATGGTCCTGTTCCAACACCAGTACCCTCAACATGTTGAATCCAGTTCTTCTGTCCATATTGCCCGATGAGCTTTTGGTTAAGCGCGAAGAAGATTGAGGTTGTGAGATCTTCAAGAAAGTACGGTGTGGGCTTGTTTAAGGTCACTTGTAACGTATGGTCGTTAATGGCCTTCACGCCGCTTAATGTCTTCGACTTGCCATTGCTTACCGCATCGGCACCAACAATTGGTGCCTCAAAAAACGAGGCAATTGGTGAATTGATTTCTGGTAAGAGTGCCCGCGTCCAGGTGTAGACATAGGATTGCGCGGTCACAGGTGTACCATCCGAAAACGTGATACCGGGTTTAATGGTGAATGTGTATGTCTTTTGGTCAGCGGAGATATTCCACGTTGCTTGATCCGGTATCACGTTCAGGTTTTTGTCAGAGCGTACCAGGCCGGAGAAGATCATATTAATAGCAAGTGCAGAATTTGCATCGGGTCCTGTAGCCGGGTCAAAGAAGCCAATATCGGTAGTCCCCACGTTTGGGAAGGCAAGCACCTGTTTGGGAGCAAGCTTGGCACCACTTGTGGGTGTAGCCGAACTTCCACCGCATGCCGCGAGGATGACTGTGAGCATACAGAGAAATAAGAAGGGTATAGCCGGTTTACGGTGTGCATATAATGTATGCTGTTGCTGTGTAAGATAATGCATATTTCGTGACTCTCTTTCTGAAGAAAGGTAGCAAGGGGCGTTGCATGGACAAAATAATTCTCGCATACTACTATACCACCTCTAAGAGTAAGTACGCTAAAGAATTTTTCTTAGTGCCTGTTACTGCTATATGCAGTAGCAACAATCATACTACCCATGTAGTACACTGTTTGTATTAAAACATGAAAGGAATAACAAACATATGAATTACCGTGCTTTAGGTCGTACAGGATGGGAAGTATCGGAAATGGGCTTTGGTGCATGGGGTATCGGTGGCGATGCTTGGGGCAAGACGGATGACAAAGACGCAATTGCTGCCCTACACAAAGCTATTGAGCTAGGTGTGAATTTTATTGATACTGCTGATGTGTACGGCGACGGACATTCAGAACAGTTGATTGCGCAGGTGCGTAAACAGCACAATGAGAAACTCTTCATTGCTACAAAGGCCGGACGTCGCCTTAACCCACATACGGCGGAGGGCTACAACCGCGAAAACCTTACGAACTTTGTCGAGCGCAGCCTACGTAACCTTGAGATGGATGCACTCGATTTGCTACAACTGCATTGTCCGCCGCCAGCCGTATATGAGCAAGACGAGGTGTTTAGTGTTCTTGACGAACTTGTGCAGCAAGGCAAAATTCGCTATTACGGTGTTAGTGTAGAGACGGTTGAAGAGGCACTTAAAGCCATTCGCCATCCCAATGTACAGAGCATTCAGATCATCTTCAATATGTTCCGCTTCAAACCCTCTGAACAGTTTTTCGCCGAGGCTCGCAATAAGAAAGTTGCAATCATTGTGCGTGTACCTCTCGCGAGTGGGATGCTCACGGGCAAATTTCGGGCTGACTCACAATTTGCAGCGAGCGATCACCGAAACTTCAATCGTCATGGTGAGGCTTTTGATCAAGGCGAAACCTTCTCTGGCGTTGATTACGAGACAGGACTACAAGCGGTTGAAGAGCTACGTCCACTTGTACCACAGGGCACGACGATGGCCCAATTTGCGCTACGCTGGATTTTGATGTTCCCAGAGGTGACAACCGTTATCGCAGGTGCGAAAAATTCTCAGCAAGCCGAAGACAATGCCCATGTAGCTGCATTATCAGCGCTAAGCGATGAAACCATGCGCAAGGTCAAAGCAATCTATGACCAGCGTATTCGCGTAAGTGTGCAGGACAGGTGGTAGGGTAAAAGATAGAAGAGGAAATTGTTCACACAAAGATACACGGAGAAAAATTACTAGATGGCATCAATAGACCTTTCTACGGTTCTTTCACAAAAACCACTTGGCCTTGTATTTGATATTGACGGTACTCTTAGTTCTATTGCCCCCACGCCGGAAGCTGCCTTTCTGTACCCAGGTGTTGCTGAAATGCTTGAATACCTGAGACGGCATGTCCATGTCGCGATTATGACTGGTCGCGCGCTCCAAGATGGAGCACGCATCGTCAATGTTAATAATGTAACGTATATCGGTACGCACGGTCTGGAATGGAGTGATGGTCTTCCTAAGACACATGAGGTACAGATTGTGCCAGAAGCCATGCGTTATGTTGAGCCGGGACAACACCTGCTTGACCTTGTGCAGCAGCAGCTTGACAGGTTGCCTGGAGTGATTGTGCAACGTAAAACTGTTGGCGGTACGCTCCACTATCGCGGCGCGGTTAACCATAAGCAGACACGAGAAGACCTGTTATCACTCTTGAAGGAGCCGACGCGTCAACTTGGAATGCGTCTCGGCGAGGGCAAAATGGTCGTCGAGGTGCTTGCACCATTGGCAATTGACAAGGGACAAGCTCTACGAAGTTATGTGCAACGGTTTGAGTTACGGAGCCTCGTCTTCGCAGGTGATGATCGTACAGACCTGGACGCGGTGCTGGAGACCAGGCGACTCCGGCAAGAGGGATATACCACGTTCGCAGTTGTGGTGCGGCATCACGATACTATGCCAGAACTGCTTGCTCATGCCGATTTAATCGTAGATGGTGTAGAAGGCATGGCACAACTCTTGCAGGAAATGGTACAAAAAATTCAGTAGGAGTCTACCTGCCTACACCCGCGTTGTGCATTACAGTAAGTGTGTCATTAAGACCAGCTCATGTATGAAATGGCCTGTAAAGCTATGTGAAGCGGTGGAAGCATGATCCGTGAAAGCATGACAGGGGCAAGCCCGGTCACTACTATACTGCTCCTGCCCCTGCGCGGCAGAGCCGCATGGGTCCGTCTATAGTAGTGACCGGGCTTGCCCCTGTCATGCCCTCGGCTGGCTCTGCAAGCCAACTTACCAATTAATCGGCATCAATGGGCATGCCTTGCCCATGTCATGCTTCGCTAGCTTACGTTAGCAATTAGACTCCCATCAGTGGGATTGAGCGATGTTACAGCTGGGATAGGAGTTGCAGTGACCGAATGATCTACTAATTCATTGATATCGTTAATCTGCTTTGTTAACCATGTATTGAGATCACTACGTTCTACCGCTTGCCGCGCCAGTGTCGACTTCGCATGTCGCTCCTCTTTGGAGAGCGTAACGGCCTTGTAGAGAGCTTGAGCCGTCTCGTTCACATCGGTTGGAGACGTGGGGATCGACCCCTTTGCAAGTTGTTGGAATGCGCCCGCTGTGCGCGAGAGAACTAACACGCCATTGCACTGGTTTACTGCTGGCCCCTCTTTGGTGACCAGATTCATGCCATCGATAATCGGATTCACGAGCAGTACATCATAATACTGCATCGCTGCGAGGGCACGGGTACGATCATTATCGCAAAAGTCGTGAATCGGTGTCCACACTTCTGTTCCATATTTCTGATTAATGGTGTGCATTGCATCCATCACATCGGCACTATATCTTCGGTAGATGGGTAATGTTTGGCGTGAAGGCACAAGAAAGGCAAGAAATGTTACTTCCCCATGCAGTTCGGGATGCGCTTCAAGCATTTTATCGTATGCCTGAAAGCCACGTAAGATATTTTTTGTTGGCTCAATGCGATCCACACGCATAATTGTATGTTCGCGTAGCAACGGTTTGATCTTCTCGCCTGCTCGTCTGCCAGCCACACTGTTGACGACTCGTCGCTCTTCCGTTACCGAGATTGAGATGGGATATGCACGTGTCTGTGTACAACGCCCTTGCCAGCAAATGGTACCTTCCTCAAAGTCGACTTCTGCCCCATCAAGGAGGGTACGTGCTCCTTCCAGGAAATTACGGGCATCGCGGTCTGTCTGGAAGCCGATAATGTCGTTGCCGATCAAGCCAGTATAAATGTTATGCGCGATATTGCTGGGCAAGAAATGCCAGCAGCGTACATCGGGCCAGGGAATGTGAATAAACTGCTGCATGATAATCTTTGGATGAACCTTGCGAATCATCGCGGGTGCCAGGTACAGGTGATAATCATGAAGCATTACAACAGGAGTTGATGTTTCGCGATCAATCTCGGCATTCACCTCATCGGCAATAGCCTGATTGGCAACTCGATAGCCATTGTTCCAGGCGTCTTGTAACTGATCCGCCGAAGCCGAGTCTTGTGTCGGATCGTAGAGGTAGTGTTGTAAAAACCAGAGAAGTTCATTGCTTATCTTCTCGTAGTGTTTGCGATATGCGCTCTTTGGAATGGCAACATAGCGGAGGTCCATCTTCTGACCGCGTAGAGGCGAGTGAATAATGCCTCCATTGTGTGACGCCTCTTTTACCGCTACACGGTCTCCCTCGGTCATGGTCATTGCCACCCATGTCACCTCCATTTTGTTCCCTGCATCAATTAAGGCAGTTACCATCCCACCTGCACCGCGTCGAGGTTTGAGTGTTTTATCCTGACTCAATTGAAACTCAACGGGGCCACGGTTGGAGGCAATAATGAGTCGATGGGCATGCATCAACTGTGGAGGAGGCGCGCTTATCGTCATGCGCGTAGGCATGAATATATCCTTTCTAACAGGTGTATCCTGTTCTGGAGCCTTTAAGGCCATGAATTTCGTGAGAACCTACAGGTGCAACACCGCTCCCGTAAAGAAGATGTATGGCACGGTCTGAAACCGGTTTGGCACGAGAATACACAACTTCACGTACTGTGAGATACGTAGGCACTAAGACAAACAGGCACCATAGAATATGTTACCATACAACGAGGTAGAATTTCTAGTCTCCTTCACTGTATGGCCTCTTATAAAACGATATTAACCGTTTACACATGGTAAAACGTCAAAACATTGTCAATCAACTCTGAAAGATTTTTTCATTTCTTGTCACGTTTTGAGTAGTGTAATTCGTCTCAAAACATATGCTGCATCCGCTCATTCGCTGTTTCTACATTACATATCTGCATCTGGCCTCCGGCTTTGTGCAAGAGTAGTGTGTAGGAATGTACAACCTTGTGGCTTTTACAAACGTGTTGAAAGACACGACAGTACGAAGGTACCATTTTCATGCTATGAATGAGAACAAATCGTTCTACTCAAAAGAGAAACAAATAGAGAATAAAGACCAATACTACCTATAATTCCCTATCACTTGCAGACTGAGAAGCGGCATGCTAAGATTTGCCAACGGGGCAGACTAGCCGTGTCTGCCAAAGCAGTGGCAGCACTGAGAGGAGTACAACACATTGGAAAAGAAGAAAGGTCGGAGGACGTGGTTCTGGCGTATCGTAGATTTCATCAATCCTCTGCGTGACCCTAGCCTGACCGTCGCCGCCGTACTGACCTTTATTGAGGAGGTAGGCCAGCCAGATGCCTGGTACTCAATCATTATCGTTGGTCTTCTCAATTGGCTGGCAGTACGTGGTGTCGTCTGGCTTATCGTGAATTTTACGTTTGCCTCCACGTTCATTTCACGTCGCATCTGGTGGGCTGCTAAGCATCCACGTCTGGCATGGCGTATTCTTGATGCTGTTGGACACGAAGAGATTGTTATTGGCGGATTGCCCTCCCTCTCAGAAGGTATTCTATTACCCGATGGTACCGCTCTTATGAGTCCAGCACTTGGTGCAAGTGGTATTCATGTGATCGGCGAGATCGCGGCTGGAACTGAAGTCCCACTACTCAGTATGCCCAACGGTCGAATGGCTCCTGATTTCGCATCATTTGCAAACACAGGCATGTTTCCAGGACTAAACTCTGGCTACTACAATGGCAATACTTCGCAGCAAAATATGTTGTCAGGTCAGTATGCAGGCCAACCACAGATGGGTTTTCCCCAGACCGACGGTTTACCACAAAGCTTCCCACAACGTCCATCAGAAGAGGAGGAACGTCTGCGCCAACAGATAGCAGCCTATGCTCGTTTACTGGACGATTGGATACAGTTTACTGAAGAGAAGTGGCGTACTGTAAGTGATAGTCAACTTGGTTGGAAACCTTTACGTGGTAGATGGGGGAGTTGGGATGATATCTTTCAGGATGCCTATGCTGCAAAGACATCAGATCCAATGGCAAGGGCGGCACAGGCCGCTGGTGAAGCTACCGCCCGTCGTTATGATACCTCGAAGGAGAAAGGTTCAGCAGCCTCTGCTGTCGCCTGCTTCATGCGTGATATGATGACTCTACGTCGTGGTTTCGAGATGGTACAGGTCGTCGATGTTGAGCGGTCGCCAGAGACGCCTGATGGACAACCTGCTGTACAATCTATAACAAAACAACGTTTTGCGAACACGAATAATCAAACGACAAGCTTTAGCAATGGATCAGGAGCGCAAGGAGCAAGTTTTGCACCTCGTAGCACACTCATCCGTCGACCTGCACAAATCTTCGTCGATGCCGACGCTGAAAAATAGGATAGACCATGTATATATCTTCCACTCGACCCGTTCATGTGCGTCCAGAATTGGATCGCATGGCGTCATATATTCCTGGTGAGTCGCTGGAAACATTTAGCGCACGCACTGGTATTCCGATTCATGACCTTATTAAGCTTAATAGCAATGAAAGTCCATATGGACCACCTCCACAAGTACTTGCAGCACTGAGTAATCACGAAAGCTATAATAATTATCCTGATACCGATTCTACACTTCTTAAACAGGCACTTTCAGAATATACTGGAGTTGATAGCCATCATATTGTTGTCAGCCATGGCAGTAACGAGTTAATCAACTTGCTCTGGCACATCTTTCTTTCCGTTGGCGATAACATTATCTGTTGTCCCCCAACGTTCTCGCTCTATACCTTTATCACGACCTTTTGTGGGGCTTATGTGCTAGAGGTGCCACGCACGATAGATTATGAGGTTGATGTGGCAGCGGTGCTCGCGGCACTTACTCCTGAGACAAAAATGATTATTCTCTGCTCACCGAACAATCCTACGGGCAACCCCATCTGTGAGGAGGATGTGCTGGCACTGCTTGAGACCGGACGCATAGTTGTTGTCGATGAGGCATACGTCGAGTTTTCAAATCAGCGTCGGGGCCTGGCACATCTTGTACCACAATATCGCAATCTTATCGTGATGCGTACCTTTAGCAAATGGGCGGGACTTGCGGGTCTTCGTATCGGCTACGGACTCTTCCCCGAATGGATTGTCACATACATGCGTCGCGCACAATGCCCGTTTGAGGTCAATGTCGCGGGGCATATCGCTGCCATTGAAACACTCAAACATCTCGATTACACGATGGAAAATGTGCGGCGCATTGTTCAGGAGCGCGAACGGCTCTTCGAGGTGCTTGCCAACCAACCGTATCTCGAACCCATACCATCGCAAGGAAATTTCATTCTCAGTCGCGTCCTGGATGAAGAGGCAAAAATGGAGCATGTGCGCGAAGTGGTTGAATCGCATGGCCTGCTGTTACGCTACTTCAACCATCCGTATCTGCATAACTTTCTGCGCGTCACTGTCGGCCTTCCCAAGCATACTGATAGGCTAGCATGTGCTCTTGAACAGGTGTAAAACATAAGTCAACAAAAACAGGTCTGCATAGATTATATAGTTATGCAGACCTGTTTTTGTTTGTGCTGTACCTGTTCGTCTTCCTCGTTGTATCATGTGTTAAAGCTATTCGTCGGGACGTAACCAGGTAGAGAGAGATGTTTTCCTCATACTAACGCAAATCTTCAACAAAAAGGGTAGAGCAGCGTACATATATTAAAAATACACCAAATTTTCCATACGAAGGATTTTTTATCATGGCAAAAGCACTGAATAGCACCGGTTCACTAGAGCAAACGCCGCCGCTTTCGCTGCGATTCGTGCAAATGTTGCGTCTGCTTCTTGGGTATACAGCTATATTTGGAGCATTCATTTTTCTGCTTGGAACAAGCTGGGATATTCAATGGCACAACTATATTGGTCGCGATAGAACGCTGATTCCACCTCACATTATGATGTTGAGTGGCGTGACGTTGAGCGGCTTCGCCGGACTAAGCGCAATCATTATTGAAAGCATATGGGCGCGTCGTAGTACTGTTGTAGCACAGAATAGCACCCATTTCGCCGATATCTTCTATGGTCCGCTCGGAGCCTATATCGTTGGCTTCGCGACTCTTACTGCCGCTATTGCCTTTCCACTTGATAGCTACTGGCACGCGCTCTATGGTATCGACGTGGCGATCTGGGCACCATTTCACATTATGTTTGGCTTTGGTATGGCAACCGTTGGCTTTGGTGCGGTTTACATGCTCGCATCAGCTACAAATCTTGCTATGAGTAGAGACGACAAAAGAGCTACTCGTTGGGGAAATATAGGCGTCGTCATTGCCTTCGCGGTCATGATGAGTATTTTTACTCTGCTCCTGTTCGACTCGCTGAAAGTGAGCAACTACATCAATCTCGGCTTTACAAAGGTAGGCGTTTTCCCATTGTTAGCGGGAGTGCTCATTTCAGCTACACTTGTTGCCGTTGTACGTGTTGTTCCCTGGCGTTGGGCGGCAACAGCGGTCATTGGCTTCTACCTCGCATTTGCCGCAATCATGGCGGTGTTTGTGCAGCCTGCCACCAACTACCTGTTGAAACTTGAACGTCTCACCTACAGACGCGGTCATCCAGTGACATCAATTGTCGCCCTTGAATGGTTCCTGGCTCCTATCGTCGTTGCTATTCTTATAGACATTGTGACGCATAGAGCGCGACACAACAACTGGTCCGCACGTAAAGTAACTATGACATACATCCTTATCGGGCTGATCGGCACTATTCCGATGCCTCCCATCTTTCCCATTTACTCTCTGTATATTGTTGGGCTGTTTGGTATTGGAAACTTCGTATTTTCATTGCTTTTGGGATTGGTGGGTGTATCGCTGGGCCTGTGGTTTGGACAAAATATGGGTGCCTCTATGCATACGCTCGAAAGGTAACGAAGAATATGTTCAGGCTTTTGCAACGTATGCTACTTCTTGTTGGAGTCGTGGCACTGCTTGTCGTAATTGTAGAGCTTGGTTTTTCAGTTGCTGCTACGACACATGGTAGTACGCCTACGCGTGTCGTTCATGTGAATGCTGGTCCCTATCCTCTCACGGTGAATTTGTACAAGGACCCCGCCAATGCCGGGTACGCGTTACCCTTTTCTATCGCGCCACAGCAGCTTATCAACGGTTCACTCACATATGACGTATCGTCTATTCCCGCATATGGCATTCACGCAACACCTGTGCGTGCGAGTGTCAGTCCAGACATGAATGTACATAATGGGGTACAAGGAACAGCGGAAATTACGGTGCAGGGGAATTGGACACTGCGTATTAGTGTGAGTGGACCTGCCGGGCAAGCCCAAACATTTGTGCCAATCATGGCTACTGCACCACCAGCTATTCCAGTCTGACTGGGCTGGCTCATTGGTCTCATTCCACTGTATGGTCTACTTGCGTTCTTATTCTCGCAACGAGGTTCCAAGAAAGCAAAGACAGCAACGAATGATACTGTCATAGTGCCGGACAACGTGACTGTGTAGTTGAAAGATAGTACGCTAATTTAGCCGTTGCCAGAGAGTATTGAGAAGTTTCAAGGAGGTATGATCTTGGTAGCTAAAAGAGAACCGTATTTGACCGTCGATGAGTGGCGCGAACTGGAACGTAGCAGCCACGATATCAAGCACGAGTACGTAGATGGACAGGTCTATGCTATGTCAGGAGGAAGCCTAGCTCACTCACGTATTGGCCTAAACATCTGTACCGCGCTTGAGAACGCACTCGCGGCAGAGAATAAATCCTGTTATGTATATAACTCGGATGCCGCTACACGCCTCTCGTCGAAACGTTATACCTACCCGGATGCATCGGTAACGTGTGATGAGCGCGATAAACCAGCACTTGATAAGACAGAGGTGCAAGCCCCATGTGTTATTGTCGAAGTACTATCGGATTCTACAGAGGCTTATGACCGAGGAAGAAAATTTCTCTTGTATCGAACTTGCTCAAGCGTTCAAGAGTATGTGCTTGTTGCCACTAAGTATCAAGCTGTTGAAGTATACCGCCGCACATCACAAGGATGGACTGCATATCAATTCTATGGTCCAGGCGATGAGATAGAACTTACGTGTCTTGCTATACATTTTCCATTGAGCGTTTTGTACAGGAATGCAGCAGTACCAGAGTCTATGGATGATCTGGAAGGCGAAGTCTAACTATTTGGTGATAGTTACATGTCTTCGCCTGCTAAATCATTTTTAACGAGCACATGGACAAGCCCTTTTTATTGCCGAGAGGGAACTGTGCGCTCACTCCGGACCTCGTGTGCCAGGACTTCATCACGGGTCGGCGCTAACTTTCTGAAGATGAAAAAGCCCGTGTAGAACATGACTCCCCACATAGCGACATCAAGAATGAGCGAAAGTGGACTGGACCACATTGGGTTGTAGGGGGAGATCGCCAGTAATCCGCCCCACAGGTCGCGCAATATCCCAATAATAGGGATTCCAATGAGCAAAAGTAGTGCTAACCAATGCTTACGCCCACCCCAAAACCGCCAGATCAGCAGGTAGACGACGCTACCATAGAATAGGACTGGCGTGATATAAAAGGGGAGTGGTACATGAAAGGTCAAGCCGCTTATTGTGTAGTGCCACACATGCGTAAAATAAGCTACAATATCTACAAGAATGTTTATCAATCCCATCACGAGACCACCAAGTAAAGAAGGAAAGGTAACAGTTCTAGGCGGATGAATAAACAAGAGGAACGCAAAGTAGACTACAATAATAAATGCAAGGTCAAGGGTCAAAAAGGCTCGTATCTCCATGCAAAAAACTTCCTTCGCAGTATAGAATTTTTAAATATGTCTTGCTGATAAGGTAGTGCGTTCCGCGCGTTTCGTCAAGGGCAGAAAGGGCAAGCTGAACAATGAATAGTCTTCCACTGCGTGTAGCACTGGCACAAATAAACGTCACAGTGGGTGATCTGGTAGGTAACACGCGTAAGATACTTACCTCAATGCAACGTGCTTCTGCTGAAGGGGCTCATATTGTCTGTATGCCAGAGTTAGCACTTACAGGCTACCCACCGGAAGACCTGCTACTCAAACCTGGATTTGTGGATGCGAATATGCGCGCGTTGAACGAACTCGTGGCGACAAGCGGAGAACTACCAGGGCTGACAGCTGTGATTGGTTTTGTAGATCGTGACCATGATATCTACAACGCTGCCGCAGTGATTCATGAGGGCAAACTCGCAGGTGTCTACCATAAACATTTTTTACCGAACTATGGTGTATTCGACGAGAACCGCTATTTCCACACTGGACAGCATGCACCACTCTTCTTAATTCACGGTGTGCATGTCGGTATCAACATTTGTGAAGATATCTGGTATCCCACAGGTCCCATGACGCGACAGGCATTCGCAGGTGCGGAAGTTATCCTCAACATCAACGGCTCGCCCTATAACGCTGGCAAAAGCACGGTACGTGAAGAGATGCTTTCCACTCGTGCCACCGATAATGGCGTCATCGTTGCTTATCTCAACATGGTTGGCGGGCAAGATGAATTGGTCTTCGACGGTGATAGTATGGTCTTCAACGAGCAGGGAGCACTTATCGCGCGTGCCAAACAGTTTGAAGAGGATATGCTGATTGTCGATCTCGACACTCCTTCTGTCTTCCGTTCGCGCCTGCATGACCCACGCCGCCGCAAAGTTCGCATTGACGATGCACAAGAAATGGTGCCTATCATTCCTGTTGATGCTCGTCCACTTTCTTCGCCATCCATCAATACGCATGCATTGCTTGGCGCACCACAGCGTATCGAGGCAAAAATGTCGCATCTGCAAGAAGTCTATGCCGCACTTGTATTAGGAACAGGCGACTATGTGCGTAAAACAGGCTTCAAAAAAGCGGTGATTGGTCTGTCGGGTGGTATCGACTCCGCACTCACGGCGGCGATTGCGGTTGACGCGCTTGGCTCTGAGAACGTATTGGGTATCCTGATGCCCTCCAGCTATTCATCCGAAGGCAGCAAGACCGACGCGCAAAAACTCGCTGAAAATCTCAATATGCAATACATATTGATTCCTATAGAGGAGACATTCCGTACCTCGCTCAAGATGATGCGACCCGCGCTTGGTGATGGAGACCCTGGCCTTGCGGCAGAAAACCTGCAAGCGCGTATTCGTGGCAACATCATGATGACTATCTCCAACAAGCTCGGACCACTTGTGTTGACAACGGGCAACAAATCCGAGATGGCAACAGGCTATAGCACTTTATATGGCGATATGGCGGGTGGCTTCTCGGTCTTAAAAGACGTATTGAAGACACTTGTGTATGAACTATGTGTCTATCGCAATAGTATTGGGGACAAACCTGTTATACCGCAAGATATCATCACTAAGCCACCATCCGCGGAGCTACGACCCGACCAGAAAGACGTCGACAGTCTACCGCCCTACAATATCCTCGATCCCATTCTAAAAGCTTATGTCGAAGATGACCGCAGCTTTGAGGAGATGCTGGCAATGGGTTTTGATCGCACCATCATCGAGCGTATCATTCGCCTCGTCGATATCAACGAGTACAAACGTCGTCAAGCACCAGTAGGCGTCAAAATCACGCCCCGTGCCTTTGGACGTGATCGCCGCTTGCCAATCGCCAACAAATTCCGCGAATCGCTATAACTATATAAAAGTACTGTCGAACGCCAGGGGATTTTTGTGCGTTGAGACCAAGTAAATCATAGTGAAAACATGGCTGGGGCAAGCCCAGCCACTACCATACACGAACGGGCGTGGCGAAGCCACGCAGCGGCGCAAGGGAGTATAGTAGTGACTGGGCTTGCCCCAGCCATGCTCCCGTAGCCATGCTCCCGCTCCCAACCAGCCATGTTCCCGCTGTCATTCCCCCCGTTGTCATACCCCAACTCCTTTCCATGCTCCCGACTGCCCATTTTCTTTCACTCCTGCTCACCAAATGCCTTTTTGCGGCGTGCTTTTTGGAGGACAGACAACCATTGGGGGTCCTGTACTGGCAGTTGCGCGGGACCTTCGAGTTGTGCCGTTGCTTCGGCAATCCACTGGAGTTCGCTTTCTAAGCGCATTTGCATATATGAGAACACCAGGGCGTTGTACTCATCGACAAACGCGGTTTCATTGCTCTGCCACTCAGACACATAGTTCAGGAGATCGAGCGACTCTTCGTGCCGTGCCTGTAACTGCGCAATCAATGTCGAGCGTTCCTTACCAGTCGCTCCCCAGAACAACATCTTGAGAAGCAATTCGTCACGCATAGGAATGGGATAGTCTGACGACTGCTCAAGCCAGTTCGAGAGTTCCTGCCAACCTCGCGCGGTCAAGTCGTAGACTTTCTTATGTCTACCGTCGCTGCCCTCTTCCTTTGCCTCAATTAATCCGTCTTGTTCCAGGCGTTTGAGGTGTGGATAGATGCTGCCAAAGCTCAATGCCGACAGCAGTGCCGCCCCACCTTTTTCAAACTCTACCTTCAAATCATAGCCCGAACAAGGACGTAGGCCAATCATGCCCAATATGCTATGTTCAATTGCCATACAACTACCTCTTTGCGAACACATACACTCTCTACAATTATAGATAGAACGAATGAGATCGTAGACATGACTTATGACCTAATTCACAGCTTGTAAATAGTTCAGTATGGTATACTATCAAGCAGGAATGTTGTTTTAACGAGTAGCGCATGGGCCGGTTCACGGAGGAGAGGCCGGTTGACGAGGTGGAGACCGTTCGGACTGTCAGCGGGGAGTCTCCAGGGGCGATCACACTCCTGAAAAGAGAGCAGGGAAACCCAATTGGTAACGATTGGTAGAAGACGCTCTCGGTGATGATTTCGTGTGTTGACGAATTGATGATTTCGTGTGTCTTGAAACAGGCATACTCATCTCATGACACACCGATTCATCAACACCTCAAGAAAGAGGAACCTGGAACATGTGCGGTATTATTGGATACGTCGGCCCAAAGGGGACCGATGTTACTACTCTTTTGCTTGATGGCCTTACACGCCTCGAGTATCGCGGCTATGACTCCGCGGGCATTGCTGTTCTGACGACAGATGGCACACTTGAACTTCATCGACGCGCGGGCAAGATTGCTAATCTCGTCGAATCCGTTGCAAATGGCTCACATCCCGCTCCCGGACCGCTTGGTATTGGACATACACGTTGGGCAACACACGGTCGCCCAAACGATATCAACGCCCATCCACATGCTGATGGCACAGGCACAATTAACGTTGTGCATAATGGCATCATCGAGAACTACACAGAACTGCGCCTGGAACTACAAAACGAGGGCTACATCTTCCACTCCGAGACAGATACAGAGGTATTGCCTCATCTGATCGCACGCGCCTACTTTAGCGTTGCGGAGCACGACCTGGAACGCGCAGTACGCCTTGCCTTACAACGTATCGAGGGTTCTTATGCGATCGCGGTAGTCAGCCGTGAGCATCCCGACCTGATCGTTGGAGCGCGGCACGGTGGAGGTCCACTCGTCATTGGCCTGGGCGAGCATGAGCAGTTTCTTGCATCAGACATTCCTGCCATATTGAAGCATACACGTACCATCAAGATTCTTGATGAAGGCGAGATGGTTACACTCCGACCAGAAGGCGTTGCAATCACCACCATTGCCGATGGGAAACCTGTGCAGCGCGACCCGTTGACGATTGATTGGAATACAGAGGCGGCAGAAAAGGGCGGCTACCCACATTTTGTTCTCAAAGAAATCTACGAACAGCCGGACGCTATTCGTCGCGCCCTACTTGGTCGTGTTCATGATGGACAGTTACACCTGACCGAGTTAGAGCGTATGCAGCAAGCGGGTTTACTCGACAATATTCAGCGTATCATCATCGTCGCGTGTGGCACATCGTATCATACGGGATTGATCGCCAAGTACGTGATAGAGCAGTGGGCACGTATTCCCGTTGAGGCGGTGACGGCAGCCGAGTTCCGCTATAGCAATCCTATTGTAGGGCCAGAGACGCTCTGTATCGCGGTCACACAGTCGGGTGAAACAGCGGACACACTCGTCGGTATTCGACAGGCTCGCGAGCATGGTGCTCCTGTGATTGCCGTAACCAACGTTGTTGCCAGTGCTATCACGCGTCTCTCTGATGCAGTATTGTACCTGCAAGCGGGACCAGAGATCGGTGTGGTTGCGACGAAGACATTTGTCACCTCTGTAACCGTGCTATATATGCTCGGCCTTTACCTCGGCGAGTTGAGAGGGCATATGTCACAAGAACATGTGAGTGAGGTTCTGGACGCGTTGGAGCGTATTCCCGCGCAAATTCAGAAGATACTGGATACAGCATCGAGTAGTAGTGAAGATGTAATCGAGCCACTCGCGAAACGTATGGCGAGTGTGAGTAGCATGATCTTCATTGGACGGAGTGTTGGCTATCCCACAGCCTTGGAAGGAGCACTCAAGCTCAAAGAAATTTCTTATATTCATGCTGAAGGTTTTCCTGCTGGCGAACTCAAGCACGGCTCTATTGCCCTGCTTGACCCTGATGTGCCGCTCATCGCAGTAGCCACCGCTTCGCATGTCTATGAAAAGGTTGTCAGCAACATGCAAGAGGTACGGGCGCGTGACGCTCACATCATAGCCGTTGCCACCGAAGGCGATGAGAAGATCAGGCAACACGCTGACGACATAATGTACGTCCCCGCCACTCTTGAAACGTTAAGTCCCTTGTTAGCAAGTGTTCCCCTGCAACTATTCGCCTATCATGCCGCCGTCGCACGAGGCTGTAATGTAGACCAGCCAAGAAACCTGGCGAAATCGGTGACGGTGGAGTGAGGCTGTTTTGGGTGGTGGTGTGATTGTAGAAGGTAAATAAAGTTGTTCCGTCGTTTGAAACTTTAGGAGAAATAGAAAGCGTATCTAAGAAGCTTTGTATTTCTCCTTTTCGATCCATTTGCTGTTTAGATGAATGTTGCGCTTTTGCAGCTCTTTACTTATCTTAGCTTAAAACGCTCTTTTGATAGACCTTATCATCATCAACCATAATTATAAGTTCTTCACCATTCCACTGCACTTCATCAATCCCTGGGGAAAATTCTGTTTTAAACTGTAAATAGAGGGCATACTGGTAGTGGTATCTTTCTTGCCGAAATGCATGCAACTTATCCAAATCAAAATTCTTTGCTCGTTTCTGTAAGTTTGTCGATTTTTTCATCTCGATGACGAGCAGATTATTATCATGAGTACCACGACGATGCACGATGATATCAGGAAAGACAGTCGTTGCGGTAGTATCGTCGGTTTCAATTGGTCGGGGCAACATAGTCAATTCCTTCTTGATGTCATGATCTCGGTTGTATTCGCAATCCACGTCCCACTCATCACCAAATTCGCTCTGTAAATACAGAGCGAGCCTGTGGGAAATAGAACGCTCGTTTACGTCTTTTTCTAAAAGAAACCTATCACGTTGCAGCAAATGCTTTATAGCATTTCGTACTTTGTCTTTTACTGCCTGCTCATTTAGCTGTTCAATCATCTTTCCTTCAATCCTCCACCACAAAATATAATGAGAGAAAAAACATCTTTCTAGAGATATAACGGTCCCGAATTCCCAATCCCTTTACCGCTAAGATCTTCCGTAATAGCCATAAATTGCTCAAGTGCGTTTTGCAAATCCTCGACGATGCTAGCCGCAATGACAGCAGGAGGAGGAAGGTTGTCTGTTCCCTCCAGACTAACGTCACGTAGCCAGAAAAGATCGAGGCTTAGCTTATCGCGTTTAAGTAGTTCTTCGTAAGTGAAGCTGTGAAAACGTTCGCTCTCTTGCCTTTGATGTCTATTTGTAGAGTTGTAACAAGAAATAAATTCTGCGAGGTGTTCCTGTCTCAATGGATTAGTACGGAGCGTGAAATTCATATTGGTACGCAGGTCGTAAACCCATAACTGCTCCGTCTGGGGTTTAGCACTAGCTTGTCGCTTATCAAAGAAAAGCACATTCGCTTTCACCCCCTGAGCATAAAAAATTCCTGTGGGTAAGCGCAACATAGTATGTACGTCACAGGCCTGTAAAAGATTGCGCCGAATCGTCTCTCCTGCACCTCCCTCAAAAAGCACGTTATCAGGTACCACGACTGCCGCACGTCCATTGACTTTAAGCAAGTTATAAATATGCTGCACAAAATTCAACTGTTTATTGCTGGTAGTAGTCCAGAAATCATTGCGATTGACGGCTACAGCCTCACGTTCACCAGAGCCGTTCCCTTCTTGCTTTTTGCCATTAGTAGCATTTAAGCTGAGGCTACTCTTGCGCCCAAATGGTGGATTGGATAACACCATATCAAAGTGTTCACTTGGCTTAGAGCGCAAGCTATCTACGACGTGAATAGGTGGTTCTTGCGCGTTCTCGTCTCCAATACCGTGTAGAAACATATTCATGATACAGAGGCGAGCTGTGCTATCTACGATCTCCCAGCCCTGAAAGGTCTGCTTCTTGAGAAATCGCCGCTCTCTGCGCTCCTGACTCTCATAGTGAGAGGAGATATAATCATGTGCTGCCAGCAAAAAGCCACCTGTTCCGCATGCGGGATCGCAAATTGTTTTCATCGGTTCGGGTCGCATCACCTCAACGATGGCTTTGATGAGAGTGCGGGGCGTGAAATATTGCCCAGCGCCACTCTTAGTATCCTCCGCGTTCTTCTCTAGCAAACCTTCGTAGGCGTCGCCTTTGACATCGGCCTCCATTTTGAGCCAGTCAATGTCATTGATCAGGTCTACTATCAAGCGACGCAGATGCGCGGGATTCTGAATTTTATTGATGGCTTTACGAAAAATAATACCCAGCATTCCATCTTTTCTGCCAAGTTCCGCCAAAATATGGCGATAGTGAGTCTCTAGTTCCTCACCATCCAGGATGAGCAGAGACTGCCAGCCGAGGTCGGGCCCAATACGCGGCTGCTCGTTAGGTTGCAACAAGCTCTGTTCGTGAACCATTTTAAGAAAGAGCAAATAGGTAAGTTGCTCTACATAGTCGCCATACGACATACCATCGTCACGCAAAATATTGCAATAATTCCAGAGCTTTTGAACAATGTATTGTGTTTGAGTACTCATAATAAATAGATATTCCCTTCTTCCGCCACTTACTCTCCTCTATCCACTCAATAAAAAAGACGTAAGATTCTGTTTTTCTGGTTGCTTCGTTCACTATACAAAATATACCCCTTCTATGACAAGTAATGTCGGAAAAAGTACGGAAGGGCAGTGCCCTCCCAATATGTATATGTTTTTATTTTAGAACATATGTACAATTATATTCTGCTCGTTAGGAAACTGTCAATGAAGTCCTTTAAGCCAAGCCCATTCGGGTTCATTGCGCCTGTGCATATCTAAGTATGCCCTCGCTGCCGAAGCATATTCTGCATGGTCTTGAATCATCTCTCTCAATTGGCTCATCGTCTGCTTCATACCCAAACGAGCTGCTACATTGCTACGGTCCTCTTTTAGCATCGTATGATATTTTTGATAATTTCGTATCAGATTACCAATAACGAGGTAGATTCTTCTCCTCTTCCTATTTGAGACACTATGGTAGAGATGATAAATTTTGATGGAGCCGATAACACGCGCATAGTCTGGGTCTTTTTCATCGGTAGTGGTTGGTCCAGGACGGCCATCAGGCTGGAAGGTGAGTAACTGGGGATCATCTGCCTCTGTAGGATCGAGCAACAAAGGGTCTTCGTTTATCAAATCTTCATAATCACATTCGTCCCACACACGTCGACTCTCATCACCAACCAGAGGAAAATAATTTTGCTTTCCCCCCATAACACTGTTTTCTGGATCGGTGTTGTAGCTGTTACAGCGTTCGCAAGAAAGACGAAAATTGCACCACTCGAAAGCTAGCCACCAATAGCCAGGATGGTCAGTATTCTCTGTTACCCGCCCTTTAGGACGGTGATGGTCCATATCGCCACGCATACCATCAAGATAAACTTCACAATACCAGCATTTATTATGCGAAAGCCATTTAAAGTCGTCCTTGAGGTCGCTCCAGATGTCTCTATATTTCCTAAAGATATCCGCACGAGTCTTACCTTCCGGCAAGTTCTTCAACTCCCCTTTGGCTATACGTACACGCTCTTGCCACTTTTCTGGCGGCCAATTCCCACGCACTTCCAGGAGCTTGAAATCAATATATCTCATCTCCAGTGTCCTTCTGCAATCAGTTCACCAATGATTTCGTCTACTAAACGCTTGCGTTCCTCTTGCTCTTGTGGAGTTAGTACGACCTGCTGGCGAACCGACGGAATTTCTCGTGCGGTAAAGCGTTTCACAAATTCGGCATACAAAGGATCGTCTTCGGCCATCATAAAGCCAAGTTCATCTAACTGATTGGTCAAATTCCCTAAGCGGACCTGTTCACCTTGTGTCAAATCCTCCTTTGCCGCCAGGACTCGCTGCTCATCCAGCAAATGTTGTGTAGGCAAATCCAATGCTGAACGCAGCCCAAATAACTCGCTGGTGAGAATACCGGCCACGCCCATGCCACGCGGATTCTCACGTGGTATCTCTGCAAAGATGTCTCCATGTACGTTGTTACGCTGCATAATACGCACGTCTTCGCGTTCCATCCCTGCAATCACCAGCGGATTATGCGTTGTCATAATCACATGACTACTGGGTAATTCTCCCACAGCCTGCTGCATAAAGTCGAAATATTGTATGCTCCAAGCTGGGTTGAGATGTGTGTCGGGTTCATCAAGTAGGAAAAGTGCCTCATCCTCTTTTGTGAAACGAAGCAGTCCCAAGACCATTAGGAGTTGCTGTTCTCCTTCGCTCATCGCGCTAAAAGTTAGAGGTTCTCCTGCATCATTTCTTTTCAGGCGGATACGCACTTCGCCCAAGACTCTGGAAATATAAGTACTTTCTAGGGCTTTGAAAAATGCTTTCTGATTGCCATAATGAGCAAAAAGCTTTTTCAGTGCTTGCTCATCTTTCAGATAGCAATGAAGGTGTTCTAAGTTGCTGGAACTGCCTGATTCCGAAACAACACGCTCTTTGCGCTGTCTAGGGGCTAGGGAAGCGTCGTATAGATGTGCTAGAAAGTCGCCGAGTACGCCCCGTGCGTTCCAGAATCGTGCATCGCCGTCTTTGCTAGTCCAAGGCGGCTCGTGCAGAATAAAGTAGACGGAAATCAACTTTTCAATGCCTAGCGTCTTGAGGAGAAACTGCCGTGCGGTCTGTCTACCCTCTTGCGGCTCCTGCTCTTCTTCGGTGAAAAACGCGAGCAGCGCAAACTGGCTCTGTACACTACGTGCATAAAAGAGCGGGCGGCGCGGCTCCTCTTCGCCTTTAAGCTGATCCTGATAAAAGCGACTCTGGTGCTGATCAAAGTGTTTTTCCATGCGATTGCTAGGACCAGAATAGTAGCCGAAAACATAGCTGGGTAGATAAGTGCGCTGTGGATCCTTCGAAAAACTATTATATGAGATTTTCTGCGCTTGCATCCCATTCTGCTCAACAAATATCTTCACTTGCTCGGCGCGTTTGGCGCGTGTACGGTCGGCTTCAATATGGATTTCGTGGCCTCGGCACTCGTAATCCAGTATATAGCTGAACTCAGGCTCATCTCCCAGATCTAGGTTGCGGAAAATGATAATCAATGCTTCTAACAAATTCGATTTACCAGTACCGTTTTGTCCCAGCAAAACAGTTGTAAAGGGTTGTGAGCCAAAGTTTATCTCAAAGTTCCGCAAATTCTTAAATTCCGTGATTTTTAAATTACGCAGCTTCACAAGCAGCTCCTTTTTCTGCTACTCATCCTAAAATAATAGGTCATTTACATCTTTTTTAGTCTAGTGGTTCTGGCCTTTTGGGTGTTTATGCAGATTGTGTTCCGACTGTTTTTGTTCTTTGCGCTTCCACGCATTTCAGTCTTTAACTGCATAATCGGGTCTGGCCTGTCTCACTCACGTTCCTGGCGCATTTCGGTTAGAGGAAAAGCAAACTCTTCCTGTTCTTCCCTTTCTTCTGGCTCATCGTTATTCTGATCAAGTGCTTGAAGCAATATCTTATCTGAAGCTGGTCGATCTTCCCTGATCAGAGATGCCGTCATCTCAGCATCCAGCTCAATATAGAAGCCCTCATCTCGCACATCTTCTGGCATGGTTTTCCGCTGATTGTCTGAATGCTGGTAGAGTTCCTCAGGCGCGAGTGTTCCACCAGCCTCGACAAGTACATTATATAATGGGGCGACATTTTTACTCTTCTTGCGCTGTTGTGCTATCGCCATTTTGCGTTCCTCCTTACTCGTTTGCTCAGCTTCTTCCTGTCTTTTGCGTTCCGCTCGAATGCGCTCTAGTAGCACACTGGCTGGCTCATCGTTCGGGTCCTGCGCCACCAGTCGCCCCGCGAACGCCTCGCTTAGAATGCTTTGTCGCTCATGTTCTGCCCGCTTCAAATCGGCCTCGATTGTCACCTCTAGCTGCGCAATATTTGAGAGCTTTGCTTCGACTTCTGCAACGATTTGCTCTTATTCGGAACGAGGGGGAAGTGGAATAGCAGTCTCTTTGATAACTGCTAAATTAAGATTAGGCTGAACACCACCTACCGCAAAAGCTCTTATTGCTAAGTAATTACTCATTAGAAAAATTTTTACGTAGGGTTGACACAGAAATGAAAAAGGTCGAAAAACAATTGCTGCACATGCCTGATTAGTTGCTGCCTCCACCTTTAATTCAGATATTTTTCCCCTTGTTTTTCCCTCTCCGTACATAGCCAATATCAGTGAGCCTACAGGAAATATTTTAGCGTTTGTCTCGGCCAGTGCTTTTTCTGTAATGGATTCTTCTGCCGACACAATAAAATCATTATTGACTGAACCACTTGTAACCCATGGAATCGTTCCTCCTTCATAATATTCTGCTCGGCTTCGTAGGGGAGTGGCTCCTGTGCCAACATCAGCCACTTGCTCTACAGTTGCCCAGCACCATCCCTCCGGCAATTCTGGCAAATTCTTCACATTCGGTCCCTGCGGTTCCTTATACCTTTGCTTCCATGTATCATCTTTCGGTGTAATGCCTTTCTCGTGCATCTTCGCCATTTCTGCTGCCTCCCAGCGCGCACGTCGCTCCTTCAGGATACGCTCTAGCAGTTGCGTCCCTGTCTCGCTTGTGGGGTGCTTGGCTCGCCACTCCTTCGTTAGTTCACCCTCGACAGCCGTTTTGAGCAAGAAGGCACGATATTGCCTTGCCCTTGCTTTTGCACTTTGTAAGGAGGCGACAGCACTATCAAGACGCGTGAATTGCTGTTCGATAGCAGCGACGATGCGATGTTGTTCGGGGAGGGGTGCTAAAGGAAAAAAATAATTAGCAACAATTCTGTCATTAATTCTCATTAGAGAACCACCAACCCTGAAGCATTTGCAGCAAAATAATCTCTAACAAAATTTTGTCGCAAATGATAGCATAAATACATTGGTACAATCATTGGCACATTGAAAAAAGGAAGCCATTCCGTAGAAGCTATCTTCGTGTGTGCAGAGAAATTACCTACGATCCAAGCTCTGTTAAGACGTGGATTGATTTTACACAACAGTACTGTATTACTATCTACGATTTGTTTATTTGACTTAATATCCTTGCCTTGTAAGATTTGAGGTATTCCTAAATCAAAACTTGGCACACTATAAAGTTCAAAGAACTGCTCAGGGAAATTACTCGGCACAATGCCTTTGGCTAAATCAAATCTAATTTCTCCAAGTGTAGTCCAAACCCATCCCTCAGGCAATTTCTCTTCCGTGTTCAAGCGGCTAACCTCTCATTCAGTTCCTGTAGTATTTTTGGTAAATCATTGTCAAATAGCTCGTTTGCTTTCCCCCAGCCTCCCATTTGTAGCAGTGGTCTGTAGTTGAAGTCTTCGTGCTCGATGGTGAGCGAACTGGCGATGATATTACGTATGTGTTCTAGCCATGTACGTTGCTCCTCGTTGAAGGACTGACTCCGCCGCTTCTCCTGTTCTTCTAGCCAGGTGACGAAACGACGTTCGATGGTTTCACGATAGGGTTCTAGCGTGGCGTTTTCATCGATCTCGTATACCATTGTGTAGCGCAACAACGAAACTAGGTCGGCGAGCCGTCGTTGCGTATTCTTACGCACACGGTCAGGGCGCAGAGTTTCATATGCCTGCCAGAGTTTATCGGTAGTCAAGCCAAGTGGTGGAGCGGCAATCGCCTCGGTGAGTTGTTTCAAGTCGTCCTCAGTCAAGGGCTTATGGCGCGGCTGGGTGTAAAGAATTTGTAGCGCAGTGATCTCGTCTTTGTGCATCTCGATAAATTGACGGAAGGTAGTCACGGTTTCGCGCGCCGCCTCACGCGCCTGGATATCCCACCCAGCGTTTAGCACAGTATCCTTGCTTACCGTGTCGATAACCTGCTCGTCACGCGCTTGAACAACGAGCAGGGCTTCGCGCAGTTCGGGACTATCGAAAGGTTCCACTGCTCTACTGGCGAGCCGCAGCATTGCATCGTGTAGTGCAACCGCGCTTGGTTCCTGCTGGCCCGTGACCGCCTGGGCCTCTTTCAAACGTTCATCGGGATCAATAGCGCGGTCGAGGCCTTGAATGATGCTGTGCAGGTCTTTGCCGCCACTCAATTGGCGTAGCATCTCAGTCTCACTCTCCATTCCTGGTTTTTGCAAGCGTCGATGAAGCCTGCTCAGTCGTGAGAGTAGCGTTGAAAGCAAATCAGGGTTGCGTCTCCACCTCCCTACAGCGATATCATTCAGTATCTTCTTCAGGGGTATCGCTGGTTCTTTCTCCAAGGGCGACTCGTCGGTTTTTGCGCTCTCGTAGACTCCTACGGCATCAACCAGCACAAAGTGCGTCTTACCACCTGGGACGTTGGGCGTCACCTGGCTAAACTCTTCGTCGTCAATGACACGAGTGCCGCGTCCCTTCATCTGCTCAAAAAAGTTCGCGCTTTTAACGGCACGCATAAACAGCAGAATCTCTAGCGGCTTAATATCAGTGCCTGTGGAGATCATATCGACGGTCACGGCGATACGGGGATTATATTTGTTGCGAAACTCAGCGATGAGGTCCTCCGGTTTGCGCCCTGTTGTGCGATAGGTAATCTTCTGCGCAAAGTCGTTGCCCTCGCCAAACTCTTCTAGCAGGATAGTGACAATATCGTCGGCGTGACTATCATCTTTGGCGAAGATGAGCGTCTTGGGAACATCAGCACGTCCCGGAAAAATTTCTGTACACACCACATCTCGAAAGGTGCGAATGACGGTACGGATTTGATCTTTCACTACGACGTCACGATCAAGCTGGTTGCTGCTATAGGTAATGTTGTCGTTAGCCTGTTCCCAACGTACAGCACGTGTACGTCGGTCGCGCTTATCAATATAGTAGCCTTTTTCAATCGTACTTCCTTGCGCTGTGATCTGTGTATGAATTTTATACACTAGATAATCGACATTGACGCCATCAGCGACGGCACGTGTGTGACCATACTCCATGACTAGGTTTTGATTGAAAAAGCCAAAGGTCTGTTTGTTTGGCGTGGCGGTCAAACCAACAATAAAGGCGTCAAAATATTCCAGTACGTCACGCCAGAGGTTATAGATGCTGCGATGACACTCATCAGTGACAATCACATTGAAGGTTTCAATTGGTACAGCAGGATTATAGGGTACGTGTTTTGGCTCTTTCAAGACCACTCCCCCCTCTTCCTCCTGCTCAAAAAGGGATTTCTCGTCGGTCCCTCCGTCTGGCTCTTCTTTTCCACTGAGGATAGAGTAGAGGCGTTGAATATTGGTGATGCACACACGCGCGACCTTGTCGATTGTCTTGCCACGCATATGTTGGACATTGTAAAGCTCAGTAAACTTACGACCGTCATCAGGCGTCATAAATTGTTGGAACTCATTATACGTCTGCAGCGCTAGATTATCGCGATCCACCAGGAAAAGTACACGCTGTGCTCCCCCAAATTTGATCAGACGATAGATGGAATTTACTGCAGTGTAGGTCTTGCCGCTTCCAGTTGCCATTTGAATCAAGGCACGCTGATGATTTTTTGTGAAGGAGTGTTCCAGATTGGTGATGGCTTCAATCTGGCAATCGCGTAGGTCACGTGTTGCTAGTTCTGGCATACGAAGTAAGCGCGCATGCAGCGTATCATTTTCTCCATCTCGAGGAGCTTGGTTCAACCACTCCTGTAACATTTCTGGACGGTGAAAATTGAACACTCGACGACCGCGTGGTACAGGATCGAGATTGCTAGTAAAGAGCGTCTCCTGACCAGTCGTCTCGTAATGAAAAGGTAATGGTTCTCTCGCTACAGGCAGGTCGTCGTCAACACCTGCCAGGTATTTCACGCTTTGTTCCTTGACACCCATTAAAGAATGTCCAAGCGCTTTCGCCTCGACCACCCCTACCACCTCACGGTTGACCATCAGCAGGTAGTCCGCAGCTCCTGTGCGTAAGGAAAACTCACGGATTGCTACCCCTAAACTAGCTCCTAGATTGAGTTTTTGACGATCTTGCACTACCCAGCCTGCCGCAGTCAGCATCTCATCAATTTTTTGACGCGCACGCTCTTCAGGCTTCATCCCTTCAACTCCTTGTTAGATAACATTGGTACATATATTACCTTGCTTTAAGCTAAATCCCAGTTTGGTGGAGTAAAGGAAGTTGACCAATACTACCACAGAGAGGGTGAAAAATATCAACAGAACAATCATCATTTTATGTATGAATCAATATAGTTCCATTGTTATACTGAGCAGTATCCCAGTCTAATACATCTGCTAGTGATTGCTGAAAAGTAGCGAGAGCTTTTTCTCGTGCTACCTCATCGGGCATGGCTGTACTTCGCCATATAAGGGAAATTTCGACTTGCCCTGGGAATGTTTCACTACTGATGATGAAACGAGCCACTGTTCCGAGAAATAGATGTTCGTCTTCACGTCTTATTTCTTCTAGCTTTTTCATCAAGTCGGCCTGACGATTAGCTCGCATCTGCACCACAATAGAAGTTGAATGCAGCATATTGTTTTCGGGAGAGATGCGCCATCGGAGAACGCTTTTTCGTGGACGGCCTGCAATATTGGGCTTAAAACTCTTTACCTCTTCCACTGGTATGAGAATAACATGAGCTGCCCTTACAGACGAGAGCCGTCCATCTTCAACATATTCATATATTCTACTAGGTGAAAGACCAAGTATCTCTGCTGCTTCCTTGATGGAAACGTAGCCTGGAACACTCGTCTGCATATCATTTACGTGCATATGTACAGTCTATTCATTATTGGTATTTATTGACTAAGCTGTAGTTTTAGGTATTTATTTGCTTCCCTAAATTATGGTATATTCGTCTCATCGGTCATTCATCAGCTGATGTATAGGGGAAACGCAATAAATATACTTTACTCGTAGGCTTCCTATGAAGCCAAACAGCTTATCAGAAATTACCTGCCCGTGAACAAATTGTCCAACGTACATTTCCTAACCGTCGTTTCCGGTGTCAGAATCAGCCTTTAGGAAGATGCGTTGATTTCTTGTTGCAGAGTGAATACATATTTACACCCTCAAACTATACCCTGATTGAATGTTGATCTGCAATTAGTGAAAGCTCGCTCTATTGTTCTATCACTTTAAGATGACTTTTCCCGAACAGATGTGCCAGGTAGCCAGTACAGGTCTTGCAAGAACTGAGAGCGGCCATTTCATAGTTGCGCCGAGTATTTGAGAACCTTGAATAATCTTGCAGGTCTTTGTGTCCTCGGTTCTGACACTTCCATGAAGGAGGTGGTAAGCATGTAGGTGAGAAGGATGAGACGCTTGTAACACATCAACATTAACGTGTTTGGCACCAACCAAACACGTAGTCGCTAGTACCAATACTCTTATAGGATCGCGGCGGCGTTGATCGAATACACGGGCGGCAAAAAGTCAGCGATGAGCTGCCAGCTATCACCACGATCATGACTGGCGAAGACCTGTCCCGTATTTGTGCCGACGTAGACTCCGCAGGGATCAAGTGTGTCAGTACACATACCGTGCCGTAGAACGCCCAGGCGCACTCCCTTTCCGGTTGGCAACCCTTCTGTGAGCGGTTGCCATTGCTCCCCACCGTCCTCAGTACGATAGACGACGAACTGATCGCCAACATTATGACGACCGTCCGGGGCTTCCACGACAACAAAGATGGTATCGGGGTGATGGCTATCCAGGGCAATTGGGAAACCAAACTCTGATGGTAGACTGTTCTGTATGTCTATCCAGTCATCTCCGGCATTGAGACTCTTGTAGATGCCACAGTGGTTTTGCTGGTAGAGGGTGTCCGGCTGCTTTGGATGCTGCACCAGGCGGTGAATGCATTGGCCGAACTCAGGATATTTTTCAGGCAAGAAATCCGCTCGCACATTCTTATTGGCGAAGACCCACGTTGTGCCGCCATCATCCGTTCTCATGCAACCTACAGCGGAGATGCCCACCCACATGCGTAGGGGATTGGTTGGATCGGCGATAATCGTGTGCAAGCACAATCCCCCTGCTCCAGGTTCCCAACGATTCCGGGTCGGATGGTTGAGGAGACCATCGTTCGCGTTCCAGTGTACGCCGTTATCGGTGCTGATCCATAGACTTGCTGGATCAACACCTGCGTACAGCGTGTCTGGTTCTTCGGGTCGTCCAGTCTCGATGACCCAGATATTGTGCAGTTTCGTGCCGCTTCCTTGCGAAAATTGGATACCCTGCTCTGGGATCTGCCATGTCTCGCCGAAATCATCACTGTATCGTATAAATGAACCGAAGAAATCGCCGTTTTCAGCGGCAAACATCCTGTGACTCTTCCGTTGATCAAGGATGGCATAAAAGATGCGCTGCCCTTTCAACGTAGTAGTTTCAATGTCCCACGTCTGTCTGTCAGACGATGAAAGAAGAAATAACCCGCGTTTCGTACCAACCATGAGTAGGATAGTGCCTCTGGCGTATGACTTGCCCATAGCGATTTCCTTTCGCTTTGTTAGCTAGCTATCTCCTGGTGTTCGCTTATCCACCAGCTACAGAAGGTAAGATGTGAATGGTAGCATTTTCATGGACGGGAGTATCAAGCTCCTGGAGATAGCGGATGTTTTTGCCATTGAGGAAGAGGTTAACGAATGTGCGTAGTTCACCCGTTTCGTAGCAGAGGTGAAATTTTATACCGGGATAGTCATAGTCGAGTGCGTCAATGAGTGCGCGAACGGTGCTACCTGATACCGTAACAACCTTGCGGTTGCCTGTTGTATAGTGCAGTACCTGCGGCAAGATGATCGTTGTTGTAACCGGAGGGGTCCTCTGTGTGTCCATGACGCACCTCTTCATGTTGCATATGTTAAAAGTCATTTAGAACAAGTATACTATAATTGTCAAGAAGAGTTTGTTCGAACTTTGCCGCTCAGACGCAAGTAAAGGTAAACGAGAAGAAGTTTTTTGCTTTTCTGTCTGCTATTATGATTGAGCGATCAGAAGTTGACCATCTCATTCACTAGAATTCATGAGCAAAGTACAAGATGGAGGCAAAACGGGATGTGTAGAAACATTAAAACGCTCTTCAACTTTGAACCATCGGTCACAGAGGAAGAGATTCTCGCTGCATCGCTGCAGTTCGTCAGAAAGATCAGTGGCTTCAACAAACCATCCAAGACGAACGAGGCCGCTTTCTATTCGGCAGTTGACGACATCGCCAATATATCGGGTCGGCTTCTCCACTCGCTCGAATTTACTGCCACCCCGAAAAATCGGCAGGAAGAAGTGGCTCTAGCGAAGTTACGCGCCGCTGAAAAGTTCGATGGATGAATGTTCATGACGCCCGTAGTGGTGAGGCAGGGTCGTTTCTCATCAATCCTAATAGTTGTGCGCTGACCTCGTAGTGGACGTTAGCAGCTTTATTCATAATACTACTCAACTCCTCTTCGCTGAGATCGCGTGTAGGGTCCCAACCATAGCGTTTGAGATCAACACGTTCATCCTGTGAAAAGACGATTCCTTCTGCTTCTAACAGGCTACGCATCTTGCCCTTTTGACCAAACGCCCAACTTCCCGACAACTCGCCTTTACTGTTGATGACGCGTTGTGCTGGAAAGCCTTCCGGCGATTCATTCATAATCCAACCTACCATACGTGCGCTGCGTGGGTAGCCAACCGTTTTTGCTAACCAGCCATAAGTAGTTACACGTCCTGCGGGACATGCTTGGACCAAGGCAAAGACACGAGACGCGAGTGTGGTAGCCTCCTCAAAAGTAGGAGATGTTTCTTTGGACATTGAGTTTACCTCCACCGTATTTCAAAGAAAACAACTAATCAGATTGTGCAGTTTTCCATGTCAAAGAGCGACGTATAGTTCTTTGCAATCGGATGTCCTATGCCACCAGCACAATGGTTCAATGCCTTTGCTGACCCCAAACTGCTCTATTCACAAGGTTTGTCGGGCATTCACCACCAGAGTACTGGCGATCTGTTCGTAGGCCATCACTTGCATCCGTAACACACTTGCCCGTGTGTACGAGCCGATGTACGGAGTGCAAATGGTATTGGAGAGCGTGAAGAGCGGATGTTTCGTCATGGGAGGCTCTGGATCAAAGACATCGAGAGCGGCCCCTGCGAGGTGGCCTGAGTGTAGTGCGCCGAGTAAAGCCGCCTCGTCGACCAATGCTCCACGCGCTCTATGTAAATTCCTGTCCTGCCTTAGGGCATCCGTTTGTAAAATCCATCGTTTTACCCTATTCTACCACTTCAATATTTCTTGCACTCGCCAACAAAGTTTTGAAAGAAACGAGGTTTAGGTTAGCTTGACCTTGACAAAGCTCGGGCCGTTGGATATATAACTATTAGGTAAATTGCCCATAGAGAGAAAGCATACCAATGGAAGGCAAGCGACTAGAGATGGCTACAAAGTAGAGCAGGCGTCCCTGTCTGCAAGTGTTGCACTATAGAGGTAGGTGACTATGGAAACGGACATGCGCGCGACCGACCCTCATGGTTCGCGCGGAGAGCGCAAACTGCGGCGAGATATGGGTTTGCTTGGTCTCACCTTCGCTGTGGTCGGGTCGATCATTGGCTCTGGCTGGTTACTTGGCGCGCTCTCGGCGGCCGAGGTCGCTGGACCCGCGTCAGTGATCTCGTGGGTTCTAGGCGCGGCTATCGTCGCGGTGCTTGCGCTCGTTCATGCCGAGCTCAGTGCTGCCTACCCGGTTGCAGGAGGGTCGTCCCGGTTCCCGCACTACGCCTTTGGGGGCCTGGCGGGCTTCACTGCCGGGTGGATGGGTTGGGTTTATAGCGTGACCCTTGCTCCCATCGAGGTGGAGGCCGCGCTCCAGTATGCCACCAACTACCTACCTGGCTTGTCCCAGATGAGCGGCGGAGTAACGGTCCTCACACCGTTGGGCTACCTCGTGGCGGCCATTCTGATGCTCATTTTCACCGCGATTAACGCCTGGGGTGTAGCGCGTATGGCGCAGACCAATACTGCAGCGGTCTGGTGGAAGATTGCCATTCCCTTGCTCACCATCATCGCGCTCGGCATCGCGGCGTTCCATCCTGGTAATTTCTCAGCTGGCGGGGGCTTCGCCCCCTTCGGCGTCAAAGGAGTCCTCCAAGCCCTGCCTGCAGGGGTCGTGTTCGCCTTGATCGGTTTCGAGCAAGCCGTTGAACTCGCCGGAGAGGTGCGCGATCCTGGCCGCAATATTCCGAGAGCAATTATAGGTGCGCAGATCATCGGTACGATCATCTACCTGCTCCTCGAGGTTGTTTTCATCGCCGCCTTGACTCCACATAATCTGATACACGGTTGGGCGAGTCCAGTTAGCAAAGGGAATTTTGGTCCCTACGCCGGAATAGCCACTGGCCTGGGTTTAACCTGGCTGGCAGTACTGCTGTACATCGATGCCTTCATCTCACCCGCTGGCACGGCTCTTCTCTACCTCGGCAGTAGCGCGCGCTTCCCCTATGCACTCGCGCGTGAAGGCTACGTTCCGGCGGTCTTCGCGCGGGTGAGCGTGCGGGGGATACCAATCGTCAGCCTGATCCTCTCCTTCATAGTCGGCATGCTGCTGTTCCTGCCGTTTCCCGGATGGCAAACGTTTGTGGGCTTTGTCACTTCCGCGGCTGTGCTCATGTACGTCTTCACGCCGCTGGCCTATGCAGCACTGCACCGAGGTGATCCGGATCACCTGCGTCCGTTTGTGCTCAAAGGTGGTCGTGTGCTCGCGCCGATCAGCTTCGTAGCTGCCAATCTGCTTGTGTATTGGAGTGGCTGGGGCGTCGTCTGGCGGTTACTTGCCCTGCTCGTCTTCGGCTTCGCACTGATGGCAATCTCTGTGGCGACTAGCTCAGCTAGTACCCGACCGACGCTCGACTTTCGGTACACGCTCTGGTTGTGGCCGTACCTCATCGGTATGGCAGTCATCTCGTATCTGGGACAGTATGGAGGCGGGGTCGCACTCATGCCGCTATGGGTAGATATCGTCGTTGTGGTTTTCTTCAGTCTCGCCATCTTTGTCTGGGCGGTATCCAGTGTCAGACCCATCACGCTGGTGCGTGCCTCAGTTGAAGGGGATGTAGGCGTGGAAAGTACGGAACTACCAGCTTCAACTACAGAAGCGTGAAGTACTCTGTGCTTCCACCCAATTATTGGGTAGCACTAGATATCGGCATTCTGTAGGAGCGTACCATGAGGCATGAGGTAATCAATGTGGGTATCCGTCAGGCGTCTACGCTCAGGTCCTGACCGAGGGAGATCATATTGCCATCGGGATCGGTCATCACCGCTTTTCGGTAGAGCCCTGGCACAGTGTCAATTGCGGAGGTTGTAAGCCCTCGTTTCTTAATCTCAGCAATTTGATCCTCCAGATCGTCCACAAGGAGTGTGAGCAAGCTTTTGCCTGCCCGATTGAGGTCGACAACCACATAGATCCATCCAGTATTTGTTCCATGCCACATGGATTCGTTTTCCGTCACGATGACATCTGGAGGCCGTCCGAAGAAGCGCGTATACCACGCGAGCGCCGAGTCGTAGTCAGTTACAGCAATGCCAGCGAAAACATGTTTGATAGTCAATGCAGTCTCCTTCTTTTTGGAAATTTTGTTGATTTTCTGGTTGTACTGCCGTAAGAAGCGTACCAAGCACCGCCCCGATAGTTGTTATTGTCGTTGCCCAACTGGTGGTAAAACTCCATGTAGGTGTTCCCATGAGGTCACACAAGTGATAATTAAACGGCTCTTTCTGTTTTTTCTTCTTTGCATACTGATTGCGTACATATTTACTGGAATAAGCGAGTAACGTCATAATGACGGCAAGAATAAAAGAGCCAATGAGAATAATTTCCGCGTGTTGAAATAGACCGATAAATAAGATGAATGGATTTGCTGTCCCTTTCATACCAATCCTCCTTTTACATTCGATTCATTCCTTCACGTATATATCAACGTAGGAGATTAAGCGTTATCACATGTGATAATTTCATCAATTTCTTGTACGACACCCAATAAAATCATGAAATACTCACTCTTTTGCCGCTTCAGAGATGGCTGAAAAGAATAGATTGGTGAAGAAAGTTCTGTTGGAAAAGGTAGGACACTTTATGCGAATAGCAACACCCATTTCCCGTGAAGACGCTACGCGGCATGTGACTCTTACCGCTCAGACGCAGGCTGTTGAACGCGCTATTCAGGTCATGCATACCCATTTGCATGAAGTACTGACTCTCGAAGACCTGGCCTCGGTAGCCTATCTGAGTCCCTCGCATTTCCATCGCGTCTTTTGTCGCCTGATAGGCATTCCCCCTGGCGAATTTCTTGCTGCTCTACGCTTTCAGATAGCACGGCGTTTGCTTTTGACGACTTCACTTAGCGTGACCGATATTTGCTTCGAGGTGGGTTATACCAGCACTGGCTCTTTCACGAGCCGTTTTACGCACATGGTTGGCCTATCGCCACGCCTGTTGCGCCAACGGGCTCATGCATTCGAGCCACGTGTAGGAGAGCCTGCCGAACTCTGTTTCACGACGTCTGCTGCCATTCCGATGAAACATGCTCTGCTTGGTCGGATCATAGCTCCCGCGACCTTTCGAGGCACGATCTATGTGGGTCTGTTCACCGGCCCCATTCCTCAGGGAATGCCTGTACGTTGCACTACCCTCTGCTCGCCAGGTTGGTATCTGTTTCATGACATGGCTGATGGCATCTACCATCTGCGGGCGGCCGCGTTTCCCGTTACCGCAGACCTTCATTCGGCTCTACTCCCTAGCGAGAAGCTTTTGCAGGGTAGCAATCCAAGTCCACTCGTTATACGCAATGGGCAGGTGCATGGCGATGCGGATCTCGTTCTGCACCTGCCGCGGCTGACTGATCCTCCTTTAGTGATGGGATTACCCTTGCTGTGAATAGAAGACAAACAAATGTTCAAAAAGGGTAAGATAGAAGAAGTTTTTTTCTTGTTACTCTGCTATGATGGTCATGTTAGGGACGGACGTTTAGACAGTGGAAAACAAACGAAATAGGGAAAGGTGAAATCAACATGGCACACATCAATGCTTACTTACATTTCAATGGCAACTGCCGTGAAGCGATGACATTCTATAAAGAATGTTTGGGAGGAGAACTCACCATGCAAGTGGTTGGAGAATCACCAATAGCAGACTCAATGCCTCCAGAAATGCACAAAAACATTCTTCATGCCGTCTTAGTAAAAGATAGTTTCGCGCTAATGGGGTCTGACATGATGGGACCAGAAGGACCTATAAAGGGAAATACCATTTCTCTCCTTCTCGATTGTAGTAGTGAAGAAGAGGTAAAAACACTCTTTTCAAATCTTTCTTCCGGTGGAGAAATTGGACATCCGTTGAAAGAGGAATATTGGGGTGCAACATTTGGCGACGTGACAGACAAGTTTGGAATAAACTGGTTGTTTAATTTTGACAAGAATCAGAAAGCATAAAGCCGCCTGAAAAGAACAGGACTCATCCCATTCTTATACAAACAAAGACGTATAGGAATGGGCAGTTTCTCTTTACTATCAATATCAACTATCTGAAAAGGAAGGTGAAAAACAAATATGAGAAAAGTAGTCGTAACAGAGTACGTGACACTGGATGGCGTCTATGAAGACCCGGGAGGAGGTGAAGGAACTAAACATGGCGGTTGGAGCTTCCAATTCTGGAGCGAAGAGGCGATGAAGTATAAATTCGATGAATTGTTTGCGTCCGACGCGCTGCTTTTGGGACGAGTGACCTATGAAGGTTTTGCTCAGGCATGGCCGACTATGAAGGATGAAGTCGGATTTGCAGATAGAATGAATAGCCTCCCAAAGTATGTTGTGTCAACGACTCTGAAAGAGCTTACGTGGAATAATTCACACCTCTTGAAGGAGAATATTGCGGAAGAAGTAGCCAAGCTGAAGCAGCAGGACGGGAAAGACATCTTAGTCGGCGGCAGTGGCGAACTGGTACACAATCTTATGCAGCATGACCTCATTGATGAGTATCGGCTCATGGTCCATCCCGTTGTCTTAGGGGGCGGCAAGCGTCTTTTCAGAGAAGGAAGTAACAAGACTGTTCTAAAACTTGTCGATACAAAGTCGTTCAGTTCAGGTATCGTTGTTCTCACCTTTCAGCCAGCAGGAAAGAAATAGAAAAACCAGTGCTGTTTTACTGATGAGCCAAGCCCTTTGTAGGAGTGTATAATGGAGCAAGGAATGAAAGAACGTGTTTTGTTTCTTGAGCAAATTTGAGGGGAAGCATGGCTGAAAGAGATGTTCCTGTACCGGTATGGAATAGCATGATTGGCAGGTGGGAGGCCGTCGATTTTCGGAATGGACAAAGAGTGGTGCAGTGGCCTCACGGCTTCAAGCAGGAGTTGCTACCCCTTCCTGAATATCAGGAGAGAGATCGCGTGCAGTTCGTCCGGGATGAGACCTGCGCACGCGAAGGGACTGTACGTCAGGTACTCTTGCAAGGCGACCTGTCGCGCTTCCAAGACGAGCAAGGCGAAGCAATGAACCGACCTCCCCTGGATGCTGATGATATCATCTATATCGTCACTGCACGTGGTCACGATCATCGGGTCAGAGCTTCCTCTATCCTCGGGCGCTTTGTCTCGCTCGAAAGTATCTCGCGTGTCCTGCCTCTACAAGAATAGAAAACCAGGTAATCATAATGAATAAATCACCTGGAGGAGATTAGTCAGCGAAAAACGAAAGAATACAGACCACTACAATCAAGGAGAATATATGAGATTTCGGGCCATAATCCAACTGGTTGGTAAGACTGCCACTGGTATCCGAGTTCCGCCAGACGTCGTTGCGCACCTTGGGCCGAGCAAGCGACCATCGGTCTGCGTCACGATTAGAGGCTACACCTACCGCAGCAGTGTGGCGACTATGGGCGGAGAATTCATGCTCCCGATCAGTGCAGAGAATCGCGCGAATGCTGGTGTCGTCGCTGGCGACGAGGTTGATGTCGATATCGTACTCGACACCGAGCCTCGCGAGGTGACTGTGCCGCCTGAATTCAAGGATGCACTTGATAGTAATGCGGGCACCAGGCAGTACTTCGACGATTTGTCATATAGCAACAAACTGCGGTATGTACTCTCGATCAATGAGGCTAAGACAGCCGAGACTCGGCAGCGACGCATTGCCAAAGCGGTTAGCGAGCTGCGAGAGGGACGAGCCCAGCGCTGAGAGGATGAATATGGACTGCCTTCGTCAAGCTCGTCGTGGTGTTGACTTTGAGCGTGGAGTCGTCCCAGGGGTTCAGGCCATAAAAAAGTATCACATATGCTAACTCTTGTCGAACGGTCACTTTTTCTCCAATTCGTTACGCTTCAGGGAACGTAAACTTGCGGTCCTGCAAGCGTTTCACTAAGGCAGGACGGCGCCGATGTGGTTGAACCCAGGCGCGGAAACGCGCTTGAAACTTCTGGCTATCTTGAAATTGATTGGCGGCTTCACGCAGCTCGACCAACAAGCGAACAGCTTCGTCATAGCCTGTGCCTGAACCGCGAGTAACTGCCATATCGATTTGATGCCAATAATCGTCCTGGTGATCGTGGATATTTTGCAGATGACGCTGACGGGCCAGTTGCTCCTGCGCACGCTGCTCACGTTCAAGTCGAGTCCTAATACCCTTGCTTTCAGCTAGTAGTGTTGCATAGGTGACCTGCTCACCTTGTAACGGTGTCGCTTTCGTCTTGCCTTGGTTTAATTCGCGCAACTCCTTTACCAGCATGCGGCTTAGACCCGGCTCATTGTGTGCTAATCGTACTAAGTAGTCGTTGCGGCGATTTTCTGGCAGTAGTTCGACCCATGCGACAAAATCATCATTAGTTGATGACATGGCTACGTTACTATGCTGGGCTGCCGCGACAAGCATTTCTTGCGGCACTCGCAACAATTCTGCGAGTGCCTGCTGTGCTGCTGTCAGTGTTCCAAGCGCGGGTGGAACTGGAGGCACACTGAGTATTTCATCGTCCTCGTCGTCGTCCTTCTCATCCTCCTCTTCGTCTTCATCGTCTTCGCTCCCTAGCATGCACTGACTAGCCAACCAGATGATATACAGTGCCCGCAGATCACCTTCCATCAACTCATCGCGAATAGGAATGAGTGATCCCAGGTCATATTCAATCCATTCGTCAGGCGCTTCCATCTCACCGAACTGGATATCGAGGATATCGTAATCTGGATATTGAGTGAATGTGACGAAATCATTGAAATCGTAACCATCGATGAGCTTGGCTGGTAAGATACCATGTGGAAAGCGTAATGCTAATTCTGGTGCTCCCCAGTTGGCCCAATAAAGGAAACCATCGAAGAATTCGTGGAGCACTTCGATGGGATCGTGCTTGAAGTCACCCCAGTGATATTCGATGAGGGCGTGGGTGGAAGATGCTTCGATGTGACTGGAAAGGGCGTTGACAGCATGGAGTTGGGCATGTGTCAGAGGTCGATCACTGGTCATAAATTCATAACGCTGATATTCGCTCATCAATCTTATCCTCCATGTGATGTGTATAATAGCATATCATACACATCAAGTATTGAATTCCTCCTTGACAGACAAGCCCCTCCTTAGGTATAATGGTTGTGGTATAAGAACATGTGTTCAATACTCATCGTCACGCCTATTCCTATCTGACATTCTGCATCAAGATTGACTGTATGTCAAAAGTAATCCAGGGAGGGATACTCATGAATCACACATTTGGAAGCCAAAAGCATGTAGAGGACAAAGAATAAGGTCCTTTACATGCAGCCCTTTATTTCTTTTGTAATCGCTATTAACGGTTATAGCAAAAAAAGTATGATGATTTGAAAATAGCTGAATATAGCGTATACTAAAAGTCGAGCCTCGTTAAATAAACACTAATATACTACAGTGATGGTAGTATGGGCTGGCTCGACCAACTATATATATTGCTTATGTTTGTCTTTTGAATAAAACTCTTATATTCTTTTGTGCAGAACGTGTTGGAGGGGAAGATATATGATTGATGTGCATCTGCATATTTTGCCGAATATTGATGATGGGCCGCAGTCAATGCAGGAGTCGCTAGAATTAGCTCATGCCCTCGTACAAGAGGGTGTGCGTTTCGCGGTTGCGACTCCACACTATAACGATGAATACAAGCAGTGTTCAGCGGCTGAAATTCGCGAACGTGTGGCTGTTGTACAAGGAGAGCTGAATCGTTATGGTATTCCGTTGCGTCTCTTTGCCGGTCATGAAGTACTTATCAAGCCTGGTCTTATGGATGATATACGAGCAGGACGTGTCGCAACACTCAACGGTAGCAACTATCTTTTATTAGAACTCTGGAATAATAACTGGATTCCTGAGACAGAACAGGTAATTTTTGAATTATGCTCAAATGGTATTGTACCGATTATCGCTCATCCAGAACGCTATCACGCGATACAAAAAGATCCGTCTCGTCTCGCAGCTTTACAACAACAAGGGGTGTTAGCGCAGGTGACGACCAGCAGCCTACTTGGTATTTATGGAAATACAGTACGTCGTAGTGCTGAAACGTTACTCAAGAAGAATTTGATTCACTTTGTTGCGACCGATGCGCACGGATTGCGTAAACGACGGCCTTACATTACTGATGGTCTACAGTCCATGCAACAGTTGATCGGTCAAGAGCGTGTCCATCTCATGACGGAGACATGGCCCCTGGCTATTCTCAAAAATGAGGTATGCCATGTAAGTAGCTGCGTTGCAGAAAACAATAACGGTCAGAAGAAACGTTTGGTTGGAAGACGCATTTTCTGACAAGCTATGTCAATATGTTCCTTTTTCAGTCCTTTACGAGAACTACTCTCTTGAGCATGTCACTATTTTAAGCATTAGGAGAAGAAAAGATGGCACCAGTATTAGATTTGTCACAGCAGCGAGACAAGCATATTGATCAGCGTTTACGCGAAGACCAGATGGTCTGGCTGATTTCTGTGCGTCCCGACGGACGACCGCATGCTGTGGCCGTCTGGTTCCTTTGGGATGGTGAATCATTTCTAATTTTTAGTCGTCCGAACAATCAGAAGGTACGCAATCTGCACCACAATACGAATGTGCTACTAGCTGTAGACAATACCGACAACGGTGCTGATCCTATTACCATTGAGGGAACCGCCGCATTGCTTGCTCCTGGAGAAGTTGCACTGACGCTTCCAGCTTACACCAAGAAATACGGTGAGGACATTAAACGGATTGGCTTTACACCTGAGCAAATGGCAGCCGAGTACAGCCAGGCCATTCGTATCACACCAACGCGTGTAATGTAATAGCACACCGGGGACAACACTTATCATGCATATGAAAGACGACCACGCTGTGGCATAATAAGGCTTGAACATCTTCAAAAGCCATATAAAAGGAGAGCATTATGACGGATAGCCTTGATACGCGTGCTCAATCCCACACAATTGACCTACCTGCTGGTCGCTTTCATTATTTAAGCTGGGGGGACGAACGGACCGAATTGCCGAGCGTCTTGTTGCTACACGGCATTACCAGTTCCGCGCAAAGTTGGGTACGTGTTGGGCCAGAACTGGCAAACCGCTATCGAGTCTACGCGCTTGATATGCGTGGTCATGGAGAGAGTCCTAAACCTTCAGCAGGAGCCTATAGTCTGCGCCATACTGCCGATGATGCGGCTGCATTTATGGAGGTGCTGAACCTGGAACGTCCTGTAGTAATCGGACATTCCTGGGGCGGAGCAACGGCGCTTGTACTTGCAAGTGGTGCTGGATCGCAAACGCCTGTGCCCGCCTTCTCGCATGTAATTCTTGAAGACCCTGCTCACAACCTGAGTCGTAGCAATGCTGAAGGACGCGCAGCTTTCTATACTCAAGATATTGGACGTCCAGCACAGGAATTGCGTGTCGAAATTGCGGCTAGTAGTCCTGGCTGGACAGAGGCCGATATCGAGGGTAAGATCAACGCGTTACAACAGGTGAGTCGAGAGGCTGTAATCAGTGTCTTCTCCGAGGCTGGTGCAGCGGGTGATCTGCTTCCCTTGCTTGCAACCATTGCAGCACCGACGCTCTTAATCCGAGCTGACGCAACGCTTGGGACAACAATGAATGCTACTGACTGGGAGCAAGCGCAACACTATCTTCCCTCTCACAGTCGTGCAGTCGAGATTCATGGAGCTACGCATAATATTCATCGCAGCACCTTCGATGCGTTTATGCGCGAGGTCAACAATTTTCTCAGTTAGAAGCATCATGACTCATGAACGTCAGGGAGAACGAAGCTAGTGATGGATACAGAGAGCGAATTGCAAGTACGTAGCCGATGGTGGACCTATCGTCGACAAAGACTTGGGCGTGCTGCTCCAAGTCTTGAAGAGGCACTACACGACATTGTTGCGGTATACAGTTCGCATCCTAGCGCGCCTCTCTCGCTGCGTGCGCGTGCGAAGTCCTTCTCTCCTGATGATTTCCGTAGCCTTGAACGAGACCATCGGGCAGTACGAATACCGGCGATGCGTAAATCCGTCTTCCTGATGGCATGTGAAGATGCTGTTACTGCGTTCGCAGCCACTCGCACAACTCTCGAGCAAAATTTGCCCAGACTGAGCTATGCCAACACTACCCTTGATGAGTACCCACAGCTTAAGGCTGCAATTCTTTCTGCTGCAACTAAACCAATGACTCCTGAACAACTTCGCGACGTGATCGGTGACGAGAACGAGCAACGTGTCACCACATTAGCGCGTATCATTGCGACCGAAGGTGAGCTACTCAGAGTTGGGGCCGAGAGTTTGCGCTCCAATAATATTTGCTATGTCAGCACGTCGTCTTGGGAGCCGAGACTACTCGACGAACGTGGCCGTGACTCTGATGAGGCACTCAACGTGCTCGCCAGACGCTATCTCTCCGCGTTCGGTCCTGCCAGGGTCAAGGACTTCCAGTGGTGGATTGGCACTACTAAGACACGAGCAGCAGCAGCCCTTGCCTCTATCGACACTGTCACACTTGCTGACGGTTCCCTACTTTTAGCAGAAGACCTCCCTGAATTTGAATGTGTCATGCCGCCTCCTGCGCATTCCGTCGATATTCTTCCCAAGTGGGACAGTTATACAATGGGCTATGCACCTGATGGTCGTGCGCGCTTTGTATCATCCGATATGCAATCTCGTGTCTATATCAATGTAGGAGATGGACTAGGAGTTGTCCTCGTAGAGGGTAAAGCCGTTGGCGCGTGGAGCAGCAGTTTCTCAGGCAAACGTCTCGATGTCACGCTTGATATGTTCGATTTGTCTGCTGAGCCACACCTTCAAGCAATTCACGACCAATTTGAGGAGATCGCGCAAGTATTGGGAGGCACAACATGCACTGTCAAATCCTCTTCCTTGTCGCTTGCCTCGTCTTTAGGCTACACGCGTGTCAGGAAAACTGCTAACTCATGAAGCCTCGGTGAAGCTTTTACTGCTTTTTTTCAGGCTGACTAACTGAGACATTAGGACATGTTATAGTTTTCTGCTCTAGTAGTGCTAAAATCATTATCCCCATGCTTGATACCACTAAGTGAGCGGTCTTTCATTATAATTACGAAGTGTTCCACGTGAAACACTTCCCACTTTGGGAAACGCAAAAAATAAGGATAGTGTCACCCCTCAAAATTAGTGCCCCATACTCTTCGTGCTTGTATCTCATATGCTATTATGAAAAGGGCTATGAACAAAATTCATTATTAACAGGGGAGATACTTGTATGTCAGTACCATTTAGTTTTCTCGACCATCTTGAATGTCCTCGTTGTGACACACGCTACGATGCAGATACACTTGCTCATCTGTGTGTATGTGGGTCTCCACTACTTGTACGGTATAAACTTGATGCTGCGCGCGAGCAGCTAAGCAAAGAAATGGTGCGTGAGCGTGAACCTTCATTGTGGCGTTACCACGAGCTGTTGCCAGTACGCTCTCCTGAGCATGTTGTCACACTGGGTGAGGGAATGACACCGCTTTTGCCTCTTCCTCGGGTTGGGCCAAAATTTGGGATGAAGCACCTTTTTGTGAAAGATGAAGGTGTCCTTCCTACGGGAAGCTTTAAGGCGCGTGGGGCTGCAGTAGGCATTTCACGTGCGCTAGAGCTGGGTGTCACGGTGCTTGCCATGCCAACTAACGGCAATGCTGGTGGTGCGTGGGCAACCTATGCAGCACGTGCAGGTATTGAAGCAGTGATTATTATGCCAGAAGCTGCTCCATCTATCACGCGTAACGAATGCGCTATTAGTGGCGCGAAACTATTTTTAGTGAATGGCTTGATTAGTGATGCAGGCGCAATTGTCAGCCGGGCAGTCAAGGCGCACCACTGGTATGATGCTTCGACTTTGAAAGAGCCTTATCGCATTGAAGGTAAAAAGACGATGGGCTACGAGCTTGCCGAACAATTTCAATGGGATGTACCAGATGTCATACTATATCCAACAGGCGGCGGCGTAGGGTTAATCGGAATTTACAAGGCTCTACTTGAATTGCAGCAGATGGGCTGGATTGGCGAACGTCTACCACGTCTTGTCGCGGTCCAAGCGAGTGGATGTGACCCCATCGTTCAGGCCTGGCAGGAAGGTAAATTGGAGTCACAGTTTAAGAAGAATTCCAGTACCGTTGCCTTCGGTATTAATGTGCCAAAAGCAATCGGTGATTTTCTCGTCTTAGAGGCTGTTAGAAACACGGGTGGCTGTGCAATTTCTGTAAGCGACGATGAGCTATTGCAAGCTCAGGCTGTCCTCGCTGCAAATGAAGGGCTTTTCGTCTGTCCCGAAGGTGCCGCGACACTTGCGGCCGCTGAAAAACTACGTGCGACGAACTGGATTAAGGAAGATGAGCGTGTTGTCTTGCTAAATACAGGAACTGGTTTGAAGTATCCAGATACCGTTCATGTCACGGTTCCTGTCCTTCAGCCACAAGATGATGTAGCCTAGCAACATGGTTTGTGAGAGGTAAGGAGATCATTATAGTTTTCTTGCCTCTCAAAACGTTATATTGCTATCAGAGCAGCAAATTTTAGAAATGCTACCATTTGCGATAGGGAGGAAATTTATCGTTGATCTTTTATATTCGCATACACTTATGAAATGTCTTATGTAAGAATTTGTAAAATCTTCTCTATAGAAATTTTGTCGTGATACGTTAGGTCTTCTTTTAAGTTGTGATATTGCTCTAGCAGCCATCTAAGCGAAACTTTTTTTGTAATGGAGGATGAAGCGAAAAGAAACGGCTGGCAAAGGAGGAGCGAGTATACTGTCTATAGTAGTGAATGATGATCGTTAGGGTGCCAATTTGCTCTGTCGAGTACTGCTCCGACTAGCGAGCAGGCATATACCTCTTTCTGAGCGTAGCATGTTGAGCGATGTTGCTCCGTTCGCGTTACGTCGAGAGATATGCTTGTAGCTAGTTCGTTGTAGCACTGCTCCAGACAAACTTTTCGATCATCATTACTACAGACAAAGAATTTCCCGTCTCCCTTTTCCCCTTCACATAGTGGCGTGTGGCAAATAACAATGGAGTTGTTTGCTGCACACCACTAGCATTTTTGGTATTTCTCTCTTACTATGCAACTATATACACCTCTAAGAGACCCGAAAGTTTGGATACCTGCGTCTCTTACGTAAATCAGAGGAGGATGTTTGTGTATGACCGATATTACAGAATTTTTCGCCGACAATGACCGTGTTCAAATATATCGCCCAGGCACATGTAGCGAGGATGGACAATATGTGCTCTATTGGATGCAACGTGCCCAACGTGGACAAGATAATTCCGCGCTTAACGCGGCAATCGCATTGGGAAATGCCTTAAAACTTCCTGTGCTAGTCCTCTTTGTCGTTTCGGACTATCCAGCAGCAAATTTGCGACACTATCAATTTATGCTTGAGGGAATCAGAGATGCCGCAGAACATCTGCAAAAGCGGAGTACGCCTCTGATGATTCGTCGCGGCATACCACCCGCAGAGGTTGTGAATCTGGCGCAAGAATTGAAGGTCGCGGCGGTTATTAGTGACGAAGCAGAACTGCGTACTCCGCGTTCCTGGCGCACTGAGATTAAAAAGCAATTGCAGGTTCCTTTCGCCTGTGTCGATGCAGACGTGGTTGTGCCTAGCAAGTACTTCCCTAAAGAAGAATGGGCAGCACGCACGTTGCGTCCCAAAATTCAACGTGTACTCCCGACATATCTACAACCTATTATTGATCTGGAGGTAGCGGCTCCGTTGCAGCAAGCGCCAGTTGAACCCGGTGATACACATAATCCGCTAAGCTACCTCACAAGCTTAAAGATCGACCGTAGCGTTGAAGCGTCACCACAATTTCACGGTGGGCAGGATGAGGGTAAGCGTCGGTTAGGAGTGTTCATTAAAGAGCGATTGCTCGCTTATGCAGAACGCCGCAATTTGTCAGAGGTTTCAGAGACCAGTGAACTCTCGGCCTATCTACACTTCGGGCATATTTCTGTACAACAAATGGCGTGGGATATCGAGCAACATGTGCATGAAGCGACAGGTAGCGCGGAGATCGATGCAACTGGAGGTCGTACCGCGTACCTGGAAGAGTTGATTGTACGTCGTGAGCTAGCAATCAACTTCGTGTTGCGCAATCCCCATTATGACTCGTTAGAGGGTTGTCCTGATTGGGCGAGAAAGACGCTCAAGAAGCACGAGAACGATCCCCGCCCCTGGATATACACACGTGACGAACTAGAACAGATGAAGACACACGATGAGTTATGGAATGCCAGTCAGCGTGAGATGGCGGTTACAGGACGAATGCACGGGTATATGCGGATGTATTGGGCAAAGAAAATCCTGGAATGGACGGAGTCACCTGAAGAAGCCTATGCTGATGCGGTCTATCTCAATGACAAATATGAAATAGATGGACGCGATGCCAACGGCTATACCGGGATTGCCTGGGCCATTGGTGGGAAACATGACCGTCCCTGGGCACCCGAACGTCCTATCTTTGGTCTCGTACGCTACATGGCTCTCAGTGGTATGCAACGCAAAATGGACACTCGCGCCTACATCTACAAATGGGGTAGAACATAGGAATGGAGCTGTGTTATCTCACGTTTATGCAGTAGCACAACTCCATTCCTTTCAGGTTGTCTTCATCTCAATATCAGCCATAACTTCGACCTTTGGGGCTGGTTCGCAGATGTCTATTTCTAGCTTGTTGTCGGAGGCACTAACGTGGACCTCGCCATTTTCTGGAATATCGGCCAGCAAGATACGCATACTGAGTGGTACTGTCAAGAGCTTCTCAATGACACGGCGGAGAGGACGAGCTCCCTGTGTCTCACTAAAGCCCTCTTTACAAAGCAGGTCTATCGCGCTCTCTTCGGCTTTCAAGGTCAGCCCTTGCTCTAACAGGCGCGCACCAAGTTCGTTCATCTGTAGGCGTGTAATGGCGTGAGCTTGTTCCAACTCCAATGGGTGGAAGATAACCACTTCGTCGATGCGATTGAGAAACTCTGGTCGAAAGGTCTGACGTAGTCGCTCCAACAAACGGTCACGCTGCATCTCTTCCGCGTTGCTCTTAATGCTTGCGCGGAAGCCATGTGGCATAGATCGGCCTAACATGTCTGTTCCCACGTTCGAGGTCATAATCCAGATAGCATGTTGTGCGTCGACGGTATGGCCCTGTGCATCGGTCAAACGGCCAGCATCGAAGACTTGTAGGAACAGGTCGAACACCTCTGGATGCGCCTTTTCAACCTCGTCCAGTAGCACAACACAATGGGGGCGGCGGCGTAGTTTGCCGGTCAACTGGCCTTCCTGGTCATAGCCAACATATCCTGGTGGGGAGCCAATCATGCGCGAGACTGCGTGTTTCTCCATGTACTCTGACATATCAACACGAATAAGATGCTCTGGCGAACCGAACACTTCGGAGGCAAGTGCACGTGCAAGTTCTGTCTTACCAACACCTGTTGGACCTAGAAAGAGGAAGACACCTGACGGACGGTTGCGCGGCTTGAGACCCGCACGAGCAACTTGAATTGCCTGGCTCACACGTTTAACTCCTTCGTCCTGTCCAATTACGCGTGTCTTGAGGCGCGACTCAAGGCTGAGTAGGCGATCTCGTTCCTCGCGTCCTGGGGCATGTACGGGAATGCCTGTACGATAGGAGATGATTTCCGCAATCATGGGAGCCGTGATAGTCGGCGATATGAGATTCGCATCGTCCTCAACCGCTTGCTCTTCTTGCTCGACTGAGAAGACACGAGCTTGTGAACATGCTTCATCGAGTACACTACAGGCTTTATCAGGTAGGCGCATATTAGGAAGATATTGTACCGTAAGATTAACGGCGGCCTCCAATGCCTCGTCCGTAATTGTGGCATGGTGATGTTGCTCGTACAGTTCGCGCATGCCACGTAGAATTTCCAATGCCTCTTCAGACGTTGGTTCCTCAATTTGAATGGGGCGAAGACGACGCTCCATCGCGGCATCTTTCTCGATTGTGCGGTATTCCTGAGGAGTCGTTGCTCCAATGCAGCGTAGGCGTCCACCGGCTAGAGCAGGTTTAAGAATACCTGCCGCGTCGATACTGCCATCGGCGGCACGTCCCGTTCCGATGAGGAGATGCATCTCGTCGATAAAAAGAATGATATCTCCACTTCCCTCGGCCTCTTCTAAGACTTTAAGGAGTCGCTCTTCAAACTCACCACGATACTTTGTGCCTGCAACAAGTGAGCTTGCGGAAAGTTCTATCACGCGCTTCCCACGTAGCTCTGGGGGAACCTTGCCATCAACGATACGTTGTGCGAGTCCGCCAACAATGGTTGTTTTACCAACGCCTGAGTCACCAATCAGAATAGGATTGTTACGATCCTTGAGCATCATTGTCTGCATAAGCTGGCGAATCTCTTTATCTCGTCCAATCAATGGCGTTAGCTGTTTATTGGTGGCCTGTTTGGTCAAATCGCGTCCCAGACGCTCCAATACTGAATTGCCACCCTTTGTCCCACCTTCTTGATTAAGCACGCCTGGTATATCAGCAGGGGCGACATCAGGTCCAGGGTTCGCTGCTGGAACAAGTTCTAACAGCGCACGCGCATTGCTTATAGTGATCAGGTCCACGAGTTGATTAGGGTTGATGCCCAATTTTGTCAAGAGTTCATGAGTGACGCCATCACCCTCACCTAGAACTGCCTGTGCTATTGCACGCTCATCAACCGCCGATGTTCCTATGCTTGCCGCATTACGCTCTGCGGTAAGCAATATCTCTTTGCAGCGACGTGTGGGAAGAATCGGCGTATCACTTGTAGCCTTGCCGGAGCCGAGGGCGAGACGAATAACATCGCGTACTTGTTTGGAGGAGAAACCAAGTGTCCGCAAGGCATCCTGCGTACAGCCACCATCGAGTTTCGTCAACGCGATGAAGAGGTGAGGTGTACCAAGATAATCTTTGTGCATACGCCGAGCCTCATCCAATGCAAGTTCGAGTACGGCACGTAAGAAACGACGATCAGGTGAGCTAGTGGATGTAACTAGTGGCTGCATAACGTGATTGTCGTCGAGCCCATCTATGCGGAGTTCCGCAGATCGCTCTTTCGTCGCAAGGGAGCTAACTACTAAACGTTGTGTTGGGTCTCCATAAAGTACAAAACTCATCCACGAAGTGTCGTCGGGATACTGTTGGGTCATTGTTACTCGTGTACGTCGCAATGCCTCTCCGACTGTTACGCCATCTGCAATATCTTGATAGAACAGTGCGGTAAATTCACGGGTACGTGCTGTGTTGACAGGCCAACGCAAGCTCACGACCGCTCCCGCACCTGCTGTAAGCAAGTTCATCGCAACGCGTTCCATTGTCTCGTCGCGTTCCTGCTGGCTAGGTGTTGAACTTCCATTACGGTTTTGACGTTCATCCTCATGCAGACTCAAGAAAATAAGTGGTCGTTTGGGCAATGTCTGAAAAAGTTGCTCTATTGCTCCGCCATCCAAACGTGAATTACCTGCAAGAGACAGAACCGGATCTCCCCCTGTATTGCTTGAAAGCGGAAATGGACCTGCATAATGAATGACGTGTGGGGCATCGGCACTCAGGCGCATCCGCATCTCTAGCTGATTGGCCTGCTGTCTATAAAGGATGATACGCGAGATCGACTCCGGCAACGTTGTGCAAAGGGTCGCCACCTCTTCTTCCGCACTACCGCGTTCACTCGTTGGATTTACGAGAAAAAGTATTGAGAGTCCCTGTACTTCACGTCGCCCTAATTTTCGCGACTGCCTATCAGGAAGTGGGGCACGATAGAGCATTTCTCGCTCACTTTGTGTCATCCGTCCAATGCTTATGGTGTGTGAAAGATAGCGTCCTGGTTTTGGTTGTGTGTCAAACATCAGTTCCCAGGGAATATCCGGCGTATTGGTGTTAAGGATGAGCGAGGTATCCAGACGGCGCAGTCCCTCTTGCACTGGTGTTGGTACGAGTGTATTGAAGAGGAAGCGACCAAGTGTAAGAAGTGCTTCATTAACGGCTCCCAGTTTGAAGGTCTGCCGTTTGGCCTCTGCCTGTACTAATGTGTGCATAGATTGCACCGCCATTTGCAGGTTACGACGCAAACGTTCACGTACTTCGTTTGTCAGCTCAGTTGTATAGTCCTGACCTATAGACGTAGGATTATCGGGAAGATCAAGGCGAAAACGATAGGTGGTATCAGTACGTGTGATGCTTAATATAGATGGTTGTTCCATAGCTAACTTCTCTTCTACAATCTTCCCATAACATCATATGCACATCTCGCATAGATGATTCCTACAACAACAGTGGCTTGCTCGCTGTAGGTACAGCACAGCATGAACATGAAATCTTCTGATAAGCACATATAGCAGAAGTAGTATACGAGGCAACCCATACAGGTGTCAATAGTTGGGTTGCTTATACATTACTATAACTTCGGTTGAACATAACAAGTAACTTTTGCTCCATTCCCTGTAGTAAGTGTTGGTAATGAAAACAATTGATCGCGACTGAGAATAGTATCAAAGTACTTTCCCGTTGTTTTGAGTGCGGCACAATTTTCCGGTGTTGGCAGAATAGTCAAATTCATTTCAGGATACGTACTTGATTGACGCTGTACAAGCAAACTATAGGCGTTATGTCCCATCGGAGGAACATACCATGAGAGCTCCAACGTTGCCGTACAGTTCTTTGGTATAAGTACCCAACCCGCATACATATTGCGCTGTGGCTCATCACTTGTCACGTTTGTCGGTGGTCCCTCCTGATTCAACGGATGATTAAGACCAATGTATGGGTCGTTGATCTGATTTGTCTCCACCATTGGGTCGCTCTGGTTGGCAGGACAGAGTAAATTACCATCACCATAGGCATCATAGGTCGAACATGCTTTTAAGCCAGCAGGAGCGCTACAAAGAGGATGGCCTAGTTGCTCAAAGCCGTTGCCTCCTAAGAATGTACTTGTTGGTGGTACATAGACACGAACATAATCATGGTAGGTGTCAGGTCCGTAAATTTGGTCTAATACCTGATAGGCAAGGTGTATTTGCAAGGAGTGGGTTGCTCCTCCATTTGCATCCAGCGTCACCGTGTCATTCATGATTGTTCGCACATATTGTGAACCTTTGTTTGCACTTACATTCGCCTGCACTACAAAAAGACCGTCATGCGTTGTCGAGCGATTCATGAGTGCCGCCCCATCATGCTTGATGAGCAGGTTTTCGATTTGCGCGTTTGTAACATACACTTGTAGGTCGCGCGTTTGCAATGCACGTAGCATCTCATGTGCGATTCCAATTAAATCGTTTATCGACGCATGGCGAACTTTATTCATCAATAACTGAGAGACGCGTTTCGTAAAGAGCTTACGCGCAATATCTGGATTCTCAACATGTTCAACGATTTCCTCCTTACGGATACCAACATTGTCGAGTTGATAGTAGTGCAGTTTACTTTCGAGATTCTGTACTGTAATGGTTTCCTTATACTCGGGTACGTAGATGGGGCCGGTTGCCGCGAGAACTTGTGCAATCAAAGAGGGCGCAAAGACGACGATGCCATCGACCTGATGATGAAACTCGCGTTTATATACGTTAATAGCTATACGCACCGAGGTTGGAAAATCCGCGGACAGGTTCGAGTCACGCAAACCCCAGTTAGCAATAGGCCACCAGGAAGCGTAGGAAGCAGGGGGAGATTTTCCTACATTGGGTGCATTAGACTTGTTTTCTTCATAAATTCCTATATTTTGTAGACTAACGGGTCCCATGCGTCCACCATTTAGCGAGAGTTCACTGAATTGTCCTGTAAAGCCGCCTGTTGGACGTAATTCCGCGCGATCTACTGTCTGTATCAGAAAGGTACGCGTCTGACCAACACCAAGTATCCACCCTATTGCATCCACCATATCGTGTGCTTGTGTCAGATCGGTAATAGCTAAAGGTAACAGTTGTATTGCTTGTGTGATCTGTACACGTTGAGTCGCGCTTATAGGAAAGATGTCTAGCGAGAGCGAGGGCGTTTGTGCTTGTATATCCTTCATCAATGGCAAAATATACTCAATGGTCGAGCGTATCTGGGGGAGCATTGAAGGTGTGATAAATGGTTGTGTCGACTTGGCAAGCAGAGAGCCATGCAGGGAAGGTGCTGCACTAATTACCAATTTCGCCAATGCTTGTCCGATATCCGATGCATCAGTACCGATCTGGCAGAGAGCGAGGGCCGAGGCAACATACCTGGGAAAACTGCTATTGAGCGCATCGACATAGACATTCTGCATGAGGTCTCCGCGTAATGCTTTGAAGTCTCCACGTGCAGCTTCCAATTCTGCCTGTACTTGATGTAACTTGTTGAGGTCAAGACTGGTCGGATGTGCCTTCAGGTCGTTCGCGATAGTGCGTACATGTAGCAAGTGTTGTACACCGTGATAGCCGTGACTGTAAATCGCATAAAGGTTCAAGCTATCAGAAATGCCAATAATGGCGGGGATTAAGTAGCCCAGTAAAAAGATAAGTAGTAAAAATTTTGTGCGTGTAGAATGTGGAGGCAGTTCCCTCTGTGCCATAGGTACTCTTGATGGTCGTTGTACAACGTTGGGAAGGAGCATTGCAGAATTCAAAGCAACTGAACCTGACTCTCTTCTATCAGGAAAAGGGTTAGGGTATGTATTTGCATATGTAGCAGCGGGCATAGACATAATCATAGGTTGTTGGAGTCTTGCAGCTGCAATACTTATTTGGAGGCTGTTTTTACTCGATAAGGCGACGTTTTTCAGTGTGTCAATCCGTGACCTCTCTTCTCTAAAGTTGAGGTTGACAACGGGTTCGGTTGAAAGGAAATTATTTGCCGTCTTTTGTATATCAGCAAACGCGAGTGGTGGTGCTTGCAATACACGCTGGTTTGAGTGTCCAACGGGCAATGTATCTTTGTTTACAGGACCAACAATAGTATCAGCATTGGCTTGATAAGGATGTGCAGAGAGGGTATCTTCTTGTATGGGCGAGTCAGGGTCGAAAGGCGGTTTGAATAACTTCTTTGTTGGACGCTTTGTAGATATCCCATTGTTATACGATAAATCAGATGTGCCAGACGTGTTCGATATATCGGCCATACAACCCCTCTGTAAAAAAAGAAAAAACTGCAATGTAGTTGAGTTATTGTTTTTAGATTTTTATTAGCTACTTCATGAAGGTCTCACTTATTCTTAACGTATCAATGCGCAGTTTGTTTCTTTTTGTTGCTTCTGTGTACCCATTTACCTTATTTGAAGGGGTTTTTCCTGAAACATTCGACTATCGGTTACATTAGGTCATGCCCGCTATACAAAATTTGGTTCTTTCATACTCGCTATACATCCTCCCGACGGCTTTTGCGTTGGTGTATCATCAAAAGCTGAGATGATACTGTTCACACAGGAAGAGTTGTATTCTGCACCATGGCCTAGTCCAGGGAAGAGGAAATAGTAGCTGTTCTTGAGCGTTTGCGCCGCAAGTTTTCCGTTAGCAGGTGGGGTAATTGGATCGTACTCGTCGGAGAGGACCAAGGTTGGAATAGTGCTCACAACTGGCTGCTTTTGAATAGCGGGTGCCTTTTGTACATTCCAGAGTTGGCAAGAGTCATATTCCTGTTGCAGATCATTGCGAAGCGCAGGCTGAATTTGTGGCGTGATGCCTTGCAGAGCCATACTAATATCGCTGTGTTTGAGGAAACTCCAGTCTTCACTACACTCGTCCGAATAAAACATACCATCACTAAAGGTGTCGTCAAACTCAACATCTCCGTAAATTTGCGAAAGTAGAGTGTAGTCATGGTGACGCACCTGAAAGATCATCTTTGGCAGTACGGGTATGATTTGTGTTGCATAAAGTGCGCTAAATAGTACAAAGACAAAATCGTCACCAGCCATGACTACATTATAGTTTTTCAGTGTTGTAATATTTGTTGTTTGAAAATGCACTGGATTAGCATTGAGGTCCGTGACAAGTTGATAAAATACACTGTCCAGGTGTGGATAAAGCGTGTTGCAATGCGTATTAGTGGCACAGCCTTGAAAAAGTATATTGAAGACTCGTTGCGCTGTACTCGGTAGATCGGTACGGTTCTCTTGTGGAGGATATACAGAGTCCAGTACTACACTGTGTATGACCGATGGAAACAAGCGCATAGTAGTGAGTGCCAATCGTGTCCCATATGAGACTCCGTAAAGATTGGCTTGCTTATATCCTAGTGCCATGATGAGATCATGGACATCAGCAGCATTTTCCAGTGAGTTGAACGCATTCAAGTCAACTCCCGACTTCACAAGACGATCATGGCATGAACGAAGCGCTTGTAACTGTAAGCGTTCAGAAGCACTGGCATTTAAGTGTGTGTTGAGCGTGGCGTATTGAAGTTGCAGTACCTCAGGACACTTAAGCGAAGGAGTAGAGTATCCTGTCCCTCGTTGATCGAACATAATCAGATCATGGTTGAACACGAAGGAAGGCAAATTCGAGCTTGTTATGTAATGTGCCCAATTGTCTAATGAAGGTCCACCAGGTCCACCTTCCAAGCGAACGACGGGGCGCGGGTCATTCTGCGCACTTGGTGATTTGAATATTGCTACGGCGAGTTGTACAGTCACTCCACCTGGCTTATTACGGTTCTCGGGTACAGTGACATAGCCACACTTGACAGCTTTCCCTTCCACTATGCCCTCACCAAGCTGGAATGGACAAGCGGATGCGTGAAAAGCAGCCGTTGGCTTTATCGGTATCGTCGTAGTGGTAGACCGACGAGAAAGCACCCGTGGCAGACTTATCAAGAAAACAAGCACTACCACCAGCGCAACACTCACAATAGCCAGAAAAAGTAGTAATGCTTTATTTCCCGCTCGCTTTGGCCGCAGAGTTGATTGTGGTGGTGAGAGTGGTAAACGCGGTTGTACTGGTGGTATCGGTGGAGGAGAACTTGATGGCTGTACTGACCGACTTAATGAAGAATACTCATAGTAGGGGATATCGCTTTGTCCATAGGGCATTTGTTCATCTTTGTGAATAGAGTTTTCTTCCAAATAACACCACTTTTCTTATAGACGCATCTGTTTTTGCTGTATAACGATTATAGGGAAGGTTGTGAGTAACAGGACGTATTTCTTTGTGTATTACTCATGCGAGCTAGCGTAAACGATGTATCTTGCTTCATAACACTATCATCATGTAACCCTTGTGTATGCAACGCCGCACAGTCTTTAGGAGTTGGAAGTATCGTCAGGTCCAGTTCGGGAAATGTACCCGCCTGTCTCTGTACAAGTAGAGTATACATGCCATGTCCAATTGGTGGGATATACCAGGAAAGGGTTACGGTCATAGTGCAGTTTTTAGGAATGACGACATAGCCACCAAACATGGCTCGTCCTGCCTCGTCACTTGTCATATTCGTGGGTGGTCCTATTGTATCAAGTGGATGCCATTGACCAGTATAGTTATCACCAAGCATTGGGGCAGATGCACCGGCGTCATAGAGGCCAGCAGGACATACCAATTCATCATACTTGTAGATACCATTCTGTCCACATGCTGCTAAAGGACCACCACAAAGGGGCGTACCGGTATCAAATCCATCACCCCCTAAAAACTTCGCAGTCGGAGGGACATAGACACGTACATAATCGCGGTAGGTATCCAGGCCGTAGACAAAACCAAGCTGGTTGTAGGCAAGCTGCATGTGCAGTAGATGCGTTGCGCCACCGTTTGTATCAAGCGTCACACTATCATGCAGCGTAGTTTTTACATACTGCGAGGCTTTACTCGCGCTAACATTTGCCTGGACAACATAGAGCCCATCATGTGTGGTCGAACGATCTACCTGTGCTGCATAGCCATGTTGTGCAAGCAAATTCTCAATTTGCGTGTTCGCCATGTAAATTTGTAAGTCTTTGGTCTGCAAATCGTGCAGCATTTGTTGGCCGAGCCCAAGGAACATTGTTGGTGAAGCATGGCGTATAGTATCCATCAGTGTATGGGCTACTAACGAGGTGAATTGTTTACGGTCAGATGTTGATGTATTGCCCGACGAAATTCTGATCTGTTTGGCAATACCCGCGTTATCTAGCTGATAATAATGTAAGCGTGCTTCTAAGTTTTGTGCTGTAATCGTCTCATTATAGGCCGGAATATGAATCGGTCCTGTCACCTGTAGCACATGCTCAATCAGGAATGGTGTAAACATAATGACTCCATCAACCTGTTGATGTGTCTCCAGCTTGTATTGATTAATGGCTATCTGCGCCGAAGTGGGAAAGTCGGCGGATAGATTTGAGTCGCGCAAGCCCCAATTGGCGAAAGGCCACCACAAACGATATGCGGATGGTGCAAGCTTGTCGGAGGTAGGACTGTTGTTTGCATATTCGATAAGTGAGATATCACGCAGCGAGAACGTTCCAACACGACCACCCGCGATATGCAATTCACCATACTGACCAGTAAAGCCGCCCGTTGGACGCAGTTCCGCGCGGTCCATCGTCTGCACCAGGAACGTCCTCGGCCCATCAACACCGAGTAACCAGCCCACCGCTCCGAGGAGCGAACGACCCTGTACTAGCATGCTCTTAATCTGTGGTAAAAGTTGGATAAGTTGCTGTATCTGCTCACGTTGATGCGCGTTCACAGGCAAGGCGGTGAGCGACATACTCTGCGACTGTCGCTGGATGTCGTTGATATAAGGCAGTACGGTGTCTATAGTAGCACCTATGAGCTTGAGATCGGGTGCGCTCACAAGTGGAGTCTGTGAAGCGTTTAATAACGGCCCATGTAGCTTAGGCGCAAGCACAAGTGCGGTATCAATGAGTACCTGCCCAATTGTTGATACATCCATACCAACTTTGCTGGCGGCTTGTGACGAGGCAATTTGTGTACGATAGGGTGGCATATATTGCTCAACAAACGAAATAATCGAAGAATGATCAAGCAAAGATTGCACCTGCGCGAAGTCGCTATGCGCTGCATTAAACTCTTTTTTTGCTTGCGACAACGTACTTATATCAAGTATTTTTGATGTAGTCGATGAAGTGGTAGAAGATGTCTTAGGTGCGATAAAGATCGATTTTACTGCAAGGAGATGTTGCACACCACTAGATGCATGACTGCGGAGCGTGGTATATGTTATGTACCCCTGTATTCCATACAGCGCACCCGTAACTACAGGAACAACAATACCCGCTAGTAGCAACATTACTAACACGAGGGAAATAACTTTATGTCGTGCCATGCGTTGGCGAAGTGTCCGAAGTGAACGCGCCGCTGGTACAGGAGACGTTAACGATGTTGAGGGCGTTGGGGGAGGAACAGGCGTAGGAATAGGGTCAGTTGTCCATTCTTTGCTTTGCTGAGCATGCGATACCTCAGCAACAATCAAAGGAAGGTCTGTAGGCGTTGTAGGATTGTTACGTGCAGTGCTAACTATTGGCTCTGTAATATTCTCTACTATAACTTGATTGATAAGAGGTACAGTTATTTTTGCTTTGGATAAGTGTTGCTCGTCTGATACCTCTTCAATAGTGGGAGTAACAGTAACGAGTATATCGTCATCAAGTGATGTATTGGACATATGCGGCCTCTAAAAAAAGCAGAGAAACAAGCTTCCTCGCAGTATTCCGTCTTTTATCTTTATTTCATAATAGTGATATGCAGAGTATCTTACTGAATATAACGTAGAAGGAGGGGGACACGTTTCAGATTATGGTTGTGTTTTTGTAAAATCGGACAAATGCTGTGAAAGAGCGTGCTAAAAAACATCAAGCGAGAGTTGTCTTGAGACGGGCGTAGCTTGTATAGTGGGTGGACAAAGCAGTTTATCACGAAAGGGAAAAATGCTATGGGACTTGCATGGAAAATTGACGAGGGAACAACGGTCAAGCTGAAAGACTACGACTCTGATTATATAGATAAGCATGTCGATCATGGCTCGGCGAAAGAAATAATGAATCATTTGAGTGGTGAACTGAGCAAATTACAGGAATTGCTTGCGGCGGCACAACATCATAGCCTCCTAATTGTATTGCAAGGAATGGATACGAGTGGGAAAGATGGTACTATTCGTCATGTATTAACATCGGTGAATCCGCAAGGCTGTGAGGTACACTCATTCAAAACTCCAACGCAGGAAGAAGCAGCCCATGATTTTCTCTGGCGCATCCATAAGGTGGCGCCAGCGCACGGTGTAATTGGTGTCTTCAATCGTTCGCAGTACGAGGATGTATTGGTAGTACGTGTGCATAATCTTGTTCCTGCAGATGTTTGGAGCCATCGCTATAAACAAATCAACCATTTTGAGAAATTGCTTGCCAGTAGCGGAACGATTATACTCAAGTTTTTCTTACATATCAGCTACGAAGAACAAAAGCAGCGTTTACTCGCACGCGAACAAGACCACGACAAGGCATGGAAGCTATCCGCAAGCGACTGGAGCGAACGCAAATATTGGAATGATTACCAGGCAGCATACGAAGATGCGTTAAGCAAATGCAGCACTGAAGATGCTCCCTGGTATATTGTGCCCGCAAACCATAAGTGGTACCGCAACCTTGTTGTAGCACAGACGCTTGTTGAAACAATGAGTACGTACAAAGACGAATGGCGTTCAGACTTAGAGGAGCGTGGTAAACAAGAACTCGCAGCCCTTAAGAAAACTCATAAAGGATAACAGACACTTCTACTGTGTGTTATCCTTTGCATGCGCTAGCTTCCAAGTTTGCGTGTTGCCCTACCACGTGCGCGCGCTGGTGGTGGGTAGTAGGTAGGTATGGTGGTGATAATATCGCCGATGCGCAACTGCACTTGAAGGTAGCGGTTCGCGGGACGGTGATAGTGCGCGAAGAGCATCAGGCTATGTTGCGCGATCACATCGGAGTCATCGGTGTGACGCGTGAGCATCATTTGCCCCCCCATACTTTCCTCTGCGGCCGTCACTGCCATCTCTTCGCCCTCTTCGCCTATCATCAATTTTCGTGTATCGCTATGTGCGGAGCGATTGGGCCAGAGAATTAGGGCAATGACTTGTCCTTTTAGTCTTTGCTCTTTCAAGCGTTCGCCGAGATAGTCGGAAAGTTTGCGAATGGCAGCGCAGGTTCCATCGGCATCGGCGGCATGGTGAAAGTGCATACGAGCGTTCTGGCTTAACGGTGGTGCATCAGGTACAACTAGGCTCGTATCCTCACCAGAAGCAACCTGATAGACCCATATGCCAAGTCGCCCTAGACGACGCTTCACGCCCTCTTCCGTCAACGAGGCTATCTGTGCGAATGTCGAGATGCCAAAGTCGCGCAGATGCGTTACCAGTTCCGCGACCGCAATGGGATCGACCTGTTCACTTTTACCCTCAACCTCTAGTGGCCGTGAGCCGTTTCCTTCGTGCTGCTCTTCCAAATCGGGAAAGGTATCCAGGCTACCTATGCCGGCGGCCCGTAACTGTAGCAACAGTGATAGCGGTAGCGTCTGCACAAACGACGCTTCGCGTCCATGTGGAATATATAAGACACCTTGACGTCCATCTTTACGACTCATCAGGGCCGCTAACTCCGCTATTGCCTTGCCATTAGCAACACCAATTTGCGCCGTTAAGCCCATTTCGACGATTTCTGCACAAAGACGTTCCGCTAAGTCTACTGGCGAGTCAAAAGGAATTTCGCAGCCGCGCAAGTCAATAAATGCATCCGCGATAGGAATAGATTCGATGATACGCGAATAGGCGCGATAGCGTTCGCGCAACCGATGCAAAATTGCTTGATAGCGGTCATACGACGCTGGCATAAAGCGCGTTCGTGGCGCGATGCGATGTGCGCGACGCAGTGGCATGCCAGGAGTGATACCGAGACGCATTGCGGCGGGTGAAGCATCAATCACGCGTCCAGGTTCATTGGGGCGGCCTGTGCCCGTGCCAACAACAAAACTTTGTCCACGCAAGGTGGGATCAAAGGTCTCTTCTAGCGTACAATAAAAATGACGAATGCGGACATGCATAATGCCTTGACGTAAACGTGCTCGCTCAGCTGCGCGCACGGCCTCTTGTATATTAACCGATGAGGGAGGCTGTGCTGGTGCATTTGCTGACTCTTGTTCAGGTTTATCCGGTTTATTAAGAATATGCGCGGCCTCCTGAATAGCAGAAGTAGTAGGATCTGTAGGAATGTTTGATTGTTGCATAATTATTATCTTCTATTGTTCGTTCTCAATACGGCGTAGTATTCATACTCATAAACGAGTTACCTGCTCATTGTTCGTATTTCACCATAGAGAACGTCGTAGTATTTTCTTCCCCTATTGTCGTACTCAAGAGTATGACTGTCAAGTATAGGCAAGGCAAAAAATCATTATGCTCTCCTCGTACAATGTATACAGAAGCATTGTACGAGGAGGAATACGCAGACATGAATGGTCAGGAACTTGAGCAAAAGGTCTTACAGTCCGAGGAGGATAGAGCGTTCAGCGCAGTTGAACGGGCGGAAGATGGATTAGCAATTCTGCTGGAACGCTTTCCTGATTATTTTAGAGGACGTGCCGAATGGGATGATATTGAGACGCTCGTCTTTTGCTTGCGCCATCTGTTCAACTGTATGAATACGCTCTATCAACAAACGTTGCCAGCCTTGAAACGCTCAACATCAACACAAAGCATGCCCTCACATGGCACATTTGCGCATCAACATGCTATCTGGGTACAACTACAAGCTATACTGCTCCTTATAGAGCGTATCGAGTCACACTGTCATTTGCTGCTCAGTATTACGACGAGTGTTCTTGCAACACTCGACTCTACAGAGGAAACTGCTTGTAGCACTGAAGTCCTCACACACGTTGGGACAGAACAATGGCAATATGTGTATGAAGTGCTTTCGTCTGCCTTAAACGCGTGGCAAGAGTATAACACAGCATCTCTTTCCTTTGCTACCGTGTTCGCAAAAGCATTGCCTGCCTTACCTATTGCTCCACTTATAGCAATGGATACCGCCCTTGCATTACTATTTGATAGTGCCAACGCGATTTTTGGTGACATCATTCCTGACATACAACTGGTGGCGCAAGGTGATGACGAGGTAGTGGCAACACTTCTCTTCGATCTGATGCAACAAAAAGACTTGTTGCTGATACAGATCGGCAAACTGGTAGAGCCAGTTCAATTACTTATTAAACAGTATGCAGTGAAGGAGTAGGCAAACACCTCAATCTTAACCATGAGATGCAAGTCTTAACATAAATATAACCAAATTTAAGCCTCTTTCGCAGTGCGCTTCACGTAGTATACATATACCAACCACATTTCTACTATTTTTATTTTTACAGTGAGGAGTCATGAGATGAGCAACGAGGCTACTTCTCTTTCATTATGTGAGCGTGTCACGTCCACGCAAACATATGAAACTGCGAATTCAATACATTGCATCGAAGCAGCAATACAGAGCGTTACATCAACGCGTGTGACACAGGTCGCATTAGTAACGGTTACACTCCAATTTATGCTAGAAGGTAGCAAGACGCCATCTAGCCGCTCTTCGATAACGCAGAGTATCCAGTATTATTTAGATGGGTTGCGTCGTTGTGTACGTAAAACCGATATGGTATATATACTTGACTCTACATTCTATTTTATTCTTCTTGGGTCAAACATTGAAGGCGCCCGCATTGTGCAGAACCGTCTATGGGATGCTCTACTCTGGTGTGTACATAATACAAACGAGTATGACATTCTGCGACCGGGTGAGATGGCTGTTGGATGCGCCGCCTACTGTTCGCTCCATGAAGATGTACATGAATGCATTGTTACGGCTAGCAAGCCATGCTACAGTTTCGATATACACTCTGAAAAGAGTGCTCGTAAAGCTGATTTTCACCAGGACAGGGAGGCTGGACAAGATGTATCCTTACTAAACTCGGAAATGATTTCACCTAAAGAGGAATTGACTGCCCTTGCTCGCAAGCTTGGTATACCATATCTTTCGTTATTGCCACGCAAAAAACCAGAACAGGTACAGCGTCTTGTCACGCTCAAACTAGCACTCGAATTGCAATGCTATCCGCTTGGGCGTGAACGAGGCACGCTCACCGTCGCATTCTCGCATCCGCAAGAGAGTAGCATTCTTGATCGTCTACAGCATGCAACAGGTTTACGTATTTTCCCTGTTCTTACGCATCCACAAGAACTACAAACGGCACTCAGTCAACTTGTTTGATGTACAAACCTGCCTTTGCTATAATGACTGTTGATAGCATAACGCCTTTTGTAGTAGCTTGAGAATGGACATTGAGGAATAAAGCTGAGTAGAACCTCGTCAGCGAAATAATACATTAGGCTATGACAGTGTGATTATGGAAAGAGAGTGTATTTCGAACATGAAGATACTTGTTACTGGCGGAGCCGGTTTTATTGGCTCACATATCGTCGATCAACTGGTAGCAGCAGGCCATGATGTAGCAGTTGTGGATAGTCTCTGGTCTGAGGGTGGTGGCAAAGAAAAGAATATTAATCCAAAAGCGACATTCTATCATGCTGATATTACTGACGAAGCCTCACTAACCCGGATATTCGATGAGGTGAAACCCGAGATTGTCAGTCACCAAGCAGCACAACATAGTGTCGCAATCTCCACACAAAATCCGCAGTTGGATGCTCGTGTCAATGTAATCGGTCTACTCAATGTGCTCACAAATTGTACCCGTGTTGGCGTCAAAAAGATTGTCTTTGCCTCTTCGGGTGCAACATATGGTACTCCTGTCCGTTTACCTGTTGACGAAGATGTACCTCAGCGTCCAGAGGCTCCGTATGGCATCACCAAGATGGTGGCGGAATATTATCTGCGTTACTGGCATGAGTCTAACGGCCTGAACTTTACTGCTTTACGTTACGGCAACGTCTATGGTCCTCGACAAGACCCGAATGGGGAAGCGGGGGTTATCGCCATCTTCGCCAAACGTTTTCTCAATCATGAAGGTGTACGTATCGACTGGGATGGTGAGCAGCGTAAAGATTATGTGTATGTAGAGGATGTGGCGCGTGCTAATGTGCTTGCCATTGAACATGGAAACAACGATATTTTCTGTATCGCAGCAGCTAATCCTGTCTCCGTGAACGATGTGTACAACATTCTCGCAAAGATTACCGACTACAAGCCAGAAATCACCAAAGCTCCCAAGCGTCCCGGAGATATTTACCTGACCTACTTCAACTATAGCAAGGCCGAAAGAATACTAGGTTGGAAGCCTTTGGTCAGCTTTGAAGAAGGAGTTCAAGCTACTGTAGACTACTTCAGAAAATGAGAAATACCTGCTGGGCCTAATTCTATTAGGTCCAGCAGGTATTTCGTTAGCTACATTATCAGCCATTCAATTACACGTCTCTGTCGTTTTCTCCAAAGCTACGAATACGGATGTTGTTGAGGCGACGTATCATCGGGCTCTTCATTAAGGTACGAGGCAAGTGACGACGTAAGCGACGAATGCGGATCGCAGATTTCAAGCGACTGGACATTGTGAGGTGACGCAGTTTCCAGTTTTGTGAGTGCCACACACCTGGCTTGTCCGCCGCAGGCAGGTAGTCTAGAATGCGTTGAGCAATATCAAAGGAGGCGCGAGGACGACTAATACGCTTTGCATTCTTCTGCTGGCGACGCAGTTCTTGCGAACCGGGTCTAATCAAGCGACGAAGTGCGTCAATCAGGGTTGGAGGGTCAAGTGCTAGAACACCTACTTCGTTGTTGACCACGAAATCAATATTGCCCTCTTCTTGTCCGGGTACGTAGCCACTTAAAATTACCGGAAGATTACATGCTAATGCCTCGCAGATTGTCCCCGGTCCGGCCTTCGTGATAATCACATCAGAAGCATGCATCAATTCAGGCATGTTTTGAACAAAGCCGAATATCTTCGCGGGAACATGCAAGCTCAAACGTGTGCGTTGTAGATGTGTGTACAAACGTCGATTACGACCTGTGACGACCAGAAGTTGTACAGGAAGGTGCGCTCGTGAAATTGCCCGCACAGCCTTCTGTAGGCCGCCCGCCCCATCTCCACCACCAACAATCAAAACAGTTGATATACCGGGCTTTAAGTTAAATTTGCTCTGTAAATCTTCTTTTTTGCCTACTGGCAATGTATATTTAGGATCAATAGGCATACCTAGCATACTAACATGCTTGGGATCTAAGCCACGTTGTAAATAAAGCTCTTTCGCCTGCTCTGTTGGTACCACATAATGGTCAACACCAGGTGTAAACCACGCATGGTGAATGCTTACGAGGTCCGTGACAACGGTAACAAAAGGGATATGGAGTCGAAGTTCGCGCAATGCCTGCACGGTGACATGGTTAAGCATAGGATGAATAGAGACAATTACGTCAGGTTTTTCAGTAGTGATGAGACGTAATAATCCGTTAAGGACAAGAGGAGTGGCGATTGTTTTAACCGCCGTGACTGCTGAATCGCGATTACTTTGCTTGAAAAATTCGCCATAGAGCTTTGGATTATACCGAATAGTTGGGCCATAGAGCTTTACCGCTTCACGCAACGGGAAACGGCTATACTCTTCAAACACATCTACAATTTCTACACGATATGTAGGTGGCGGCATAATAGCGATTGCCTGTGCTGTCTTCTGCACATGAGCACCATTTTCGGTTTCAGTAGATTGGGCGTTGAGGTGTGTCTGCCATGCTTGCTGTTGTTGTTGGGAAATCAGCGTGATGGCATTATTGATTGCGTTCGCGGCACTGCGATGGCCCGCGCCTGTATCAGCAATCAAAAACAGGATGGTTCGTTGCATCGCATCCACTTGCAGATTCACCCTTTATCTAATAGTAGACAACCTAAAAAGGGATAAAGGATCGCTTACACTTTCCCTTATCCCTAGAATATATGCTAAAATCTTATTCTTCGTCTTTCAGATTAAAGCGTCTGCGGAAGCGCTCTACACGTCCTGCTGAGTCGAGGATACGTTGCTGACCCGTGAAGAACGGATGGCACTTAGAACATACATCAATCTTCAGCACAGGCTTCACGCTAAGTGTCTGAAAGCTGTTGCCACAGGCACAACTGACCGTGGACTCAATATAATTTGGATGAATTCCCTTTTTCATGATTTGGCTCTCCCAGAATATCAATGGTAATGGGCTTATTTCGTCACGGGGGAGCATTTCTTCCACCGCGTCTCGTCTATCGACACTGCCGACATCTCGTTTTCGTTAGCAATGCAGACATGATTGTACATGTATAACTGCGTCACGTCAAGTATGCGCATTCCCTCATGTAAAATGTTACTGAACGGGGTACACTTCCCTCAAAAGAAAATGTTACTGAGGGCAGCGTCCAATGCCGCAAGAAGAGAAGATGACGATCACCGAACGTCGAAAATATCTCAA
>JAABUZ0100000687.1_pt1 | contig 78206 bp, 61 predicted proteins | sample 5562091 | NCBI WGS metagenome assembly JAABUZ01 (sample SAMN12813069, study PRJNA571459) | rock metagenome | isolation source: Antarctica rocks | place: Antarctica: Victoria Land, Linnaeus Terrace sud | collected 2015-12-21
CCTTCGTCGCCAGCGTCTTGGTGATCGCCGCCGTCAAGGTCGTCTTGCCGTGGTCCACGTGCCCGATCGTCCCCACGTTCACGTGCGGCTTGTTCCGCTCGAATACCTTCTTCGCCATGTGTCTCTCCCAAGAGTGGCTAGTGGCTAGTGGTTAGTGACTAGTTCTAGTCACTAACCACTAACCACTAATCACTCGTCGCTAAACTTTTGCTTTCTGCATAATTTCGTCCGCCTTGGTCTGGGGGACGAAGTCGTAGTGCGAGGGCTCCATCGTGCTGGCGGCGCGGCCCTGGGTCATGGAGCGCAGGTCGGTCGTGTAGCCGAACATCTCGGCCAGCGGCACGTTGGCGCGGATGACCTGCGCGTTGCCGCGCGACTCCATGCCGTCGATCTGGCCGCGGCGGCTGTTGAGGTCACCCATCACATCGCCCATGAACTCCTCGGCCACGGTCACCTCGACGCGCATAATCGGCTCCAGGATACCAGGGCGGCTCTTGCGGATACCCTCCTTGAACCCGATAGATGAGGCCAGCTTGAAGGCCATTTCCGAGGAGTCCACCTCGTGGTAGGATCCATCGAACAGGATGGCCTTGACGTCGACCACGGGGTAGCCCGCCACCACGCCGGTGGCGGCCGCCTCGCGGATGCCCTGCTCCACGGCCGGGACGTACTCGCGCGGCACGGTACCACCGACGGTCTTGTTCTCGAACACGATGCCCTGGCCGCGCTCCAGCGGCTGCAGCTCCAGCCACACGTGGCCGAACTGGCCCTTACCGCCCGTCTGGCGCACCCAGCGGCCCTCGACCTTGGTCCCCTGCTGGATCGTCTCGCGGTACGCGACCTGCGGCCGGCCCACGTTGGCCTCGACCTTGAACTCGCGCATCATGCGGTCGACGATGATCTCCAGGTGCAACTCGCCCATGCCGGAGATGATGGTCTGGCCGGTATCGATGTCGGTGCGCATGCGGAAGGTAGGGTCTTCTTCCGCCAGGCGCAGTAGCGCCGTGCTCATCTTGTCCTGATCCTGCTTGGTCTTGGGCTCGATGGCGACCGAGATGACCGGATCGGGGAAGTTGATGCTCTCCAGCACGATGGGGTTCTCGGGGACGCAGATCGTATCGCCGGTGAAGGTATTTTTGAGGCCGACCACGGCGGCAATGTCGCCTGCGTAAACGGTCTGGATATCCTCGCGGTGGTCGGCGTGCATCTGCAGCAGGCGGCCGACGCGCTCCTTCTGGCCCTTGATCGTGTTCTGTACGTAGGAGCCGGCGTTGAGCGTGCCGGAGTAGACCCGCACATAGGCCAGGCGGCCCACGAAGGGGTCGGTCACGATCTTGAAGGCCAGTGCCGAGAAGGGCTCGTTGTCGCTGGCCTGGCGGATGGCGGCGGTGTCGGTGCGCGGATCGGTGCCGATAACCGGCGGCACGTCGAGCGGCGAGGGCAGGTAGGCCACGATGGCGTCGAGCATCTGCTGCACGCCCTTGTTGCGTAGCGCCGAGCCGCACAGCATGGGGTTGAACTTGCCGGACAGCGTGGCCTTGCGGATGCCCGCGTGCAACTGCGTCTCGGTCAGGTCGTTGTGCTCGAAGAAGTACTCGATCAGCTCCTCGTCGGTCTCGGCGACCTTCTCCAGCAGCTCGGCGCGGTAGCGCCGCGCCTCCTCCAGCATGTCCGCCGGGATGTCGGATTCGACCGGGGTCATGCCCGTGTTGTCGCCGAAGGTGATGGCCCGCATGCGGATGAGGTCGACCACGCCCTGGAAGTCGTTCTCGAGGCCGATGGGGATCTGGATCGGCACCGCGTTGGCGGCCAGTCGATCGTGGAGCATGTCCACGCAACGCACGAACGAGGCGCCGGTGCGGTCCATCTTGTTGGCGAAGATGATGCGCGGCACGTTGTAGCGGTCGGCCTGGCGCCACACCGTCTCCGACTGCGGCTCCACGCCGGCCACGCCGTCGAGGACTACCACGCCGCCGTCGAGCACGCGCAGGGAGCGTTCCACCTCGACGGTGAAGTCGACGTGCCCGGGCGTGTCGATGATGTTGATGCGGTTGTCTTTCCAGAAACAGGTTGTGGCGGCGGAGGTGATGGTGATGCCGCGCTCGCGCTCCTGCGCCATCCAGTCCATCGTCGCCGCGCCCTCATGCACCTCGCCGATCTTGTGGATCACGCCGGTGTAGTAGAGGATGCGCTCGGTCGTCGTCGTCTTGCCGGCGTCGATGTGCGCGATGATACCGATATTGCGGGTCTTCTCCAGGGAATATTGCCGTGCCATGATGTCCTCGCTCAGCTATTAGCCGTTAGCTAGTAGCCGTTAGCTTAGGGCCCTAGCTAAAAGCTAAAGGCTAAAGGCTAAAGGCTAAAACCTATAGTGTGAAAAGGCCTTATTAGACTCTGCCATGCGGTGTACTTCCTCGCGGCGGCGCACCGTGGCGCCCGTGTTGTTTGCCGCGTCCATCAGTTCGGCCGCCAGCTTCTCGGCCATCGAGCGACCGGAGCGCGTGCGCGCCGCGCGGATAATCCAGCGGATGGCCAGGGCCTGCCGGCGGTCGCCGCGGATCTCCACCGGCACCTGGTAGGTCGAGCCGCCGACGCGGCGGGGCTTGACCTCGATGACAGGCGTCACATTGCGCATGGCCTGCTCGAATACCTCGAGGCCCGGCCGCCGCGTACGGCCCTCGACCGTCTCGAGGGCAGTGTAGACGATCTTCTCGGCCAGCGACTTCTTGCCCCGCGTCATCACCGAGTTGATGAACTTGGCCATCACCCGATTGTTATAGCGCGGATCGGGCAGGAGCACGCGCTTGGTCACTCGTTGCCGTCGTGGCATCCTTACTCCTCTACCTCAAATAAACGCTGCTTACTTTTGCACATACAGAAGCACTGCCGGGTCCACGAACGGACCTTCACTGCAGTGCCTCTGACCGTATTGTTCCCCCAAGAACCGACGATGCCGGCGCCGGGGATGCCTGGAACTGGTTCGCCCGAGAGGGGCGCCTTAGCTCTTCGGCTTCTTCGCCCCGTACTTGGAGCGACTTTTTTTGCGGTCTTTCACCCCGGCCGCGTCGAGCGTCCCGCGCACGATATGATAGCGCACGCCGGGGAGATCCTTGACGCGGCCACCACGCACGAGCACCACCGAGTGCTCCTGCAGGTTGTGTCCCTCACCGGGGATATAGGCCGTGACCTCACGCCCATTGCTGAGTCGCACGCGGGCGATCTTGCGCAGGGCCGAGTTCGGCTTTTTGGGTGTCATCGTCTTCACTTGTGTGCAGACGCCACGCTTCTGAGGGCAGCCGCTCAACTGTTGCGGGCGGCCCTTGAGGGCGTTCAGCGTCCAGCGCAGGTCGGGCGCCTTCGATTTCTTCATCGTCGGCTTGCGCCCGCTGCGAATCAACTGTCGGATCGTCGGCAACTCTTTGCTCCGTCCTTCTCGTGGCCCGCCACGGGGGCCTGGCGCCGCGTCTACGGCAGGCTCGCGGGCATAAAAACCCTACGGCGCTACACATGGCCGCAATAAGGAAGTCTATCAGGTCTTGATGCCTATAGCAAATGTAGCGCAAGGCATGCCTGGCCCAGCAACCCAGGGCCAGTAACAGGGCCAATAAATTGTCGGACGGCGAGCGCGGGCGCCCGCCGATGCGCGGCGCCGACGTCCGACGCCGCACGCGGCGCGCGGTCTCAGGGCGCATCGGCGTCGAGCAGAGGGCTCAGGGCCGCGCGCAAGGCGGGCGGGAGGGGGGTGGGCCGGCCGGTGGCGCGCTCCACGTAGACGTGGATGAAATGGCCCTGCGCGGCCGCCGTTTGCTCATCGTTGGCGAAGATCCCGACCTCGTAGCGCACGCTGCTGTTGCCGAGGCGCGCCACCCGCAGGCCGGCATGCGCCACGTCCGGGAACGCGATGGGGCGGAAATAGTGACACGCCGTCTCGACCACCAGCCCGATGACCGCCCCGTGGGCCGGATCGAGCACGCCGCTTTCAATAAGGTATGCGTTGACGACGGTATCGAAATAGGAGTAGTAGACGACGTTGTTGACGTGGCCGTACACATCGTTGTCCATCCAGCGCGTGGGGATGGCCTGCACATAATGATAGTGCTCCCGCGCATGCGGCGTCTGCCTGCTCATCGCGTGTCCTTGTCCCTACCAGTTGTCCAGCGACGCGCGCAGGATCGCCGCGAGGTCGTCGGGGCCGGCGGCGCGCGGGGCCAGCACCAGCAGGCGCTGTTGCTTGAGCGCGCCCTCGACCAGCGCGGGGATGTCCCCCTCGTCGTAGCCGAGCGCGCGCAGCCCGCGTGGCGCGCCCACGTCCCGCATCAGGTCGACCAGCACGCCGGGCAGGGTGTCCTCGTCGGCCTCGGCGATCGGGTGGCCGGCCAGCAATTCGGCGGCGCGGCGGTGCTTCTCGGGGTCGGACGGGAAGGTGAAGCGGAAGGCGGCCGGGGCGGTCACGATGACCGAGTGGCCGTGCGGCACGAAGGGGTGGTCGGAGGGGTAGCCCGGTGGCTGGTAGGTATGCTTGAGCCCGGCGATGGGGTAGGCGCAGGCGTGGGGGATATGCACGCCGGCCGAGCCGAAGCCGATGCCGGCGAGCGAAGCCGCCATCATCATGGCGCCGCGCGCCTCGAGGTCGCCGCCGTCGGCCACCGCGCGCCGCAGCCACCGGCCCCCGGAGCCCAGGGCGTACCCCGACCACAGGTCCGCGATCGGGTTGGAGCCCTGGTAGGGCGGGCGCTCTGCCGGCGACGCGGGGGCCGGACGCGCGTCGTAGGGTCGTGCGGTGAACGACTCGACGGCGTGGCAGACCACGTCGAGCCCGCACGAGGAGGTGACCTCCGGCGGCAGCGAGAGGGTCAGCAGGGGGTCGACGATGCCGCGGTGGGGCCGCAGGTACCGGTGCGAGATGCCGGTCTTGACCCGTTGCTCGGGGATGTCCAGCACCGCGACCGTGGTGGCCTCGGAGCCGGTCCCGGCCGTGGTGGGGATGGCGAGCAGCGGCAGCAGGGGGGAGGGCGGCTTGTGGCCGCCGCCGACCGGAGCGTTGACGTAGTCGATGATGGGGGCGGGATGGGTGGCCACGAGGTCGGCCACCTTGGCCGTGTCCAGGCTCGACCCGCCGCCGACCCCCACGAAGCCGTCGAAGCGGCCGGCGCGGGCGACATCGGCGGCTTCCCGCAACGAGTCGAGTGTCGGCTCGACGCGCGCCCGCGCGAAGACCTCGCAGGCGATGCCCTCGCGCCTGATACCCGCGACGATGCGCTCGACGATGCCGAGCCGCACCACGCCGGGGTCGGAGATCAGCAACGCACGCGTCACCCCCAGGCGCTTGAGCTCCCACCCCGCCTCCTCCGAGGCGCCGGGGCCGAACGTCAGCGGCGTGGCCTCCAGCGTGAAGACCGTCTCGTGGTCCGAGCGGCTGCCTGCGCGATCCGTCATCCGATCCTCCTTCTGCCTCCTGAGGGAGAAAGGCCGCGTGCTCCTGGGAGCAGTATACTCCGCCGTCCGTGAATCATAGTTTAATGGTGTAGGTACGCGTCGGAGTGCAACCGCCGCCGGAGGAAGCTGTCCGCTTGCTGTCCCAACCCTTGCGGCGCAATCGTTACATCGGCAGGGCGACCCATGGTCTCCTGGTGATCGTGCGATTTCGGTAGCGTTCGATAGCCCGCGTCACGTCGAGGTAGGAGTGCGTCTCGCGCACCTCGTCGAGATAGAGACGGACAACCTTTGCCTGTCCTGCTATCGCTGCAACGAAAAGAGAAGGCGCGATAGCGCGCTCAGGACGGCGTCACCAGGTGTACGGCGCTCCCCTCTACGCTCATGGTCCAGGTTGTGACGTCAGTGGCATCGCTGCCGATGCGATAGAGCACTTTCCAGTAGGCGCCGAACGCGGAGTTGGACGATGCGTTGCCGTTAACCATCGTGGGGTAATCCGAGGGGATAGAAAGCGTCATGTGGACCCACGTCCCATTGTAGGGACGAGTGCCGTTGCCGATGTCCAGGGGTTGGTTGGCATTTTCCGACACCCGCGCGTTGGTGGCATAGCCCGACGCCGGCAAGTCGGGCGCCGTCGAGAAGGTATAGGGTAGGCTACTACTTTGGACGTTCGTCCCCGCGGCGTTGGAGTTGCCGTCCACGTGGTTGGCAGCGCCTGAACATTGCGTGTCTCCGGCCGGCGTCAGCACCTCCATGCTGTTCTCGGGAACACTACTGCTGGAGCTGGTGGTGGGCACGAGGCAACCAAAGATAGTCGCCGGTGACGTGCTGCTCGACCCCACATCACCCGGATCGAAGAGGTCGACGTTGATGGCGTGCCCCGCATAGTCGGAGGGGATATAGCCCAGTGGGATGAGCGACGAACCAGCGCCCAGGTAGTTGTAGAGCGGCAATCTGCCCTCGCCGTAGAGCTGCACGCACTGTCCGGGGGACGCGAGGCGTGGGTCGGGGCACGTCGTCGGGTCGTTGGGGCTGGGGCAGGCGCTGTTGTTCCATCCGCCCGTCGCCGGGTCAGTGCTGATGGGATCGGAGGTGACATACGTGCGCGTCGAGGCATTGCCGAGAGGATTGGCATTGGTCGTATAGGTGGCATCCCCTGGGTGGTTACGGGCAACGTCCGCTGCCGCGTTACAAACCGCAATACCATAGGCGGTGTTACCCTCCCCGTACATCTGGTTGCCCGATGTTGCGTCGCCGCTCGGGATGGAGCTGACCTTGAGTTGGAAGTAGCCGGGTCCGTGTAGGACCGCGTAGTTGACAAACTTATAGGCCACCTGGCTTGGGTCGCATCTGGTCGTGTCACATTGGGCCGGATCGTCTCCGGCGTCGAACGGCGCCGCGATCACGCAATTCTCCGTGGCGGCGGCGCACTTCGGCGTGCTGGCGGCGGAGGGCAGGAGGTTGATCTGCTTGGTGCCAAGCGCCGGGTCGAGCAGGGAGGTGGTGGGCCCGGTCAGCGAGAACTCCAGGGAGTTAGCAGGAAGAAGTCCTGGTTGCGCTGTCCAGTCTGGACCGTGGTACCCGGAAGATGTCGTCGTCATCGGCCCGAAGTTGGTTAAGAGTGGGCCGTCGATGTTTTCATTGCGGCAAGCGTTTGCCTGCGTACCCAGGACGCAATGCTGACCGTTAGCAGGTGGGAGAAACTGAGGCTGTATGTCTTCCGGAGCCAGTGGCGTGGCCGGAGGTGGAACGCGTTGGCCATTGCACCAGCCGTAGTAGCCGCTATAGATCTGGCTGCTCGCGCCCTGGTATCCGGCGTCCCAGCAGCTCGCGGTGGCGTCGTACCTCACTTCGCTGAATGGATTGAAGAGCTTGACCAGCACCGTCTCGCTGTAGGGGACGCTGATGACGTATTTATACCCATCGAAGGCGTTGGCCCCGCTCCGCAGTAGGTTGGGCGTCACGCCCGTGTTGGGACACGTCGTGGGGTAGGTTGTATTGCATGGGTTAGGTTGGTCCTGGACGCCACTCCCGTAACTGGGCCCCTTGAACGACTCGAAGAGGGGGTTGTAGGGATCGCCCTGCTCCTTATAGGTGTACAGCCCGTTCTGGCTGAGATAAAAGTTCTGCGGCGCACGGTGTCCCGTGCTGTCGGCCGCGGTGAGGTAGGACGGGAAGACGGGGACGCCCAGCACGTAGTCGGGCGCGCCCATCTGCAGCGGCGGTAGGAACTCGGCCGTGGCGCTGACGCTGATGCGCTGCGCGCCAGGTCCAAGCAGTCGTCCGAACAGGGATGAGACCGGCTCGGTGATGCTCACGCGCAAGCGATAGTTGTAGCCGGAAACCAAGGATGGTGTGACCGTGATGCCCCTGGTCGCGTCCGTCGCGAAGCCGCTCTTGATCGCCTCCTCGCTGGCGCGATATTCGGCTTGCGAGACGTAGTTGGGCATGAACACCACGCCGGCCAGCGCGGCGGCGTTCGCGGCCTGCTGAGCGCGCTCGGTCTCGGCGCGGAGGTGCGCGAGGTCGACCCCCAACATCACCGCGCCCACAAGAACCGTGAGCATCAGCGCGAACACGACCAGCATCTGCCCGCGCCGCGCGCCTCGCCGTGGGTGCGGGTCCCGCAGCTCTGCTTGAAATGTCATTCTTTCCCCGCGGGCAGTTGCTTCTACTATTGCCGGTGCCTGCTCCTCCTGGTGTTCGGTCCTGGACCTTGTGACGGTGGTTCGAGAGGACGCGCGTGCTTCCTCCCCTTGATCGAACAGCTTATGGTGGTGTATCAAATGCTTGGACCTCGGCTAGACGATAGTTCTGTTGTCGATGCGGATACTGTTGAGCGAGTCTCCGAGATAGATAAGGGTTGCCATGTCATCAACCAGTCGGGACGAAGATGACATCTCGGAAGGGGTTGTCGTTTTGGTAACCGGTCGCCGGGAAGGATCCTGGGTTGTTGTTGTAGACACCGTTGTTGCCGTCGGCGACGGTGTACAGATCACCGTTTGTCACCGAGTTCTGCAACCCACCGGTCGTTACCGCGATGTAGCCGTGGGTGTTTACGCTGACCACGTAGGTCGTATTGGCCGAGATAGCGACCGGATTGCTCAGCATGGCTGTTTGCCAGCCAGAAGCTGTTTCACCCGTAAAGACGACGCTCGCGAGCTGATTGCCATTGCTGTCCCACAGCCGTCCTGTGTGCATGGTCGTATATTCGCCGGGGGCGGCGTAGTAGCGGATGCCGGTAATTTGGCCGGCAACCCGGGCCCTGAACTTAACGCCGATTTCATATGCCTGACCAAAGTTGGTGTTGGGCGAGGCGGGTGTTTGCGTCGTGAAGATGCTCTCTGACGTGCGGGTAGCCGTGGGGACGGGCGTGCTAGTGCTGGTCGGCAGCGGTGTGTTGGTGCTGGTCGGCACGAGGGTCTTGGTAGCCGTGGGGATGGGCGTGTTGGTCGCGGTGCTGGTCGGCGTGGCCGTCGGCACGGGCGTACTGGTCGCGGTCTTGGTCGGCGTGGAGGTCGGCAGGGGCGTGTTGGTGGCGGTATTGGTCGATGTAGCCGTCGGCACGGGCGTGCTGGTGGCGGTGCTGGTCGGTGTGGCCGTCGGCAGGGGCGTGCTAGTGGCGGTATTCGTTGGCGTGGCTGTCGGCAGGGGCGTGTTGGTCGACGTGCTCGTCGGCGTGGCTGTCGGCAGGGGCGTGTTGGTCGACGTGCTCGTCGGCGTGGAGGTCGCGGTGTTGGTCGGCGTGCTCGTCGGCGTGGAGGTCGGCGTCGGATTGAGGCGCGCAAGCGGCGTGCCGCCCGCGCTGGGCACGCCGCACCTGTTGACCATGACCACCTGGTAGGTCTCCGACATGCTGGCGGAGGCCGTGATAGTCGAGCTGACGGTGACAGGGGTTGGCGAACCGGTAGGCGCTGGCGTCCCCTGTGGTGTGTTCTGCGGCGTGACCGTCGCCTGTGGCGTAGCCGTACCCAGGCCAGCGGCCGGTGTGACCGGAGGCGCCCCGCTTCGTGTTCCTGATGTGATGGGGATCGACGCAGTGATAACGATGCCCGACAGGTCCGTCCCGGTGATCAAGTACGATGATGATAGTGGCGCGGTGGCCAGGGGCGCTGTCCACGTGACGATGTCGGTCGGAGGCGTCACCATGAACTGCGTGGCGCTGATGACCTGCGGCATGCCGGGTAGGTCGCACTGGCCGTTATTCTGGGGCAGGCTGCGGCTGCCCTCGCCGCAGAAGTTGACTCCCGCGAGCTCGTAGTTGGCCGGCGCGTAGGTTGTGTTGCCGGTGTAGACGTAGGTCTGCGTCACGACCCCCGTCCCCGTTGTTGCCGTCACGCTAACCACGGGAGAGGTCCCGTAGCCGACGCCATTGACACTGGCGTAGATGTTGTAGCTATCGGCGCCCGGCACAACGTTCCAGGTGAGCCGGTCGTGCGTGGTCGGCGGCGGCTCATTGGGCGGGTCGGTCTGTACGATAAGGTTCCTGGGGATACCAGGGATCGGGCAGGGCACGCTGCCCGCCGTCGGGTTGAGGTGCTGGTCCGCGGTGACGTCGATGGGCAGGGCCGAGAGGCCGGGTAGGGCGACGATGGGATGGTAGCGGAAGGCGACATGCACGCCGATAGAATCCGAGGGCTCGTTTTGCTGCCGAGTGCAAGGCGGCCAGTTGAAGCCATTGGTTGTCGAGACGGGTACCGTGGCGCCGCCGACGGTCTGTGTAAATGGGGGAACGTAGGTGTTGACGGCCGACGTGTCGGCCCTGCCGTCGGGCCGGACGCGGTAGACCTGGATAGACTGCACGCTATTCCTGTCCACGCCGTTACCGCCCAGTACGGCGTCGATGACATCGAGATCGACCGTATCGGAGACGGGGTAGGTGTTGCAGTTGCGCCCCGCCCCTTCCAGGGCTCCGATACGTGTGCCCTGCGCCGCGCCGGATTGCACGTTCATCCTGGCGACGAAGCCGCCGGAGAGTTCCACCATCCCGATCAGCATGGCTACCAGCACCGGCACGATCAGGGCAAGCTCGGTGAGCGATTGGCCCGGCCTGACGCGATGTCGAGGGCCACGGTGCGGCTTGGGACGGGACGGTGCTGACCTCATAGGTGATGGCTTCCTCTATCTGCTTAACAGGCGCTTAGATCGTAGATATTAGTGTGAATATAGGGCAAAACATGACCGAGTGTTTCTCATGGGCTGTAGGAATTGGGTTCGATGACCGTCGCGGCGGATTGCGACAGGTGCAACAGCGGTAGGACGCCGGTGACACCTTTGTAGTCGTAGTTGATCACAATGCCGATGTGGTCGAGGGATGTGCTCGAGTTGACGGTCGTGTTGCGCGTGGTGGGATTCCAGTACGACTCGTTGTCGCAGGGAGGCTCCTGTCCCTGGGGAGCGCCCGAGGCGTTTGCGACCTTGCATACGAACGTGCGCGTGCCGGGGTTGTACACGTAGTCCGTGTGCGCGTTGTCATACGGCGCCGTCGTGGAAATGGGCACGGCGAAGCCACCCGTCCCGTTGGCTTTATAGATTTGGACCAGCTTGATCTTGGAGAGATCCTGGCCCACCAGCGTGATCTTGAGTTGGGCCAGGGCCTGCGCGTCGGCGTCGTAGTTGTTGCCCGAAGCGGCCGCCACGCGCACCGCTTGCTGGGCCGCTTCCTGATAGGCGGCCTGACCCTTAAGCAGCATGCCCAACTCGAGCAGCCCGAAAACCAAGGAGAGAAAGATGGGGATAACCAGCGCGAACTCGGTCATCGCCTGGCCGGCGATGCTTCCTCGCACGTGTCGCTTCACCCGTCCGGCCTGCGTGCGTGTGGCCCGCGCGCGTCCGGCCATCATGCTCCCGCCCATCTAGCGATGCGTCTCTTTCTCCAGTGCAACAGTACTATGTCACACTATCGTCTATCGCTCTGTCGGCGTGCAATAGCCCATTCAGGTGGCAGGGTTAGTTTTCGGCTACCGATGCGATGCCGCGGACGAACAATAATGCATAAACCAGGAGTTGATGCGTCACGGCCAACATCACACGTTATTACAGCCCCTTCGGCCTGACCCCGCTCGGCGAGCGATGGAGCGTCTCATGCAGGACGCGTTTGTCGCGCCGCGCTCCTTTGCGCGCGACCTCGCTCCGAGCGCGGTCGGGCTGGGCAGCAACCTCTACGAAACCGACCACGGCTACGTCCTGCAGGTGGCACTCCCCGGTGTCAAGGCCGATGACCTGGAGATGACCGTCCGTGAGAACGTGCTGACCCCGCGCGGCAAGACCGCGGTCAGCCAGCCCGAGGGCGCGCCATCTGGGCCGGCCTTGCCAGCAGCGAGTTCCACCTGCAGATGACCCTGCCCAGAGAGGTCGACGCGGAGCACGCCAACGCCGAGTATCGCGACGGCATCCTCACGCTCACCTTGCTCAAGGGCGCGCGCCAGGACCCGCACCATCCACGTGAACGGCCAGACCACGGCAGCGAGCGCAGAGGGCGCTCCGAGCGCCGAGCCCGCGCGGGACGCGGCGTCGACGTAAGCGGCTCGGGCGGGTACCTGCCGCCCGCTGACAAAAACAACGAACAATGGGAGAGAGGGACGGCCGTCCCTCTCTCCCATTTGGGTGTGTTTCAGGTCTGTTGGAGGGCTACCTCCCCCTCTCCCGCGCGGGAGAGGGGGTCAGGGGATGAGGGCATCCTCCGGGGCGGCGCCTTTGGCGATGGGTGTCGTTCCGCCCAGCAGGCCGACGATGCGCGCCGTCTCCGTTTCCATCAGGGGCATGTGCGGGTAGGTCCGCAACACGGCGGCCAGGTTATGCAGTTCGACCACGGGGATGGGGACGCCCACGGCGTCGAGCGTGGCCCACGGATGCATGAAGACGACCAGCGGCACGACCGGTAAGTCGCGCGGGACGGCGTCCAATCGCTCGTAGACGTACTGATGCAACAGGCCAACGCCGCGCTGCACGCGAGTGGTGGGATCGCCGATGACGCGCGGTTTCTTGTCGTGGTCGTCGGGGTCGACCGCCAGCCACGATCCGCCGGCGTACATGATCGTCCCGGCGCGCATATCGGTGTCCAGCGCGAAGACCCCGCGCGGGCCAACCAGGACGTAGTCGATGCGGGCGTAGGCGCCGCTCAAGCGCACGTCGACCGCGTGGAGCAGGTAGTAGCGGTTGTCGAAGGTGCGCAACGCCTCGGCGATCGCCTCGTCGCCCACCGTCCTGGCTTCCGGGCGCGGCTGTTGGCCTATGCCACCCGGATGGCCATAGAGCCACAGGGTCAAGAGGAGGACGCCGCCGACCGCGAGCAGCACGGTGCCCACGGCGTTGAGGTAGACGACGAGACACAGGATGCCCAGGACGCACGGCGCGCCGGCAAGCGCCCACTGCACGGCGGTTGCCGGTCGGCGTGCGACCCGTGTGACCGCCCTATCCGCGGCGGGTTGGGGCTGGGATTGGCCAACCTCGACCGCGCCAGGGTCTGTGACAACGTGCATAGGCTCCTCGACGTACAGCGAACTCCCGCATCATATCATGACGGCGGCGGTGGCAGCGCCGGGGGCAGCACCGGGTCGACGGCTATCGTCGCCGCGCGCGGTTGTGCCGCGGCGGGACTCGTCGCCGCCGATAGGAGGGGATGCAGGCCGAAGAACGCGACGACGCCGCGGACCAACCCGCGGGCGATACTGTCCTCGCGGTCGTTCGCGGCGTAGTGGAGCGCGAACGTGGCGGGCCGCGCCGCGTCGTAGGAGCGGTTGGCCGCCACCGTCGCCTGATGGGCGCGCAGGAGCCAGGGTCCCTCGCCCTCGTAGACGGTGATGGCCGCCGTGGCCGACACCGCGCCGCTGACCGAGATGGCGAAGGTCATGGTAAGGGGGATGGTCGGGGTGGCCTCGACCGTGGGCGTCAGCGGCGCCGGCACGTGGAAGTCGCCCCCGCCGGGGATGGTCAGCAGCTCCGAGATGGCGGTGGTCCGCGCCGCCGTAATGGCCGTGCGCAAGGAGGGCGCGCCGCTGAACGATTCGTGCAGCAGGACGGAGACGTGGCCCGGGTTGTGCCTGGGCCGCACCAGCACGTGGACGACGGGGTCGACCAGGCGCCAACCCTGGCGCAGGGCCAGACCGGAGGTGGTTGTGACGATGCGCGTCACCGAGATGGGTACGGTCACGGGATACTCGTTGGTCAGGAAAGCGGGCTCCACGATCGTCGCCGGAAGCCTGTTGCGCCGCAGCACGTGCCCGGCGAAGGTGTCCACGCCGTGGTCGCCGCCGCTGGGCAGGGGCGACAGGACGCCGGCCACCGCGCTGTCGAGCGTGGACGCCAGCGCGTCCGGATGTCTCTCCGCGTAGAGGGCCTGCGAGTAGTCGACCGAGGGGTCGTCGGCGCCGTTGAGGTGGACGGAGACAAACAGGGCGTGCGTGCGGACGCCCCACACGCCGGCCGCGTAGTTGGCCAGCTGCAGGCGCTGCTCCAGGGCGGGGTTTTGCTCGGCGGTGGTACGGGTGAGGTAGACGTCGGCGCCCAGGGCGTGCAGCCGGGGCAGCATGCGGTAGAGGGCCAGATCGAGGGCGACAACCTTCTCGGGCAGCACGGCGGGCGCCCCGGCGTCGAGCGAGGGGTAGCAGCCCCCCGTGTAGGGGTAGCAGGTGCCGGGGTCGTCGCCGCCGTGACCGGGGTCGAGGACTACCACGTCGCCGCTGAGGGGCAGGCCGGCCGCCTGGCCGGGGTAGTAGGCGGCGTCGGGATCGACCGCGCGGTACGACGAGGGCTCGGGCGGGTGCGGCGCGCCATGGCGCGTGTCGGCGGCCAGCAGGCCGGCCACGGTGACGAAGCGGTAGCCCCGCGCCCTCAACGCGTCGATGACGGCGGGCAGCGCCACGTTGTCCTGCGACTGCGCGCCGACGTGCATCAGGATGATGCCGCCCGGCGCGGCCAGTTGCAGCACGCGCGCGGTGATGCGCGGCGCGCTGAGCCTTTCCCAGCCCAGCGAGTCGACGGTCCAGCGGATGTCGAAGGTGAAGCCCTCGCGCACGGCGACCGCGGTGGCGGCCGGCGCCTCATCGCCGTAGGGGACGCGGTAGTATGGTTTGGTGGAGCTGCCGGTCAGCTGGCGCAGCAGGGCGTCGGTGGTGTCGAGCTCCTCGGCGACCTGCGCCCTGCTCATTGGCGGGGCGCCGGTGGAGAGGCCGCTGAACGACTGGTGGTCGTAGGTGTGGTCCATTAGCTGCTCGCCCTGTGCCGCCATGCGCCGCACCAGGTCGGGGTTGGCGTAGGCCCAGCGTCCGGTCACGCCGAAGCTGGCCGGCACGTTGTCGCGCCGCAGCGTGTCGAGGATGTCCGCAGCGTTACCCCGGTCGGAGCCGCAATCGAAGGTCAGGGCCACGAGGCGGCCCGTCGTGGTCCCCGCCTCGATCAGCACGGGCGTCGGCGCCGGGGTCGGCGTCGGCCCCGTCCGTCCCGGTTTGGTCCCAGGTAGGGGCGCGCTGACCGGACCCTTTGCCGCCAGCCTGGCCACGCCCGTGGCGACGGTTGGAGCGATCGTCGCTGGGGCAGCCGTGGCCGTGGGCGCGATCGTGACCGTTGGCGTGACCGTGGCTACTGTGGTGGCGCGGGCGGTGGCCCTGGCAGTGGCGGTGGAGCGTGGCGTCAGGGAGGACGTGGCAGTTGCCGACGCACTCGTCGGGCTAGTGGTGGCCGGCGCGACACCGGGACTGGCGGTGGCAGATGGTATCGTGGCGCTGGCCGGTGGAGCGGTGGGGCTGGCAGTAGCCGGCGGTGTCATGGCGGTAGCTGGCGGAGCGGTGGGGCTCGCGATGGCTGGCGCGGCGGTGGGACTATCGCTGGCCGATGGTGTCGTGGCGCTGGTCGATGGTGTCGTGGCGCTGGCCGGCGGAGCGGTGGGGCTATCGGTGGCCGGCGGAGTGGCAGGGCTACCGGTGGCCAGCGGAGTCGCCGTGTCCGGTGAGGATAGAGACACCGTTGGGCTCACCAACGGGTGGGTCCCCGTTGGAGCGGGCGCGGGTGTAGCGGGCGCGGGTGTATGTGAGGGTCGCGGCGCGACGGTCGGACCGGTGACGGACGCGCTCGTCGCGGTGGGCGTTTGCGCCGGTGTCGGACCGTTTGCGCTGGGCACGCCGCAGCCTGTCAATAGCAGGGCAAGCGCCAGTGCGGCCGCGAGCGATCCCCATAACCGTGCGCGCGCCACCCCGCTCACCGGTGCTCCCATGCAGCCCGCCCCTCGGTTGTGCCCGTTATCCAACCCCACAAGGCTAATGATGGCCGATCCGGGACATGGTAGCAAGGGGGTGGCGTCATGGTGAGTGACCCTCGTCCGCGTCCGTGAGCAAGAGGGGTGCTACACTACAATCAGGGATAGGAGAAAGAATTGCGACGCGACTTAACCTTAATCGAGACAGGGGCAGCGTCCAACGGCGCGATCCCTGTGGTGTCGACCGCCATCGCACAAGGGACCGAGCGCCCGCGGAGCGGGCCGCTGGTTGACTCGTACGGACGGCGTATCCGCAACCTGCGCATCTCGGTCACCGACCGCTGTAACTTCCGCTGCGTCTATTGTATGCCCGCCGAGGGCCTTACCTGGCTGCCCCGAGGCGACCTGCTGAGCTACGAGGAGATCGAGCGGCTGGTGCGGCTGGCCGTCGGCATGGGCGTCGAGGAGATCCGCCTCACCGGCGGCGAGCCCCTGGTGCGCCGCGACCTGCCGGAGTTGATCCGTCGATTGGCGCCCATCGAGGGGCTGACGAGCCTCAGCTTGACCACCAATGGCTATCTGCTCAAGGAGCAGGCGCGCGGCCTGGCGGAAGCGGGGTTGCGGCGCATCAACATCTCGCTCGACTCGCTCGACCACGAGAAGTTCTATACCCTGACGCGGCGCGACTCGTTGCCCAAAGTGCTGGACGGTCTGGCCGAGATCGAGCGCTACCCTGCGGTGTCGCCGATCAAGATCAACGCCGTGGCCATCCGCGGTTTCAGCGAGGCCGAGACCGTCGAGTTTGCGCGCCTGGCGCGTCGCAAGCCCTATGAGGTGCGCTGGATCGAGTTCATGCCGCTCGACGCCGATCAAAGTTGGACCAAGGAGGACGTGCTGACCGGGGCCGAACTCAGGGCCCTGATCGAGGAGGTCTTCCCGCTCGTGCCGGTCCCCGGCCGCGACCCCTCGTCCACCTCGCGCGTCTACCGCTTCGCCGACGGCGCGCCCGGCACGGTTGGCTTCATCAACCCAGTGAGTGAGCCGTTCTGCGCGCAGTGCGACCGCGTGCGCCTGACCGCCGAGGGCGCCTTCCGCACCTGCCTGTTCTCCACCGTGGAGACCGATCTGCGCGGCCCCTTGCGCAACGGCGCCTCCGATGCTGAGTTGGAGCAGATTATCCGCGCCGCTACCTGGGAGAAAGAGCTCAAGCACTACATCGGCGACAAGCGCTTCCAGCGGGCCAACCGCTCGATGTCCATGATCGGCGGCTAGCGCAGCTTGGCACAAGCGGCCTGCGACTAAAGTCGTATGGCACACCACGGACACTAAAGTGTCTCTATACGTGTCGTTCCAACGACTTTAGTCGTCGTTCCGTGCCATATGACTTTAGTCGCAGGCTGGTTCTAATGGTGTCGTATGAGGCGATTATCAGTCGTGGGTTGACGCGAGGAGACGAGGTGTCAACGATGCGTATGCTCTCCAGCGACGATATCGCGTGCTCCGCCGACGACTGGGCGCCGCTCATCGATGCGGCCGCGAGCGGGTTGGTGGCCCTGGCGGCGGGCCACTGTGATGCGCCCATGCGCTCCAGCATCGCACTGGAAGGCGGAACGCTCCTGACCATGCCCGGCCGCATCGGCGGCGCCGCGAGCGCGCTGGTCAAGCTCGTCAGCGTCGTGCCGGCCAACGCCGCGGCGGGACGTCCCGCCATACAGGGCGTGGCCGTGGTGTTCGACGCGCGAACCGGCGCGCCGCTGGCCCTGCTCGACGGGGCGGCGCTGACCGCGGTGCGGACGGCCGCGGTCAGCGCGGCGGCCGTCCGTCGCCTGGCCGCGCCCGATGCCCATGTCCTGGCTCTGCTCGGCAGCGGTGCGCAAGCCGCCTGGCACGCGCGCGCCATCGCTGCGGTACGCCCGATCGAGCAGGTCCTGGTGTGGTCTCCCCGCTCCTCGTCGCGGGCACGCCTGGCGGCGGAACTGGCGCGGCTCGATGGGTCCGCCGGACCGGTGCGCGCGCGGGCGGTCGACGATGCGGCCGAGGCGACACGCGCGGCCGACATCGTCTGCTGCGCCACGACAGCGCCCGTGGCCTTTTTGCACGCCGCCATGTTGCCCGCGCCGCCGTCCCCCGTGCTGGTGGTGGCCATCGGCGCGTTCCGCCCGGATATGGCCGAGGTGGCGCCGTCAGTCTTTGCGCGCGCCGGCCGCGTCTACGTCGACGATCGAGCGGCGGCGCTGCACGAGGGCGGCGACGTGCTGGCTGCCCTGGCCGCCGGCGCGCTGACCCCCGAGGAGGTCGTCCCTATCGGCAGCATCATGGACGGCGGGCGCTCGGGGCCGGGGCACGACGACGCGCCGGGCGTCGGGGTCGGGACGGTCGTTTTCAAGAGCGTCGGCAGCGCGGCGGAGGACGCAGCCGTCGCCGCCGACGCTCACTTCTGCACATAACGAATAGATCAGTGGCTGAGGTGGCTGAACAGACCCAGCCGCACCTTGAGAATCAGAATGCGCCGCACGCTGGCGTTGAGCGCCGACAGGGGAATCCGTCCCGCGAAAGCGGCCTCGTCGAGCACGGTGAGCGTGATGCGGATGGTGGGCGCGTCGGCGGCGATCAGCACCATGTCGGCCCCGGCTTCGACGGCTTGCAGGGCGGCAAGCTGGATGCTCGCGATATGGGGGCCGAGCCCGCCCATAGCTAGGCTGTCGGTGATGATCACGCCCCGGTACCCCAGGCGGCCGCGGATGAACCCCGTGACGATGGGGCGCGAGAGCGAGGCGGGCGTCCCGCTGGGGTCGAGCGCCGGGAGCGCCACGTGGGTCACCATCAGCGCGTCCACGCCGGCCCGGATCGCCGCGCGCATAGGGACCAACTCGGCGCTCTCGAGCTGGGGCAGGGTGCGCGCATCGGTGGGCAGCGTCACGTGGGCGTCGCTCTCGCTCGTTCCCAGGCCCAGGAAGTGCTTGGCCGTGGCGGCGATGCCGGCGTCCTGATAGCCGCGCATGGCGGCAAGGCCCAGCGCGGCCACCCGCGCCGGGTCCGCACCGTACGCGCGGCTGGCCATCGGGCTGCGCGGATCGGTCAGCACGTCCAGCACGGGGGCAAGGTCGGTATTGACGCCAAGGGACCGTAGGGCGCGGCCCGTGGCCAGGGCGTCCTGGTAGACGCGCGCGGGCGACCCGATGGCCCCGTACTGGGACTCGGATAGCTCGACCGGCACGCCGCCGGACGACATGGTGCTGGTGTCCCCGCCCTCCTGATCCGCGGCCACGAGCAACGGGATAGCCTGCGACCGCTGCAGGCCGGCGATGCGCGCGGCGCCCTGGCCCGGCGAGACCACGTCGGGTCCGAACAGGATGGCGCCTCCCAGGCGGCCGGTGGCGACGACGCTGTCGGCCGGCGCCATGACCAACTGCCCGATCTTCTGCTGCAACGTCATGCGCGCCAGGAGTTGATCGGCCGCCTGGCCATAAGGGTCGCTCGGGCGCGTCATGGTCCCTGACGTGGCCGAGCGGAGAGGAGACCACGGGATGCAACAGATAAGCGCGAGCAGGAGCGGCAGAGCTTGTCGCGCGCGGTTCTCGAGCAACGGTCTACCAAGGTTAGGATTCACAACGCCTCCTCGGATGACGGTGCAGGGTGTGGATAAGTAGCATGGGGGCGAACCAAAGACATTTTATTCTCGGCTGGTATAGGACATCGCTGTAGGGGCGTATTGCATACGCCCTCATGGGCACGAGGGCGTATGCAATACGCCCCTACGCATATCGCGATGGTCAACGATCTGGCGTCGGGGAAACACGGTCAAGCATAACATAGCCACCAGGACTCAACTGCTGGCGCTGCCGTAGTGCCGCACCGCATAGGTCCAGAACAGGAGGGTGGCCGCGAGCGCGCCGCCGGCCAGGACGAGTCCGAGCGGGAGCAGTCGCGGGTCGGCGTTGCCCAGCAGGGCCTGCGCGGGGAAGGTCGTGGCGAAGGCGACGGGGACGCCAAAGGTCAGCAGCGCCCGCACCAGGCCCTTGAAGAAGGAGACCGGGTAGCGCGCCGTCTCGAAGAGGCTGTAGAACAACGTGTCGAGCGAATCCACCTGCACCAGCCAGAAGGAGAGCGTGACGGTCAGGAACCACAGCGCGTAGAGCACGGCCAGCCCGCAGAGGCCAAAGAGGAGCGCGGCGGCGACGCTGGCGATGGTCCAGTGCACGTGCGCCAGATTCCCGGCATAGACCGTGAGGGCCAGTCCGATGGTCACGTTGACCGCCTCGGGCAACTCCAACATGCGGAGGCTGACCAGAAACTGGCCCGAGACGGGACGCAGCAACAGGAAGTCCATCTCGCCCCGGCGGATGTAGCCGGAGATGGCCAGCATGTTGGGCGCGATCTGCAGCCCGACGAGCCCGTCCACGACCCGGTAGACACCCACCAACACCAGCACCTGCTGTTGCGTCCACCCGGCCACGGTATTGGTGAAGCGGTACAACAGCAGGAAGGTCACGATGGCCAGCGCGAGTTGCACGACCCCCTCCGCGACGCCGATCAGAAAGTTGGCACGGTACTCCGCCTCGCGCACGAAGGCGATGATGGCGAAGCGGCGCCACAGACGCAGGTAGCGCATGAAGGACTTCATTATACTCAGGCCCCCGCGGCGGCGTACGACCGCAGCCCATAGCGCCAGAGCAGCCGGTAGCAGAGGTAGAGCGCGGCGCAGTAGCCCATTTGCCAGGCGAAGCCGGCGGCGATCTCCTGGGGGGACAGCCGCCCGGTCACCACCTCCAGCGGGAAGGAGAGGATGTAGCGGAACGGCTGCGCGTCGATCAGGCCCTTGAGTCCCGGCGGGAACAAGGCCAGGGGGACGAACTGGCCGGCCAGCAGCGTGGCGACGAGGTCCTTGACGCGCACCAGCCCACGGACGTCTTGCAGCCAGAAGGCCAGCAAGCCGATGGCGACGTCCAGCAGGAAAGCGATTGTAGCGCCGAGGGGCACGGCCAGCCCGAAGAGCAGCCAGGCGCGCGGGTCGGCGGGCAGGCGTAGGTCGTCGCGAAAGGCCAGCGCGACCAGCGCGACCAGCGGCAGCAGCAAGGGCAGCTTGACGACCTTTTCGCCGATATTGTTGCCGATGGCGCGCAGGATGTACGGCGCCGGGCGCAGCAGCCACGGCGAGAGGTCGCCCAATCGGATGTTCTCGGCCAGGTACGCCGCCAGCCACGTGCCGGTCAGCATCGAGACCACACTGAGCAGCAGGTAGTAGGTCACGAATTGGCCACGGTTGTAGGGCAGGGCCACGCCCTGCTCGCCGACGGTCAGCCAGACCAGCAACGAGACCACCGGGACGGCTACGTTGTTGACCATGTAGATGAAGAAGGCGCCGCGATACTCCAGCGTGGCCACGATGTTCATGGCCACCTGGCGCCACAGGATGCGCAGCAGTCGCGGGCTCATACGCTTGTGCTCCCGGCCCCGGATATCGTGGCCTCGAATTTGTCCCCGGCGGCGCCGAAGATGCCGCGTACGATCTCCTCGATGGGAACCTCCTCGATGCTCAGGTCGGCCATCGGCCCCAGGGCGAGCAGGCGGCCCACCGCCTCGGGCACCCGTTCGCGCGGCACGGACACGCTCAACGTCAGCGGGTCGTCGCCCGGCCGCAAGGGCGCCAGGCCGTTCAGCGCGGACGCCACCTGCTCGGGGGGCAGCGGATGCAGGTAGACGGCGCGCAGCAGCTTGTGCGGGGCGGCCTGCTCGACCAGCGCCGACAAGGACCCGTCGTAGCCCAGGTGACCGTGGTCGATCAGCAGCACGCGCGGGCACAACTCCTCGATGTCGGCCATGTAGTGGCTGGTCAGCAGGATGGTCGTGCCCCGCTCCCGGTTGAGGCGGCGCAGAAAGTCGCGCACGCGCTGTTGCGAGACGACGTCCAGGCCGATCGTGGGCTCGTCCAGGAAGAGGACCTCGGGCTGGTGGACCAGGGCCACCAGCAACTCCATCTTCATGCGCTCCCCGAGCGAGAGCTTGCGCACCTGCACCCGCAGCAGGGACGCGACATCCAGTAGGTCGGCCAGTTCGTCGACGCTGCGGCGGAATTGTCCGTCCGGCAGGTCGTACATCTCCCTGTGCAGCAGCAGCGTCTCCATCGCGGGGATGTCCCACCATAGCATATTTTTCTGGCCCATCACCAGGGCGATGCGCCGCAGGTAGGCGGGCTCGCGGCGGGCCGGCGTGTGGCCCAGCACGGAGACAAGGCCGGCGCTGGGGTGGAGCAGGCCGCACAGCATCTTGAGCGTGGTCGTCTTGCCGGCGCCGTTGGGCCCCAGGAAGCCGACGATGTCGCCGGCCTCGATGCGGAACGAGACGCTCTCGACGGCGCGCGTTTCCAGCATGCGGCGGCGCACCAGGCTGCGCAAAGAGCCGCGCACCCCCGGCTCTTTGCGGTGATAGCGATAGGTCTTCGCCAGGTCGGCCACGGATACGGCAGGCGCGTGGGTATTGACGGTCATGGCATCATCCCTCGTCAGGTCGCGGAGCGCGCACGTGCCTGGCCGCGACGCATCGGGTGGCCATGGGGGTGCGGCTCGCGCCACGTGCGGACCGGCGTGCCGTCGTCACATAGACAATCGCAAGCGCCGACCCTCATCAACGTGTCGAGCACGGACAAGCCGTCGTACTAGGACGAGGTGTCCTGGTTACGACGACGTGGAGGATGAGGAAGGGCCAGACCGCGTTCCCGCGCGATCCGGGGATAGCGGATGTGATAGAGCGGTCTGGCCCTAGTTAGGTAGGATGATGGTGCTCATGGTGGGCCGTCCTTCCTGAGAGAGCGGTCGTCACCCCTATTCTACGGACCGCGCACCGGAGCGTCAACTGTCATCGCCGCTTGGTCCTAAAGGCAAACGAAGGGGCAGCGCCATCGTGCGATGGCGCTGCCCCTCTTATACGCTGGAGATTGGAAGAACTGGCAACTGGCAACTGGCAACTGGCAACTGGCAACTCGTCAGGATACGATCAAGGCGCCGCGCTGCGCGGGATGGAGCGAGTCGCGGTAGTAGAACGTGCCGGGCCGGCTAAAGATGAGATAGTAGTAGTGGCGCGGCGCGAGGTAGACGCTGAAGCCGCGGTAGTAGGGGCCGCTGTAGATGGTGACGGTGTGGCCGGAGCGCGAGCGGTTGGTCCACAGCACGGTGGTGCGGGTGCGGACGTTGGAGACGGCCGGGCTATAGTGGTTGTCGTAGATCGAGACGTTGACCGTCCGCGCGTACCGCATGACCGGGCCAGCGGTGGCGCCGCGCCGCGGCGCGTTGGCGGCAGGACGGGAAACGTTGCCCGTGACCACGATGGCGCCACGCATAACACGCATAAAGGGATGGATCGAGCAGTGGTAATAGTAGGTACCGGGACGGTAGAACGTATCGTAGAAATAGTATCCCGTGCGCAGGGGACCGCTGTAGAAGGCGCCGCCATTGCTGGTGACCGTGTGGGCGGTGCTGGCGCGATTCGTCCAGACCACGCGCGTGCCGGGAGCGACGTGGATCGTTGCCGGGCTGAAGGCATAGCTGTAGATGGAGACGTACACGACTGGCGCGCGCACGACGGCGACCGTTCGCGCGCGGGCAGATGCGGCATGCGCGCCGGTTGCCGGGGCAAGCGCGAGCAGCGGCAGGGCCGCGGCCGCGATGACGAGAGGTGAGCGCAAGCGGGACATCATGTGTGGGTATCCTCTTTCTCGACTAACGTATACGACAATAGTAGGCGTTCGGCATCATGGCGCATCGTTGGCGGGGTTCGTACGCGTTCCGGCCGGACTCGCGGGCGCACCTCCTCGTGTCTCTGTCTTCCATACCGGAGTCGTCCCTCCACCGTCTCCCGCCTGGCAAAGTCTGTGCCGTGCCGCCGCCGCGCGTCGCTATGCCGATGCCTGATGCGGCTGGTAGTCGTCCAGCGGGCCGGGCATGGCCCGCTCGGCCTCGTCTTCGAGCCGCTTCTCGTTGCGGCGCAGGAAAACGACGAAACCAATGGTCAGGATCACGGCGATAGCCACCAGGGCGTAGCCGAGCGGACCCTCCAGGCGGTGGACGTTGTCGCCCAGCACGTAGCCTCCCAGTCCGTAGACGACCGCCCACAGGATGCCTCCGCTGGCGTTGAAGACCAGGAAGCGCGGCCAGGCCATGCGGTTGGTCCCGGCCAGGAACGCGGCCAGCGCGCGCAGCACGGCCACGAAGCGGCCGAAGAAGACGACCTTGCCGCCGTGCTTCTTGAACAGATATTGGCCCAGCTTCATCTTGCGCTCGTCGACCTTGATATAGCGCCCGTAGCGCCGCAGCAGGCGATACCCGCCCTCGCGCCCGACCCAGAAGCCGATGTTGTCGCCCAGGATGGCGCCGGCGGCGGCGGCGGCGATGACCAGTGGGATGACCAGTTGGTGCGTCGTACCGGCGTAGATCGCCGCGGCGAGGAGCATGGTTTCACCGGGGAAGGGAATACCCGTACTCTCGATGGCGACGAAGATGAGCACCGCCCAGTAGCCGTAGTGGCTCAACAAAAACGAGATATCGCGTCCGGCGAAGTTCAGTGTACACCTCTTCTTTCATTTGTTGGATGACGGCTTCGTTGAGTGTCGGCGCATGACCGCTCGTTGAGTATCGGCGCATGACCGCTCGTCGCGTAGCGGTAAGCGCCGCGCCGTCGCGACGCCGTGGACCCGATTCATCGGCACGCCGCAGATCGAATCCGGAGGGACACTCCTACCTTTCACGATGCATGCCGCGCCTACCCGGTATGCCGCGTCACACGTCGTATCCTCCTCCCGCTGTGCAGTGCGGCGCCGTGTCGCGTGGCCGCGCCATGTGTCGTGCGGGTTGACGCGGGATGGCGATGGCGCGGCGCCGGTCGTACCGGCGCGAGATGGACGCGATAGATCAGGTAGGCCGCGCGGCGCCCCGGCTTCCAGTAGTGCGCGAGCGGGACGGCGACCGGACGCAGCGTCCGATCCAGCGCGGCTATGTTGCCCTCGCGATCGGCGACCAGGTAGGCGCCGGGGTGCGCGCGGGCAAAGGCGAGGTCTTTGCGCGTGTCCCCGAGGCGGAAAGGAATAATCGTGACCCCGGGCGTCTGGGCAAACTCCGCGAACAGCGCATCGGCGGGCGGGTTGAGGGTGCTACAGCCGATGGTGATCGGGCGCGCGCGCGCGGCGCGGCGCAGGAAAGCAATCGTCTCGGGCAAGCCGTAGCCCGACGACCGACCCCGCACATAGGCCGCGGTGTCGGACGGCGCCAGGACCGCGCGCGTCGGCATGCCGACCAGCAGCGCATCCTGCGCGGCGGCGGGCGCGACGGCCACGAGCAGCAGGATCGCCGTGACATAGAGGAGGGCGTCGGCGCGGCTCAGGCCGCGCCACGCGGCGTGCAGCGCCCCTGCGCAGAGGAGCGCTGCCGGCGCGGCCAGGAAGGCCACGTCGTGCGACGCGTAGGAGGTCTGGGGGAGCGCCGTGTACAGCACGGCCGCGCAGAGGACCCACAGCGCAAGGATGCGCCAGCCCGCCGCGACCTCGTCCCGCAACGCGCCGATGATACCGGCCAGGAGCAGCACGACGCCCGGCGGCGTCAGGTACAGGGTCATCCAGACGCCGAAGGCGGCGGCCTGCGTGCGCAGGGGGGCGACGAACGCGCGCGCGCTGCCAAACGCGTGCGGGTCGACCTGTTGTTGCACCGCGACGACGAGGTCGTGGCCGTGCGGCGCGAGCGCGGCCACCAGGAACAACGCCACGCCGATGACGACGGGGATGGCGAAGCGGCGGATGCGCTCCGGCCAGGAGCCGGCCAGGAGGGCGAGGGCGAACGGGAAGAACCCGTAGGCGACGGCGGTTATCTTGGTGAGCAGCGCGCAGCCGATGGCGACGCCCAGCAGGAGGAGGAGGGCGATGGATGCGCGGGACTCCTTGATCGCCCAGGCAGGGCGGGCCAGGCGCAGCGTTAGCCACAGCGCGAGCGTGCCCCAGGCCGCCATCGGGCCATCCAGCAGGGCCATGCGGTCGTTGAGCACGGCGAGCGGGCAGAGCGCATAGGCCCAGCCCGCGATGGGAATCAGCAGGTCGCCGCCCAACTCGGCCGCGCAGGCCATCACCAGCAGGCAGGTTGCCGTGCCCAGCAGCGCCGCGGTCAGGCGGCCCAGGAAGACGGGATCGCCCATGCCCACGCGCATCACCAGCGCCTCCAGCCAGGTGAACAGCGGCGGGTGGCCCAGACGCAGCGCGTCGAACGCGTACGTCTTCGGCGCGAGCGAGACCAACTGCCCCGCGCGGATGTACTGTGTCTCGTCGGAGAAGACCGGCAGGACCAGCAGGTTGACGATGCGCAGCGCGCCGCACGCCACGACCGCCGCCACGCTCCACCAGAGATGGGTCAGGGTCAGCGGCAGCCCCATGCGTGGCGTCGCGACGCTGCCGCTGGTCGTGGTGTTGGCGCTATATCCGTTGCGCGGCATGGTCCGCGCTCCCGGTGGGAGATAGGCGTTGCCGGGCGCCGGCGTCGAGACTGACCGAGACGATTCCTGCACGGATAGGCCTCCGAGCGCCCGGACGGGCGCGGCTTGACGTCGAAGGTCACGAAGCGAGAGGCGAGAGACAAGACGGGTGTGCTCGCGCCCGTCGCCAGACAGCACAGCGCGGTTTGGCCTCGGCGCGTTCTCGCCCGCATCTATCGTAAGACACGCGCGCGTCTATCGCAAGACACGCGCCCACCAAGCTGGTCCGTCTTGCGATATGGTACTGGGAATAGCGGCGCGTGGCAAGCTAGCGGCCTGCCCGCCCCGTCCTGACGAGCGCCCACGACCCGAGGGATAAGCTCGTCCGACCAATAGTAGTACATTGTATCAGACGCGATAAATCCACTGCAGGGAATCCTCGTAGACGCGACAGCACATCTGTGCGAGCAGTCTTCGCCGCGGTAAGGACACCCATGGCCAGTACACAACGACGAGATGCACGCCCAGTTGGCGCAGCATGCGCTGCGCTGGGAGGCTGGGATACGTCGCGAGGATGACGAGAGGCGCATGCAAGGTGTCAGGGACGACCGATGCCTGCCCATTGACGAGAGGTGTCCAGGATGCGGTCGAGTCATACATGATACGGGTTTGCTCCAGCCAATCACGCGGCGTCGTTGTTCCCAATGGTAAAACCAACGCCGGTTGGTTTGGATAGTGACGTCCGAGCCAAGCGTCTCCTTTTGCCGCCGGCGTCACAGGGACTGATGGCAGTTGCTGCCAGGATTCGACCACGAGCAGTGCGACGACGAGAGTCACTGGCCACCACACATACCGGCGTTTGCAGCGGCGCCGCCATGCTTGCTCCAGCGTCATTACTCCGTAGGCGCATAGTGCACTGCAGGAGAGCGAGACGCCGATAGCCGCCTGCGATGGCGAGCGGAACGCGGTTAGCGGATGGACAAGTGCGGTGACGAGACCCCATGGCAGGATCAGGGAGAAGGCGTGACCTGCGATGACGAGGTGGTGACCCAGCACAACGATGAGGCAACAGGCGCCAAACACGATCCAGGGTAAGAGCATTCCACCCTGATGATCTGGGCTGCGTCGACGATATCGTACGCCCAATGCGGTGAGTGCGAGGATGGTGCAACCCGGAAAGAGCGCATCGGTAGCGCTCAAAGGCACGTGCGACATGGTAGGGACGAGTAGCTGATCGACCAGGCGTCCCCGGAAAACGGTCAGCAGACTGATGACATCGGTGGACGCGGTGGACCCATACGTTGCTCCCAACTGAGCCTGTCGGCCAAGGTAGACGACCACCAGGGGTATCGCGAGCCCTAACCCGATCACCGTCGCAAGGATCGCCCCGCGCAGCCGACGCGCTGTCCAGTGGCGCATACCTACAATCGCAGTGACAACAGCAGGGAGAGTGAGGTAAGCCAGGATGTAGAGGTTAGTGACAGCGGCGAGGCCGCCAAGAAAGCCCGCTACACTCCACCAGCGCAGAGAGTCTCGTGACCAGGCGATGGTCAGCGCCCATACCCCAAAGATCAACCACTCCGAACTTTGCACGCTTAAGTGTCCCGCGTGGTCCCAGCGGACGGGCGCTTCGATAAAGACGATGGCCGCGCACAAGCCTGCGAGGTAGTGACCGGTCAGTTGTCGTCCGAGTAAGAAAGCCCCATAACCTGACAGGAAGAACGACAGGACGACCAGAATATTGGTCAGCGCGACGGGATCGACCCCTATCATGTGAAGTGGCAGGCTCAGCGGCAATAGGCCGATAAACACATCTCCATAGATGGCCGCATGCGGAGTCGGATAGAAGGTATTGCTGCCGAGGAGAGCGGCGGCATCATGCCCTAACGCTCCGAGCTGATGCACCGATAGGGCAACAGACCAGACGTTATAGAGAGGGTCGATCAGGTCAGATGGGACGCGACCGGATAGGTCCGACAGCAGCGTTATCAGTTGCCCAACGGTTAGAACGGCCAGGAGACAGACGGCGAATGCCTCTTGTATGATCCTAGTACGTCTCTTGGTTCCCACCCAGCTTCCCTCAGCAACTCGAGGAGGCCTCAGGAGCGGCCCGCCCCGTCTCACTCATGCTCGCTTAACCTTCTGCACGGCAGGCATAGGCGTGGCAGGCCGCTCCATGTGTACCACTCGTTACCCCCTGGGGTTGAGCGTAGTGAGAGCTATGGCTGCTCGCAATAGCCAAGTTGGCAGTGCGTCCGATCGATAGACGTGTTCCGGGAAAGGCGTCCGCACCCTCTTGGGCTATTGTTGACTCCTCAACGAGGATCGGTGTTCCGCCCTCAGCCGGCCTCCCGACCAGGAGGTGTCGACGCGCTTGGACCGACCAGGCGCAGTCCTTTGGGCAGCAGGGAGGTCAGGGCGCCGTCGCGCGCGCGGCCCCAGCCGAGCGGGTAGCCGTGCCAGGCGGCCAGCGCGAGTCCGTCGGGCTGGCCGGCGCCACCGTCAGGGATGGCGACGGGATGGCCGCTCAGGAAGGTCGTCGCGGCGGCCTCGTCGAGCGCGATGGCGTGAGCGGCCTCGTCGGGACGGAGTGCCATGGCCAGTGCGTGCGCTGGACGCCAGGTGCGGCCGCGTCGCTCGGCGACCGCCAGGCCCGGCGTCAGCGCGATCCCGGCAAGCTCCGGCGGTAGGTCCGGAGGAACAACATAGGCGGTGTCGCCCCGGATCGTCACCCCGCCACGCCCAAGGGCGGGCAGGTCGGGCGCGACGGCCGCGACGAGCGACTGCACGGCCGTAACGTCGTCCACCATGGTGTTGGCGCCGTTGGCCTCGCTCCGTAAACGTCCGTCGGCGCGACGAAGGCCCGGAGTCATCTGGGGGGACACGGCGCGCGCGACGCTGCCTGCCCATCCCCGCGTTGACCCTGGGACGGGCGGGACGCCCGCGCTCCCAGGACTCTTGCGCGCCAACGAACCTTCCGTATCCGTGCCACGGGCGCGGCCCGACGCTCGACCGGTTGGACGGGTATGAGCCGGCGTTGTTCCAGCCCAATTGTGCTCCCCTATAGATGCAACGGATACGCGGATCGCCGCAACGAAGTGCCCCATGCCAACCGTGCGATGCGGCCACAGCCGGGCGCAGCGCGCCAGCGCGTTGCTGTCGTCGAGATGGATGGGCTTGAGATCGTCATCGGCCACGCTCTCCCTGGGCGCGGCGAGGTCCGGGCGTCCGGGCGACGCGCCGTGTACGCGCCTTACGGCGTCCTCCAGGGTGTCGCCTGGGTGCGCGGCCAGGTACGCGGCCACGACTCCCTCGTCCTCTTCAGGATTGAAGGTGCAGGTAGCATAGACCAGCAGGCCGCCCGGCCGCACCAGGGCGCGAGCCGCGTCGAGCAGGGGTCGTTGCCGCGCGGCGCAACCGGCCACGTGCGCGGGCGACCAGTCGGCGGCCGCGGCGGCGTGGCGCCCGAACATCGCTTCGCCGGAACACGGCGCGTCGACCAGCACGCGGTCGAAGAGGGCTGGCGCCCGCGCGGCCAGCTCTTCGGGCGCCACGCTCAGCACGGCGGCGTTGGCGACGCCCCACCGCTCCAGCGTCCGCCCTAGCTCCCGCGCCCGGCCAGTGTCGACGTCGTTGGCCACGAGCACGCCCCGCCCAGCCAGGCGATCGGCGATGGCCGTCGCCTTCCCGCCCGGCGCGGCGCACAGGTCGAGCACGCGCTCGCCCGGTTGCGGGTCGAGCACGGCGACCGCTGCCAGGGCCGCAGGGTCCTGGGCGTAGAGCGCGCCGACGCGGGCCAGCGGATGCGCGGCCAGCCGCACCCCCTGCTCGCCGGGAGGGAGCAGCGCCGCCGGCCACCAGGGGACGGCGGGCCACGTTGCGGTATCGACATTCAGCGCGGCCAGCGCGTCCCGCAGGGCGCTCAGGCCTCCCCGTAGCGTGCCGCCGTGGGCGCGGATGGCCAGGCGCGGCGGCCGGGCGCACGCCGCCAGGAAGGCGGGCGCCTCGTCTCCCAGCCAGGAAGCGGCGGCGCGGACAAAGGGGGCGGGCAAGGCGGCATCACCGTCGCCGCCTTGCCCGCCCCCTTTGCGCTGGTCCGGTCGAGGGCGTGAAGCGGCGTCCAGAGGCTAGCCTCTGGACGCCGCTTCACTGCGTTGCTCGAGTTCGAGTTCCTGGGCCTGTAGCCAGGCCAGGCGCGACTCCGCCGTGGCGGCGCCGCCGTTACCCAGGTAGGCCGCGGCCTGCAGGGTGAACAGGTGGGCGTAGCGCCCGTCGACGGCCATCAATTCGTCGTGGGTACCCGCCTCGACCAGCTTGCCGTTCTCCAACACCAGGATGCGGTCGGCCATGCGCACCGTGGAGAAGCGGTGCGAGATGAAGATCGCGGTGTGGCCCGTGGTGAGGGCGTGCAGGCGCTGGAACAGTTCGAACTCGGCCTGCGCGTCGAGCGCGGCGGTGGGCTCGTCCAGGATCAAGATCGGCGCGTCGCGCATGAAGCCGCGCGCCATGGCCACCTTCTGCCACTCGCCGCCCGACAGGTTGACGCCCTCGTCGAACCACTTGCCGAGCATGGTGTCGTAGCCGGAGGGCAGGCGCGCGATGACCTCGTCGGCGCCGCTGCGCGCGGCCGCCTCGGTCACCAGGGCGCGGTCCTCCAGGTCCGCGTAGCGGCCGTAGCCGATGTTCTCCCGCGCCGTGACCTGGTAGGTGGCGTAGTCCTGCAGCATCACGCCGATGGCGCCGCGCAGTTCGGCCGGGTCGTAGTCGCGGATGTCGTGCCCGTCGAGCAGGATGCGCCCGGCGGTGGGGTCGTAGAGGCGGCCGATCAACTTGATCAGGGTCGTCTTGCCGGCGCCGTTGCGGCCCACGATGGCCACGGTCTCGCCGGGACTGATGGTGAAGCTGACGTCGTCTAGCGCCTTGCGCTCCACGCCCTCGTAGCCGAACGACACGTGGTCGAACTCGATCTCGCCGCGCAGCGGCCGCGGCAAGGGGATGGGGTTGGCGGGCGCCTGCACGCGCGGCGTGGCCTGCAAGAGGTCGAACAGCGAGCCCAGGTAGAGATTATGCTCGTACATCGAGCTGAGGCCGCCGAGCAGGCCCTGGAACGAGCTCTGCACCGAGGTGGCCGCCTGCGTGTAGAGGGTCAGGTCACCCAGGGTCAGCCGTCCGGCCACCGCCTGCAAGGCCACGTAGAGGTAGGTACCTGAACTGGCCAGCGTGGTCAGCATGCCCCAGGCGTAGCCGGCGATATAGCGGCGGGTGACCAGGGCGCGCTGTTCCTCGTAGTAGCCCTGGGCCAGGACGCGGAAGCGCTCGATGAAGTGGGCGCCCAGGGTAAAGATCTTGACCTCCTTGGCGAAGGTATCGGTCGTCAGCAGGTTGAGCAGGTAGGCCATGCGCCGGCGGATCGGCGAGTTGCGCCGTGCGATGGCGTAGCCCCACCAGCCGTAGCGCGAGTCCGAGATGAACGACGGGATCGGCGCGACCAGGGCCACCACGGCCAGCCAGGGGCTGACGGCGATCAGCAGCGCGATCATGCTGAGGAAGGTGAGCAGTGTGCGCACCAGGCCAAAGGCGCCCGAGACCATCTGCACGGGGCGCGAGGTGGCCTCGCGCTGCGCCTGCTGCAGGATGTCGTACGATTTGGCGTCCTCGAAGAAAGAGAGGTCGAGCGTGGCGGCGCGCTCCATGATCAGCAACTGCACGCGCATGCCCACGCGCTCTTGCAGCAGTTGCTGGCTGATGTTGCTCAGCGTCTGCAGCAGCGCGCTGACCGCGGTGATGACGAGGCTGATCACCGCCAGCACGATCACGATGCCGACGGTATTGAGGCCGGCCAGCGGGATCGTGCCCCACAGCAGCGGGATGCTGAAGACGCCCTGGGCGGCGGCGACGTGCTGCCCGCGCGCGCCCATGCCGCCGTTGGCCACGATGCCATGCACGACGGCGTTGATCAGGAGCTTGGCCATGTAGGCCTGGGCCGCGGGGATCAGGCCCGAGATGACCGTCACCACGGCCATGACGAGGGTCAGGGCGCGGCTGGCGCCCCAGACCAGCCGCACCACGCGCGGCAGGCCGGCCAGGGTGCCGCGCACGGAGGCCACGACGCCGGCGAGGCGACCGCTCAGGCCTTTTGGCGCGTCGGCGTCGGGCGGTGTGCCCGCGTTGCGGCGGGAGCCGGAGCCGCGGCGGGTCGGGATGACCGGAGGATGTCCGGGGATGTGAGATGCCATGTGCGAGAGGTATGTCCTTGCAACAGTACGAGGGGTGGAACTGTACATAACGTATAGATGTACAACTACTACCAGGATAACAGGGCGCGTCGCGGCGCCGCATCGGACAATCGGCTAGGCGACCACCCTGGTCAAAAGGCATAGGAGATCCAACTGGCAGCGCAGCGAGAGACGGCGCTCCCAGGAACGTAGCGGGAGCAGGACTATGGCCACCGAACGACGCCTGGATTTGGATCAGACCTATACGATCGACGAGTATATGCGCCTGGCCGAGAGCGGCGAGCGCTACGAGCTTGTGAATGGGAGGTTATCCCCTATGTCTCCAACGAGTGCGGATCACGGTGACATCGGTGGTTTGCTGACCATTTACCTGGGCCACTACGTCTTGCAGCACGGGTTGGGCAGGGTGTATGCCGCGGAGACGGCCTTTGTGCTCAATGCCGATGCCCGTGACGTGCGCGCCGCCGACATCGCGTTCGTCACCGCGTCCCGTGTCTTGGACATCATCGGATCCGACCCTCTCCCTTTCCCGCCCGATCTGGCGGTCGAGGTGGTCTCACCGAGCGACCGGCTGACCGAGGTGCGCAAGAAGGCGCGGGTCTATCAGCGCGCCGGCATCCCGCTGGTCTGGGTGGTGAATCCGCGCCATCGCACCGTGCAGGTCTACCACCCCGCCGACCTGCGCCCCATCACGCTCGGCCCCGGTGACCAACTGGACGGCGAGGATGTCGTGCCCGGCTTCACGCTCCCCGTGCGCACGCTGTTCAGGCTGCCGTAGCCTCACGACCGCCGTCCCCATCGCCTGTTCGTCGGCAACCTCTCAGCGATGTGACATTGGCCTTTGACCCGCGTCGCATGGCACAGAACGACGAAGGGAGTCGTTGGGACAGTGGGTGTTGAGACACTTCAGTGTCCGTGATGTGCCATGCGACTTCAGTCGCAGGCGGTCTCGTAACATGTGGTGCTATTCAGCGGCCCGGTTGCGGACGGAGACGGAGCGGTTGCCGCGCGCGTAGTAGCGCCAGGGCAGGTCCACGCTGCGCGTGATACCGATGCGCGTGGTCTGGACCAGCGGCGGGAGGTCTCCCACACGAGGTAGGATATAGAGGAGGGTATCCGTCCCTGGCCCTGGCCCTGGCCCTGGCCCTGCCCCTATCTCTGTCCTCGTCCTTGTGGTCAGGTCGACGCCGTTGAGGTCGCGGCCGATGGCCATGGCGCGGCAGAGCCGGCCCGGTCCCCTGGCTAGAAGGTCGGGGGCGGCCCGCTCCGGGGCCAGCCCGCGGTTCTCCGCCATCACGGCGAGGCCCTCGCGCGGCTCGACGGCGCGGATCAAGACGGCGGCGGCGACTCCTTCCGCCTCGGTGACCACGTTGAGCATGTCGTGCATGCCGTACGAGCGATAGACGTAGGCGTGCCCCGGCGGGCCGAACATGACCCTGTTGCGCGGCGTCACCCCGCGATAGGCGTGGCAGGCCTCGTCGCCTGGAGCGACGTAGGCCTCCGTCTCTACGATCGTCCCGCTGAGCAGCCCGCGTGGCGTCTCGTGGACCAGCGTCGCGCCGATCAATTCGCGCGCCACCTCCAGCGTAGGGGCCGCGTAGAACGCGCGCGGCAGCGCAACAGGCTGGTCCTTACCTGCCATGGCCCTCGCGTCACGTCCCTCTCCTGATGAGCCGGACCGAGGCAAGGAACCATCGCTTCTCCCCTCTCCCGCGCACGGGAGAGGGGCCGGGGGTGAGGGATCGCTCACGGCGCCGACGGATCGTTGGGCGTGTTGGGCGTGTTGAGCACGGAGACCTGTACCCGCGCCTCCGCGAGGGCCTGTGCGAGGCGCTGCTGGCCGGCGGCGGCGGTGAAGTCGCCGCGCGTCCGCTCGGTGATGGCGCGCACGCCATCGGTTGCGCGGCGCAGCGAGCCGGTCACGGCATCGGGGTAGTCGATGGTGACGAGCAACTCGTAGATGGCGTCCATTGTGGCCAGTAAACGCTCACCGGTGGCTACGTCGTCACGGCGCAGCGCGTCGAGGATGAAGCGGCGCAGTTCGCCGACCGCCTCGGCGAGGCCGTTGTAGTAGGGCGCGTAGCCGACGCCGAGGTCGTCGGGCAGCGGCAACGCCTCGTCACGGACTAGCGCGAGGGTCAGTCGCGCCTCGGCAAACTCTTTCAGCGCATCGCCCACGGCGTTGTGATAGTACAGCTCGGGCTGGTCGGCGAGGGCGTCGCGGATGGCGGCGATCTCGTCCCGTGCCCCGTCCAGCAGTGACCGCGCGTTATCCCACTCCTGCCGATGCGCCGCGCGGATGGCGTTGCCCGCGTGGCGGATCAGCAGCCGCGCGTGGGCCAGCGAGCGCTCGCGCGCCTCGTGCCTGGCCGCGAAGTGGCCGTGCGCCAGCTCCCCGAGGAGTCGTGTATCACATGTCATTTTCGTCGTCTTCTCCGGCCAGCGCCAGCAGGTAGCCGCGGGCGCGTTCCGTCCTGGGATAGCGGTTGACCAGCCGCCAGAAGCGGGGTCCGTGGTTGCCCTCGACCAGGTGCGCCAGCTCGTGCATCAGCACGTAGTCGCGCACCCAGGTGGGCGTCTCGGCCAGACGGGAGGAGAGGCGGATCGTGCCCAGCGCGGGGGTGCAGCTGCCCCACCTGCTCTTCTCCTGGCCGGTGGTCCAGACGATGCTCGTCCAGGAGAGCTTGCCGTCGAAGTATTGGTGGTTCAACTCGCGGGCGCGGCGCCCTAGCTCGTCGTCGTCCAGCGCGCGCCTAGCCTGGCGCTTCTCGATACGCTGCCGCAGCCTGGCGATGGCTGTTTGCAGTTCGGCGTCGCCCATCGCGGCGGGGGCCTGCACCACCATGCGGCCGCCCACCACGCGGGCGCTGACGCTCTTGTTGCGCCGCTCACTGCGCACGATCTCGACGTCCACCGTGTCTCCTTGAAGTGGCCAGTGACGAGTGGAAGAGGTTCACTATCAGTGTAGCGGCTTGCGCGCGTTCATCGCCCACCGCACGACTCGCGTCGCTGCCTGGAACTATTCCCAGGCGTGACATGAGATTGTGGCCGAGCTTGGCTCTAGCGTCCTGGCGCTACTCTCGTCTCCAACAAGCCACCGAGCGCGAACCTTGCCCCGAGGGATAACAGGAGCGCCCGCCGCGCAACCTGGTTAACGAACCTAGCAGGTAGTGGCCGCGCGCTAACAGGTAGCCTAGCAGTCTCAACAGCGGTTATCGCATGTCATTGGCGATCTCCGCCATGCCGCCCGGCGCATCGTAAGAGTGGCGTGTACACGCCGTGCGCGCATATTGCGCGAGCGGGATGGGGTCCTGCGGCCAGACAGGTGGTTTGCCGCACCAGCGGCATTGGATGATCGGCCTGGGATGTAGCAGCGGATGCGCTAGACGTATCATAGACTATGGGGGCCTTGGAGGGCACGCCCGACAACGGCTCGCCAGCGACCAGCCGGCACGTGTTTATGGGGCTGGCGCCTGCTATCGGAGGTATTGCGTACAGGGGGAGGCTTCTCTTTTATGATCGAACTCGAACCCGCCGCGCTGGGGCTGTCGGGGGCGGTTGAACCTATCTTGCGCGCCCTGCCGCAGTAGTTCGGCATCGAAGACGCCACGCGGATGTATATCCGGGCCGCGGACGACCATCCCACGATCCTGGCCGTCGACACGGAGCGCGCTCACCGGCCCATCGGATTTCTCACGCTGTTGCATCACAGCGCCGATGCCGCCGAGGTGTATGCGATGGGCGTGCTGCCAGAGTATCATCGCCGGGGCGTGGGCCGTGCGCTGACCGACGCCGCCGAGCGGCACCTACGGGCGATGGGGGTAACGCTCCTTCAGGTCAAGACGCTGAGCGACACGCATCCAGATCCGGGCTATCAGAAAACGCGTGCCTTCTACCTGGCCAGGGGCTTTCGCCTGCTGGAGGAGTTCCCTGACCTGTGGGGGCCGCAGTCGCCGTGCTGGCAGTTGGTGAAGGTGCTGTAGGAAGGCAGCGCGGGAGGAAGTAGCACCCCGGGCGCATCGGAACGCCCTCCTTGCGCGGCGACAATGTTACCCTTGCGCCCCGATGTGTGGTGTGCATGGGCGACGCGCGTTCGCCAGGTTGCGGGACCGTGTGGCGCGCTGGCGCACGTTTTTCGGCATCGTACGCACCATGATGATCGCTGCCGAGAGCCATTGCCGAGAGCCATGGAGGATGGCTGCGACGCGGCAGAGCCCTATACGGGCTGTGCGGCCGGGATTGGCTCAAGCGTCACGCGGAAGTGGCCCACGTGCCGGCCGTGCTCGTCGCGATCGCGCGTGTCGTCGGCGAGGGTGAACAAGATGGCTTCGCGTGCATGCTCCTCTGCGGCGGCGCGCGTCGCATCGCCGCCGCCGACGATGGTGAGCGCCGGGACACGAAAGCCCCAATTGCTGGCCTCCTCATCGTAGTAGTATTCGACTCGCAGATCCATCGTACTCCCTCTCATATCAGCCGCCGCAATTCGTCCAACGTGTAGCCAAAATCATCGGCGATGTCCCGCAACTGCGTATTCCCCAGGTCGCGCGAATCGTGATAGGCAAACGTCGCATGCCGGCCACTTTTGACGAGCTGGCGGTGCGATCCCTTTTGCCGGACTTGCGCCCATCCATCGCGCTTGAGCGCGGCCAGGACCCGCGCGGCTTTGGGCAAGGAACCATTCCTCCCTGTTACTAGGGTAGCAAAGCGTCGCTTTGCCTAACCGCCCCTATGAGCGACGAGAGCATTACGATAAGCGTCGTTGCGATCCGTGGAAGATGGCGACGATGCGGATACGCTGAGCCCGGTGCTGATAGCGGTAGCGCACGATGTAGCGCGGTTTTGGCCCGGCCACAACGCGATCCCGGTTACCGCTCTTATCCATGATGCGGCTCCACTGAGGATAGTTCGCGATGTCGTTGATGGCCTGATTGATACGTGAGAGCCAGTCGTGGGCATGCGCGGGACTCCGTGTGCGTGCGCTGAAGGCGTGGATTTCGTCCCGGTCGTGTCGTGCTGTCTCGGACCAGACTACGTCCATCCTCGTTCCCGCTCATACTCCTCCTGGGCGCGCACAAAGTCCTCGTGCGTCAGCGCGGCCGCGTGCGCCTCGCTCTCCGGGGTGATCATGCCGCGCGCCCACATCTCCGCCACGACCGTCTCATGCGGCAGGTCGCCGGATTCATCATCTTCAAGTTCTTGTCGGATGGCGCGCTCCAGTTGCACGCGCACCCAATCGGTCGGTTTGCGCCGGCCTTTCTCGGCCAGCGCCTCGACCTGACGGCGCATCGCCGCGGGGATACGCAGCGTGAAATTGACCATTGTCTCCGTTGCGGGTCGATCATCGGTTTGCGCCATGGTGTTCTCCTTGCTACGTCAAGTGTAGCATGATGACGTCTTGCAACGCACCGCATTGCCCGAAATGTTGTTAGCGCGCCCGCGGTCTGGGGTGACTGGGAGCGCGGGCATCTTGCCCGTCCGGACCCAGCGGGAGGGATGCCCGCGCGCCCGGTATTTCTGCGCGCCTACGAAATGTTTGTGCGATATTGGATGTCCATTGCACTTGACATAACTGCTGTCGAGGGCCGTGGGGGATGGCTACGCGGCCAGGCTATGGCCGCGACGAGATCAGGCGCATGGGCCCGGAGACTGGGACCTGGTAGACGTAGCGCCCGACCGTCGTCCAGGGACCGTTGGCCCCCGTTTGCGCCTGCACCGTGACCTCCCAGCGGCCGTTCATCGGCGGGTAGACCCCGGCCAGACGCCAGCGATCCCCGCCAAGGGGAGTCGCCAGGTACGGGATCACGCCCATCCGCATGTTCAGCGACTGCGAGAGCACGCGTACGCCGGCCCCACGCACGCCGCCGATGGTGAAGGTGTTGGCCGCGGTGAGCAATCCGGGCGCGACGGAGATGGTGATGCGCCCGCTCGGCGATCCTGAGCCGGGCGTCAGGAAGGCCGCGTCGGGGCCGATGCGAAACGTGAAGCTCAGCGTGCGGTAGCTGTTGACGGTGACCGTGCGCACCAACACGTTGGCTCGCCATGTGCCGGCCGCGGCCAGGCTGCCCCGCACGGTGAAGCGGTCGCCGTGGGCGGTCGTATCCAGCGGCGCGACCAGGGTGGGTTGCCCCGTTGGATAGAGGTGGATGATCGCGGCAGCGGTGTCGCCCGACAGCGCCGTGCCCGCTTCCTGGAGGCGCACGGTGAACGTTGTGGTCCCCACCGCCGGCGGCGCCACGGTGAGCGTGGCGCGCAGGTTGCCGGTGGTCGCCGTCGCGGTGATGCTGGATGGGATGGGCGCGGCCGGCGCGGTAATTTGTGCGGTGGCGTCATTCGAGGGCAGCGCCTGGCCCATCAACGCCGTGGCCAGCAAGATTGCCGCGCCGACCATCCCCTCCAGGTACAGCGTGCGCGCCAGCGACGCAAGCCCTTTCCCGATGGCCGCAGCATCCCCGGTTGTCGTCGCGGTCCCCCGGCCATCGGACTGCTCCCGTCGTTGCGGCCGCCCATACGGACGGGTGCGACGGGTACCGGGTAATGCGACTGGCGACTGGCAACTGGCGCCTGACATCTGCCGCGCGAGGCGCGGACGCAGCAGGAAGACGTGCGATGCGGAGAGCAGCATCAGCACGCCCACCAGCGCCACCTTGACGTCCAGCAGTTCGCCGTACAGGGTGTCCACCAGGCGCGCGGGCGCGTCCAGGTGGTTTACAGCGTTGTACAGGCCTGACAGCGTGAGCACGGCCACGGCGGCATAGGCCACGGGCGAGAAGCGGTCGAGCAGGGGCAGGATCGCCGGGACGCGCTCGCCAGCCACCAGCACGCGACGCAACGGCAGCACGCCCCAGGCCAGCGCGGCGATGCCCCCGGCCCACGCAGCGGTGCAGACCAGGTGCAGCCAATCGACGGCGTAGGACAGCGCGGCCGGCGTAACGTCGGCGGCATGGCCGGCGAACGCGGCCACCAGCATATAGAGCAGGGCCAGCACGGTCAGCGGGAGGCGCGCCCCCTGCCAGCGCCCGGTCGCGGTCGTGGCCGCGAAAGACGCGGGAGTGGCGCTCACGATGCCCAGCGCCTGCCGAGGGCGCTGTTGCCGCGCCGACCCCGTGACCGCGGCGGCCGAGGCAGGAGCCCGCACCGCCACGGCCATGACCAGCGCCAGCAGCAGGATAGCCCAGCGCGCCAGCACGGTGTGGCCGTTCTGCGACGACAGGATGCCTCCGAGCGTGCCGGGGTCGAGAGCGCGACCGAGGTCGCCGGCTGTCCCTTGCAAGGCCAGGCTGAGCGCCTCGCCAGCCAGCGCCACGGCGGTCACGACGATAGTGACGCGTACCAACCACCAGAGGCGTCGGGTCGCCGCCCAGGCCAGGCGCGCCTCCGCCGCACCGGCCGAGCGGCGCGCCGGCGCCAGCGCCACCAACTCGACGATCAGCGCCCCCAGCCAGAGCGCCTGCGCCATCAGGCCGACCCAGTGCGCCAGCGCGGTCGACAGCGCGCCCGTACCCAGGCTGCTGCCGCCACCCGTCCCGCCCGCGTCGCCATAGGCGCCGGCCGGCGCGCCCGAGACGGCGCCTCCGCCGCTCGTACTGCCCGAGGGGGCGACGCGGAAGGTGTAAAACGAGCCCATCACATGGCCGTCGGTAGCAGATTCGGACGTCCAGAACACGCTGTAGATCCCGGCAGCGAGGCGCGGCAGCGGGAGCAGCCACAGCGCGCCGCCGTGGCCGGGGGCCAGGTGGCCCGTATCCGCGGTCACCGGGTGGCCCGCCGCGTCGGTGATATGCACGCGCGTGAGGGCCGGGTTGAGCGGCTCGTCGAAAAGGAACGCGCCCACGGACGGCGCCCGGACCAGCACGCTGCCAGGGGCGGGATCGGCCCACACCAGGTGCGCGTGCGCCGAGGCCACGCGCGGGCATAGTAGCCACAGCAGGGTCATGGCGACGATGAACGCCGCTCGCGGGAGGCGCGAGCGGCGGCGCGGGCAACGACGACGATGCCGGGGCGCGGATACACGTGGTGCAGGTACGGTAGGCATGGCGGGTCCTTAACTGACGGGAAGAATTGGCGGCGTGTCCGCGCAGTCGCCCATGCGGGCATCTCGCATTCCCCCATGGGCTAACAGCTAATCTGGATTATGCAAGATGGTCCGGGCGCTACTTGACGGTGAAGGTGAAGGAGTTGCCGGCCACGTGGCCGTCGTCGGCCGACTGGGTGTACCACATCAGCGTATAAAGTCCTTTGAGACCTTTGGGCAGCGTGTCGGTGATCTCCCTGGAGTTGCTGAACGGGAAGATGTTCTTGCCGGTGTCGACCATGCCGTGGTCGCCGCCGGGGTCGCCCTCGAAGACGTGGACGAACGAGGTCTTGGGATTGGCGTTCTCGGCGAAGAACGCGGCGACGGTCGTCGGGTAGGCATTGTGCGCGAACACCTGGCCCGGCTTGATGTTGGCGTGGGTCAGCGAGGCGTGCGCCGAGGCCACGCCGACGCCCGAGAGGGCCAGCGCGCCCGCGGTCAGGCCGGCCGCGAGGAGACGCGCGCGCGCGCGGGACAAAAGATGACATAGTCATGGGTGGAATATACTCCCTGTTGGCGTGGACGATGAACAATGAATAAGTCGGGGCCAATGTGACCCGGAATCAGGCGGTTGTGATGTGAATTGTCGGCGGCGGCATAGCGCCAGGGCAAGCGGCAGTGTGGACCGAGCACTACAGCGAGCGCCCACGCTCCCAGGAGTCGGTACGCCAACGAACCGTCGCGCTGGTCAAGGCCGGGTTTATCGCGCGGCGACAACAGGGGGAGGGCGCGCGAAGAGGGCATGCCCGGACCACTGGCACGGTAGGGCGGGCGTCACGGGGATCGAGTCCGGCGCGCGGCGCTCATAGTCAGCGGCGCGTAGCAGACCCAGGCGACGTTCCGCGCTCTGGCGCAGGCGCATCAGACGATGCTCCATGCGCCACACCACAAAGCCTAGCAGCAGCGCCACGGGCGGGTGCAGCAGCCAGACGGGGAGCACAGGAGGCATGTCCATGGTCATCGGAACGCCGCCCATGACCATGGACATGCGCATGGGGTAGAGCGCATCGACGAGGCCGAGCACGACGATTTGTGCTATCAGCAGGATGGTCACGAAGAGGAGCAGGCGCCAGGGCGAGCAGGGCAGAGCCTCATCGGCCGCGGCTGCCTCACCAGCGGAGCCCGCAACCCCGTTGGAAGCCCCGCTGGGAAGGCGTGCCGGTCGCCCCACGGAGACGGCGAGCAGGTGGGCGAGTGCCCAGTTCAGCCGCTCTAGGCGCCGTAGCTCGCGCAGGCCAAGCCCGACGGCGGCGATGGCGATGGCCAGGACGAGGCCCAACGGGCCGAGCAGCGGGCAGGCTAACAGCAGCGCCACGACCGTCGGGAGCCAGTGCGGACTGACGGGCAGATCGAAGGGGACGTGGTAGGACAGCAAGTGGACCAGCCCGGCGCCGGCCACGGCGGCCGCAAGCAGAGCGGCGGGGTTGCCGAGCGGCGCGGCGCGCACGCCTCCCGGCGCCAGCCTGGGCAGCAGCATAGTAGGGTGTGCCCTGCCTCTGCCGTCCATGCCGTCCATGCCGTCCATGCCGTCCATGCCGTCCATGCCGTCCATGCCGTCCATGCCGTCCATGCCGTCCATGCCGTCCATGCCGTCCATGCCGTCCATGCCGTCCATGCCGTCCATCGCACCCCTACCTTGTCCATCCCTGTCGCGAGAACCTCTATCTGAAGTGTACTCATCCCGTGTCTATAGATAGGCGGTAGACCGGTGCTCCGCGGCTGTTCGTGGCGATAGACGCAGCTTAACCCGGCGGCGGCGGAGACAAGTCGAGGGCCGTCACGCGTCGTGAGCGTTGTGCCAGGAGGCGGGAGAACGCCCCGGTCCCGCACCCGCTGTCGAGGGATTCGTTACAGCGAGGAGGGGCATGTCGCAGCAAGAAACGATGGTAGTGCGCATTGTGGTCCCAGCCCTCATCCGAGAGCGGCGCTATGCGGTCGAAGTCCGCTTGCACATGGCCTGCCGACGTGGACATCATAGCACGGAGTATAGCCGATCTGTTTGTCATCGCGGCGGCCGCGCGAGGCGTCGCGCTCTGCGGTCGGGGAGTACGTCGACGCTTACACGATGCGTCGGGGACGCGCGTCGCGCGGATAGCCCCAGATGGCACGGACAACGGACAGGGGAGGGGGCGAGATCTCCTACTCTCCGACGACGATGCGCACGGTGTCGAAGGGGAAGTATTGCTTCCAGGAGGGGTAGTAGGCGGAGACCATGATGCGGTACGCGCCGGGGCGCGCGTAGGTATGCGCCGCGGTCCAGCCGATGGTCTTTGTGCCGTCGCCCAATGTCCACTGCCACTCGTGCCCGAGCGCTTCGTTGGGTAGCACTCGCGCCAGCGCGGCGCGGTCCTCGGTCAGCCGTACCGCGGCGCCAGGACGATAGTCGCTGGGAAACGCGAACATGGCCCAACTGCGCGCTGTTTGTGGGGTAAAGCGCGCGTGTGACAGCACGGCGCGCTGTCCGTTGGCGTACACGGTCGGCGTGCCGTCGATGGTGCAGGCGCGGGCCGTCGCCGGGGCGAGCGGCGCGACGAGCGCGGCCACGGCCGCGACACTGGCGGCGATAATGGCGGCGCCGGCGAACCGGCGAGAGTGATAAGAGCGGGATGGACGGGACATGACGGCGCCTCCCTGATCGAGTGCGGCTGCGACAATCTATCTTTTCTCCAGCATACCGCATCATCCGCTTCCCTCGTGCGGGCCTGTCGACGCCTCGGCGGCGCGGGATATCTTGTGAGCGCGCGTACGCCATGGGACAATGGGGCGCGCGCTGACGATGTATTCGATGCTGTTCCCCTGTATAGTGGAAGTGGTCCCCCGTCGCCGGTTGTCCGTGCCCAATCCCGCGCGAGGAGCGGCTCGTCGTCATGTCCGTCGCCCTACCCGTCTCCGTCCACGGCATCATTGCCCTGGGAGCCGCGCTCGTCGTCGCCGCGTTTGCCGCGCTCTACGTCGCCGGACTGCGCCGGCTGGCGCGTCGCGGCCGCCTCTGGCACGCGGTCAGGCCGTACCATGCCGCCCTTTTCGGGTTGGGATTGCTGGCCCTCCTCCTGGCTCTGGCTTCCCCGCTCGACACACTGTGTACGCGCCTGTTCATGGCGGCAATGGGGCAACACATCCTGTTGCTGATGGGCGCGCCGCCATTGCTCCTGGTGGGACGGCCGACGGTTGTCTTGCCGGCTGGCTTGCCGCGCGCCCTGGTGCGCCGTGCATGGCGGATGTCCCACGCGATCCGGGCGCCCTGGTTGCATCGGGTGGCGCAGATGCTATCCTCGCCGTTCGTGGCATGGCCGCTGTACGTGGCGGACGTGGTGGTCTGGCATTTGCCCGCGTGCTACGAGGCCGCACTGCACGGTATGGCTCTGCGCCAGGCGCAGAACCTGTGCTTCCTGGCCACGGGCCTGCTGTTCTGGTGGATGGTGGTCGAGCCGCGGTCGCAGGGCTACCCGACCTACCCGCCTCCGCGCCTGCACCATGGCCTGCGCCTGATCGTGGTCTGGCTGTCGGCGATCCAGAACACCAGCCTGGGCCTGTTCCTGGCCTGGAGGGATACGCCGCTCTACGCCACGTACGCCAGCGGGACGTGGCCGCGGCCGTGGGGACTCTCGGCGCTCGACGACCAGCGCCTGGCGGGCATCATGCTATGGATCCTCGGCGGCCTGATCTACCTTACCGCCGCTGGCGTGCTCTTCATCCACTTGATGACGCCCCCGCCCGACCCGGACGACCTCGATCCTGCCGAGATCATCGCCCAGGCCGAGGACATCATCGGCCGCGCCGCGTCGCGCTAAATCCGCATCGCCCCGACCTCTCCCGACGCGCACCGCACGATCGGCGACGCTCTCTCTCCCCCCCATGCTCATCCCCCCATCCTCCGACCGGCGCGACGTTTTCCGGGATTTGGAGCGGGTGTACCCCGAGATGGTGGGAGCCAGCCTGCGACTGAAGTCGCATGGCACACCACGGACACTAAAGTGTCGTCGGATCGACCGTCCGAGCGACTTTAGTCGCCGTCTGTTTGCCATGCGACTTTAGTCGCAGGCCCACGGCGCTCATGTCACTTTTTTGGGGTACACCCTTTTGGAGCCCTACCTCTTGACATTCGCGGCGAAGGGCGTACGCTAGAGGAGAGCAATCGCGCTCACCCCCGTCCCGGCGTCGAGGCGCGCCGACGGGCAACCGACCCGTCGCGTCCAGCGATATGTGGGTCAGGCGGACAGGCAGACAGGAGGAACGGATGGGACGCATCATCGTGGCAAATCGGCGCGGCCATCAGGTCGTCGAGTGGGACTACACGGTCGACACCGAGGAGGCCCGCGCGCAGGTGATCGAGGCCGAGCGCATCCTGCGCGAGGCGCGCGAAAACGGTTGCCTGGTCTCCAAGAAAACCGATGGCGGCCACGTCATCGACCGCTCGCCCTTCGATCCGCGCGTCGAAGAGTACCAAATCGTCGCGCCGATCGCCGGCGGCTAGTCGCTGTCGGGTGAGTACGTGGTGGCGCCGGCTCTTCGGGTTCGCTCCGCGGCCTGGAGAGCCGGACGGCGAGGAGATCGAGCGGCCATGGCTGCGCCGTTGGGACCATCTGCCCAAGCGCAGCGCCGGCCCCGGCTTCTCGCGCTCGGACTATGTCGAGGCGCGCCGCCGGGCCCGCGACGTGGCGCGCTCGACCCTGGGCGACGACTTGTGGGAGACGCTGCAGCGGCAGGGCCACCTGGACCTGCCATCGCGGCGCTTCGAGGGCGTGACGTACCGTCTGCGCGTGGGCCGGCGGATCGAAGTTCTGACCGGGGCCGGCGTCGCGGCGCCCTGGCGCTACCCCTATCTGTGCATCAACCCGACCTATCCCTTACCCGAGGAAGAGTTCTTCGTGCAACTCTACCTCTATGTGCGCGACCGCGAGGATATCGTGGTCAAGGTCGCCGCGCCTCAGCCGTGGGACCAGGCGCTGGGGCGCACTTTTTAGCCTGCGGCGTGTCGCGGCCGTCCTTGCCGTAGACCGCGCCCACCTGCAGCGCGGGCCCTGGCTGATAGGGCGAGGGACCCTATCAGCCAGGGGCCGCGCCTGCCAGTCCGGTACCGATAGCGATTGGTGGCCAGGCAGTTGCGGTCGCGGTCCGGCGCCTAGCTGGCGAGCCTGGCGGCCCTCTTTTCGGACGCCCCGCGCGGCGCGGTGGGCAACGGGGCCTTGCCTGTGCGCGGGGGCAACGCGTCCAGCACGGCGAGGATCGCGTCGGTCACGGCGTCGATCGGGCCCGTCGAGTCGATCTGATGGAGCAGGCCACGCTCGGCGTAGTAGCCCTTGAGGGGCTCGGTCTCGGTGTGGTACAACTCCAGGCGGCGGCGGATGTTGTCCGGGTGGTCGTCCTCGCGCTGCACGAACGGGCCGGGGTCGTCGGGCGGGGGCGGGTTGTTGGCGAGGTTGTAGATACGCCCCGTGGCCTCGCTCTGCCGGCGGCCGGACAGGCGTTCGACCACCTCGGCGTCGGGCGCCTGGAGGGCCAGGACACAGTCGAGGGATTCCCCCACCCCGGCCAGCGCCTCGTCGAGCGCGCTGGCCTGCGCCAGGGTGCGCGGGAATCCATCGAGGATCCAACTCGTCTTATCGGCGAGATGGGTCAGGGCCAGGGATACGATGAGGTTGTCGGGCACCAACTCTCCGCGATCGGTGCGGTCTTTCATCGTCCGTCCCAACGGCGTTTGAGCCGCGATCTCGGCCCGGACCACGTCGCCCGTCGAGACATGCGTGGCCCCTATCTTCTTTGATAGGCGCTGTGCCTGCGTCCCTTTCCCCACACCCTGGGGACCAAGCAATACAATCCTCAAAGCAGGACTCCTCCCTGATGCGGCGCCGGCCGCTCGCCGCGCCCGCGCCGCCGCTGATACAGGACCGTGGGCACGTCACTGTGCCCGCCCGTCCCGCTGTGGTCCGTCCTCAGTGCCCGTCCGCGTGGCAAGGGACTGGTTAGAATGAAAATACTCCGCGCTTGGTATGATGCAACGCCGTGGGCCATAATGTCCAATACCAATTTTTTGTCGATATGATAACGAAACGCTATGAGAACCGGCGATAGGCTCCGCGAGCGTCGGACGCAGGATGCAGGCCAGAGTACGTCTACCATCCCGGACCGCGCCCTGTCGCGGCCCGTCCTCGGTCGCCGCGTGGGTGGAAGGCGTGGGATGAATGGGATGAACGGGCGCGGACCGACGATTATCCCGCCCGGTCTCACACGAAAAGGCCCGGTGTGTTAGTGTGAGCTATAAGGCATGACCCGCTTGGAGATGCAAAGAGGCAAACAGGGGGGCAAGGGCATGGTACAGCATGTGGAGGCGCTGGGGCCGGCGCGGGGCGATCTCGACAGGTTGGTCGCCGAGTTGCACGTACACAAAGACGCATGGGCGCGGCTCACCGTGGACAGGAAGATCGCCTATCTGAGCGGAATGCGCAAGGGCGCCGCCGCCGTCGCCGGCCGGTGGGTGGCCGACGCGCTGGCGGCCAAGGGCATCCCGCCCGCGTCGCCCCTGGCCGGGGAGGAGTGGATGTCCGGCCCGTGGGCGCTGCTCTTCGCGCTCAACCGCCTGATCCTCAGCCTGGAGGGCATCGCGCGGGACGGCGTACCCGCGCTGAGGTCTGGCGCGGTGCGCACGCGGTCGGGAGGGCAGGTCGTGGTCGACGTGTTCCCCAACACGCTCTACGACCGCCTGCTGGTCGGCGGCGTCACGGGCGAGGTGTGGATGGAGCCCGGCGTCACCCCCGAGAACCTGCCGCGGCATATGGCCGCTTTTTATAAGCAGTCACATCCGGCGGGGCGCGTGGCGCTGGTGCTCGGCGCGGGCAACATCAGCAGCATCCCGCCGCTCGACGTGCTCTACAAGCTGTACGCCGAGGGGCAGGTCTGCCTGCTCAAGTTGAATCCCGTCAACGGCTACCTGGGCGCCCTGTTCGAGCAGGTCTTCGCCGACCTTATCGCCGACGGGTACGTGCGCCTGGCCCACGGCGGCGCCGACGTGGGCGCCTACCTGTGCGGCCATCGCGGCATCGACACGATCCATATGACCGGCAGCGACCGCACGCACGACGCCATCGTGTTCGGGCCCGGCGAGGCCGGCGCGGCGCGCAAGCGGCTCAAGGAACCGCTGCTGGATAAGCCGATCACCAGCGAGCTGGGCAACGTCAGCCCCACCATCGTGCTGCCCGGACCCTGGAGCGCGGCCGACCTGCGCTTCCAGGCCGAGCATATCGCCACCCAGAAGATGCACAACGGCGGCTTCAACTGCATCGCCGCGCAGGTGCTCGTCCTGCCGGAGGAGTGGGACCGTACGCCCGACCTGCTGCGGCAGGTGGGGGACACGCTGCGGGGGACGCCGCGCCGTCCGGAGTACTATCCCGGCGCGGCGCGGCGCCAACAGGCCTTCGTGGAGCGGCGCCCCGAGGCCCTGCTGCTCGACAGTCCGGCCGAGGGCGTGGTCCCCCGCACGCTGATCCCCGCCGTCGACCCCGCGCAGCAGGACGACATCTGCTTCCGCAGCGAGGCCTTCACCGACGTGCTCGCCGCCACGCGCCTGCCGGGCGCCGACGCCGCAGCGTTCCTGCGCCGCGCGGTCATCTTCTGCAACGAGACGTTGTGGGGCACCCTCGGCGCCAACATCATCGTGTATCCGGCCACCGCCAGGAGTCTGGGTCCCGCGCTGGACGACGCGATCGCGGCGCTGCGCTACGGCTGCGTGGGGGTCAACGCCTGGACCGGCGTCGGCTTCTTGCTGGCGCCAACCAGCTGGGGCGCCTATCCCGGCCATACCCTGCAGGACGTGGGCAGCGGCATCGGCGTGGTCCACAATACCTATCTGTTCGACCATCCGCAGAAGAGCGTGGTGCGGGCGCCCTTCTACCCGTTCCCGCGCGGGGTCGCGCACGGGCAGCTGTCGACGCTGCCGAAGCCGCCGTGGTTTATCACCAACAAGCAGGCGCACAACGTCGGCCGCCGCCTGACCCGCTTTGAAGCGAACCCCCACCCCCTGAAGCTGCCGGGCATCGTCGTCGCTGCCCTGCGGGGATAAGAGTGTACCGGGAACGCGAACCGCCCGAGTGACGACAAGCAATAAGCGATGAGGAAGCGATGCGGCACATGGAGACCGAGATGGACGCGACGATCGCGCGCAAGATGTGGCGCACGCTGGAGCCGTACCACGCCATGATCTACTTCGTCCCCGACGCGAAGCCGATCTACGAGCGGGCCGGGCTGACGGGCCGGTCCATGGGCTACTTCGCCTCGCGCGCCGCCGCGCTGGGCGCGGTCCCGGCCGACGTGGTCAGCGCCACGTTCTACAACTTCAACCCCGCGCTGGTGCGCGGCGCGATCCCCGAGGCCTGGCAGCGGGCCGCCCCCGACCGCATCGTGGCCGCGCGCCTCGAGGCCGTCGACGCCGCGCTGCGCCGCCTGCTGGCCGACACCGTGGACGGCCCCGCGGTGTCCGAAGCGGCGGCGCTGGCGCGCGAGGCCAGCACGGCCTGTATCCCGGCGGGGCGGCCGCTCTACGCCGCGCACGCCGCCCTGGCCTGGCCCACGGAGCCCCACCTCGCGCTGTGGCAGGCGGTCACGCTGCTGCGCGAGTACCGCGGCGACGGTCACGTGGCCGCGTTGCTGTGCGAGGAGGTCGACGGAGCGGAGTCCCTGGTGATCCACGTCGCGACGGGTGACGGCAGCGCAGCGCTGCTCCAGGCAACCAGGGGCTGGTCGCCGGAGGAGTGGGCCGCGGCGGCCGAGAGGCTGCGCCGGCGTGGTTGGCTCGACGACGGCGGCGCGCTGACCGACTCCGGCCGCGCCAGTCGGGACGCCGTCGAGGCGCGCACCGACCGCCTGGCCCTGGCGCCCTGGGCGCGCCTCGGAGCCGAACGCTGCGCCAGGCTGCAGGAGCTGGTGCGGCCGCTCAGCAAGGCCATCAGCGCAGCGGGCACGTTCGCCGCGCTGAGCGGCGCAAGGCGCTAGCGACGGCCTAGCTCACGCGCCCTGGCTGGGCGTGGCAGGGAGCTGCCCTCTCTTATAAGGTAGGTTTGATCAAGGTAGGTTTGATCAAGGTAGGTTTGATCAAGGTAGGTTTGATCCGAACTGGTCACACAACAAGAGACACCCCGCTCACGAGAACTACATGGCCCTGGGTACCTTTGTCAATGCGGGGGCACGGACGAGCCATTCATCGTACACATTCCGTGATAAGGTGACGTGGGTAGCGGGGAAGGTGGCCGGGCTCATGAGCGGCAAGATCTTTGACCTGACCCCGGAGACGGAGGGGCCGCACCGCCCCGCGCAGCGATCCGCGCCGTGGGAGTATGGGAGCAGCGTCGGGGACATCCATGTGGCGCGGAAGAGGGCGCTGGAGCGGGCGGCGGAGGACGCGCTGCGCGACGCGGACTGGGCGGTGCGACGGCGGGCGGCGCGAGGCGAGGAGGTCTGGGAGCGGGAGGTGCGGCTGGCGGTGGCCCTGCAAGCGGAGGGCACGGCGTACCTGGCGCGCAAACGGGAGGAGCGGCGGGCGCGCCAGGCGGCCGAGGCGGCGGCGACGGGCGCGCCCCTGACGGACGCGGCGACGGGCGCGGGGGACGTGGTGCAGGCGCGGGCGGAGGTGGGCCGGGAGGGCGGCGCGCTCAGCCCCCCAGCTGTCCGCGCGCATTCAAGCGAAGCGCGGGGGCGGGCAGCCGCTGGAGGCGACGGTGCGCCGGGGCATGGAGGGCGCCTTCGGGGTCGACTTCTCCCCAGTGCGCGTGCACGCCGACGCGGAGGCCGACGCGCTCAACCGGGGCGTGGGCGGGTGTCGGAGCGACCAATCCCTTCGTCTCAGGCTTCCACACCGCGCCGCCGCGGGAGGGCGGTGACGTCGTGACCGTGGTCGGGCTCAGCAAGACGTCGCGTTGGGTTCCACGGATCGTGGGCGCACCGCGGGGCGGCCAATCGTTGTATACTGATGCCAACAACGTCGCGGCGCTCGGCGGAGAGCGGGGAGGGAGACGGGTTGGTGGGAGGACCGGACTGGGCAGACCACGGGACCGATTCCTGGACGCGGCCGGACAGCGCCGCGCATCCGGATGTCCTTGCCGCCATCGCTGCGATCCGGGCGGGGCTACAGGCACTGCTGCGTGAGCGCCAGGCAGCCTCCTTGCCGTCTCCGCGTGGCCTGCGCCTCGCGAAGGGCGACGACCGGGACGACCCCAACGCTCCCGATGCCCTCGACGAACTGCTGGACGGGCTTTCCCTGCTGACGCTGGGCCAGCGGGCGCGGGCCGCGTGGCCCGCCGCTGTCCCCGTCGTCCTGCCGCCGCGGGCGCCCGACTCGCCGCTGGCCCGCGCCCGCGACGGCCTGGGCCTGACCCCGTTCGAGGTCGGCGTGCTGGCGCTGGCGCTGGCCGCCGAGGTCGACGACCGCTGCGGCCATCTGGTGACGCTGCTGCATGACGACGATACCCTGGAGCAGCGGCGTCCCACGGTCGAACTGGCGCTGGCCCTGCTCGCGCCGGGCGACCCGCGCGACCTGACGCCCCTGACCCGACTCGTTGCTGGGTCGCCGCTGTACACCTGGGGCCTGCTGCGCCCGGACGGGGCCGGGGACGGGCGCGCGCCATGGGACGCCACCGCCGCGCGCCCGCGTAGCGGTCCGGCCGTCGCGCTGCGGCAGCCATTGGCGCTGGAAGTGGCGTCGCTGCGGGATCTCCTCGGCGCGCTCCCGCCCCACCCGTCGCTGGCCGCGCTGGCCCGCCTCGTCGACGCCGGTACCCCGCCTGATCGGTCCACGCTGCCCCCGGCCTTGGCCGCCCTGGCCGATCCGTCTGATACTGCCGCGCGGCCGTTGTCCGTGGCCCCGCTGGCGCTGCTGGTGGTCGGCACGGACGCGCAGGCCTGCCTGGGCGCTGCGGAAGCCACGGCCGCCTGGCTGGGTCGGCCACTCCTGCTGATCGACGGCGCGCGTTTGGCTGGTCTGGACGATGGCGTGGGCGCGCTGCGCCGCCTGCTGGTGACGGCGGCGTTGCGCGACTGGGTGCCCTGCGTGCGGGACGCGGCCCCGCTGCTGACCGCCGGCGCCCCCTACGCCGAGGCCGTGCGGGGACTGTTGCGCATCTTCCGGCGCCCCGTGCTGCTGCTGGGCGGCGCCGATGTCGCAACCGGGGAGGGCATCGCGCGCGTGGAGGCGCCGCCGCCGCGCATGGCGGACCGTATCGCCCAGTGGCGGCGCGCAGCCGATGTTTATGGCATTGCCGCCGACGACGACACGGTGCGCGCCCTGGCCGAGACCTCGGGGCTCTCCGGCCCGGCCATCACGGAGGTGGCGTTGGCCACGGTGGCGGAGGCGACGGCGCGTCGGGGCCTGGCGCGCGGGGCCGACCTGCAGCGCGCCGCCCGCGCGTCCGTGCGGGCGCGGGCCACCACTCTCACCCTGATCGAGCCGTGCGCCACCTGGGCGGACCTGGTGCTGCCGGAGGACCGGCTGCGGCTGCTGCGCCGCCTGTGCGCCCGCGTGCGCTATCGTTCGCGCGTGCGCGAGGACTGGGCCGTCGGCGCCAGCACCCTGCCCGGCGTCACCGCCCTCTTCAGCGGCGTGCCCGGCACCGGCAAGAGCCTGGCCGCCGAGGTGGTGGCCCACGATGTAGGCCTCGCCATGTGCAAGATCGACCTCTCGCAGACGGTCAGCAAGTACATCGGCGAGACCGAGAAGACGCTGGGGCGGCTGTTCGACGAGGCCGAGCGCGGCGGGGTGCTGCTGGTCTTCGACGAGGCCGACGCGCTCTTCGGCAAGCGCAGCGCGGTCAAGGACAGCCACGACCGCTACGCCAACCTGGAGACAAGCTACCTGTTGCAGCGGCTGGAGCGGTTCAGCGGGCTGGCCATCCTGACCACCAACCTGGGGGCCAACCTGGACGAGGCGTTCACGCGGCGCATCAGCGTGGGGGTGGATTTCCCGCTGCCCGGCCCGGACGAGCGGATGCTGCTGTGGCTGCGGGCGCTGGCGGGCGCGCCGTACGCGCGCGAGCTGAACCTGCCATTCCTGGCGGAGCGGCTGGCGCTGAGCGGGGGTGAGATCCTCAACGTGGTAGTGGCGGCGTCGTACCTCGCGGCCGAGGAGGGCGGTGCGATCGACACGGCGCGGGTGGCCGAGGCCTTGCGCGGGGAGTTGGGCAAGATGGGCCGGCTGGTCGACCCCCACCTCTTGCAGCCCGCCGCCTTGCAGCCCGCCGCCCCCCCTTCCGCTCCTTCCGGCCCCTTGCCCGCGCGGTCCTCGCCCCCGCCGACGCCCGCTCCACCCGTGACGCCCGCGGCTCTGTCCCTGTCGGCGCGACCCGATCCCGCCGCAGGGACCGAGCGGACCGAGGACGCCAGCGGCGCCGTGCCACCCGGCCTGCGGCGGGGCGGCTCCCGCGCCACGGAAGGCGTGCGCGGACCACGGCCAGCGGAGAGGAGGCCGGGGGCATGAGCGGCAAGATCTTTGACCTGACCCCGGAATCGGAGGGGCCGCGTCACCCAGTGCGGCGGTCCGCGTCGTTTGACTACGGGAGCAGCGCCGGGGAGATCTATCTGGCGCGGAAGAGGGCACTGGAGCGGGCGGCGGAGGATGCGCTGCGCGACGCGGACTGGGCGGTGCGACGGCGGGCGGCGCGGGGGCAGGGGGACGGGGAGGACGCGGTGCCCCTGGCGCTGACGCTGAGGCGGCGCGGGGTCGACGAGGAGGTTTGGGAGCGGGAGGTGCGGCGGGCCGCGGCGGACCAGGCGGCGGGCACGGCGTACCTGGCGCGCAAGCGGGAGGAGCGGCTGCGGCGCCAGGCCGCGGAGGCCGCGGAGGGTGTCGCCCTGCCGGCCGCGTCAATGAGCGAGGCGGGCATGGTGCAGGCGCAGGCGGAGGTGGGCCGGGAGGGCGGCGCGCTCAGCCCGGAGTTGTCCGGGCGCATCGGGGCGAAGCGCGGGGGCGGGCAGCCGCTGGAGGCGACGGTGCGGCGAGGCCTGGAGGGCGTGTTCGGGGTGGACTTCGCCCCGGTGCGCATCCACGCCGACCCCGAAGCCGACGCGCTCAACCGGGGCGTGGCCGCCATCGCCTTCACCGTGGGCAGTGACATCTTCTTCCGCGCCGGGTTCTACCAGCCGCACAGCGCGGCGGGGCAGCACCTGCTGGCGCACGAACTGACGCACGTGGTGCAGCAGCGCAGCGGCTCCCTGGGCACGGGCGGCGGCGGCAACGCGGGCGGCGGGACGCTGACGGTGGGCGCGGCGGACGACCGGCACGAGGGGGAGGCCGAGGCCACCGCCCAGCGCGTCGTCGCCGCCCTCCAGGTCCGGGGACAGGCCCTCCAGGCGCCGGCCACCACGCCGGGCGCCGCCCTTTCCCGCGCCCACGACCCCGCGCTGGCCCTGACGCGCACTGCTTCCGGCGTGGCGCGCGTCCCCGCTCTGACGGTGTGGCGCTTCGGCCTGGGGGACCTCTGGCAGGCCGTGACCGGCGCGGCCTCGGCGGCGTGGGGCGGCTTCACCGGCGCCTTGCGCGGGATCGCGCAGGCGGGCTACGACGCGGTCAGCGGCACCTACCACTGGGCGCAGGCGGTGGTGACGGGCGCCGGGCAGTTGGCGGGCCAGGCGGTCACGGTGGTGGCCAACGCCGCCCACAACGCCACGCAGTTCGCGGTCACCGTGGGCGGCAAGGTCGTCGGCCTGGTGGGCCAGGCCACGGCCCAGGCTATCGGGGGCGTGATGCAGGCCGTGGCCGCCGCCCGCACCTCCCTGGCCGCGGTCACCAGCATGGCCGCCTTCCTGGCGCGCAAGCTGCACGACGCGCCGGCCGCCTTCGTGCAGGCCCTGCAGGACAAGGCCCACCAGGTGCTGATGGACGTGCTGGGGCCGGACGTGCGCGCGATCCTGGGCGGCGCGGCCGACACCATGGCGCTGATCCTCAAGGACCCCCTCAAGTTCCTGAACAACCTGGGCCTGGCGCTCAAGGCCGGCTTCGGGATGGTGGGGCGGAACCTGTGGGGCGTGCTGCAAGGCGGGCTAATGAGCTGGCTGTCGGGCAGCCTGGGCGTCACCATCCCCGACGGGGCCGTCAAGTTCGACGTGGCGGGCATCATCACCCTGGGGCTCAACGCGTTGCACCTGGGCTACGACGCGCTCAAGGCGGGGGTCATCGCCGGGTTGAGCGCCAAGGGCGTGAAGGACGCGGCCACGGTGGTGAGCCGGCTGGAAACGGGGGCGCTGGCGGGGTTCACGCTGCTGCAGACAATCCGCGGCAAGGGACTGGCGGGAGCCTGGGACGCCCTCACGGCGCAGGTGGCGGACAGCCTGGGGGCCGCGCTGGACGGGGCCAAGGCGGCGGTGCTGCAGTGGGTGGAGCAGCACGTGATCCAGGGGATAATCGCGCAGCTGGTGACGCTGTGCACGCCGGTGGGCGACATCGTGGACCTGTTGATGATTATCTACAAGGCGGTGCGGTTCTTCCTGGACAAGATGGCGGCGTTGGGGCGGTTCATGGCCACGCTCAAGGACGCGGTGACGCGGGTGGCGATGGGGGACGTGTGGCACGCGGGGGCGCAGGTGTACAACGCGGTGGTGGCGAGCGTGCCGCTGCTGCTGGGGTTCATCGCCAACCTGCTGGGGCTGGGGGACGTGGGCAAGCCGCTACGCGCCGCGCTGGCGGCCCTGACCGCGCCCATCCGGCGCATCGAGGCCAAGCTGGTGGCCCTGCTCGTCAGCAAGGGTCAGGCCCTCGCCGCCGCGCTGCACGGCCAGGGTAGGGGCACGCCGCCGACCGTGGGACACACGGACAACCCCAAGCACGACGCGATCGCCCAACAGATCATCACGACGCTGGTGCACATCGACGGACAGCCGAAGGACTTCGCGACGACACGCGTGGAGAAGGTCCGGCAAGCGAGCGCCATCGCGCCGGGGTACCAGCGGCAACTGGAGCACGGCATCAACCTCAGCATCACCTTCGCCACCAAGCCAGATGACGCGGGGGGCAAGGAAACCCTCGACGTCATGGTGCTAATCGCCCCGAACGACACGAAGAAGTCCGCGCGCATCCCGGTCGAGAAGATCGACCCGAGCGTCGACGACGCGCAAGCCGGCACCCGCGCCCATCCGTTCCCCATCATCTGGCCGAAGCCCGCGTCCAAAGACTATCCCGTCCTCTACTTCGGTGGCCCTACCAAAGTTTCCATCCCACAAGTGGAGCTAAAAAAGAATGCCGGGAAGACGGATGCGACCGGCACAGTGATCAAAGAATACAAGCCCGAGACCGGTGGCACCCTGAGCGACGGGACCACACGGATCACAATTGGTATTTCACCCAGATGGCGCTTGGCAGTGGGGACAATTATTGGCCCTCTTTCCAATGCGAACACTCCTGGCGGTGGCAAGATTATCGATGTCTTGCAACATTTCGGCTTTAAAGGACGCCAGGACGGGATGGACGGGGACCATGTGCATGAGATTCAAATGGGCGGCGAGGATGTGATCGCTAATCTGTGGCCTTTGGAATCTAGCCCAAATAGAGCAGCGGGAGGTATTATCCGCCGGATTATCGTCCACTATCCAAGCGGAAAGACGACTACAGTGTCGGAACTGAAAGCCACCGCCAGCACGCGCAGTTATTACTTCAAAGTCGTCGAATGCAAGCCTTAATCGTTAATCGTTTGCCATTGATTTGAGGCAGTGGCGAGTGTAATCGAGAAAGAGAAACACTATGGACGACATATGGATTCGTATCGAGGATTGGCTAAAGGAGAATGCACTCGAGGTGCTTGATAATCTGTTGCCTGGGGCAACACGAGACGCGATACGGGCCACAGAAACGGCATTGGGCGTCACACTTCCTGACGACGTGGTGGCATCGTACCTCATGCACGACGGTCAGGACAACTACAGCCCCGCTCTTATGGGTGAGTGGCAGTTGCTCTCCATTGAGGAAGTGGCCTACCAATGGGATATCATGCGTGGTCTGCTCTTGGCCAATGACGAAGTTGCTGCAGACATCGACAGGGCTGACACGATGGGACTGGTGCGGCCCTATTGGTGGGATCTGCGGTGGGTTCCTGTCGCGCATGACGGAGGTGGCGACCTCTGCTGCGTTGATCTCGATCCAGGTTCAGGCGGAACAGTGGGGCAGATGACCACGTTCTGGCATATGGATGAGGAGCGTGAGTTGCTTGCGCCCAGCTTTCGAGACTGGCTGAGCGGGTACGCCGACGATCTCGAACAAAGCAAGTACACCGTCCGTCGCGAGGGCTGGATTACCAAGATTGTACGGGTAGATGGCTAATGACGCTGGCGCTGGCGCAGCTGCGGCGCGAGTTCGACCGGGAGGACTGGGCGCGGACGGTGCGGCGGGTGGCCGCAGACCGGGCGGAGGGCACTGCGTACCTGGCGCGCAAGCGGGAGGAGCGGCTGCGGCCGCGGAGGGCGATGTCTCCGTACCGGCCGCGTCGATGGGCGCGGCGGGCGTGCTCTAGGCGCAAGCAGAGGTGGGCCGGGAGGGCGGCGCGCTCAGCCCTGCATTGTCCGGGCGCATCGGGGCGAAGCGCGGGGGCGGGCAGCCGCTGGAGGCGACGGTGCGGCGGGGCCTGGAAGGCGTGTTCCAGATCAGCTTCGACCACGTGCGCATCCACGCCGACCCCGAAGCCGACGCCCTCAACCGGGGGGTGGCCGCCATCGCCTTCACCGTGGGCTCCGACATCTTCTTCCGCGCCGGGTTCTACCAGCCGCACACCCCGGCGGGGCAGCACCTGCTGGCGCACGAGTTGACCCACGTGGTGCAGCAGCGCACGGGCTCCCTGGGCACGGGCGGCGGGGGCGGCAACAGCGGGGGGACGATGACCGTGGGCGCGGCGGACGACCGGCACGAGCAGGAGGCCGAGCAGACCGCCCACCGCGTCGTCGCCGCCCTCCAGGCGCGGGGGCCAGCCCTCAGCGCGCCCGCCACCAGCCCCGGCGCCGCCCTCTCCCGCGCCCACGATCCCGCCGTGGCCCTCGCGCCCGCCCCCTTGGGTATCGCCCGCGCCGCCGCGCCCCCCGCCGCGCCCCCCGCCGCGTCCGCCCTCTTCGGCCCCACCCCGCCCGGCGCGCGCTGCCTGCCCCCGCGCCGCCCCCCCTTCGCCTTCGTGCTCACCACCGGCGGCGCCAACCTCCACCCCACCGAGCCCCAGGCGCAGCGCGACTTGGCCGCGTCCCTCGGCCTGCTGCCCGTCACCACCAAGGTCGAGGTGCTCCTGGCCGACCCCGCCCGCGACTGGGCGCGCGTCTGCGTCCTGGCCGGCCCCGGCCCCGCCGCCGGCCTGGTCGGCCGCGTGGGCTGGGTCCGCTACTCCTGGCTCGACGCCCGCTGGCCCGACGGCGACCCCGCCGCCACCATGTACGTGATCCAGCCGGGCGACACCGCCCTCGGCCTCGCCGCCCGCTTCTACGGGGTCGCGAACAACGATCACCCCGAGACGAACGCGGACCTGCGCCGCTACGTCGAGGTGCTGGCGCGCGTCAACCAGCACGGCTCCTACTGGATCGAGCGCGGGAACGACGGGGACCCGCTGAACTGGATGCGGGCGCGGGTGCGCGCGACCTACGCCATGTGGGTCCCGAGCCGCGCCTGGGCGGCGAAGGCGGCGGGGGCGGTGCCCAACCCCTCGCTGACGGGCGGGGCGTGGGCGACGGTGCATCAGCAGCTCCAGCAACAAGGCTGGGGTGGGGTCAACATCCTGCAGGCGGTCTCGCTGTTCGCGCAGGACGTGGCGGTGGTGGGCGACCGGGCGGTGGGGGCGCTGCGCCACGCCGTCGTGGTCGGCGGGACGCTCGTGGGCGAGGTGACGGCGGAGACGGCGCACGCGGTGCTGCCGGTGCTCCAGGACCTGGCCGCCGCGGCCTTCGCGCCCGCGGTGCTGATGGCCAAGCTGGGCGCCCTGGCCGCCAAGCGGCTGGCCGACGTGCCCGCCGCGCTGCTCGCGCTGCTGGAGCGCAAGGCGCAGGAGCTGCTCACCGCCCTGCTGGGCCCGCACCTGGTCCAGCAGCTCGGCGGCGCGATGCAGGCCATCCTGCGCGACCCCAAGGCCTTCATCGTCAACCTCGGCAACGCGCTGAGCAAGGGCGTCGGGGGCCTGCTCGCCCACCTCTCGGACCCCAAGAACTTCATCGACGACGTGTTGCAGTGGGTGGCCACCCAGCTGGGCATCGCCAGCCTGCCGCCCCTACCCTGGACCTGGACGACGCTGATCCCGGTGGCGCAGGAGGTCCTGCACCTGACCGAGGACAACCTCACGCGCCTGCTGGCGGCGGCCCTGCGGCGGCACGGGGACCGCAACCCCGAGGGGACCATCGCGCGGGCCAGGGCGGCGGCGGGCGGGCTGCAGACGCTGCTGACGGAGGGCATCGGCGGGGTGTGGGCGCAGGCGCTGGCGGCGAGGCAGACGGCGGCGGGGCTGGCCCAGCAGGTGTTCGACGGGGTCAAGCAGTGGGTGCTGGGGCAGTTGGTGCAGGGGGCCGTGAGCGCGCTGGTGAAGCTGGGCGTGCCGGGGGCGGGGCCGTTCCTGGAGGCGGCGCAGGGCATCTACGCGGCGTTCCAGACGTTCCTGAGCTACAAGGACACGCTGGCGGGCTTGATGGGGCAGCTCCTGCCCACACTCGGCGGCCTGGCTGCGGGGACGGCGGGGGCGGTGGCCGCGACGGGGGCGGCGATCACCAAGGTGCTGGTGGGGCTGATCCCGCCCGCGCTGGACTTCCTGGCGCGCTTCCTGGGCCTGGGCGAGCTGGCGAATAGGATCAAGACGTTCCTGCACGGCATCCAGACAAAGATCGACGGCCTGATTGCCAAGCTGGTGGAGCGGCTGGCCGGCGCGGTCAAGGGCCTCGCCGCGGGGCACGGCCGGGGCTCCTCCCCGGCGCCGGGGCACACGCCCGTCTCCGGGCACGGGACCGACCCCGCGCACGACGCGCGGGTGGCCGCCGGGGTGCAGGAGCTCAAGGAGTTAGACAAGGCGTACGAGGCGGGCGGCATCACGCACCAGCAGGCCCAGGCCATCGCCAGCCGGGTCAAGGCGGCCCACCCTGTCTTCACCTCGATCACGGTGGTCGACGGCGGCGACACCTGGGACTACGAGTACGTGGCCTCCACCGGTCATGTCAAGGGCGACAAGCAGCGGGAGCTAGAGGAAGACCTGGCCAAGGCGCATGCCGCGTTCGGCACGACACTCTTCTCACGGCATGATCTAGGGCTGTGCCTGCGGTTGAGCGAATCGACGGCGACGCGTCGCATCAACCAATGGAAGGGGAGAGCGGAGGGGGAGAGCGGAGGGGGAGAGTGGCAAGCTCTATACCCTGGCCTCGTCTCTCTCCGATGCGGGCACCCTGTATTCCTTTGACAAGGGTAAGGCGGGCCAGCGGGAGGTTAGTCCAGGAAATCGTAACAAATACGGATTCAAGAACCCGGACAAGTCGTCGTCGGTAGGATTGCAGATCTTAAGCAAGGGGCTTCGACCCGACTCTCCCCCGCCAATCGAAAAGACGAGTGCTACGTACCATAAGACGAAGGCTAGATACGACAGCATGCGTCCGGGGTCTACGTACAAAGATTTCCCGTACGATCCCGCCCGTCTTGGGCACAAGGAAGGTATGGGCGCTTCCCAGCACTGGAATAGGATCGGCCACAAGCAGACGAAGGTACAGAACCAGGCCTGGAACAACGACCCGGCCAATTACCAGGGTCCCGAGCACAGGGATGAATCCGACGCATCGGGAGGGGCGTCCGAGCGCTATATCGTTCCCAATAGAGACATCGGCAGCAATCCCGAGTGGTTGTAGAGATAGTGAGAGGGCAGCGAGCGCCGCGTCGTCTTCGCCGGTCCGGTAGGGAGCATATTTGTGGGTGAAACCGGTGTGACATTGGAGGCCTTACGTGCTGGGTTCGAAGCATGGTCCGGTTCGCCCGTGGCAGTCTCGGAGATGCGGCATAACGCGCCTGATCAGGACACGGACGCGGACGCTGCCCCCGCTCCCGCTGAGATGGACATCCTCTATTTCCAGCCGCAGGAGGGCGACAATCTGCCGGAGGACGAATTCTTCACGACGCTAGCTACTGCAGGATTGAGCACACACACTATGTCGGAACGGCTCCCTCGGGTGGAGCTCGTCCTCGATGTTCGGGGGCGTCGAGGGTGGGACGACCTACGCCTGCTGGGCGTACGACTGGCACAGATGGCCGTGGCCCCCTTCTATAATGAGGCGCCCCCGTTTGAGCCCGAGCAGGTGCTTCGAGGTGTCTCATTTCCCTTGTTCGCGGGCATGGACTGCGCCCTCGTGACCGAGTGGGGGGTATATTCGCCGCACGAGCAACTGCCGCGGGTTGACCCACCCGTGTACCTGCTTTCCATCCACCCTATCTATGCGGACGAAGCCGATGTCATCGAGCGGGTGGGCGCGCTCGAGGCCGCGCGCCGTTTTAGGGCTGCGGACGTCGAGTGGGACAATCCCGACCGACCGCCAGCACGCCTTGATGACCTCCCTCCACTTCCTCTTGGGCCACAGGCCGAGTCAGATGTTGCACATATCATGGAGAAGTCCGGGGACGCATCCGCGGGCGTGGTCACGGCCATCGAGGACACGTGGTGGGCGATTGAGGAGTGGTATCGGGAGCATGCCCCACGTCTGCACGCTGATCTAGGGACAGGCCTGTCTGAGGAGCAGATCCGAGCCCTTGAGGAGCGTTTAAGCCTATTGCTGCCCAGCGACTACAAAGCTTCTCTACGCCTGCACAATGGGGATGTAAGCGTCAACGACTACCACTACCTGCGAGCGGATGTGGTAACGGACGTGTGGGACTCGCTGACGAAGCGGAGCGAGGAAGGCCAGTTCGTGGGGCGCGAGGTCGATCAAGGAGGAGCAGGGATCATCCAGGACACATGGTGGCATCGTGGATGGATACCTTTCCTGGAAGACAGCGGCGGTAATATGTTCTGTATCGATACGGTACCAGCCGCCGAAGGAGTCGCTGGGCAGGTCGTGCAGCTAGAGATAGGTGCTGGGCCTTTTCCCACGGCCTATCCGTCATTCCTTGCTTGGTTAAGGGAGTACAGGGATGACCTCTACCGAGGTAAGTATATAGTGGATGAGGATGGTCTCCTCCAGGAAGTTTAACCTAAGATACTGCCATGCCGGGTCATAGATCGACATGTCCTACCTCCCAGCATCCTGACAACGATAGTAACATCCACGCCGACCCCGAGGCCGACACGCTCAACCGGGGCCTGGCGGCGACCGCCTTCACCGTGGGCTCCGACATCTTCTTCCGCGCCGGGTTCTACCAGCCGCGGACCCCGGCGGGGCAGCACCTGCTGGCGCACGAGTTGACCCACGTGGTGCAGCAGCGCACGGGCTCCCTGGGCATGGGCGGCGGGGGCAATACTGGTGGGGGGACGCTGACGGTGGGCGCGGCGGACGACCGGCACGAGGCCGAGGCCGAGGCCACCGCCCAGCGCGTCGTCGCCGCCCTCCAGGCGCGAGGGCCGGCCCTCAGCGCGCCCGCCGTCAGCCCCGGCGCCGCCCTCTCCCGCGCCCCCGACCCCGCCGTGGCCCTCGCGGCCGCCGCCCCCGGCGTGGCGCGCGTCCCGCTCGCGACGGTGCGGCGCTTCGGCCTGGGGGACCTCTGGCAGGCCGTCACCGGCGCGGCCTCGGCGGCGTGGGGCGGCTTCACCGGCGCCTTGCGCGGCATCGCGCAGGCGGGCTACAACGCCGTCAACGCCACGTATCATTGGGCGCAGGGCGTGGTCACGGGCGCCGGGCAGCTGGCGGGCCAGGCGGTCACGGTGGTGGCCAACGCCGCCCACAACGCCACGCAGTTCGCCGTCACCGTCGGCGGCAAGGTGGTCGGCCTGGTGGGCCAGGCTACCGCCCGGGCCATCGGGGGCGTGATGCAGGCCGTGGCTACGGCCCGCAGCGCCCTGGCCGCCGTCACCAGCATGGCCGCCTTCGTGCAGGCGCTGCAGGACAAGGCGCACCAGGTGCTGATGGACGTGCTCGGCCCGGACGTGCGCGCCATCCTGGGTGGCGCCGCCGACACCCTGGCCCTGATCCTCAAGGACCCCTTGACGTTCCTGAACAACCTGGGGCTGGCGCTCAAGAACGGCTTCGACCGGGTGAAACAGGACCTGCGAGGCGTGCTGCAGGGCGGGCTGATGAGCTGGCTGTCGGGCAGCCTGGGCGTCGTGATCCCCGACGGCGCGGTCACGCTCGACGTGGCGGGCATCATCACGCTGGGCCTCAACGCGCTGCACCTGGGCTACGACGCGCTCAAGGCGGGGGTCATCGCCGGGCTGACCAGCAGGGGCGTGAAGGACGCGGCCGCGGTGGTGGGCCGGTTGGAGACGGGGGCGGCGGCGGGGTTCACGCTGCTCCAGACGATCCGCAGCAAGGGGCTGGCGGGGGCCTGGGACGCCCTCACGGCGCAGGTGGGGGACAGCCTGGGGGCCGCGCTGGACGGGGCCAAGGCGGCGCTGCTGCCGTCGCCGCCCGCTAGGCGGGGGACAGTCCTTCATCGCGCACGCCACCATCCCAGGCGCCGGCCTTGCCCGCTACTACGACCCGCGGTGGCCCTCGCGGCCTTGGCCCATGGCGTGGCGCGCGTCGCTCCGGCCGCCCTCTTCGGCCCTTTGCCGCCCAGCGCGCTGCATGGCTTGCTCAGACGCTCACGCTATCCCGGATCGGCAGGACGAGCGGTGAGGCGGTGATTAGCCGACGTGGATGGCGGGGCGGCGCGCGGGGTCGGGCTCGGCCTGGCGCAACACCTCATGCGTCACCGGCGCGATATCCCCCTCGCCGAACAGGATGTAGCGCGCCAGGAACTTGAGCGGGTTGCCCTCGGTCCAATCGAAGTAGACGTGCGGACGCGTCGTCGTGGTATCGCGTATGTGCAGCAGGACGGCGGCGATGGTGTTGGGGACGGAGGCGCCTTCCGTGCGCAGCACACGGTACCCCCCGACCTCATACCCCCTCACCCGCAGCGCCGGTGCGAACTCCGACGCGTCGGCCACGGTGACCTCCAGGAAGAGCACGGGCTCACCGGGCGGGATGCCATTGACCTCGCGCTCCTCGCGCTCCTTGAGCAGGTACTCGCGCGCGTTCCGCTCGTCCGGGTGGTTGGCGATGATGCGGATAGCGCCCTGGCCGCCCGCGCCCGCCTCGGCGATGAAGCGCCGCGCGGCCTCGTCCGCCTCCACGCCGGTCACGCGCAGCTCGGTGGAGCGGAACACGCGCGAGACCAGCGAGACGACGACGATGGCCACGATGAATACCGCCGCGATCTCGATGCCCGAGGGCTGGCTGATGATGGTGCTGCCGATGGTGTAGACGAAGATGGCGGACACGACGCCGAAGAAAACCGTTGCCCGCCGTTGCCCGCGGCGCCGGGTCGCGAGTGTGACGGCGATGGTGGCCGAGGTGAGCAGGGCCAGCACGCCGGTGGCGTACGCGCCCGCCTGCGCGTCGACGCCGGCGCGGAAGATGACGGTCACGATAAAGCAGATCGCCGTCACCAGCAGCGCGAGCGGCCGCGAGGCGCGCGCCCAGTCCGGGGCCATGCCGTAGCGCGGCAGGTAGCGGGGCACGATGTTGAGCAGGCCGGCCATGGCCGAGGCGCCGGCGAACCACAGGATGCAGATGGTGCTGAGGTCGTAGAGCGACCCGAAGCCGTCCCCGAGCAAATCGTGCGCGAGGTAGGCGAGCGCGCGGCCGCTGGCGGCGCCGCCGGACTGGAAGGCGCGTTGCGGGATCAGCAGCGTGGTCACGACGCTGCTGGCGAGCAGGAACAGGCTCATGATCGAGGCCGCCGCGGTGAGCAGCCGGCGGCCGTTGCGGATGCGCCCCAGGGGATGCTTGGGGTCGTCGTCGCGGTCGCCGCGCACCAGCGGCATGACGAGCACGCCCGTCTCGAAGCCGGAGAGGCCCAGGGCGAGCTTGGGGAACAGGATCACCGCCAGGGCGAGCATGGGCAGCGGGCTGCCGTACGTCCGAGTGAGATTGCCTTGCCAGGCGCTGACCACGCGCGGATGGCGCAGGATCTCGGCGAGGCCCGCGCCGACGACCACCAGGTTCAACAAGAGATAGACGCCGACCAGGGCAACGGCGATGCCGATGGCCTCGCTGAAGCCGCGCAGGAAAACCGCCCCCAGCAGGGCGATCAGCGCCAGGGTCACCACGACCTCGTCGCCGTGCAGGAAGTGCGTGAAGGGGTTCTCCCCGATATGCGCCGCCGCGTCGGCCGCGGAGAGCGTGATGGTGATGACGAAGCCGGTGGCCACGAAGCCGATTAGGACGAGCACGAACAGCTTGCCCTGCCACCAGGGCAGCAGGCGCTCCAGCATGGAGATCGAGCCGTCTCCGTGCGGGCTGGCCTCGGCCACGCGCCGGTACATGGGCAGGGCGCCGCCGAGCGTGACCAGCACGAGGATCAGCGTGGCCACGGGGGAGAGCACGCCGGCGGCGAGGGCCGCGATGCCGGGCGCGTAGCCGAGCGAGGAGAAGTAGTCGACGCCGGTCAGGCACATCACCTGCCACCAGGGGTGCTGGTGCTGGGCGGGCGTCTCCTTCTCATACGGCCCCTCGCGCTCCTCGGGCGCATAGCCCTTCAGCAGCCAGTGCTTGAACCGGTTCTCCGTCCGCTGTCGCGCCACGCCCGATGAGGCCAACGATCCCCTCCCCGACAACTCCGGACGCGCGCAATCACGGCGTCACAGAGGTATCATAGCAGGAGCTGAGCCGCGTACGCCGGGTACAAGGAGGCGCTATCCGGGCAAGACGGCGATGCGGCGCTATCCGGGCAAGACGGCGATGCGGCGCTATCCCGGGCAAGACGGCGATGCGGACGAGACGACGGCTACGGAGCACGACCGCATTCGCGTGTCTTGACCTGACTGCCCGCGCTGCATGAAGACATGCCGCGACGTCATCCGTCGTGGACGCGATCGGTGACGATGCGGCGCGTTTTTACCACCGTTTTGGGTTCCAGCCGCTGATACATCGCCCGTTGCGTCTCTTCATCCCGATTGGCACGGCCAGGGTAGCGGTAAGCGACGCATGAGTTGTCCTCCTGGTGAGGCAATCAGGAGCGGGGCGCCCTCAGGTGAGTGGACAGGGATCTCGATTAGTCGAGAAGGAGATCCAGGGGTCCCTGTTGGCTCACGTCGCCGTTCTCCCTCTTGGGGTGGACCGCGATGGAGGAGCTTGGCCCATCGACGCACCGTGACGTGTTGCGATGCGATCGAGCCAGATGAACGTGGCCAGCGCCAGGCAGGATGTCACGAGCGGGATGAAGAAAAGGTGAGGCAGGCCCAGGAGGGGGATGCCAACGCCGCCGATCGAGTTGCCCACCAGGGTCGCAATGCCGAAGGCCGAACCGAACGTGCTACTCGCCAGCCCCGCGCGACCAGGACTCAGTTGCTGGGCGTAAGTCAGGCCGAGTCCGAACACGGCCGCCACGACCAGGGCGTCCAGGGCTTGGGTGACATACACCTGCCACAGCGCGGTGTTGAAGGCCAGGATGAGGTACTCGATCGTGGCCACCGCCAATCCCAGGCTGAAGAGACGCCCGATGCGGACGCGCAGCGCTAACAAGCCGGCAGCCGGCAGCGTGATGAGTTCGGCGAGGGCGGCGAGGGCCATGACCGTGCCGTACTGGCGAATGCTGCCGCCCAGGTGTGTGGTAACGTCGATGGGAAGGTAGGTGATCCTGAGCACAGTACCAACGAGGACAAGCGTGCAGACTCCGACAAAGACGTAGAGCAGGACGCTGGTCCGCGCGTGTCCCTGCCGCGCTGGCTCACGCTCCGTGTCGATGGAGACTGGGATAGCCACACCGGAGAGTGGAACGAGGCACAGGAGGTTGAGGCCCCCGGCCACCACGAACGCCGCACGGAAGCTCACCAGGGTCGCCAGCGCGGAGCCGAGCAGCGGCCCCAGCACGAAGCCCAACGAAAACGCGGTGCGGATCGTCGCGTTGACGACTCCGGGCCGCCGTTCCGCGTCGCGGACCATGACATCATGCAGGGCCGCGAAGGCCTGCCCCATCGTGATCGCCCCGGCGCTCACGAACACGGCGCCCACCGCGAGGCTGAGCCAGGCGTAGGGGGACAGGGCGAAGACCAGCCACCCGATCGCCACCCACAGCGCGGCCAGGCGCATGGCCGGCACGCGCGAGGGCCAGCGATCGGACCAGCGTCCCACGACCATCCCGAGGATGAGCCCGAGCACGGCCTCGCCGACGTAGTACAGGCCAACCAGGGAGAGCGCGACATGGAGGCTGCCCACGAGGTACAGGGTGATCAGAGGCAGCGTCGACGAGGTGGCCAAGGACAGAAACACCATGATCAGGAGGACGGCGCGGTACTCCCGCTTGCGCCAGACGATAGTGAGAACGGCGAGACGGACTCTCATTGGCTTGCTCCTGGTCCGGTCAGGCGGACAGGTCCGACCTCGGATGGTGCGAGACGCTCGACAACAAAAAACCGCGGGCGGAACCTCATCAGTTCGCCCACGGTGGCCGAAATGAGCGTTATCAAGAGCGCGGCATGGTGCGGTTCTTCCATGGCGCGCCTCGCCCGGTGACGATCAGGCGGACGGCGTCGAGCAGCAAGAGGCCGAACGTGACCCACCCGGCGGGCGCCGTCAGGGACCAGGCGAAGGGCAGCCGGAATTCGCGGTCGAAACGGGCGTGGGCGTCGACCTGCGCCGTGACGGTGGCCGCGGCCAGCAACGTGGGCAGGCGGCGCCCACGCTCGTGGGAGAGCAGCGCGCGCAGCAGTATAAGCGATGGGACCAGGCCGTAGGCGATCAAGGTGAGGCCGGCGGCAAGGCCCAGTAAGGGCCGGGGCGCGAACTCGCCGTAGACGCTCTTGCGCCAGCCGCGCCAGGCGCTGTCCCAGGTGGTCCACTGCCTGTTGGTCACGAGGCCGCGCCCGCCCACGATGTCGACGCGGCTGCCCGCGCGCTTCATGAACTCTGCCAGTCCCACGTCGTCGGCGAAGGTGTTGCGCAGGGCGGGCGCGGCGTAGCCGCCCGAGGCGTCGTAGGCGGCGCGACGCACGAGCAGGTATTGTCCGTTGGCGATGGCTCCCCGGTGGCGCGGGTCGCGCGTCTGCGCCACGGTCGCGCGCTCGATCAGCAACAAGGCGCCGATCGGGGTCAGCAGGCGCATGCCGAGTCCGACGAACTGCAGGTCGGTGAGCATGGAGAGCAGGTCGTCGCCGTGGGACACGGCGTGGCCCAGCATCAGGCGCAGCGTCTGGGGCGCGTGCCGGGTGTCGGCGTCGGTGAAAAGGAGCCACTCGCTCCTGGTCAGTTCCGTGCCGGTGTGCAACGCGTGGGTCTTGCCCGCCCAGTCCGAGGGCAGATCCTCCACGCGGTGGACGCGCAGTCGCGGATCGCGGCTGGCCCGGACGGCCAGCAGGCGCGGGGTGGCGTCGGTCGAGCCGTCGTCGATCACGGTCACGTCGACGTCCGGGTAGTCCTGCGCCAGCAGCGTGGTCAGCACGTCGTCGACGTTGTCCTCCTCGTCGCGCACGGGCAGGATGATCGAGACGTGCGGTGGCGGCGTGGGCAGCGTCCCCGGCTGGGGCAGCGTCGTCTCGGCGATGGAGCGGCGGGTACGATAGCTCTCGCGCAGCGCCACGCCCAGTGCCAGAGCCAGGGCACATGTTGGTATGTGCCGGGCCGCTGCGGCCACACGGTCCGTCTTCATTCCCTCCGTCCTTCCAGGCGCGCCTGTTCATTGGTACCGGATAGGCGCGCCTGCCTATTTGTCGTGTCGCGCGGCGCGCTCCACGCTGCCGGGATCGCCTCCGTCAGCCACCACTGCCAAAACGCGAGGAGCCTAGCGGAGTTGCACTCCGCTGAGTGAGGGCTGCAGGCGTAAGCAGTCGTGGCCGTTGCCGCCGTGTCTCGCGTCGCGTCCAACTGTACCGATTCCGCATCGGTAGCGGGCGCAGGCACGATGTGCTCGTCCAACCCGTCGTTGCCCCACACCTCTTCCAGTGCGGCTACCGTCGCTTCAGCGGCGAGGAGAACGGGCTCTAAGGGATACGCGAAGAACTCGCCGAACCCATAAAACGGATCAGCAGGTCAGACGGCGCGCGCGTCGGCCATGGCGTGCGGCGACCCTGGCATGATCTGCATCAGTTCGATGCGGTTGCCGTCGGGGTCCGCGATCCAGTATTGCCAGTTGTTGTCCTGTCCGAGCGTCGCCGCGCCCTCACTGGGCAGGCCGCGCTCGGCGAGCTGGCGCAGCGTGGCGTCCATGTCGTCGACCAGCAGGCAGAAGTGGTTGTAGCCCGCGTCGGACGCCGGGCGCGGGCCGCCCTCGCCCGCTCCGGGGAACAGCTCGACGAAGTGGCCGGGCGCGACCTGCAGGTAGACGATCCAGGGCGACGGCTCGCCCTCGCGGTCCAGTCTGAAGGCCTCGCGCAGGCCCAGCTTGGCGCAGTAGAAGTCGAGCGACCGCTCCAGGTTGGTGATCCGAAACGCGACGTGCCCTATACTCGTGATCATCGTTGACATACCCCTTTCATCTATTAGTTGTCGTGGTGTCGCGCCTAGTCATGGGACGGACGGCCCATTTGCGGGGGCAGCGCGGCCGAGAAATCGTCGGCGAAGCGGCGCGCATACTCCGCGAGTAGGGTCTCGACCCGCGCGAGGTCGGGCGAGGCGACCACGAAGCCGACGTGATGGCGCTTCTCCATACGCATCACGATCTCCGGGTCGTCGTAGGCCGCGGTATCGGGGTACTCCTGGCGCGCCAGCGAGACGATCACGCCGGCGTAGTCGCGGCGCTGCTTGGGCGCCTTATAGCCCTGACGCTTGCCTCGGGCGTCGCGCAGCGAGGGGATCTGCGCGGCCTCCATCCGCGCCCACTCGGCCCACAGGTTCACGCCGGTCGCCGCCTCGACCGCGTCGGCGATGCTGGCGCCGCCCACGCGGTTGGCCGCCTCCAGGAAATAGAAGCGGCCGTCGTCGTGCCCCTTGATGCACTCCAGGTGGACGGCGCCGCGCACCACGCGCAGCACCTTGATGGCCGCCTGGTTGACCGCCCGCAGCGCCGCGTCGTCGTCGGAGCCGCGCGCCACCAGGCGCGTGGTCGAGATGCCGCCCTCATGGTAAACGTCGAGCGGCGGACGGCCGTACTGGCTGGTCTCGCAGAACACTATCCTGCCCTCGGAGACGAGCGAGTCGACGTGATAGACCGTGCCCGGAACATAGCGCTCCAGCAGGTGGAACGAGCGGAGGTTGCCCAGCTCGTCTAGGCGCGACCACAGTTCGTCGGCCGCGTTGAATCGCGTGATGCCGATGGTAGAAACCTCGCCGCGCGGCTTGAGCACCCATGGCGGCGGGACGCGCGCCACGTAGGCGGCGACCTCGTCGTCGTTGAAGACAGGCGCGAAGTCGGGCTCGACGATGCCCTGCGCGCGTGCCACCACGCGCATGGCCAGCTTATCGCGCACCAGCCGCGCCGTGCTGCTATCCGAGCCCGGCAGGCGCAGGTGCTCACGCAGGGCCGCCGCCGTCTCCACGTCGTAGTCGTCGAGCGGGACGATGCGGTCGATATGCACGCGGCGCGCCAGGTAGCTGACGCCCAGGATAACCTGCGGCGCGTCGGCCAGATCGGGCATGTGGACAAGCTCGTCGATGGCCTCGCGCGGCCACGGGGCTCCCTCCAGCGCCGAGGCCGTCAGCAGCAGGACGCGGCAGCCCTCGCGTTTGGCCTGGCGCAGGAACGCGGCGCCCTTCTCATAGCTGGCCAGGCAGAGCACGGTCGGCGGACTTGACGGAGTCGGCGCATCCTGATCGGCCATCGCGGTCACTCCTCGTGGCATAGAGCCAGCAGCTAGGGCAGCATCATGTGCGGTAGCATCACGTGCGGCAGCATCATGCTGTCCTGTTCCATATGTCTCGCCGTCGAGACCACCTCTACAGTATTGTAACCCTTACGCGGCAGCCTATCGGTCGCCCGTTGCCCGTTGCCCGTTGCCCGTTATAAGTAAGTATGCTATTCCCCTCTCCCGCGCACGGGAGAGGGGTCGGGGGTGAGGGGTGCCCCACGCACGGGAGAGGGGTCGGGGGTGAGGGCCGCCGTCGTGGCATGGATGCTGCACCCGCTTGGTGCGCTCCATCAATACGTTATGCTGCACGATATAAAGCGCCGCGCATACCCTTCGCGCGACACGTTGGATAATCTCATTCACCGAGAGGACAGTCATGAACTTCATCAAGACTTTCGTGCCCAAGTTCGCCAACGACTGGGCGCTGAATCTGGCCGGCATGCTAACCTATAGCCTAATCACAGCTATCGTGCCGCTACTGGTGGCCATGTTGAGCCTGGTGGGGCTGGTTCTGAACCTGCTCTCACCCAGCAGCTTCCATCAGGTCGCCATCTCTATCGGCGTCGCTTTGCCCGCGAGGGCAGAGAAAATTATCGACATCAGCGCCTTGCTCAAGAACCTGGTGCAGATCACGGGACCGCTGGCCATCATCGCGCTGTTCGGCCTGATCTTCACCGGCTCCAACCTGTTCGCCAACGTGGAGAATGCGTTCTGCATTGTCTTCCGCGTGCCGGACCGCGACATCATCCCGCAGCGCGTGATGGCCATCGGCATGATTTTTATCCTGGCAGTGCTGCTCCCGGCCGCCATCATCGCCTCCAGTTTGGTCGCGGCGGGCCAGCAACTCTTCGCGGCGGTCCTGCCCCAACCGTTCGTCACCGTGCTCAGCGTGCTCGGCCCCCTGACCTCCATCTTTATCCTGTGGCTGCTCTTCCTGTCCATCTACATGATCGTGCCCAACATCAAGGTGGAGTTTCGCTACGCCTGGCGCGGCGCGCTGACCGCCGCGATCCTGATGGCCATTGCCAGCCTGATCTTCCCGTTGTACTCCACGATCTTCCTGGTGGGCAACGAGAAGTATGGGGCCACCTTCTTGCTGGTGCTGGTGCTGATCATCTACCTGTGGTTCTTCAACGTCATCCTGATGATCGGCGCGGAGGTCAACTCCGTGGTCATGGGCCTGGAGGCCACGCCGTACGACCTGCCTCGCACCTTCGCCGAGGACTACCAGCAGCGCATCGCCCAGGCGCGCGCGCCCAGGCCACAAAAGCGGCGCCCGCCGCTGCCCTTACCCCAACCCCGGCAGGTCGCCGCCGCCGGCCAGGCCGTTGGGACCGGGGCCTCCACGCTCTGGCGGCTGGTCGCTCCGCTCTTGCGCATCCTGGCCCTCGTCGGCTGGCTGCTGGCCCGACCCGCCGTGCGCGCCGAGGAGCGGGATAAGCGCTAATCGACAAGCAGGACGTTAGGCATCATCGACGACGACGCTTTCCCGCAAGGTTTGGATAGCCATCGCGATTGCCTGTTCCAACGAAAGGTCGCGCCCCTCCGCCCAGGCCCGCGCGAATGCATCACCGCCTAGGGCGCGTCGCACCACGTCCACGTCGCGCTGGTAGGCGACGCGGGCGGCGGGCGGCAACGGAGCGGCAAGGATATCGCGCAAGGATGCCGCCGCGCCAAAGAGTTGCGTCGCGCGTAGCGAGGCGACCATGTCTGGCGACAGTGCGGGATCGCACGCGACGCCTATCATAGCCGCCGCTTGCTCCAGGATAGGGATGACGAGCGCCGTATCGCTGCTGGTCTGTAAGAGCGACAGGCTTTCCAGATACAACTGTGCCGCGCGTCCGTGATTGCCCTGGGCGCGGGCAAGATTCCCCAAACCCGAGAGCGACACGGCGATGCCTTCCGCGTTCTCCAGTTCACGCCGCAGCCGCAAGCTCTCCTCATAGAACGGCCGTGCGCGCTCATAGTCGCCTTGCCGAAACGCCACCTCGCCTAGATTGAGCAGCGCGAAGGCAAGTCCACGCTTGTCATCCACCTTGCGCGCCAGCGCGACGCTCTCTTCGAGCAGTACCACCGCGCGCTCGTACTCGCCTTGCAGAAGCAGGACCTCGCCCACATTGTTCAGCGAGAGGGCAACGCTCCCCATATCGCCCAATTCACGCGATAGCGCCAGGCTTTCTTCATAGAGCGTCACGGCTTGATCGAACTGGCCTTGCTGGAGCGCCAGGCGTCCAAGGTTGCCAAGCGAGGTGGTCATGCCCCACCTGTCGTCCAACTCCCGCTTCAGATCCAGGCTCTGCTGGTAGAGGTCCGTCGCGCGCTCATAGTGGGCTTGCGTGTCCGCGATGACGCCCAGGTTGTTGAGCAAAGCCGCGATGCCCTTCAGGTCTTCCAGTTCCTGGTATAGCTCCAGCGCCGCTGTGTACAGCCCTCTGGCCTCTTCGTAGTCACCCTGTTCGTAGGCCAACCCACCAGCCCCACGCAGCGCCTTCGCCCGGCCGGCCCGTTGCTCCCGCGCATCACCCGTTGCACCGCGCTCAGGGTCGCCACTCTCCGTATGCTCCAGTAGCCTCTTGAGCCAGCCTCGTCCTTCGCTCAAGTGCCCATGTATGAGCCAGAACCGCCAGAGGGCGGCCGCAAGGCGCAGGCCAACGGCGGCATTCCCATACTCCAGAGTCCAGCGTAGCGCCGCCCGCAGGTTGTCGTGCTCAATCTCCAACCGCGCCAACCACTGGGCCTGATCGGGGCCTGTAAGCTCCGGCTCCGCCTGTTCCGCCAGCCCCACGCACCAGTCGCAGTGACGGTCACGGACCCGTTCCGCCTCGCCAGCGGCGACGAGTTGCTCCTCGGCATACTGCCTGACGATCTCCAACAGAGCGAAGCGTGGCTCGGCAGCCTCTTCCATCGGCGTCAGATCCTGCCGCAATAGGCTGTGATCCACCAGGCGCTCCAGGCACGCCGGGATAGCGCGCTTCGGTTCGCCTTCCCACGCGCACACCGCCTCCGTCGCGTTGAGCGTGCCGCCGGCGGCAAAGACCGCCAGGCGCCGGAACAGGGCCTGCTCGCGCGGCGTGAGCAGGTTGTAGCTCCAGGCCAGCGTGTCGCGCATGGCCTGCTGCCGCTCCGGCAGATCGACCGCTCCGTCGGTCAACACCTGCAGCGGCTGCCGCGTCAGTTGCGCGAGCAAGGCCTGTGGCGACAACACGTCGACCCGAGCCGCCGCCAACTCGATGGCCAGGGGCAACCCGTCCACACGCGCACAGATGCCGGCGATCACGCGCGCCGTGGCCGACGTGAGCTTGAACGTTGGCGCGACCGCCTGTGCGCGCTGGGCGAAGAGCGCGATCGCTGCGTAGCCTTTCAGATCGGAGAGCGACGGCGGACGTTGCGGATCAGGCCGCGCCAGCGACGGAACTGGGAAGCGGTGCTCGCCGCGCAAGTGCAGCCGCATCCGGCTAGTCGCAAGCACTTTGAGCCGGGGACAGGCCGCAAGCAGCGCCGAGATCGAGAGCGCGGCCTCCGCCACATGCTCGAAGTTGTCCAATAAAAGCAGCACCCGCCGGTCGCCCACGTGTGCCGCCACGCTCTTGTTCAGCGGCTGACCGCCGCTCTCGCGCACTCCTAACGCCCGGGCTATCGTCGCCATCACCAGATGGTGCTCCTTGAGCGGCGCGAGGGGCACGAAAATGACCTCGGCGAAGCGCTCCGCCAGCAGCGCGACCACGTGTATGGCCAGGTGCGTCTTGCCGACGCCGCCCGTCCCCAGTAAGGTGACCAGGCGCACGTCCTCGCGCCCTAGCAGCGCCATCACTGCCGCCACCTCGGCCTCGCGCCCCAGCAGTGGAGTTGGCGGAACAGGGAGGGTGCGCGGCCAGGATGCGGCCAGCGTGTCAGGAGGAGGAACATCCCAGTGATGGGCCGCGGCGATAAACTGTAACCGCTCCCGCGGCGACAACGCCAGCTCGTCGGCCAGGCGGCGCACCGTGTCGTGATACGGCCGGGACTTATCGTGTTCCAGCTCGATAATGGTGCGCACGCTGAGGCCGCATCGTTCGGCCAATTGTTTCTGCGTCAGTCCCAGGGCGTCCCGGCGCCATCTGAGCAGGGCTCCAAGGGTGAGTTGACTCGGCGTGACCATAACACCGACTCCCATCATCTTGACCATACATATGAACCGAACACTTAACGGATCACGCTGCCCATGCCCCTATTACACCACATTGAAGCCGCGCGACACACCGACTGACAGGCAACTCTGCACCAAGGCTGCATCCTATGACCGGCGATTCTCGCCTCGTCGCCCCATACACTACAGGGTAGAACACCACAGCGTTTCCCACGGAGGCTAGCATAAGAGTGACTATCACTTGACTTGGATTGTTAGGCCGTTTCCTAGTACTGTCTTAACCTGCTCAATTAAGGAGACTCACCGATGCTTCAACGTGCTCCTATCCTTCGTGTGGCTATCGTGTCAGTTCTCATTACCCAAGCCATACTATTCTCCCACCTCAATGGTCCAGCAAGTACGCAGTCAACTCCTGTCGCCTCAAATACGCTTTCGGCAACTGGCGCATCTACGTCTAATGTTATTCCGTCTGTCCCAACGCCCACGACCGGCATTATCACCACCGTCGTCGGTTCTAGTAACAGTGGGAGCGATGGCGACGGTGGACCCGCCACGGTTGCTCGTCTGCACAGTCCATCGAGCGTAGCTGTCGATCACCTGGGCGATATCTTCGTCCTCGACGCCGCCAACAATGTTGTTCGCGAAGTGTTTGCGAGTACCGGCATCATCACTACGGTCGTGGGGCTTAGCCCTGGCGCGTCGATCTGCGCAGCGCCGTCCGCCGTCGATCACCTGGGCGACGGATGCCCAGCAACACAAGCATCACTTAATGTCGGGGCTTATAACGGAGGAGACCTTGCCACCGACAATAGTGGCAACCTCTACATCGCCGATACGCAGAACAATCGCATCCGCGAAGTGATGGCTGACTCCAATGGTAGTATTACGCCATCGAGCATCATCACGACGGTCGCGGGCGACGGCAATCCCTTCTTTAATTCCAATGACCTCGGCGATGGCGGACTGGCGACCAACGCCCATCTCGCGCATCCTTTTAGCATCGCTGTCGATCACGAAGGAAATATCTTTATCGATGACACCGACCACTTGAGGGTTCGAGAAGTGATTGCGCGAACCGGAATCATCCAGAACGTCGCAGGATCGGGTCCTGTGGGCCAAATCGCGTACGGGGGCGACGGTGGCCCGGCAACCTTGGCGCGCCTCTCCCAGGTGCGTGGTATTGCGGTTGATGGTTTTGACAACGTGTACATCGGCGACCAACGTTACAATCGCGTCCGGGAGGTGATCGCATCGACAGGCATCATCACAACGGTGGTGGGTACAGGCAATGCAGGATATAGCGGTGACGGTGGTCCTGCGACCGATGCGATGATCCACTTTGCTTTCGGTGGCGGCATGAGCCTCGACCGCGCGGGAAACCTTTTCATGGCCGACACGTTGAACAATCGCGTGCGCGAGATTATTGCGAGTACTGGCGTCATCACGACTGTCGCTGGCGGTGGTACACCCTGTGCAGCCTCGGTCGATTCCGTCGGCGATGGTTGTGCCCCAACCGATGCGCGATTGGGCCACCCAACCGCTATCAGGCTCGATGACTTCGGAACGCTCGACATCCCTGACACAGGCAATAATCTCGTGCGCGCGATCACCAAGGTTGGGTACCATGGGGCGCCTCCCTGCCTTGTACGCTGTGGCCCAATGCGTTCGGTCCCGACCATCGGCGCGGGAACACAATATGACCTAACTCCGCAGCCGGATGCCCCGTTCGTCTCGGGGACGCAGGACATCGGCAATCACTGCGACGATTGCTCGACGCATATCACCCTGCCCTTCCCATCTACTCTCTATGGGAAGGTGTACAATGCGGCTGACGTGACCTCCAATGGACAGGTTGATTTCTCTGGCGCTACTGACACCAGTTATGAGAACGATGGCTTCCTGCCTGATGCGCGTACCGGCGATGCCATATTCCCGTATTGGAATGCTCTGCGCACCGACACGACGCAACCCGACGGCAACCTGAGCGGCATCTACACCGGTGTCTCGGGTGCCGCTCCCCACCGCTCCTTCACAATCGAATGGCGAGCCACGCTGTACGACACGGGATATCCAGCCGATGTCGAACTGCGATTGTACGAGGGGACCACACATTTTGATGTCATCTATGGTCCTATCGGTGAGCAAGATGCGAACACGGGCCAACCTGGGACCGTAGGGGATCCTGATCCAGGCAACGAGGCCATCGGGGTGCAAAGTGGCGATGGCTCTTACACTCAGTATGACGGCAATCGACCTGGCCGTGGAAGCCTACAATTCACACCAAGCGATCAACCGCCGCTACCAATGTCCGCTGTTCAAGAAGGCCATCTGACCGCACCCATTACGCCTGCCACTCCGGGAGGCAGCACCGGCGATCCCACGGTAGATGCGGCCAATGCACGTGCGCTGGCACGTGCAGGGACAACTTATATTGGCCCTTCAGCTTCGCAGCCTTCTTTTGCTGACGGGTCGAGCACCGCTTATGGCGTCGCGGGAACCTTTGTCACGTCCAACTACGTTAATAGCACAAATAAAAAGGGGCAGCAAGGCCAGCGATGCTTGCTCGGTACCAATGCTTGCGGCGCCAATGGAGCTTTACGTCTTCCAGTAGTCCCCAATCAGTTGCATGGTTCCCTCATCCGTTTCGGCCTTACCATGAATTGCGATTTTGCGAACTACATACAGGGCAAAAAAAGCAATGGCCTGGCGAACAGTTTCAAGTGGTGGAACTTTAACGGTAATGATAGTGGTGTGCGCACTCAGGGCTATTTTCTCATTCACGAGGCGCTCAAACATCACATCGTTCCGATCGTAGAAATCCTCCCGGACATCCAAAATGGCAGGATTTGCGATAAGGGATATGGAACTGATAAATCCCCTAATGCCTTGGCAGACATGTGGTATCTGGAGGCGTTCAGCCTTATCGATTCTATGCCCAACAATTGGACGGACCTTCCGCAAGGTCAGACAGGGATTTACTTCGAGATCGGTAACGAGGTTGACTTGAGCGCGAACGTCACGGACGGCCGAAGCCAAGGACACACCTATTGGAGTGACTACCCCGAATTCTTTGCGTTAGCTGCTCAGGGAATCCGTGACGCAATCAGCTTGCGCAATTATAACAAGGAACCGCTAAGTTGGATGAGCAACTATCGTATCATAACGGCAGGTATGGCGCGCCCAACAGAACACTCAGGCTGCAACGACGTAATACCGGATGGCACACCGAAGGGCACAAACTTGGGTGAAAACATCCAGAAGGCACGCCGGGCGATCGCGGCGGCGCAGCAGGCCGGAATTACGAGCGACCACCTCGGCGTGGCAATTCACCCATACCACTACAACTCAGGTGACTCGAACGATCGAGCCGATCTCGCTGCTTGGATTCACTACTATAGCACGAAATCCTACCAGGTTGTGTACGACAAAACGACTAAGCGTTACTCTTACCAGGAGAAAGTGAATGGGCCGGCTGGCCCCTGCGGCAGCCTTGAAGCGACGCTGACTCTGTGGATGAACGACAAGTCCTTCCGCGGCATGCCGGTCCTCATAACTGAGATCAATTGGCATGATAGGGCACCGAACCACGACAAGAAGGCACCAACGCCCGACATGGAGAGTAGGGTTAATCAGGGCGATCGTAGTTTGAGGAACGTAAAAGGCATCCCTGATTACACGCCGGGGTACAACTATTACACGCAGGCCGCCGCGTCGTACCTCGTTCTCTATCTTTGCAGTTTTTAGGAGGGATTGAGGCATGGCGCTCGATCTGGTAGCAAGAGGTTGCACAGACCGTCTTGTCGCCAGGAGAAACGCCATGCCTATCCCGATT
>JAABUZ0100000689.1_pt1 | contig 78061 bp, 94 predicted proteins | sample 5562091 | NCBI WGS metagenome assembly JAABUZ01 (sample SAMN12813069, study PRJNA571459) | rock metagenome | isolation source: Antarctica rocks | place: Antarctica: Victoria Land, Linnaeus Terrace sud | collected 2015-12-21
CAGAAATTGGAGTTAACGGAGTCCTTCTGAGCATTGTGGATGCAGTTGAAGAAGGTGGATTGTTTTGAAGGTACGCGATTTTACGTGTTTTCGCGATCCAGCCGAAGACTTAGTGCGGGGTACTGTACCTTACCTTAAGGTACCTAGCCGCTAAACCCAGACTGTCAGTTGGCAGTGACGTAGGGCTCTTCCGCACAAAACGCGTAGGAACTCGTTACAAACCTGGAAATATAACAATCTCAAACCTATCTTTCGACACTTTACCCCCCCAGACCCTTAACTTCAACCTGCATCAGTACTCTAGATTCAGAAATGGCTGAGAGAATCAAAGAAGTGGCCGTCGAAGAGGCCGAGCACATCAAGAATGTTGCAAGCGATGCGGCCCGTTCTGGCGCGTATCTCTACCCTGTCAGAGTCAGTGATTCTTTTACTCTCCGATCCATTGCTGCTCTTCGTAATACTCAATGACGGAGACACAATTAAGTGTCAAGTGGCTAACAATGGTTACCAGGGCATTTTCTACTTTCTCTCCCACCGTAGCCTGTGGAAGCCCCTCATCTCGAAGCTCGCCCCCACCATAACCCTAGGTCTGGGGGTCACCACGTTCATGTTCTTGTTCACCTATGTACCTCAAGCCGCAGTTATGGCTTTCACGAGTGGTCCCCTTGCTGCAATTAGCGCCGCTGTTCTCGTTCTCAGCGAAAGCTCTACCATCTTCACTGTGCTCAGCAAAAACTTCCTTATTGAAGATGCTCTACTGGATACCTTTGATGGAGTCCTCGTGTCGAAAAACACCACAGATTTGGTCTCGGGTGGGCGGCAAATCAAAGCTGGGGGTGATCCGATGGCGAAGCTGGGAAAAATGATTAAGAAGCCGTTCGCCAAGTTCACACCCAATGCTTTGATTAAGTACTTCATGTATCTTCCTTTGAACTTTATCCCGGTTGTTGGCACTGTTGCCTTTGTTGTGCTTCAGGGCAAGCGCGCTGGGCCAGCTGCTCATACGAGGTACTTCCAGTTGAAGGAGTGGAATAACTCGCAGAGGCAGAAGCATATTGAGGAGCATCAGGCTGCATATACTAGGTACGAAAATATTTACTTTCTTCCGCCAATGTTCGATTACTGACGACTCTACTGTAGCTTTGGTGTAGCAGCTGTTCTTCTAGAATTGGTGCCTGTAGCGTCCATTCTCTTTGCTTTCACCAATACTGTTGGCGCAGCATTGTGGGCAGCAGACATGGAGACTGGCAATACCACTTCGCAAGGCACAGCACCAAACCTTCGAGAGCAGGCCAAGAAGGCGGAATGATGTTGGAGGCAGATTCTTGCTCTCAATTGGCTGATTATCAATGGGCAGCTAGTGGAGGTACCCGTGCTATCTTGCTAACCACCAAGCTGTAAGATCAAATTATGACGGCGACGAACCTTTGAATCGCTTTCAATTGTTACATTGATCTCTACGATGAACGCTCCAAATTACAGGTCAATGCTAACCACCGTTCGACCGAACAGACCCGTCGAGTAGACTCAATCTAGGCGTGACCCACTATGACTTATCGAGATTCTCTATACCTCTCTAAAATTTGATAGCTAATAGTGATCAACATACGCTCAGATGCACCTACGGAGCAGACCTAAACAACGCAAGCTTATCTGTGTACGAGAATCATCGGGTAACTAGAGAAGCATAGAAATGGAAGCCGCGAATGTGAACGGCTTGAACAGGCAAGTCTCTCCGCAATGGTATACTGAAACAGCTGCAAGCATGCGCCTTGCGGAAAGCTCTATACCGTGAGTAGATTGGCCATATCTTCACCTATCACCAGTCGGCATTGTAAACAGTCAAACACCAGGCGTCCAATGCCGTGTACTTGAAAACCAAGAGAATCCTGCGAAGCCATGTTGAGAAACCGTCTCCTTATCCCATGTTCTCATTCACGCACTCTTCTATCACCTGAACGTTTCTGTTATCTCGTTGCATAGAAAAGTCGTACAACTTTAATATTAAGAGTGTAGAAAGAAGCGCTGACAGTGTGCGTGAAACGGCTTCTTGCACATGCAGCCCACGTTCTTGTACCACCATGTATGACTCCGTTGCTTCTCGAAGGGGAAAGCTGGTCTGGTCCAGACATATTGAGTGTTGATTCACGCTCGCCGTAGCCGCTGCTGTTGCCCTAAGCGCTGTATTAGTTTCGGGTCTAATATCCGCCTTGTTGATACTCAATTTTACTTCCATTCACCTCACTCCTTCCTTCCTTCTCTTCAAAACAACATCACTCATTTGGAACTTCAGCAACCCACTCTCATTTCTCATCAACCTTACGTTACGGTGGAGGTTACTCAGACATTCATTTACCTTCACTTCGATACGCTCATTCACGTACATATTGAACTCGTAGATCCCAAATCTCAGCACGCGCCAGGTTGTAAGTAGCATTTCCAGTCCAGTTGGCTCCTTCGAGTAGATCTTGCACCAAATTCTCTATTCGCCTAGCTAACGCCTCTGGATAGGCCAGCATGAAAGCGAAATTCTCCATTACCGGCTTGGCCATGGTTCCCCTTGCATTGCTCATCTCGTTGACGCCGTGCAGCGCACGTCCGCAACACGTCCGCGGTCATCGCCATAGCGATCACGTACGTCGCGCGGAGCAACCTTCCGCTAGCTCTGGCAGCAGCTTGTACATCAACACTGTAAGCGTTACATGTAAGCATTCTATGGCCTCACTTTATCTTCTGCCGAGCTGACATTAACGTCCAGCTTCCAACAATGCCCTTTTTATTCCAACTTCCACTGTAGCTGTAAACGCCTCTCTTGAGCCTAGTGCTACTTCTCTGCCTCTGCTTGTCCCTTTCCTAGTTCAACAAGCTACACCAGTGACTCTGGCAGTCAAGGAGATCGATGTCTCACAAGCTTCCGAGTACGCTCCTGAGAGACTTCGGGATGGGCCCGACTCTCACTCAGAGCCAATTCTAAGCTCTACAGCTACAATCGTTGAGCTTAACGCTACATGTACTGGTACTGTCACCAAAGGTTCTCTAGGTAAGTAGATTCAGGTTGCCTCTTACGATCAGCTACTAATCTAGGATGTACCTAGCAGTCGGATCTTCTATCGATGTCGCCTCAGCAACACTTCATGATACAGATAGCAAGATCCACGATTTGGCCACTATTAGCTCCCCTTCGGCTCATGCTCACCTCATCCCAAGAACAAGCGCCGCAAGTAACCCGGGTGATGGCGGTTATCAGTCCTTTGTTCTTTCCTCTACTTCCCCAACATCGTCTTCTGTGGCTCCAAGTGCTACAGCGACGTCACCATGCCCAGCAGGCAACGGCACAAGCTACAAATCGGTTGATTCGATAGACTACACGGTTGTTTGCGGCATGGACTACGAAGACAACATCGAACCGTTCTACCTTGTAAAATCTTTCGCCGGCTGTGTCCAGAAATGCGACGCTTATAATTATGATCACGGTGGCGTTAAATGCCTAGCAGCCATATTTGTGCCTGCTCGATCGAACAATAAGGACGACTGCTATCTCAAATCCTCTCTTAACCATCCTTTGGTATCAACCGGGAGGTTGGAAGGCGCGTTACGAGTAGGATTTGCTACGTCCTCCACCTCAGCATCTAGCTCAAGTCAGACTGCGACCTCTACTTCTACGTCCCGTCAATCTTCCTCGACATCTAGCTTATCAGCATCCAGCTCAACTGTATCTGCAGCATCACCCATATCCTCAGCTACTGCCTCTAATGTTGGTGTTACTTATGCGACTGGAACTTCGGTCATCGCCCCATCAGCTGCATCTTCGCACCTCCATGGAACAGCACAAAATCAGCCATCTACGCAGTACATCAATATGCAGAGTGGCACCGGAATTAATCTTGCTCAGAGTCTTCTCGTCGTTGGCGTCAATGGCGATCTTACGACTGGCTATGACCTTTCTCCCCAGACTGGTATTCTACAGGCTAACATCTCAACTCAGTCCATGCTGTCGCCGCTCAAAGGCACCCCTCATCTTTCACGGGATGGTGGCCGAGGTGGCTATGTCAATGGTCAGCACCTGTTTATCTTCTGTGACACTGGATCATACTCGGCTCCTACGGCTAGCTCAAACGGCGGTTTCCATGGATTCGTTTCCAGCTCGGTAGCAATCGACGTCGGTATGAATGGCCTCAGTGGCAAAGCTTTGAACCTGCAAGACGGCATTGGTGAGTGGAGTGATGATGTTGGGCGTATGCGCGGTTTTGCTCCCCTAACTCTAGGAGAATTCGCCTACAACCAGGCTATGCAGGGCAATGGACAAAGATATGCTGTCTGGCCCGAAGCTTCACTCATTCCGCTCGACGCCGAGACAAGTCTCATGTATGCTCCAATAGTTTACGACAACGTTAATATGGCCACGAGAGCAGCGGTTTTTACGTACACTGGCAACACTCTGCTTACAGTAACTGCCGGTGGCCTAGGTGGGCCTGTAGCACAACGTGCAGTAGAGAAGATCTTCGACCAGAACGAGGTAGAATATGGCTGTGGTGGTGGTATTCGATCTTGGGGTCCTTCTGGAATCGGTGGTGCCGACGGTAAAATCTATGTCTTTGGGATTGTTTCGGGTGGGGTGCTTCTAAGTAGGACTTCTCCGAGCAGCGTTGCAGACCGCAAATCTGTAAGTCTCCTTCAATCCCGCCATGGGCAAGTCACTAACCACAGGCAAAGTACCAATATTGGAATGGGAACACCTGGGGTTCAGAAATGCAATCTGCGGATTCAAAAGCGTTTTTCATCTCCGGACCGTACATGGATATTGATGTTTTTTACTCACCTCGTCATCTGACATTCATCGCGGTCTACCTGACCCCCTACGCCGATAGCACATTCTACTACCGTTATCTCAAAGCACCCTCACCGATCTTGCCACCGTACGCTCCAGGTGGAAATCCAAGCAGCGACCACGTTGAGAATCTCACCAAGTACCCATGGTCCGACCAACAAGTCCTCTACAAGGCTTCGCCAGGCAAGAGCGGAAAATACATTTACTCTGGTGGCGTCCAGTCACGGTACTATGGTACAGATGACATCTACAACGGAGGTTCAAAGATGTTAATCAGCTGGACCGCACCCACTGGCGAAGACCCAGCTTCAATGGACAGCGAGTATCAACTGGTCACAGCTGAGATTGACTGGGCTTAAGCTCATGACATGGTGCGGCCATTCACGACTTACGTGTACGTCTCGCTTTCACGATTTACGTGTGCACAATTCAGATCCTCGATTTCATGGCCAGTATGTCAGCCAAGCAAAACGGCAGCTGCGCCAATCTTCTGGATATATCCCGGATACTCCTGGGGATTTAGCAGTGGATTTTGCCCCTTCTTTTTTCCTTTGCCTTGTTATGTCGGTTAGGTTTTTTAGGCATGTTGGTCACTACTTTAGCAATTGCGAAGGAGCTACGAACTGTCAAGAAAATATGTGAGCCGAAATTATCAAGGATGGGAAATTGCGTTTACATTCTGCAGTGACCCTGCTGGCGGTTATACACTGCTGTACCTCTACTTGTGGCAATGAAAATGCGACTAGGAGAATACTTGTGTACAATAGGTTAGCAAAACAAATTCTACCTTGCAGATGAATGTATATTGTGAGCTTGATGTGATTAACGAAGTCTGTCTTTGCATGAGCCCTTGGGCCCCAGCCCCCTTCATTGCTCTCTTTCACCGGACATGATAGCGTCGTTGGAAATTAACCATCAAGGTAGGTACAAAAGCGAGCCGAAATCCAAACTTGATCTAGAACCGAACAAAAGGACGAGGGAAATTTTCTTGGAAAGAGAGCTAGAGGGAAGGGGAGGGGTGGGTGAAGGTTGGTGATTTGGAAACGGCTGGGCCGTTTGTAAAGTGTTTTTTTTTTGGAAGGAAGGGCGGGGGAAGGGTCGGTGTTGATAGGTTGTGTTCAGCTGGTTTCGTTGATACATACGGTAGCAAGTGATGCTGATGCTGAGGTTGTGTGGTAGGTACGGAATACATAAGTCGGAGTTCCTTGGACCGCTATCGTTGTGGGAAAATTCATTTGGGTGGATGGATGGATGGATGAGACGGATGAGACGGATGAGATGGATGGTTCTGGCTGGATACGGTACGTATGTATTGGGAACTTCTCATATGTACATTGTACAGTATCTTCAGGGGTTCTGGATTTTTTTTTAATGGGTACCGACGACTAGCCACATATGTATGTATCGTCTTACGGAGGTAGATATATTCGAGATACAGTAGTCATGAAAATGATGAAAGACATGAAAAGAACGCACACGACTTTTCACAATTGTATGTTTATATTACTTTCATACCTTGATGATCGTGAATATTGACTGCATGAGCGTTTTAAGAATCTTTTGGTTTTATGCTTAATGACAGCAAGCTGTTGTGTCTGGTCTTCAATATTTTCCGATAATAATTGTGTGAGGAATCGAGTCTTCGCTAATTATTAGTTTTCAAGCTGAAACCTTAGACCGCCTGAGATATAGGAGCTCCCTGGATATTGCTGAAACCGCTTCGGAACACCGAGCTACAATACTCCATCCACACCCTCACTTCACCGCCTTCCCCTCCCACCCCTCCTCCCCCAACGCCCACTCCACCGCCTTTCCCACATCATCAACAACAGCATCCGGCTCTACATCCGGCTCACCATCGCCGCTGAACACCCCCGTCCGCACGAGGATAGAGTGCCAGCGCCGACCGGAGGGGGAGATGTAGTCGTTTGCGCCCTGGATGTCGGAGGCGGGGTTGTCACCGATCATGTAGACGCGTTCTAGGCCGGCTGTTCCTGTTGGTTTAGGAGGGGTTGAGGGATTGGGCAAGAGATTTAGGAGAGCGAGGCGGTGGGCTTCGAGGCGTCTTTCGGCGAATTCGTACGTGCCTCGGTATGGCTTCCCGAACATCTCTTTTTGCAACACTACGCCCCGGTCCTTCCCGCCCGTCACGGCATCCCATACCCCTTCAAATGCTTCGCGGAAGCCGCCTTGGCCTAGGCGCGGGAGGTGGTGCGAGGACGCCCAGAAGAGGTCGGGGTTGGAGAAGTAGAGGGTCGGTTGGGTATCGGTTTGGTAGCCGCGGTTTGGTAGGTTTGGATTGTTGTTACGGGGGGAGAGGGTGCCGAGGATGCCTTTGGACGAGAGGAGCAGGTCAAGGAGAAGTTGGGTATCGAGGGCCCAGTCGCGGGGGTCGTTGAAGACGAAGATGGCGGAGATGCGGAGGTGGGAGGTGGGGGGAAGGGGGGAGTCGGGGCTGTACATGGTTTTGGGGAGGGGGTGCGCGTGGGGGGTATAGGTTAAGGGATCACAGAAGGGCCAGAGGGTGGGGTTGGAGGTTATGATGTCGGCGGGGGTTACGACGCTGGTGAAGCCGTAGCTGTAGGTAGCAGTGAGGCATTAGTACGCTCAAGGAAGCGTGCTTGGAGCTCGCTGACATGCCTTACCTCTCAGCCACCCGCCTGCACTTATCTCCATCCCCACCAACGACGAGAACCGTCTTATCCTTTAGCGGTGTGCTATCTTCTTTGGACGTGGCAGAGTCCACAAGCTCGGCAAAGGGAGTGTGGCTTTGCACAAACATGCTCGTGTCGAGCGAGATGCCAAGGAGGCGGCTGAGATCGCTGACGCGCTCAGACTCGTGCTTGCCGCCGCCATTGGTGAGGAGAATGAATGGGATGCGGTGGGATTGGAGGTAGGATAGTGTTTCGGAGGCGTGGGGCAGTGGAGTGGAAGAGCGGAGAAGGACACCGTCGATACTGGAGGAGTGAGTTAGCAATGGATAACTCATGTAAGATTTTGGATGAGTATTTAGGGCCTACTCAAATGCGAATGCAAAGGGTGGTACTTTCTTGGCATTGGTGCTAGAGGTTTTGAGCGAGCGTAAATACTGGGACCGGGGAAGGTGGCGTGCTGATCGTAAGGGCTTGAGAGTCTGGAGTAATTCTGAACACAGGCTCACAGAAGTTCTCGACGTAAGACACCGTGCCATTGAAGCCAGCAATGGGGCTCGTGCCAAAGGTTATGAAAAGGTAGGTACAGTACTCTCTACCTAACTCTGAAGAACTTTGGTCTTAGGCACTAGGCGACTTGTTATCGATAAGATAAGTACCCGCTCTTCATCACCAACCTCCACTACTACCGCCACCTTCAACTTTCTCACGATGGCACGGACGGACACGCCTAGGAACGACGTTTTTCCGAGAAGTAGTTTTGTTGTTGTATATAAGCTCGAAGAGTCGCGCCCTATGAGATGTAAACATCCTAAGGCCAGAACGCTGGCCACCAAACAAAAGCTGAAAGCAAGGGTGAAGCCTGCCATGGTGAAGCCTGTGGAAAGCATGGCATTCAAAGATCAAGAACCTCGCCGGGCTACGGGTGGGCACAATGATGTGTACGGAGCAGTGGGTCAACTACCGCGTGTTGAGGATCTGTCTCTCAAAACCGAAAAGCCAAAAGGGTTCGGTCAAATGCCGCTGGAGCTTCTGGACGAAATTTTCTCCTATGTCTCTCATTTTCCCTCATCGCAGCTTGACCTCTGTGCTTGTTCATACATTTCACGTTCGTGGTACCTGGCATCTGCAAGATTTCTATACCGTTCGCCTCGCATATCTGGCAGAAATTTTGACCAGTTCGTCAGGACGATCTGTCCGTCCGTCAACGCGCATATCAGGACCAATGGGCTGTCAAAATTGGTTAGAGTACTTGATATGAGCATGCTCGTGCACAACGGGAGCAGGAGCTTGACGGCGAGGATACTGGGGAGGTTAAAGGGGAGTCTTGAGTACTTTGTCGCGCCACAAGCTTCCTTTGCGTCTGTACCCTCTGTGTCCTTTGTGTTGGGATTTCTGGCTGACATGCCCATAGTGTCAACTGTCTTGCTGCGTTATCGAGATGTCACAACCTTGTTCACCTCGACCTCTCTCTCGTTTCGGAGTCACTAGCCATGAATGACCTTTTCCATTCGATAAGCACTCTCGACAACCTTGAGACTTTCCAGTTCCCACGTTCCTCTAGTAGCGATCGAAACACCACCGCCCTCTTCAATAGCTGGCCTTCTAAGCTGCAGAAGCTCCAAATAGCTGGTGGAATCCGGGATCAATCTCTACTTTATTTCTCCACCCTCCCAGACACCTTAACCCGCTTGGTTATCGGAGATTGTCCAAATCTATCAATGGCTTTCATAAAACCTCTACTCACTGTCGTGGGACCCCACATACAAATCTTGAAAATCGACTCGAGTCTACCCCAGCTAACTTGGTACTCACTGAACACCATCTTCGAAGTCCTACCCGCTCTTCGTCATTTCAATGTCGCCGTCGAGTACATCTGCGAAGATTTTTTCAAACAGGATTACGGCAATAACTTGGATAACCCACGATTCCTCGAGTCTATGGAATTAACTTGCCTCCGTATGCCCACAACAGGACAAACCCACGACATTACTAGCGAGTTAATCTACAACGCTGTGGTGGATGGCCCATTGAAGAATCTCAGGAGGCTGAGCGTGCGCCAGATGCTTGGATGGGCCCAGGATGAAGAGGGACGACGGAGTGTTGAAGAGCTAAGCGAGCTGCTGCAGGCATTGGCTAGAGAAGATCTTGGGCCGAATGCGTCCGAGGAGGAGGTCGATGCTGGGGTGTGGATGTTCCCTTGAAAGTGATGTAATGCTTGCATGGGAAAAGACAAAGAGCACTCATGTCTAAGCTGTACTTCTGCGTAACTGTATCTGAGCGTTATCACTCTGGCTCGCTCACCAGTGTATAATACGAGCGCTTAGTGCCTCCATAACAGCCGTCTAACAGGCGTCGAAATCAGAAAATGCGCTTTGTCGAGATGCCAGGTTACATTTGTGGGCATTTGCAATATGTAATTCCAGTTCTACTCAGTTCGCAGCGTGTCATTCGAGAAGGCCGAGTATCAGCGATCTGAGGCATCTTACGGTACGGTCTTCATCACACTAGCGGTTATGATTGGCGAATTGTGGTCCGCCACTTTGCGTTCGCTAGGCCATCCTTCCCACTGTACATTGATACCTCCATTCATACAAATTTCCCCTCTCGACCTTCAGCTTCACGTCCCACCTCTTGTCTTTCCGTACTGTGCTGTACATGCATCTGCTTACTTGAAGATGAAGGAGTCATCCGAAATCATTGTGTGGGTATCACATCATCTCAAATCGCCTTGCAAAGACGTCACCCAAAATCAAGCAGTCACGATGGAAAGGTAACATCCCTGGACTTGAGCAAGATCCAAACCCAAACATTTCGGAACTTGCTCAAACAGACTGGCACTTGCGGTGAAGAAACCTGGTGCTAAGCTTTCAGTTGAGACCCTAACCCAACAACAGGCAATCATCCTGTTGACTTCCTCAGCTTTCCATGAAGGAACCCTAATCATATGGCAGCCTTTCTTGGCTAGTGAACAATGTCTTCCTTATCGTCGGCCTCCGTTGTGACGGACTTGCTACCAGGATTTTTTTAGACCAATGATTGCCTGGCCTTTACGAATATGCTATTCTCGTTGAGGACTTTTGTATCATGGTGTGGCAAAATGTTATCTGCTAAAGCTCTCAGTAGCTCTAAACGCATTGCTGGGCGGACACGGTGGTGCGGTGTGCTGACAGATGAAATTCAGATAGGAGTATTGATCGAGCGTCTGACGAAACCCAATTCTCAAGCACGCAAATTCAACGTCTCTATAGTTCCAGAGCTTCACAAAAAGGTTCTCTGTATCTTTCGTCTGAAGGAGGTGCTATCCGCAGGCTTAGTATCAACTGGAAATCTGGGGCTGCACCTTCCCCGGACATGCCAAGAGACCAGGGTTCTATGCAAATTCTCCCTTTCTGAGACTGAACATTTGAGCAAGTTTCTTCGGTCATTCGAAATATGGGGAAATATCCAAGCTTCAGGGTTCCCAGAAGCGAGTTTCCACAAATACTTCAAACCCTTTTAAGATGCCCACTCATTCATCTCTTGTTCTTTTCCTCACCTTATGGACAAACAGCCTTCGAATAGTACGCTGTATTCTTACAAAAATATTCATAGACAGCACCAAGCCGGTGGATAGCTTAACTATGACGATGTTTGAAGGCCTTCGTTCCCAAATCCACGGCCATTTTGGCCTTAGTGGGTATTGGCTGAATTTCTGGATCATGGTCAGTTGCTCAACTGCGATGCTGCTATTTGGTTACGACCAAGGTGTTTTCGGTGAGCAGTAACTCTGGGATGTTACCGTCTCATGCTATTTAGCTGACCTTGTTTAGGCGGAATCCTTACTCTTGAGATCTTTGGCAAATACTTTGGAGTGGATTCAGCGCATAAAGACTCATACAATTATGATGTTGCAACTCGTCAAGGACTTATCGTCGGGACTTATGATCTAGGTTGCGTCGGGGGCGCCTTTGCCGCATTTGTAGTTGGAGGATGGTTAGGAAGGAAAAAATCTATCTGGATTGGAACAGTGATTATGATGTTTGGTGCTTTTCTCCAAACCTTTAGTATTGATTATCCTATGATGGTGTCTGGACGGTATGCTGCTCCAACCCAGCGATGGATGTCTTTGACGCTAACTCTCTACAAGTGTGATAGCCGGTATCGGAAACGGCATAAACACAGTGACCGCCCCAGTTTGGGCGACCGAGTGTAGTAGGCCTTTGGAGAGAGGTAAAAATGGCATCATCCTTATGGTAGTCAACATTGTAGGACTAGCTGTATCATGCTGGTTGACCTGTTAGTATACCTTATGTACAGCAAATACGCGGTAGACTGACACTCTTTAGATGGTTTCAGCTACCTGTCAAACAGTGCAGTGTCCTGGCGTTTCCCGCTTGCATTCCAGGTCATTTTCGGCATTGTCATACTCAATACTGTCCCTTGGCTGCCAGAATCACCACGATGGCTCATGATGAAGCAGAGAGAAAAAGAAGCTATCGCTGTTATGGTTGCATTAGAAGGTAATGGAGTTACGGCTCAAAGTACTATCATTACGAACGAGTTTGAAGATATCAAGCAGACCATTGCATTGGAGACAAGCAAGAAAGTTATCAACCGGCAGCTGATGCCCAATTTCCGGATTGCTCTTGGAGTTGGCTGCCAAGCCATGCAACAACTGACCGGCATCAACGTCATCTGCTACTATCTCCCCGTCGTTCTTAACAAGTCTGTGGGCCTCAGTGGCGAAATGTCTCGACTCCTCTCCGGGGTGAATGCCACGTCATATCTTCTCGCTACCTTTATCGGTCTCTATTTTATTGAGAGATGGGGTCGACGACGCTTGATGATGGTTGGAGCTGCGGGCCAATTCTTGAGCTGGATGATCATCGCTATACTTTTGGGGACTGGACAAATGATGACAGCAGCAAAAACTCCTGATGCCAATGGAGGCTCTTTGATGGAACGGAGACTGGCCAAAGCGTCCGTTGTATTCTTCTTCATCTTCAACATATTCTTCGGTGCAGGATGGCAAGGTGTTTCTTGGCTTTACCCGACTGAGATCAACACGACCCAAAAGCGCATCCTCGGCATGGGACTGGGCGTTGGCACCAACTGGCTGATCAATTTTGGCGTCGTCTTTGCCACGCCTAAAGGAATCGAGAGTCTGGGATACAAGTTCTATGTCATCTGGACGGTCTTGAACCTTCTTTTCGTTCCGATCATCTACTTTTTCTACCCGGAGACTTCTTCTCGCTCTCTTGAGGTCATTGACCAAATGTTTGAAGCCCACCCGACGATGTTGGTTTACAAGCATTGGGCCATGACGCGCCGTGAGCCGTCGGCTGCCGATATCGAGAGCCTGCAGCGCCTTGAAAGCCAAGATCGTCTTCAGCAAAACGAGCTTATCTCCCGGCCGGTTATGGAGCAGGCTGTCCATGAGCAACCTGTGAACGAGCAGGCTGCAAATAACCCCGCTATCAATCATCAGGCCGTCGATGGCCCGGGTATCGAAATGGAGGATCTAACGCCAAAATCCTCCGATCGGAACGATCCTGGAGAGGGATCATCGACAGGACCCACGCCGCCGAGGAACTTGCGTGGGCCGAATCGTGCGACAACATCGTCGCTGGAGTCCACACCGTCGGCGTTGACGTCGGCGCCCAGCATTGGGCAGGTCATGTCGACTGCTTCGGGATTTTGAGCTCTCTTGTTGCTTGTTTCCACCGGTTGCTGCTCGTCTGTGACGGCCACTCCCACGGATCTACCGGCCGCTCTTCATTTCTGCGGCTTGCTGCTCGGTATTGCCGATTTCTCCTTGATCGTTTCCGTTACTGCTGGCTTCTGTCGCGTTCAGCGGGTGGAGTCTACATTGAAATATCCTGGATAGTTTGGCATAGCGGTGTTTGGATGAATCACGTTTGCATGGATGGGTTTCCTTGACGCCAAATGGTATGTATGCAGGAGTAGTAATAATAACAGTCAACCCGTACTACAGTATTCCGTATCGTATGATATCGTCCTCGCCGATAGGAAAGCTTTTCGAGTACTTTCCACAGAATCTCAAAACACAGTGTTACACAGGATTCGCCGCGCCGCATCACCGCGCCGCATCGCGTCAGAAGTATCTGGGACTTTTTGGTATGTCATGTTGGGCAAAGCCTCAGCCCTGGATCGAAGGTTCTCGCATTATGACAGTATGACAGCTATTCGCAATTAGCGGCGCCTTACGAGTATATCTTCATTCGAGCGCCAGTCGAAGCAACTACATGTGTCTACATTGTATCTTCTTGAAGAAGGCTGAAGCATACTTTAGCTGTGTTTGACATCAACCCCACGAAACATCCCAGGCAGTTGTCCAAGCTGTTGTTGTTACGTCATGAAACCCTAGCGGATGCATGCACCATGTACCCCGCAGCCCGCTAACGAAGTGTTATGTACGGTATTACATATCCGCGCCGCGTGGGGCTGTGCTCATGTTATATCGGAGCTTAGCATACTCTCGAGTCTTTCCTTCTCATTCGTTGGCTACTGAGTCAATTTCTGAATCGAGCTTCCCAATTTGCACCAAATGGGCCAAATCACGCCTTTCCTGATTCTGTACAATGCACTATTCTATGTATCGCTAAGGTACCTTAGCCCGTGGAGAACACAAAAGCCGGTTTTACCATGCAGATTCTGCGTCATGGATCACCGGACCGCTCATCTGACAGGGCAAGTTTGGCTCCAAGCGCTCTCCACGGTGGACTATGTATTTCCAGGGCTGAAATCCTTCTGCTATGTGGTACCTTGGGTTCGCATACGAGTCTATGACACACGGGATTGCTTGACGAGCGAAGGTGGTGCCACGGCAACACTTCCACGCGTCTCTTGGTGTTGGAGGAGCTGGATGGAGTCGACGGACTCGTCACTGGTGTGTACTGGGAGGAAGGACCAAGAGGCGAGTATCTGTCCTGAAGTACGGAGTACTCATGCAGAGACACTCGACTCGGAACACCGGCGAGTGGCTGAGCCTCAGCGACGCCACTGCAGTTCTCCCAAGACCCTTGTATGATGTTCCGTTTCCAGTTTTTTCCAGTTTAAGTGCCAAGCCGTTTCGAGTTGATACTCTGCCCCAAATGTCTCGATTGGCCAAGGGAGAGAAGCATCTCGAACACTACCTACTAGTACCCAATAACCCAATAGTACTCCGTAATACGTGCCCAACCCAAGGCTGGCGACAGCGCTAGCCAGCGAGCCCTAGTTCTACTCCCCGCTTGTTTATATTTCACCTTTCCCTCCTTTTTCTCCTTCTACAATAACCCGTCTCATCGTTCCCAAAACATTCTCTCTGTGCTCTACAATCTTACAGACGTCAATCATCATGCAGTCCAAACTCCTGTCCTTGGCAGCGCTGGCTGCCACTGCCTCTGCGCAGATGATGAACCTGAACCAGACTCTTGCAGGCACCCCCGACCTGTCGAACCTGACAAGCTACCTTGCGCTTTTTCCCCAGGTCATGTCCCAGTTGATGTCCGCCCAGAACATTACCGTTCTGGCTCCCTCCAACGAGGCTTTCAGTGCCTACATGAACAGCTCGGCTGGTATGGCCATCAAGGCCAATGACACCATGGCAATTCAGGCTCTGTTGACCTACCACGTCCTGAATGGCACATACCCGGCAGCGTCGATTAAGAGCATGCCGGCCTTTGTCCCCACCATGCTCAATGACCCCATGTACTCGAATGTAACTGGTGGTCAAGTCGTCGAGGCCGTCAACATGGGAGGAAATGTCACTTTCTTCTCCGGTCTTTTGATGAACTCGTCCGTTGTCAAGGCTGTACGTGCTCTCGAAGTCAAGTTAGGGTTGTGTGCTAATGAGTCCTAGGATATGAACTTTACCGGAGGTGTTGTCCATATCATCAACCAAGTCCTCACTGTACCAACCAATGCCTCCATGACTGCCGTGGATGCTGGCCTGAGCGACACCGCTGGCGCTCTGATGCAAGCGAACTTGGTCGACGCCATCGATGGCGCCAAAGACCTCACCATCTTCGCACCCAACAACGCCGCATTCGAGGCCATTGGCTCCGCTCTGCCCAACTTGACCATGCAGCAACTCGCCGGTATCCTCGAGTACCACGGTAAACTCCGCACCGTAATCCCCAGCATTCTCAGCATCCTAACAAAATTCTAGTCATCAACGGCACCGTCAGCTACAGTTCCACCCTAAAAAACAACACCATGCTCAAGTCCATGGCCGGCACGAACCTCACCATCACCATGAACAACGGCACCATCTTTGTCAACAGCGCCAAAGTCGTCACCCCAGACGTTCTTGTCGCCAACGGCGTCATCCACGTCATCGACAACGTCCTCAATCCCAACATGACCATGGCTATGCCCTCCGCATCCGCTACGTCTGGCTCTGCTGCTTTCTCTGGCGCTTCGTCCGCGTCCAGTGTTGGCCTGAGTTCCGGTGTCTCTACCCCTACATCCACCATCGGCGGCGGCGCTGTTGCGACGGGAACCGCGGCCGGCAAGCCGGCGAGCACCATGGCGAGCAGCTCGAGCAAGGCCGCAGCGGCACCGATGAAGACGGGGGCTGTGGGCGTGGCGGCATTGTTCGGTGCGGCGGGTGTGTTTATGAATGTATAAATCCGTTAGCTGGAAGCTTCGTGTACAGTGTCAATGTGTAGGATAGTAAGATCGGAAACGCTATATAATAACATCTATGCCCATTAATTCCGTTTGTTCATTTACCTCCTCCATTTCGCCGCCACCCAAATCCCGCTTCTGTTCAATTTTTTAAATTTTTTTTCAACTTCTCAATCCTTTTGATTCCTCTAGATATTAATACCCGCTTCTAGTCATCCGTCTCGTTTCTTCTCACCCCCTCCGCCCTGATTTTCTCAACTCCTTTGGTTCCCTTTCTCTCTCTCTCTCTCTCCCTCTCACCTTTCATTCCAACCCCCCCCTTTCCTTCCTCCCTCCCCTCCACATTCGCATCCCCGCCCAATCTATTCCATCTCGACTTTAAAATCTCCACATCTACCCGCTCAGCTTTGAGTTCTTCCGAGATTTTTTGCTTCTTTGTTTCATATTCGAGGGCGGGGTATAGAAGGTGGAGGGGAGGAGGGGGATGAGCGGATGATATAAGAGAAGACTGAGGATGAGATAAGGTGCGGGTGTGGTGGTGTTGTCAGGTTGTACGGAAGGAAGGCGAACTCGAGGGTAGGGGGTGCTGGGTTTGATTCACGGGAGGTGGGGATCAGGGTTTTGTTTATGTGTGGGGTGGGGGGGCAGATTTGACATCGGTAGTTCATTCCTTCGTATGCAGGAACCAAGAGCATTCACGGTCTCGAACTTCTTCTGCCCCTTCGTCATCGCGCCCTCATCCGTATTAATCCTCGCTCATCCCATTCATTCCCCCTCGACGAGCTTGAATTCGCACCTTTTACTTCCATCGATCCTTATCTGTCTTCTTTTTTGGAGGGAGGAAGAGACGAGAGAAAGAGGGAATGAGGGGATGAGGGAATGAGGGGAATGAGGGGAATGATCTTGTGTTTAATTTTTTGGTTTCTGGGGGCTGGGGATTTGGGACGGGGGTTTTGGGGGAGGGATGCGATCCGATGATGATGATGGATTTGGTTCACTTTCACTCGTCTCGAGGTTTTGAGGAGCGTTGTGTGGTTTGGATGAGGGAGAAGAGGGTTTTTTCTTTTTCTTTTATCAGTGGGGGGGGATATGAAGAGGAGTTGTGTCAGTAAATGAGGTTCTGTCGTTTGGTTTCTTTTTCTTTTCTTTTTTTCATTCAAACCTCCCCTTCTTCAAACCTCATTCATAAAATCATAACCCAACTTTGTTTTTTCAAACCTCAAACCCGAAACCCGAAATCATGCCCCCCCTCCAGCTCCCTCGACAACAACAACCCTTCAAACTTCAACGCCAGCCACTCATGCGCATATCAACCCAACCTTCCCAGCCCTACACCATTCGTAATGCGCACGTGGATTTATTGCAGCAGAAAGGGTGAGGCAAGTCGAGGAAGAATCTTTTTTTTTGGGAGGGCGTTGATGATGAGTTTGAGAAGTGGGGGATTTTTGGACGGGTGGGTTTTTTTGTATGTGAGTTGGGGGGTTGGGGGGGTGTAGGCGCGTGATCCTCTTCCCTATTCCGGTGATCAACCTTATCGTAGCCCCGCCCCCCCTCTCTCTTTCTTCGTTCTTTCTGGTTGGGATAGGATGGGCTGGGTTGAGTTGATGGAAATGGAATGAATGGATGTGAATTGAATATTTTAGAACTAACAAAAATTAAAATATATATCTTTGGTTTTTTTAGTTTCAAGGAGTGAGGGGAAAGAAAAGGAAGAGGGCAGACGAGAACAGGCAAGAAAGAAAGGAAAGAAAAGAAAAGAAAAGAAAAGCGAAGATGAGAAAATAAGATAAGGAAGAAAAAAGTAAATGATGAAAATGGATTTTAGAAAACTGGAAACGAAAGCTGGAGAAGTTTTAAGGAAAGGGAAAGCGCGAGTGATGATTGAAATTCTGTGACTTGAGTTTGAATTGATTGGAAGGTGTGGTTGGGGGCGTGAGATTTCATGGGATCGGTTCTGTATAGTAGGAGGCTCATTCATTCATTCTTCTTTGCTTTCCTTCCCTCTCTCCTCTCCTCTCCCCTCTCCCCTCTCCCCTCTCCCTTCTCCACCCCATCGCCTCATCCCCACACACAAACCCCCAATATCTCACATCCACGAAACCACCACTCTTTCTTCCAAGACTCAAACCCCTAACCCATGAATCAAATCCCCCTTCATCACAGACGACAACCAGATCCTCCAGGTACGATAAAACCGCTTTCCGATATTTACTACATCGATCAAATCATCGCTTTTCTTCCACCTTTTCCGCTCCTGCATTTTTTACGTCGAGATATATATTCTGTCTTTTAAGAATCCCTGAGCGAAAAGACTTTGTGCAAATTAATCTGTAATTTTTTTTGGGTGGGAGAGACGGAGGTTTGTTTACGGTATTCTAGGTGGGTAAGGATGAGTTGAAACCCTCGGTATTTTAAGTTTCGTTTCGGGGAATGGTAAAAGACTATATATAGTTATCAGCGATTGCGATGCGTCACATTCCAGATCTCGGGAAAAGGTTACGATTCGGCTGCCTGTTGGTGGGTTTTAAGACACTGATTGGCGTGAGAGCTATGTACGATGAGAGCTTTGAGTTGATTCAACGAAGACTTTTTCTATAAGGAGAGGATTCTTGGGGACACGCGAGAAAGCGACCAAGAGTTACAGCAACCCCCAGTTCCAAACTACCACCCAAACCACCCCCCCCACCTGCCACCCTCATCGCCCACCCGCCCACTCGCCTCACGCTGAGCTCCCGCCATCCACCCCCGGCACTCTAGGAAAAGGGAAATGCCTTATATCAATTTGGGACCGCGCACTCCAGAGGAAGACGCCGATGCTGTTTCTCGCGCCTGTTGATGGTGCTGAGATTAGCTGATACTCTGCCCAAGCTCCCCACATGGTTCTTATGCACCTTATCAACCGCTTCCACTTCAAGAAAAACCCAATATCATAATCAGAAAGGGGAAAATTGGGAGAACTCACCATCAACAGCCCACCCCGCCATCGCCGTCGCATCCTTACTCACACACCCCGCGTCCACTTCTTTCGCACTCTCCCACAGGCTCTGGAACGACGCTATATCCGTCTCGTGACGCCTTGCTGGTGTAACACCCGGCAGTTCGCCTGGGGAAAACGACGCCAGCATCACGATGGCGACGACGCATGTGCCTGTGCGTTGCGATGTTAGAGAGAGATCGCGGGTCAGGAGAAAAGTTGAAGAAGAGACATACCACTAGCATACCGCCTCGGCGTCTCCATCACTCTCATTGTATGATACGGATGCGCGCCTGGTATCACAAATTCGAAGTCGTCATTGCCGTACGGCTTCACCGCCGAGACGTACATGCTGTTGAGCGCGTCCTGGCAGTCCTTCGGGTCGAAGGTTGGGAGGTGCCAGTATAGGGCGGTGGTGCAGTGGGCGATGGGGACGTTGGGGGTGGGGACATTGGCGGAGGGGGGAAGGGTTAAGGGGAGGGATAGGTGGGGGGTTGAGTTTGAGGGGTTGGGGGAGGGTTGGGTGAAGGTGAGGGGGAGGTTGAGGGATGTTGTTAGCGGGGTGAGGAGCAGAACTGGGAAGAAGAGGCGGAGAGAGGGCATTTTTCTGCTGGGTAGGAAGATAGGAACAAAGCAAGGGAGATGTGCGAGATGTGGGATGTTCAAAAGGAAAGCTTTAAAGCCTCTCCAAAAACGCCTTACATATCTATGCGCATTCGCGTGCAACCCGCACATAAGATAAGCTCCCCCATGCGCCCCCCACAGTACCGATCATCGCAATCCGCTGCAGGTATGTTTATATGTATTTCCGATACGTGGGTTCCTGGGCCCTGAGTTGTGCCGCGGCTGTCGGAAAGCGCAAGCGCGCATGTTGAGCGGGAGATACGATGGTGGAACGTATTGAATTGCTGGGATGGTTCATGAGTGGTTTATTTGGGTAGTTTGATCGATGATAGATTGCGCTTAGTGGAAAGAATGAACGTGGTATCTCAGGGTCCTTGAATGGAAATAGCAACCATGGGATCGTAGCTTCATGCCCTATCTTTGCTCCCTCAGCACAAGTCAGCTCTTTTTCATTCTGGAATGTTTGGTTAGTCCTTCGGTTTAGCGATATCGCAATGTAGACGTTGACTTCTTTCAACATCGTCGTTCTAATGTCAATGACAAAGGGTTCACAGTCGTACTATATAAGAGGTTCCTAATTGCGTCGTAGTCGTGTGATCATAAGTAAAATAAAAGTCAAGTTCTTGCAGCTTTGCATTTAAAAGATCTTTTGAAGATGGAAATTTCCAAAGCAAGCAGTCAGAGCCTTGCGACATGTGTCGAAGGAAGAAGGCTTCGCATCAGGCACGAAGCAGGTAAAGCATGCGTACAGAAATTTAGAAAGCTGAGACGAGAATCTACAAGCTCAGAACAGAAAACAGCACATAAACTTCAATTCTCAACGCACCACCTACACGACAATTAATCCCTCCTCTTACCTCAAAAGCCCCACTGCTTCATCCAAATCGAAATCCACTCTGGAGACACCGGCCGCAGTCCCGCCAGAGTCTTACTCGATTTCACAGTCTCCTTTGTCTCTAATTGTAATGATTTCCCAGCCTGTTGTTCAAGACCTTTGAAGAAGTCAAGTAATTTGATCGCTGGATTCCTTCCCACATCTTCCGTCTTCGTGGCGCTTCTCTCCAATGCATCAACCCACTGGTGATACGGCACCACCTTGATATTCCCACCAAGCCCTTCCTTCACGGCGGGAAAAAGGTGTCTCCATTCCGGGGAATGCGGGTTCAAAGTATGGTAAACCCGCGTGATGGTGCTTCCGCTATCAGCAGGATTTAGGAGTTCGACAATGACCTTTGCCAAAACGTCCACTGGGATCCATTCGGTTCCCATGGCCATTAGCGAATCGGGTAAGAGACCCAGGTAGGCGGAACTGGCAACAATGGAAGGGAACCATTCTTGCTTGTTCCACATTCCCTTTTCCGAGCCTATAGGACCTGTGACTTGACCAACCCTGCAAACCGCCGAGGGAACATTGGAAACTTTTCCTGCGATGGCGAGGAGGCGCTCGGAAATGTGTTTCGATTCCGCATACCCCATCGGCGCCGCAACCGTAAAGTCATCAAAGACGTGCTCGGGTACAGCACCGCTGTGGTTAGCATTCCAATTCATCAGGGTGCTGATGCTTGAGGTGAAGAAGATCTGTGCTCTGCTCTTAGAGTGAACTGAGAAATCGATAAATTGCCGGACGCCACGTATGTGGGTGTCTTCGAAGGACGAGAGTGCAAGGTTAAAGTCGACGGCCCAGGCGTTGTGGATAATATGGGTTACTTGCTGTAGTAGCTCGTTGTAAATTGGTTCAGAGAGACCGAAGAGAGGTTTGGACATGTCGGTTTGTAGAAATGAGACACGTTCCGGGTTCCAGGAGGTGGTGAGGCCTCGGCTGGAGTTGGATTTCAGTTGGCGCTGGCCTGCATCGTTTGAACGATTGAGGCAGTATACTTTGGTGACTTTTGGTTCGGCCAGTAGAGCATCCAGTAAGTAAGAGCCAAGAGAACCCGTAGAGCCGGTCAAGACTACTGTGAGCGACGAGTCCTTGTTTTGATCTGGCAGATCTGATGACCATTTCTCCAACGACTCCTGCATTTTCAAAATGTCATCCTCTTCAGGCATTGCCCCATTGGTAAGTGATGGATGTACCAACTGAAGAATTGCCTTTGACAACTCCGCGACAGTAGGATGCATATATATTGTGCTTGTCGTAATGTTGACATCGATACCATTCTTGCTCAAAGACGTTCTCAGCCTTCGAACAACTTGCAAAACCTGCAAAGAGTCCATACCGTGAGTGAAAAAGTCGTCTTCGTCGCCTAGGCTCTCCAACTTCGTAGAATGCTCGATCACGTAGCGAATAGAAGATGACATGGAGGGAAAATCTTTAGTGTCCAGATCTAGGCTTTCTTCATTAGGGTCTGATCCAGTGTATAACGCGTCAATCTCTTTTGCGTATTGCTGAAGAGTGGTTGCACGCTGAATGGTTCCTTTTCCAGCTCTTGACATAGGTTTAGCCGACGTAGTAAACAAAAGTAAGGATTTGGTTAGCCTTGCGTGCGCAGGATATTCAGAGTTCGCTCTCTCGATTACCGGCCATACGCTTTCAACCAGTTTCCCCTTGTGTTCCTCGGACAAGTCTGGCTTCAACGGCTCAATTAAGAGGGCAGTCTGAAATCGGGTTTGTCCAACAACAAGTGCTGCACGAACTTCTGGGTGACTCCCGATGACCTCCTCCATGGTTACGGGGTTGAGTTTCTCTCCGTTGACGAGAACGATGACGTCGTCAGATCTCCCACGATAACGCCAAAGATCGGGTTTGGTAGGATGCTTTGAGTACAAGTCGTGCATGGAGTACTCTTGTAGATCGGGAAAGGTTCGGAAGATCCCTTGGTACAGCTCCAAGTCCTTCTGTCTTACTAGGACCAGCTCGTATAGATCTTCGGAATGTTGGCGGAATTCGGCCCCTGCATACGGACTCAAGCTCGTGTACTCCCAATCCTCCTGATCCACCATTTGTGTCGGTAGTAGCATGGCTTCCGTAGAACCGTAACAACTCAGAAGCTTGGTCTGTCCTCGTATCACGTCCCCTGCTGCCTTTGGTAAAGGTCCGCCGCCAAAGAAAGCCATCATGTTTCGTAGATTCTTCAGGTAAGATGGTGTTTGGCTTATGTCCTCAAGTACAGAAGGAGCCACAAGACTTGCTTGAAGGTTGCCGTGGACATGAATCGAATTGGCTAGGTCTGCGCTCATAGGTCTATTGGGGGGAGGCATCACTGGGACAATTCCATAGTATATGGGGAATGCGCTTAGTAGGAATATTCCTGCAGCATGAAATAGGGGCATGCCAAGGAAGATTCGTATTGATACTCCAACAAACTGATGTAGAATAAGCTCCGAGTCGGCGGAACGGGGGATCCTTTGGTAAGCGTCATGTACGGCCAAGGCTCCATGCGGAACAGTAATCGGTTTAGGTAAGCCGGTGGACCCCGATGTATGTAGTACCACGAAAGGCTCGGCACAAGCCTCTGCAAAAGACTTTTCATAAGGGTAATGTGGTAACTCATCGTCCCTCAGCCATTCTTCTGGTTCAGGTACGTCTAGGGTTCTCATTGGTCGCTTGTCAAGGCAAGCCTTCATGAGTGGAGATTTCGCGTTTATCGGATTCAAGCAAGTGCTACAATGAGTTTTCTCAAAAAGAGCAAGGTTTCCCTCGACGCTGTTGCGGGTAGAGGTGAACAAAGCCTGCGTGCCGAGTTTAGATACCGTGTTCATGAAACAACGAGAGCTCTTGAAAATTCATTGGACGAACCTTATATCCAGCCTTGACGGCTGCGTAAGCTATGATGGGATACCGAATGTCGGACGGTCCTGTATATGCTAAGACCTCGAAATTCTGACTCTTCCCAAGCTTCGTCTCGAGCCACCACGCGGCTCTATTGATCGCATTTGCGAAGCTATGGTACGTCACATCTTCGAACCCGTCTTCAGGGTTAGATGATCGAGGTAGCGAGACAAACGGTCTTTGAGGATCATTGCGTGCTATCTCATCGACAAGGACAGGCAGTAACCTTCTACCGTAATCTGGATTTGTAGATCCCATCATATATCAATGATGTTAGTATTCGAAGGCTATTATTGGAGTATGAAGCTCTTTTCAAGTAACGAACGAGGACTTTTTGATAGAAAGAGGGAAGAGAAATCAGTATAAATACGGGTTGAGCCTCCCCTGTCCTGAAGAGAACGACATCTTCCGATGATGTTCCTGCGCTCATCGACGGATGTTCCGGCAGTCTTCTTTTCTGCGGCATTTACTCGAGGAAGGGAAAATCTTGACTCAACCATGTGCTCTTCCTTATTCTGCAGCATGATGAAGTTGGGCAGCGGAACATGCGGAAACGCAGGTAATGGTACCCGCCATCATTGGAGGTTGACAAGGTAACCGAGTCTTTCCGCTCCCAACCACGAGAATCCTTGTGTTTGGAAAAATTAACTGCAGCATGCTAATAATAAATGTGTGCGGATGCAGGGTGGTCTGTCGGACAACGGCACCCAACAGCATTGAAGCTTTCCGCGGCCATCCGTTGCCACTCAGTTGCAGCCTTGGGAGGAAGTCTGATAGGTTCGAGAAGACGTTGTTGTGTACGAGTAAGGAAGGATAAAGATGTTCGATTATAGAGAATGCTATTGGGAAGCTTGGCAAGGGTCGGGCCGGACGGCGGCGGAACTTCGCTGGCTCTCTCTACCAAATCATCGCTATGTGGTCCATCGTGAATGGATGGGTGACCCTGGTTGGTGCATCGATCGAAAGTAAGTCAAAGGCAGACATCTTCCGGCAGAAACAAACGAATCATGAGATTGCTCAGCCAGCAACGATCCGCAAGTTGTTGTAAGGTATGGGTTTTTAGTGTGACGAATCGAACGAATGGGATGCGAGAACGACTGAGGTTCTGTCCGCTATGTAGAGAGTATGTTGGAATACGAGGTCATATGGGGGCATATTGATATTTTGGTTGTTGCTGTTAGGAATCTAGGAGGTGAAAACCCTACTAGCGGGCCCCAGCCCTACCAGCCCTATGAAGGCGGAGATAACCATCTCCCCTATTTCCAACACTTTTAAGTAAATTGAAATGCATACACCTGGCGTTCTGTCAAAGATTTCTAATGCACTATTTCCATCTACTATTTGAGGGACCTAACATACTACAGGTCTGTTTCACAATTTACAAGATCTGTGACTCACAGATCTTTGTTCGCTTCTTTGGCTCCCCATTACAAACTTGTACCCTTATATTCAGCTTTTTGTAATAATCACAAGCAGCAACACTATCTCGCATTCGTAGATTGTCATTTGGCTCTTTTCACCATGCTACTAGAACTACACACTTCTCACAAGCTTCGCTCTATTTTCAAACCTATAAAATCACGCTAAGCTCGGCAATTAGAGTACGGAAGGTTGATTGGCTTTTGAAAAATTCCCGATTTGTAGACGGATGTTTGTTTTCCTGTGAAGCAAACTGTTCGAATCCCCCCAGACTCGATGGAAAATACGTGTTGACTCCCCAAAACCTACCCACCTAAACATACTTTTCTTCCATTCCATTCTTCGCACTCCTGTTAATCGCGTCAACCATCCGATGCCTGAAAACGCACAAACCCTTCCTTATCGCCCCTCACATACGCATGATACCAATCACCCACCCCGCCAAAACCCCCTAACCCCAGTCCCAACCTCCGCCTCCTCCCACTTCACCCCTTGGGCTGTTCGTAAAAGTGGTGGGCTTCGGCGCTAGCATTCTTATTCTGGTACTGCTTCGCCGGCGTACTTAGCACACTCACTTACTCCGTTGCCCTCGAGCTTCAGGCTTCCTTTCTCCCCGCTGATGATCCAGGTGAGGGTGCCAGTTAGGCGTGGCGGTCGTGCAGTTGTAGTACACGAAAGTGACGTGTTCACCGCTTGTGACGACGCCGCTGGCGTACCTACCATTAGCAGGGTCCTGGAATATAATTGCCTTCCCAGGTAATCTGTTAAGAGAGCTGTCGTAGCCGACGACGCTGGTAGAGAGGATGCGGCCGAGGGCACCGGACATGATGATTTCTCTAGCCTGTATATAATTCATTAGACATCGAACACGATCCGTTAATAGAAATGGAAAAAGGCATTTGAACCTTCTGGATGCTGGGCGCTTGTCCAGTCTGAAGTCCAACAACTGTCTTGACGCCCATGCTCTTCGCTAATGCAGCCATCTGCAAGGGTTTTCCCAAGCGGCCGTTCTACGAAAACTTCTTTCTTGGCCTTCAGTGCTGGCAACGTGAGCTGTCTGTGTAGCGGTACCTGTTATTCTTGGTTATTACTATGTATAGCTGTTGTTCTCAAATGGAGTCGTTCCAACCTTGACCGAAACCACTACCATATCAACATCAGGATCACTGGCAATAGCTTCTGGGTTGCTATACGCCTTGTCTTCTGGTATACTATGGGATTTAGCAGCCTTCTTGGCCGACTCTGGGGATGAAGTCGCAAGAGCAACAACAGTGCAGTGCTTCGACAACGCTGGTGACTTGAGAGATGCTGCATGAGCCATCGGTGCCCACGTCATCTGGTTCGAGGCAAGTCCAATTATGCCAATGTGGATCGTCATTTTCGATGTTTGATTTGAAGTGCTATTTTTAAGAAAATGAGAGAAAGTAGCGATGTAGTAACGTATCAGTTATAGATTGTATGTGAAATTGAGATTGACTTCTATTTTAAATGTTGACCAAAGTATCCCTATCGCATCATGTCCTTGTCAGGAGGAATCTCCGGTAGGTTGGCCAAGTCACTTTTGGCAGAAGCTGCAGAACGCGGTCGGCAACCAGAAATATTATTATTAATAATAAACGTTGAAGGTTCAGGAGCTGTAACTCTTATTTGCATGGTCTGTCTTTGATTTGCTAGCTGCTTACATATGTCAATCCTCCTTTAGGTCATCCATAGGTCGTGCTGTCAAAGTTCTCTACGGATCGCGGAACCAAGCATATCCGAGCGTTCAAAACCAAGAATTGGAATTTACCTTACCCTCAATGCACGCCGCATGGAAAACCAGAGGGAAAACAAAATCAAAAACAACGTTGGAGATACCAAATGGTGGATTGGTCAATCGAGATCATATCAAATTGGGAACTGCATACCTCTAATCATCGATAAGACCAGGACAGCTTCCGAAGATCATCTTCCTCTTTCCTTCCCATTTGAATATTCAATCGTAGACTGCAGGAAATATTAAAATTTTAGGATCCTCCATCGGTGCTGCTGTGAAGTGACGGACTAGCTGCAATCTTTTTGAATCAGCTCTAGATAACTGAACGAATGTGTTGTCATAAATGGCAAACAACATCTTTGTCTCTTTTCGGACGAAGAAAATAGCGAGGCGCGGATCTGATTAGCATTGCCCATTTATGTTTGCCCAGTTGCCAATCACATCATCTAGAGATGATTCCTCTAGACATATCCTATTTGTCGTAGAGTATTTCTGTTGTTGTAGCATCTTTGTGGTTCTACTTTGTGCGCTGGCTCTGATACACATAGATTAGGACTGTCACTCTCACAAGAAAGCAGTGCCATCATTCGAAAGAACAAAACACATTTATTCGAGACGCGCTTGCCTTTTGAAATATTTCTTTTGGGATAGGTAACAACACCTTCTTAAGACTTTTTTTTATAACATTCTTGAGTCTCAATACTTACTTCATCCCAAGTATGGCTCCCAAGAGTGATGGTTCCATTATGGGGACTTCCAATGCAGGGTTTCGATTCAAGATCGTCCATCAGCCCAAAGCCCGGCCATAGCAAATAAAGTCAGCAGTAGATCTCGGTCAGCTATATTAAGCTGACAATCCGGTATATCTAAGATCGAGATTTGCTATCACAGAAAAAACAGCATACGTTGCTCCGTTGGGCAAAACTGTGCGTTTTCGGCGGCATCTACTTGCACTGAAGTGTTCCACGACCAACCCACGGGTCCAAGCTGTCAGGGTTTGCCACTTCAACCGGCTTGCTATAAGAACTATCCAGCTCGAGACAAATTCCACAATCGATATCATCGCATACGGCGACCGGTAGTCTCCTGCATCACGCAGTCGGATCCTTATCAGAAGAAGCGAAACTCCGGAACATTAACAAAATGGAAGGGAATGCAAGTGGCGGGAAGAACATCATCTCGGAGATTCAAGTGGATGGGAATGGCCTTGGTATCACGTTGGACAACAAAAAGCTTGGCAAATACTATCCAGACCATCATAACACAAGCGTTGCCGCAGGCCAAGAGATACGCCTGTCCAGTCAAATTAAATCCGAAGATGACAGTTCATCTTATGATGATAAGGTCAATCGGTTGGCGATAGCTTTCCAGAATGGACGTCAAGTCCGCTTCGTTCCGAACGGGGAGTACGGAAGCTGCGACGCTTTTGCAGCTGATCTTGAAATGGACCTCGATGATCCAGGCAACAAAATAGAAGGTGAAGGAGACAAGCTGCCTCACGACTCCCGGGAAATCATATATCCAGGGTTGCGAGAGCCTATCGTCAATCTCCCGTATAGTGGGGCTAGGAACCGTTCCAGATCCACTGTATTCATAGCTGACCGTGATGAAAATGATGACAATAGTAAAGATATTGGATCCGAAGATAACGTTACTAACGAGAAAGAACACTCGAGGGAATGGGAACACGAGATTGCAGCTGCTGACAAACGCTTCGAAATCGACAATGGAGTCTCAAACCAAGACTGTACCGTTATTCGAAGAGAACCCCCTCCAAGGAAAGGTCATACAAGGCCAATACCTGGAGAAATCGTTGCTCTCCACGGTCGAGCAGGCGTCGAGTGGCACCATGTGTCCCCAATCCCGTTGAATTTTCACAAGCATGGACTGAAGACTCCCTCAGTTCACAGCAATGGCACAGAACAGGACTGTGCATCGCCACTATTCCCCAAGTCCTGCCAGACCGTACTGATGCAGGCATACCGAGAACTTTCGCCAGACGTCGAACAAACCTCTCCAGAGGTTTCAGTTGAGTCGTTTGACAACCGACTTGCTCAAAACCTTCCGCCTCCGGACATCAAAGTTTCGAAGTGGCTGAGTCAACAATTCAGCCATGGTAGACATGGAATTAGTCACAACTCATACCAAAGGGACGATGGTAAAGCGTTGGACATATTTGAAGATGGCGAGTCCGAACGACAGACGCAGAGAAGCCCCAGGAAGGTTATGTCGTCAGGCGATGCACTCAAGGACGTCACCAACCTGCGCTCTTGTGGCTATCTACGGCATAATAGCTTCTTCGTTGAAAAGAACGCCGCCAGAGAGGAAAATCAGGATGTTTTTGCACGGCAAGAATCTCTGGATGAAGCAAAAGAAACTCTAATATACCAGGCGCCGCAACCTGACGCGTCGACTGTCCAGGAGCCGTCTAGCCTTTCGAGTCTTGCCAGTGCCCGTCAAGCGTTGGAGGGTGTTGTGATTGGTGATTCACCGTCCCCATCGGATTCGGAAGTCTCCAAGGATGAGAATGACATTCTCCCGGACGTTGACTCATCCCGAGCTGCTGATCAAGCTTTCGCGCTTGCTCGATTAGAAGGTCGCGTAGCACCCAAACCTTCATCTCCAATCCAAACCTTTGTCAATACATATGACATGGTTGTCGAGGTTGAAGACGAAGGCCCAAGTCTGCCTCAGCCCAAGCCAAAGAGAGGGTTCCATTTGATGAACATCGTTGGGTACTTGGAGACGTTAGTGAGAGGGTGTTTGGGATTTGGTACGGCTATGCCGGATGAGCATAGCATTATCGCCGACGGCAGTCTTTAGAAAGACCTACAAATCCCACTCCTCAACGAGCACAAGGTCGACCGACGGCGCAACTGCTCGGCGAGGGTGGATCTGGTCCCAATTGTTAAGCTGGACATGTTAGTGCTGACGTAGTATAAAGTCACCGATACCGGTGCATCGCTCTAATATTCGCGTGGGAGACTTGATCAAGAGTGATGTTGGATATTGACAAGGAGTAGGGGGTCCATTTTCAGGCCAGCTGTGATGGAAGGGCATATGCCATTGAACTTACTTCAGCGGCCACTTGACTGATAAGAGGCTTTGGCACAGGATGGACCAAGACAATAAGCATGGTAATGGCCGTTCCTACGAAGATTGTCTGGAGGGTTGGTGGTGGTGGTGGTGGTGGTTGTGGTTGTTGTTTTGTTTCTATGGGTATTTTAAAGTTGGCACTACGGATTAGCGCGGTGTCACTTATTTTCAACCTACTTTAGACCAGCTTTCATTTCTGGTGTAACACTCCATGCGGCTCCAGGCTGCAATTGTAAATCGAGCGACTTCTTCGCTCGCTGACACTGAAGGTTAGTATGCATGTAGTCGTCGATGATTACAGAATTCCATTCTACTATGAACATACTAAATCTAAGGATTCCAAAGGCACTTATCCAAGCTCTTATTGACTTGAATCAATCGCTCCGCATTGTGCTCCATCGCAACTGATTTTACTTCTCGCTTTACTTGCGCAAATTACGGCTCGCGTCAACGCAACGAAATCAGACTCCTATTTACTCCAAAGACTTTGACTATCCCTTGCTACCATGTTTCTCTACATCATGCTTCTTCACCTCCTCATTCCGCTTTCCCGAACCCTTCAGATCTCTCTTAAACAGAATGGTGCTTCACCATTGAACGAAGACTTCAATGATCTAGTCCAGCGGACGATGAACTATTGGCATGTCCCTGGCCTCTCGATTGCTGTGGTAGATGGAAATGACATCTATAGCCAAGTATTGAATCTCTACGTTGGACGATGTACTGGCTAATCTCCAAAGGGGTATGGGATAGCGACATTTCCATCTGAGAAGGTGACGCCTTCGACTCTATTCTATCCCGGCTCAACCACCAAGTCTTTTACAGCAGCAGCCGTCTCGCTGCTCGTTGATGACACAGTCAACTCAAGCACTCCATTGACGTGGCAGACCCAAATCTCATCTATCATAAGAGAAGACTTTGTACTTCCAGATGAATACTCCACGTTCCACGTAACTCTTGAAGACGCTTTATCGCATCGTACGGGCATGCCTCGCCACGACTTCAGCTATGGTGGACCCAATTTTACTGTCCGTGATGCGGTCCGTAGCTTGCGGTACCTTCCTCTCACAGCGGAGATTAGGACCAAGTTTCAATACTGTAACCTTATGTACGTTGTTGTTTCTCACGCCATTGAGACTATCACGAAAAGTTGGTTGGGCGACGTTCTGTTCGAACGTATATGGAAGCCACTAGGCATGTTCAACACATTTTTCTCCCTAGAAGATGCCGAAGCAGCCGTTTCAGCGGGCAAGGCCTCACTTGCCCGCGGGTACATGTGGCTCAATAACACCCAGGAATATGCCGGCGTTCCTTATATAGATGAAACAGCAGCTTCTGGCGCAGGTGCAGTTATTTCCAATGTTCTCGACTATGCTAAATGGCTTCAATGCATGATGACTATGTCTCCTCCGTTATCGCAGGCTGGGCATGCTGCGGTCATATCGCCGCGTATTCATTCTATGATTCCTGATCTGCCTCCCTTTACCGGTCCGGAAAGCTATGGGCTGGGTTGGCAAATTTCTATTTACCGCAACGAGCCACTGATCTGGCATGGTGGTGGCCTGACCGGATTTGGAGCTGCCATGGGGTATCTGCCACGTAGACAATGGGGCGTTGCTACGATGGGGAACACAGCTGGGACAAGCAACTTCGTCCAGCAAATTCTAGTGTTCCAACTTATTGACGATCTTCTTTCCACTCCCGAAAGTGAGAGATATAATTGGACTGCTTCTTTTGAGGAAGCACTTGAACAGAAAAATTACAATCTCAGACACGCAGAAGAGAGGCTTTACCCAGATGCTCCGAAGAAAGAAGACACTTTAGCCTTATCACTCCCTCTGAAATCCTACACAGGGCTATACTCTCACCCTGGTTACCGAAACATAACCCTCACCCTGGTCAACAAAAATGAAACGTTCTCCTACTCTGGCCCCTCACTTTCACATTCCAAACAACTTCTTCACGCCGACGTTCTGGATCGAACTTGGCCGCAAATTCTCAACCTTCACCACGTCAGCGGAGATTACTTCCTCGGGCACGCCAGGTTTGCGATTCTCAGCAATACCTCCGAAGCATCCACCGACTACCTGTCAGACTGGGATAACATGCTTCCGGCCGAGTTCAGGATTGGCTCCAATGGGAAAGTCACGGAAATGGGATTAGGCAATGAGCCCGAGATGGGTAAAGAGAAGTTATGGTTTCGGAAGATCTAAGTTATACTTTTTCCGCGTTATGAAGTAGTGATACAGCTGCGGGTCGTCCAATTTCTGGATTCTTGGAAAGCCTCAAAGACTTCACATTTAGGTCTATGATATATTTTCTGTGGTCTACATCGCTTCTATCACTCCCTTCATCATCGAGGCTGAACAGGAACTGGGCAAAAAATAATAATGAAGGAGGAATATGGAACACTCTCTACTTTATATGCATTGCAGAGAACCCTGACGCAGACTTTCTCTTATCTAGATAGCTACATACCGCACACTCTCGACTTTGGAGTCTATTGCACCGCTTATAAAGGCTTATCAGTGAAATCCAGAATTTCCTTTACTCTCCGAGGTTTAGTCTCGTTACTACCGGTGACTGAGGGTGGAGGACAGAAAGTGATTGGAATGGATTGGGTTCTCTTAGTATACTGGAGGAAGAGTATTAAACAGATGAATCAAAACATCGTCTGGCTCAATACTGCACCCATTGCCTACCCAAGTCTTCCCTCTAAACTTACCATAAACCACCAATACCTCCCAAACTACCCCACCAGCTCGTAGCACCTGCAAATTCTTCTTCTTCTCTTTATATTCCATCTTCCCCCAGGGGTAGTAGCGAAGGACCCTAGACCATCCTTGCCATTTTCAAAGAAACAAGCGTAAATAAGGGTCATCGTGACTTCCACTGCGGAACCTAAAACACTGATATTCTGTTTGTTTAAACTAGGAGAGACTTGGGATACATGTTGGACGGTATGTTTTCAAACCGGGTTCTTGAGGCGGGATACTCGTACCGTGGATTTCCAACCTACCGCCACCACCACGACTTACGCCTCCGGTAAACCCACAAAACCCACCTCATCATGCATCCCTCTCCCATTCCCCCCAAAAATCCCGCCAAATAACCCCGAAAGCACGATCCCCCAAACCCCCCGGGATACCTCCTCTTCGATTTCTGTAACCATTGAATTCAGTGCGATACATACAAACATCAGCATCCACCGAACCTCTTTGCGAACGTAACTGCCGATCCCGATCCCGGTCTGAGGGCATCTCCGGCCTTGTGGGCGTATAACCACCTTAATTTACACGACTCCACTCCCATATCCCAAAACTGCGCGAAACGTTGCGGATATCCAACGGCGTTACTCACACAACCCTCCTTCTCGCTAACGCCATCCGTTTCTGTAGTTCAGACTCTGAAAATTTCAAAGAGGTGAAAGATCTGTGAGTGTTGGAGCTATTATCGCATGGTTTTAATTACAGCTACAACTAGCCAAAACTCAACCTTCTGAAACCCCCCCCCCTCGCAAAAAAAAGTAAACCAAAACAACAAAGGCCGTCTCAGCCCAAAAAAAAAAGAACGCTTCTTTCTGATCTGATCTGTCAGATTTGTGCCATAAGGGCTCAAAAGATGAACAACACGCCTCTGCATAAATTATTGAAATGCGATGCAATGCGTCCCAAGCTCTATCTTACCTGCAATGTCAAAGCATCAGGCAACAAGACCTTGTGCAGCTGGGGATTTCGTACAACTGGATGAGAGACAGCCCGGGGGAGATCGACTTGGAATCCCCGAGTTGGCGGATGAAAAAGCAATGGGATAGTGTAAATACGGGCTATTGTGATATGGTGTGTCAAAGAGAGAGTGGGAAGGATAGCTTGATGGATGTTATCTCTCAGAAAAAGGTTTTCACGCTTTGCGGATGGAGAATGTGGAGTTTGTGCGATGTGGCATTGAAACGCATCTAAGATCGTCTTGGCTGAAGAGCTTTGATGGAATGACCTATCGTATGCAAAATATCACAAACATCGTAATTAAAGCGAACATACATCCGTCATTATACCTGACAGTTCTTACTATCTTCTGGATATCCAGGATTCCCTTTAATCTCTCTAGATAGAGCTGGGGTGCTCACTATACTGGCTCCCTCTTTCGCTACAAGCGAAAATACTGGATAGCCCAAGGAAGAAGAATGACACCACCAGTGTAAGTACCAAGACGAGGAGCTGGCAGCTTTCTGACATTGCTCCAGCGTAACCAACAAAACCACAAAGAGACCCCAGCAAGATTGCCGGCAACGTGACCCAAGTGGTTGATACTGCAGTGGACAGGTCAGTTTGATGAGGGTTTTGTTGGTTTTGAGAGCATACTTGTTTGGTCTTGGTGATAGCAGCCATAACACATCGAAGCTAAGGCTATGGAACATATGGACGCGAACAAGGAACCGCCACGAAGATTTGGGCAATGCAAGGCTCGCAATCGTCGCTGTGTGGTGGTGAGGTTAGCTGCTGGGTGGTAAGCACTAAAGTTCAGTCGAGGTCCACTCACCCAAGCATGTTATGGCGCAACTGGTCCCCAAGGCCCGTCTAGTATATATGAAGGTCGAATCCAGCTCTCTCAAACCCTCGGCCTCTTTTTTCTTCTCAATAATCTTGGCTTCCAGCTCCTTCCTTTCTTCTTTCAGTGCTGCCCCCATCATTACCGTTGCTTCGTTCTCTAACTCTCGTAAGTCATACAGCTGGCAATCGTACAGCCGCTCCCGGGAAGAGGGCGGGTATAATGATGGTGGAATGTGATCCAGCAGTTCTTGTAACCCAGCCGCAGAAAGACTAGCGTAAGGATTTGTAAAGTACATTACCGCGCCCTCGATATTCGATGCAAGAAACCCTCCGGCAATATAAGCTAGAACTATCTGTCTTGAGCTCATGACTTGTTTCAGAAGCGGTACATAGGCGAGGATTAACAGACTGCTATTCCGGACGCTGTTCCAAGTGGTACAAGCGAATGCACTTGTTAATTGAGGTATTAGACTGACATATGAGTGCAGCCAGTCACAAGGTCTTTCGCCCATCACGATATCCATCATCAAAGGATCATTTCCATCCGGAAATCGTGGATGCACAACTTTGCTGAAGCTTTGTAGCCAGTGTGCTATCTTTGTATTTGGCTTCTCTTGAGAGTAGTTGCTGGCGCTGTAGCTCAACTCTATATTGAAGAGAAGCCAGCTAGAACTGAAAACAACTACAAAGCCAAAGACCAATTTTCTTGATATAAAAATGGCATAACCCGTTTCTTTGGAGTCTTGGATCAGTCCTGCGACCCACAGGTATTTATCTCGTGGCGGGGACTTGGCGGTCCGTGGAGGGTCTAGTTTTCTAGATTTGACCGCTCTTCGTGTTCCAGAGAGAGACCTGGCGTCGAAGAAAGTACATGTATGTACCGCCAATGGCTCGACCTCTCCTTGACGTTTTCGTTGCCATTGTGTCTCGAGAGTCTGAAAGTGACTCTTAGGTGCTTTGTACGTTGAAGGTCTTACAATGCGTGGCAACTGCCGCCAGTGTGATGCGTGTGTGAGAGAAGAAGCTGAAGTCCACAAAGACCTTTGACCAGACACCCATAGGGCAACACAAGGCGTTCGGCGACTGAGTGGATAAATTCTACAATCTGAAATAGCTCGGGAAAACGCCTGGCATGCGACAATGTTTGAACAGCTCGGGGGACAATGCCGAGCCAGACTTGAGGAAGCGTAACACAACCCCATGGTAAGAGAAATGAACATAGACGGTTATCAGCCCGAATATAATATACCAAAATCATTCCCAAAAGGAGTCCGTCAAAAGCAGCTTGTGAAGGGAGCTCAGCTATCGCAAGTTCGCAACTGTGCGAAGCCACCAAGCCTCGCTGTTATTTGCCTTTCTGCAGGCTACAGCGTTCCATGCTCGTAATGAAACCTACGAAGCCTTACGGCAGCAGTGAATCGACATCCCACCATTGTTGTAAGGCTAGCACCATATCTTACGCTTACATATGCATATGCAGGGCGCACTTTGAAGAAGCAGCATCTTATCTTTAAACACTCAGTGTTCATGGACAAAATAGCCGAGGTACGTAGTAATAGAATAAAGAGGCTCGCAAACTATTTCCGATGGATGGTAAAACTCGAAAAGACAGACATTAATTGAAACCGCCGACACTCTTGGGCTGGAGCTCAGCCTTGCCACGCTAGACCACATACGGCAGACTATTCACTTGGACTCTGGAGCCGGTTTTAGGTTTGTAACCCTATCACAAAGCACCCTTCACCGAAATTTGAGGGGAAGGAAATCTTTTCAGTTTACGAACAGATGCAGAACGTCGTAATCGTCCTTATGCTAGCTTGACTTATCATCTTGCAATCCAGTATCTCAGATTTCTCAATGTCGAGTTCAGAACCCATTATAGAAGTTGAGGGAAACCGCTTGTGATGAGGCTACAGCTTAAAAGTTGGGTTGAGTGGCAGGTTCAGACTTGTGTGTGGGTTTTGGTGCAGGTACACCCCATTCTTTCTATTTAGGGGAGTTGTACATGTACGAGTTGAGGGGTTTACAAGTGGGCCAGCGGGGTGTACATTCAATGGACCCTTATATCTCCCAGAATATGGGGTTGGGGAAGACTAGGTAAACAGTTCCATGGGGTCGCGATAGAAGGTTCTGGTAAGTTAGAAGCTGAATGGAAGGACTACAGAATTATGACCTACCCAATTTTCCAAGGAATACTCCTATGAGCATGCCGTGAGCAAATATTAACCCCCACCACGGGCACCTCTTGAAAATAATCCAAAGCCAGCCGTCTTCGTCGTGTAGGTAGATAAGGAAATTCGTAAATTTGCACCATTTAGTCACCAAGCAAGCTCGTATGCTTACCCGCCAGTCTCTCGTACTGGCTTGCAGCAGGACTGTTCTCCATCTCATACTCCGGCGGCGGTGATCTCTTTAGTCTGGGCGTTGGCAGGCCTCCCTGGTTTTCAATATAAAAATGGTCTCGCTGAAGGTTCTTCTTAATGTGCCATTTGGCACGGAATTGTTCTCCCTCTGGGCCGCTTCCACAACTACCTTCCAAGACATCGCTGCTAGGGGAGTTGAGTGATAGCGAGAACAGATTCTGGGGCTCAATGAAGTCGGTCACTAGGCCACCTCGTTTGACGAAATAGGCGAGGCAAAAGACGTTGGTCCCAAAGACGATAACGAGGACGAGGTAGAATATGTTTTGCCACGGTTTGGCGCCCCCTGAAGCGTAGTCTTGGAAACTGATGGTGCCAACGAACTTTTGGTACTGGGGCGTATCCAGGGTACTTGGGAGCGGTGGGTAACTCCAGTAGTGGATTAAGGGTGCGTCCAGGGCGCTAAGAATTAAAGTGCAACCAGAGAGAACCGCCAAAGCTTCGGCGATGGATGGCAGTGACGTATTTAGCGAGTACGTCGTTGGTATTAGTTGCGTTAGCAGCCGAGCATTGCTCGCATTTCCATCCGAGATGCCGGCGCCCAACGACAATGCATCTCCCCAGTTTGCTCCTACTGAGGCCCAGTTGGCATCGAAGACTCCGTCTGTGGCATTTTGTACAATATTATGGTAAGCAAGAGGGTTGGCAGTACCCTCGCAACGCGACCTCATTGAGCCACCTGCTATACTATTGTTATACTCTGTCGAGCACCCTGGTGTTTGGGATGAGCGCAATGAGCATAACGTATAGTTTGAAGGAGCGGAGCATGCAAGTACGTATACGGAGTCAGTATAAGATCCAGAATGATTGAACACGGTGTTAAATGGTAATGGTAACTTTGGGAACACCGGGTGTCGTCGCCCGTACTCCTCGCCAAAACCGAAGACATTATCTACTGAGGTTGTGTTGAGCCAACTTGGCCAGGGAGGAATGTCAGAAGTATTGTATGGCTCATTACTGATATGACCTGGCCATAAACTGGAGATCATGGGTAGAAGCTCCTCCTCGCTCATATTTGCGCATAGAACATTGATCGATGGCGATGAAATAGATGCTTTCACTTGGTAATCACCTAGGCCCTGAAGATTCATTCAGTACAAGGTTCAGACACAGAGAGGACTTGGTAGTGTAATAGGAGCCTGACTTACAGTTAGGTCTTGCGGTTGCATGATTTTATTGATCGGGTCGCGTGTTGCTGCAAAAACACCAGTGTGAGGCATTGCCATTGATACGTTGTTGATGATACGACCATGTGTAGTTGAGAGGTTCGTCATATCCTGTATGTTTATCCAGCTACCCTCGATGGTCGTGTTGTCATACAACAATGCGACTGGTTTCGGTCTTTCTTGCAAGTCCGAAGAGCTATTCCTAAGAGAAGTATAATTCGTCCATCTCTTGAAGTATTGCATGTAGTTATGGAAACTGTTCGGCTTAGTACTTGACTGCGGTGATGGTTATATGATTTTGGCGACTTACGCTTGGCCAGCATGTTCAATAGCCATACACGTGCTTGCAGAATTGTACGGATCATCCACTGTCGATATAGGTGTTTGACAATGGTCCTGAATGTAGTACATGTTGGCAAATTGTGTGGAAACCTTGCCATACAGTATTTGCTCTCGAGGTACACGAAAACTCAGCTTAGGTGATACTAAAAATTATCAATAACGAGCGGTCAGTCAGCGAAATAATAGTCTAGATGAAATAAAATGGTATCGCTTTCAAGTTTCATTCAGGAACCAAAGCACACACAAGAGAATACGTTCAGTGCCATGTAAGACGACGAAAGTATACTACTGATTCAAACCGATGCGTGACGGTAGACGGGCCTTTGTGAAGATGGAGGGCTACAAAGCATAAGAAGATTTTACTGACCCAAGGTATCCGATGCGGTTGTGTAAAACATTGCCATCAGTGCAGCAAGCAGAGACAGTCCTCCAAGGAAAGTAAATGCGGCGTAACGTAGGGTTTCCCAATGAGTAAACATGGTTCCTGGCTGTGTAATCCACAATCTCATCGACATCTCGGCAATCGTGATGCCCTTCGACTTGTGTACAAGTGCTCTTCTGCTAAGGACCTGGCCTAAAAAGGTAACGAAGACTGCTACATAAGACAATTCAATGGTTTTAGCAAAGGCGGCGCATAGTAGAGACGCTGTCGAGTAAGGCAGGCTGCCATTGGTTGTGATACGTTGACCATAGTGCGGTTTGGTCCACGCGACACCTAACCATAAGCCTGAAAATATGGTTGAATAGAATGATAAGAACAAAATCGATCCAGAAAGCCAGCTCTTGCGGCCGGCCATCAGTTTTGAATCTGCATTGCAATAGAAATCTGAGTCTGAACCTAAGAGAGACGGAGGTCAGCAAAATTAGTTCGTTGCCACTTTCCCGCGCATGACACGGTACAGTACTCGAGGTAGATGGTATATGACGCATTCGGAACGAAGTGCTATTGTACTTCTATGTCTCAAAGCTTGAAAGCTGGTAGAAGCAACACCCGCCACTGCCATAGAATATAGTCCACATACCGGAGGAATCGTGCGGCCTAAGAGAAGGAGATGCATTCTTCTTGTTAAGGCTCTCAAACTCAGAGTCAGCAGAAAAGGGTTGAGGTAGTGACGGGGTTGAGAATTGACTGAACGAAAAGTCTTGATATTCGTCATGTGCTCGTTCGTCCGTATCTCGAGTGTATGATAATCCAAGCTGAGCTGACGGAGGCGACAATAGAGTATCCGTTGACTTGGGGGTATGGGCTTCCCTTCTGTTACCAGAGGGAGCCGTTTGGACCGAGGCCTGCTGTGCACTGTTCACATTGTCGATTCCCAATCCTCGCGCATATGATCTGGCCTCAACATTGCCTTCTCGGTACGATGTTTCCGCGCCCTTGTAGGAAAAATCCACTCCTCCTACAGAAGACACTCGACGATAGCCGGCGCGGTGTTGAATTGGTGATGGCGGAGACCCCACGACGGTGGAACTTGAATCGACGGAATAATCCGACACGATCGAGGATTCGTGCCGCAGAGTTGGGGGCGGCTTATCAGGAATGCGGTCCATGGTGGTGTGGGTTTGAGGAGCTCAAAAGGGCTGCTTTGCCCGCAGTAAGGCTGCAGAGGCCAATCTGGGGACAGCCAATGGTCTCACAAACGATCGCCAAGCCAATTGAGTCGTAATTGCGCAAAGCAATAGAGACCATGTAATGAAGATTGCTCTTGCAGCAAGAAGGTGAGATGGGAGAGACAAGACGAAGAGAAGAAACGGAGGGAGTGATTTTCTGTGTGAATGGTTCCTAGCCTGGTGGCAAATAGCACGGACATCAATCACTTGATAGTTGATACGCCCACGGCGGTGGGTTGCATGAACTTATTGGGAACAAAGCAAACGTGTGCTAGACAATCGCCTGTCTCGGTCAATTGGCTGGGATTTCCATGCATTCAGCCGCAAATGTAATCTTGTTTGGGATGAAACCCGCGTCAACTGCGCGAGAAGTCGAGGGAGTTCTACAAGTTTACAACCCATTTGGCGCCATTCAACTGGCAGACATCATGCCTACTCGCTCCATAGGACATGCAGGCGTCTTGACATGTTCGAAGTTGATTCTCTCAACAATTTCATGTTCCTTACCTGAACTTGAGCTTGATCTACTAGGTACATACTCCGTACTGTACCGTACCTTAGCGTACTTGATGACGGGTAGCGGCGGTACCTTCATCCGCGCCGGGCGCCTAAAAGTCAATGAATTTCCGGATGCTTTTCCGGACGCTTTACGGACGTAACTGATTATCCTTACTTTTCTACATCACCAAATACCTACACCAGGCCCGTTCAACAATTGATATCGTGCAACCTTTCATTCCTTGGCCAGACAGATACAATCAACTTCGGTTGCACGAATTGAGGAAAGGTCGACAAAAACCTTGCCACATGGCCAATCGGTCAGCTTCCGCAATACACGAGAATATGCGACATGAATACGAGCCGTTATCATCGTGAAACATTTACTTGTACAAGGAAGCTTGGCGACTGCCAGCATGGTGTATCGCAATGATACCAAATTCGGCGCCATCACCATCAGGTTGGTTTTGTCGCTTCGTCCCTGAGCCATTGACACCGAAGTGCCCATTACTAGACACCCTAGTCGTCAGGTCTGGTTTACAGTAGTAGCAAGGCTTTCAGGTACTTCTTTGACATGTGCAGCATTTATATCGGCGGATAGATTCATTTATCCTGACTGGCATTCGTCTTCACTTTCTTCACTTATCGTACTCACATGATCCTCGATGATGGTTTGGAATTCACTACGATGGTTGACGTCACCTCTTCGCACCTGGAGTTACCAGAAGACTCCGCCTCAGATTTGACAGTACCTACGAGCTTTCCTAATTCTCACCTCGATCAGCTCCGTTCAGTGTGATGCACCATCCTCTAAGCTTTCGCTCCGTCTCTCTTGCCTTTTGTGCAATCTCATAGCTTCAATGATTTCTTGTCTTAGACCTTAGTGAGCGGACTTGCCAAGCTGGCATTCAGTATCTTTGCTCAAGGAGCAAAGCCTCATCTTTCTCTTACTTCTTTTGCCCTGGATAGACAAATCTGCGCCGTACACGACAAGACTCACTTCAGCATCCGACATACTCCATCAAAGCACGTCTTCACCAGAGTGCGACTAGTTCCCAGCGGTTTGAACGTCTTACTTCCGTCTACTACAACGCATTGTCTCCGCTCTTTGGTCTCTTTCGCACACAAAGTTTTCTCAACTCGCAAATCTAGTCTCAAATCGTCGAGGCCTCAATCAATAGCCGAATGCGTAATTGACGGCATTGACTAGCTTATCTGCCAAGAACACTGGTTTAGAATGAGCCCGTCGAATTTATAGAATCCTCAAGGTCGTTATATCTGACCGAACGATATAACGATAATACTCAGGCATATCCCAAAGAAAGAGCGGGCGGGTTGATATATTCACCCCTTGGGTTCAGGTTAGAGATTGGAGGCCATTGGAGATGGGTAACAAGAAGCTTACAGGTAAGTCTGCAATAACAACTTCGAACTCTGAAGTCAAGGAGATGGTGGAAATCAAATCAAAGACTCGGTATGGACTATGGAGCTGATTGCATTATTCAAGTTTTTACCGGATCTCACGCCCCAAAGAAGGCCGACACGAATTCCTCTCGCGCCTCTCCTATGTCGAATAAGCGCAAATTTGAAGCCTTTGAATCTTCAGACGATGAGTCTATCGACTCGACAGATGCTACTTTTCTGCAAAATCTCGTTACAGCATCGACTCAAGAAACAGGTCATGGTCGCGAACTAGATCCGCTATATCTCAACGCTGTATCATCCAAAAAGCGAAAGCTTGGAGGCTACTCTTTTTGTGGATCAAGTCTAGTGAACTCCGTGCTGAAGCTTGATTGTTCTCGAAAGGCTAGTCAAAATGTGCCGGATGACAAACTTCCTTCGACTCCGGAAGGTGAGAGCTTGGAGATATCGTGCCCAAAGAGCCCCACAAAGAAAGCACCGAAGGAGACAATGTCAATAGTCCAACGCAAACATTTTTTCGTCATCACTCCAACCGAGCAAATGGAAAAGTCCATGAGAGCCTATGTCTCCAAGGCAAATGTGCCATTTCTTCATCTGCCACCAGCTGACTGCTGGCTTCATCCCTCACCACCACAACCAAGTCGACACACTGGGCGATCGCCCGGTGTCATCAGTTGTCACTTTAGCTGGAAAGATACCGAGGACACCCACCATTCGATTGGAGTCAATTACGGCGTTGTAGCTCTTCTTGTGAAATTCCGTCTTTCATGGACACAGAAGGTGGGCTTCATCTACAATTCATGGCACCTCAGCCATCTTTGTGGAAACTGGACCTGCTGCAACTGGAGGCATTTCACTGTCGAACCAGGGCCAATCAATATCGGTCGGAATGCTTGCTTGTTGTCCAGTGGCCTTCGTACTCGCAAGTCTGACGGCAAGTGCAAACACCAACCTCCTTGCATGAGGAAAAAGAAGATCAAGGTTTTGCTCAAACCTGCTGCGACGGAAAACCATCAAATGAGCCCCGATGTCTAGGAATCCATGCAAACGAGCCCGTCTCTAATTCGCGAAACATCAGGAATGGTAGAACTGCGTACGTGGGTTGGAAAGGCGCGAAAAATCTCCAGAGAAGCCCTTCGGTCTTAGAAGCTGTAACGTGCCACCAAATCCAATTCATTTCCCACGGACACCCTGTTCAGCCTTGCGTCCACACAGCCCGCGAAGGCAAGCCCACGAGGCGTGGGACTAGGCTTCGCCTAGAGCCAGGAGGACTTACTTGGTTTCTCATGATGGCAGCAGCTTATGCTCTTTTTCCTCTTCATGGCCATCACTGTGGACCTCGTGCAGTTGACTTATGCAGCAACTTTCTCCACACGATTTTCCTTGTGTTGGTTTGCTCACAGCCTTATCCTATTTTACTTCGTCTAGCACCGTTCTTGTCGGCAAGTCCATGGAGCCATCTGTCAATCTCATCATTATTACAAGCGTTCAAGCAGGGAGTTTCTTAAGATACTTGATCTACAAGGCCAGGCTCCGGAGATTTTCTTAGCGTTCGTGCGTGGGTTGTGCCACATCACTTTGGTCTACGCTTGCATCTTTGCTTCGTTTCAACAGCTGCTGGCAACCAAGGGAATCTGCTGTGGTGAATTTACTGCATATTTGCGATTGGAAGTCCAAAATCTTCTTTTGGCTTTTCCTTTTCCCTTGTTGGCAATTTAAATTCTTGCCATCTAATGTTCAAGGAATTCACTGGCTATCGAAATGGGCGAATACTCGATACTCGCAATCATGACACCACACAAACCACTTTTACTTTTACTTTTGCCCTTTGCTCCAATTCTTCCAAGACACCGTTTCCAGAAGATTCTGTTCAGGACCAGCTATCTCGAGAATACCATCAACACCAGACGCCGACACATGGCAACATTCCACACCTCACAAACTCAGACTATCCGCCTTTCGACCTCAACCACCTCACACAATCTACCCCCCGGTCCCCCTTTTCTCCCAAAACCTTTCACCCCCTCGCGCAGACCAACTCTCCTTACCCAACATTCCCCAACATTCCCCAACCGCTCTGCATCTCGTCCCCCCTTCTACTTTCATCAAGTAGACAGGCAAGAACAACAACCCCGTCCCTGCTCCCTCCACCCTTCTTATAAACCCAACCTTGTCTTCAATCAACGCCCACCAACATCTCCAACCTCTGTCTCTTTCCTCCTCTCCATTCCCGCCCTTCCCACGCTCCACCACCATCACCCTTCCCTCCTCTCTCCACCCCTCTCACCCACCCTCACACCTTCCTCTCCCCTCCCTCTCTTCTCCAAAACACACCATCCCCCCTCCCACCACCATCCACCCCTATCTTCCTTCATCCCCTCCCAGACCCCACCATTACCATCCTGAACTCCATGAATCACCACAACCACCACAACCACCACCACCACGACCATCACAGCAATGATCATAACCGCGGACTCGTTAAAGCGAAGTCTAGGTACAAAAAGCATCAAACATGCATCTGCGTCGAGCGGGTAAAGTTCTGCGGTTTTTGTGTGATATTAGACGTGTCGAGGGTTGTGAGATGATACGCGATTAGGGCTTGGGTGGGTGGTTCATAGATAGCAATCAGCTAACCTTATATCAGCTATCTCACTCGCAACCAACCCCACCCCCTCGCACCGTTGTCACACCCTCCTTCCACCGCCACCATCATCATATCCCTTCCTTCTCACCCAGTTCCCTCAATTCCATACAAAGATTCCCCATCGCTTTTTCCCTCTCACTGCTTCCCCATCACTTCTCACCTCCCAAAAAAATTAAAATTCGAAAATTCAAACCTCATTTTCCCTCGTCATCTCGAAAACTATCACTACAACTAACTTCTTACACTTAATTTCCCTTCACAAACGTCTTACTTTTAAGCTCTTTCTTTTTTCTAGCTTCATCTCTCTGACTTTCTTTTTCAATCGTCTTAATCATGCAAGAATGAAAGTTTTATGATCATTTCCGTTTTACATCTCGAAAATCGCATGTTTTTCATTTGTTCTATCATGCTCGTTTTCATTCTCTCTTTCTCTTTCTTGTTTTTCTCTTATTTGAAAAGTCAAGATCTTAATCAATCTTATCGTTATTCTCTCTCTTCGCTTCTCTTCTCTTCTTTCAAACTCTACATCATTTTTCTATCGATGAGAAGGGTTTGGATGTAGAAAAGTTTTCTTGGGAAAGAGGGGTTGAGATCGACGATGAAGAAGAAGGGGGTTTGAGCAGCGGGGGGTTCGAAAGGCAGATATAAGGATTCTTTGGGAAGAAAAGAAAGAAGGGTCTAGGAAGGGATGATGAGAATCTAAATCGTGTTGGGGAAAAAATGATATTTTGGACGTGTCAGAATGAGGAAGAGAAGGTTGCGAATCAGCTGAGTTGAGGGTTTTATGATATAGAAATCTGAGCATGTAGAACTACAGCGCCTTCAACCAGAACTCATTCATACACTTTCTCCCTCCCAACCCCCTCCACTCCCTTCACCCCCCACCCCCCCCTCCCCAAAACCCCAACCACCACAACCCCCCCTCCCTCTATTCCCCCCCCACTCTTCTCCAAAAACCAGATGATTTCTAAACAGCAAAACGTCACCGAAAAAGCAATGGCTTTACTTTCTTTGCGGGTTGGTTCTGGAGATGAGATGGGATGGGTGGTTGTGGATAAGTGGGTGGTTGTGGATAAGTGGGTTGTTGCGGGTTGATGGGTTGAGTGGGTGGGTTAGGTGGGTTAGGTGGGTTGGGTGGGGGTTGGGTTTGGAGTTGAGGAGGGGTGTGGGTGTGGGTGTGGGTTGGGTGGTGGGTTGGTTGGGTTAGGTAGGTAGGTAGGTAGGTAGGTTGGGGTTGGATTTGAGGGGTTGGGGGCGTGAGGGTGGTGTGGGTGTGGGTGTGGGTGTGGGTGTGGGTGTGGGTGTGGGTGTGGGTGGGGATGTGGGATGTGGAATGGGTTGGGGGCGTGAGGGTGGTGAGGGGGTGGGTAAAGGGTGAGGGGGTGAGGGTGGTGAGGGTTTGGGTGAGGGTGAGGATGTGGGTGGCGATGTGGGTGGGGGTGTGGGTTGAGGAGTTGAGATGTAAGAATATACATAGCTGAAAGCGCCAAAAAAAAAAAAAAAAAATCGATAATAGAAGCAGATAATTCTTTTGTATCCCGCCGAAAGATACAGTATCAAAGATGATGACTTTTTCAACGGGATAAGAATGGGAAGAGATGCTTGACTTTTTTGAGGGGTGTGGGTTTTTAAGTCTGGGAGGTGAGGGTTGAGGGTTGAGGGTTGAGGGTTGGTTCAGGTTGGAGGGGAGGGGAGTGGGACGTGGGCTTTTTGGTGTCGAATTCCTATTTCTTTTTTGGGGTTTCGGCGGTTAGAGGGTCGAGGGCACGGCTAGAGAGAGACCTTGCGGATAATATGTAGTGCGCTTGGTAGAAGTCCTTCGAAAGGCTTTCGGAATTCTATAATATATTCGTAAACCTATCCTTCCCCTTCTCCCCCTCCACCAACCCCTCACCCTCATGATCCCCAACCGGCTTATACTCGCCCCACCGTTCATTCTCCCCAGCCAACCTCCGCCTTAGCAACCACGCCAGCACGGCCACCAGAAACATGAAAACCCCACACACGCTCATGCCTTTCACATAATACGGCTTATCGCTATCCGGGTAGAGCCTCGTGCCGACCAGGGGGCCGAATTGCCCAAGCACGTTCAGCATGGCGACGCCGGTCCCGCGCTTCGAGTCCGAATCCTGGTTGTTGATGGTCCAGGTGATGATGATAGTGATGGCGCTGAAGAAGCCGGCTGCAGCGGGGTAGACGCCGAGATAGCGCCAGAGCGACCCGGCGCGCAGGTATCCCGCCACAGCGATGAACAGATACCCCGAGGCGCCGAGCAGAGCATGGAAGATGACAAAGTTGCCGCGGTTCTTGGCGCGGTCGGAGAGGAAGGCGGTGAGGAGGACGACAAGGAAGGAGAAGAGGTAGGGTGGGGCGGAGAGGGCTTGCGAGGCGAGCGGGGTGTAGGACATTTCGTGGATGATGGTGGGGAGGAAGGGGGGAAGGCTGGAGAAGGCGACGTTGCAGCTGAAGAACATGAGGGCGGTGAGGTAGCATTTTGGGTCGGTGAGGGCTTGGCCGATGTCGTGGAAGTCGAGTTTGGGTTTTTCTTTGGAGAGGGGGTCTTTTTCTGTGGCTTTGACGGCTGAGAGGCGGAGTTGAGCGACTTTCTTTTCGCGGCGGGTCAGGAATTTGGCTTGGGAGGGGCTGTCGGGGATTTGGTACCAGGCGACTACGGCCGCGACGATGCTTGGGGAGCCCTCTACCAGGAACAGCAGTCTCCAGGCTGCGATTGGGATGTGCTTGCCGGCTTTTGTGATCAGCCAGGCTAGACTGCTCGCGAAGCTTGTGGCCAAAGGCGCTGCAGAGATGAACAGGCCTGTCCGCAGTGCCAATTCTTCCCGCTTGAAAAAGAATGAAAGCAGAAAGGGAATGCCCGGGGAGAAGGCAGCTTCACCGATACCAAGGGCGGCACGTAAAACCACCATGAGCCAGAACGAGCTGACGACTGATTGGAGACAAGCGATCACACTCCATGATGCTACGCACAGAGACATGTAGATGTGAGCGGGGACGATGCGGTAAAGAAGGGTCATCCATTGAAAGAGGATGTAGGTGATGTAAAAGGATGTCAGTAGCCATTCGTACTGGGAGGAAGTGAGATTGAGGTCTTCGGTTAGACCGGCAATGCGAGCGTTGCCAATGTCTTGGAAAGCTTAGCATCGCGTTCTTTGGTTCCAGGACCCGTCAACATGACTTACTGGATCTGTCTAGAAACGACAGCATGTACAGCAATGCTACGAAGAGAACGAGACGGCGGTCGAGTTTTCTGATCACGGCACGCTCTTCAATTGGCGAATACAGCTGCGTCCCATCCTCGTCTGCCGGATCATCGACATCTTCGTCGTCCGAGATGCTGTTTGACCTTTGCCGGCGACCATGGTGGTGTGGATCGTTGGCACCGTCGAATGCATGTGAGAGATGCTCAAGCTCAATGGATTCAGGCCCATCTTTGCCAAGGCCCATTGTAATCGGTCTCGCGCCGATGATGGCGTCCAGGAAGCCCCTCTCCAGCAATGATACTACCTTACACCGTGAACGACATCGATTTAGCGATGGCGGGAAGGTTCCAACAGTATTAGGACGGGAAGAATACTAGAGTTACTTCGGTACATTGTACTATCATACTTGAGTGTCAAGGTACCGGAGCCTCCGTACTGTACCTTGTCACACTTGTGTACCGATGGTCGGTCTGCAACGGCTACTTGGTCTACCAGGGAGTTAATACATAGCGTGCGGGAGCAATACGTTAGTTTCTCCACGCCGCTCTAACCATTTAGGTACTATGGCAGCTCTGGAGACAGTATCTTACTCAACGCTTATACATCACAATTAATCAATCAATCGATCAAGATGATTCTTTACTTAAGATGAAGCTTACTTCAAATTTTACGAAGCTTTCTCCACCTTTTACGCTTATTCGCAAGCAATTAACTTCAGAGCTGTCATAATAAATCGTTGAAGCGGCGTGAAGAATACAGCGCTTTGCTCCCGTACGCTAGGGTTTAACTCCCTGGAGGACGAGTAGGTCACTAGTACAATGTAGTCTAATAGAATTCTCCGATAGGATGACTCGATGAGGTCCCCTGCCACGCTTACCTACCCAAGGTAAGGTACGGAAGTAGGTACGGAATACTTGAGCTTAGGTATTCTACGGAATAAGGTAAGACAAGTCAAGGGTTACCCCTCCCTGCCCTGGGAGACTGATAGACAGTTTCAGCCATGCACGCCACGGCTGCTAGCGCGCCGAAGTCTCGGGACCTCACTCGAACCACGTTGTTGTTCCAACCGCCGACGGCTTCTGGATTGCGCTACAGTCGACAGATCTTCTCAGACTCGTCACGGGGCACGGCATAGCTTATAGCTTAGTTCTTACTATTCAAGCTTGCGATTGTCAAGAAGAGCAGTACGGAGGTAGTGCCTTCAAGTCTGCAATCACCGAAGATCCGTCGGACCCGGCAGGAAATGTAAATTACATGTACTACGCCGTATTCTACTGTAAGGTACCTTAGTAATGTGCGAAAACCCAGCAGGGGTAGTCGTGCTTCTAGAAGAAGGTTCATATCCCGATTTTAATGGTGACCGACGTGACCCGCCCCAATTTTAAAGTATCTGGGGTCATGCGAAATAATCGAGGTTTCTTTCTGAATCACTCTATATTTCTGTAATTCGCACAGCTCCTTGAAGTCTTCAAGCCGCTCTGAAAATGATATAAATGGGGAGGTACATACCTTAGAGACGCGCATGATTTGTTAGTTAATAAAAGGAGCTCCCAGACTTGACTGCTTCTTAACAGCTTGGTAATAATCCACGTTGATTTTATGGTCTTGTTAGCACCAGAAGCAAAAGAACATAAAAGTTCTAGGTACCTAAGACAACCGTAACGAATCAAAACGTGAAAACTCTCGCGGAATGTTGGCATTTTCTCTGGATTCGGACGGTTCCTGTCCCAGGCTGTCAGACTCCCATCTGGGTGGAAGTCGAGCAGGCTGATCATCAACCGCTATCTGGTGTCACACGTGCTTGTTAAAAGGGCCCGAGCTCATTTGCCATGTGCTTCCTGCAGGGTTCTTTCTTGTCTCAGTTGTCTGGTGTGTCTGGCGAATCCTCCCGCTGGGGGCTGAACTCCAGATCTTCCTATCCAGGGTCTGCACACCATGTCCCGGAGTCGTAATACAGCGGTATACCGTTTGGCAGTTTGCGTTGATCTGGTTGTGGATCGGTCGAGTCGTTGATCCTATCGTTACCAGTACAGAGTAAGGACAGCGCTCTGTCCTTTTCATCAAGACTTGATGCCGTATTGTCTTGCTCTTTCGGCTCTTTCGGGGTAATAACAAATGTCGAATTTTCGTGCGAGGTGGGGGGGTACCTTACTAGGTAGGCTGAATACCACACCAATGCACCAACCACCCATGCTCTATCAAGCCCTAAAAACCCAGGACGAATCCTTCAGTTCGGATTTGCGGCACGGAGATGCTGCTTTTTGTCAGTGACCCCTACCCCACACAGTCTCACAGTCTCACTACTGCTTTATCGTTGCCAAGACCAGAGCGTTGTGTCACGAGGTATCTGCCGGGATGAGGCACACTACCCCCCGCCGTCTCGGGCGTGTCGTAAGATTGGTAATGATCCTCTACTGAAATAGTACTGTAAGGTATGTATGTATACCTTACTACCCTGAGACTTCGGGACCTTTATGAAGAGGCTCATACCCACCTGTGTCGACATGTTGGAACTTGACCGACCCCGTCTGCATCCTTAAAAGTACCAAACGGTTCACTGGACGGTCAGCCAATACCTCCAAGCACAATGAGTACAGTAAATGCTACCGTCTGCCCCTCTTCCTTACTACTCCCTGCAGGTTGACCTCTACTGGAACAACAGCAAGCTGATAGCATGACAGACGGTCAACTGGGCCCTGACTGGCGTGGCAGGGGCATTGACTCTCGGCCGTTTTGCAATTCGAGGTTACAACTCTAGACGGTTGTACTGGGATGATCTGGCGCATCTGGCAGCATTCCTCGTGCTACTCTCGCACAGCGTAACCAACGAGGCCACACTCAACGCCGAACACAGCCTCGCCATATTAAAGGCCACAAAGACTACACCACAGGCAGAGCTGCTGCGTAGCTATCAACATTCTCACTACTTGAATACGATCAACAACTGTCTCCTGTATCTCGTCTTTTGGCTCGTCAAGATATCATTCTTGTTATTCTATCATCAGCTGTTTCGAACGTCGATGCAGTTCAGAAAGATATGGTGGGCGGTACTCGCTTTTACGCTGGTGACTTTCTGGGTGCCGATTGCAGGTGTGCTTGCTACTTGCGCACATGCGAAAACCGTGGCGGATTACAGTGAGTAAACTCAACTGGGCAAAAACGAAACCTGCATGTGAAGACTGACATGTACGACAGAGGCCTGTGGCTCAGCGGCTCATTGGCGTCTGGTAAAGCTGGAATATACGTGTGTCATCAACGTAGTGTCTGACTTGGCCAGTAAGCTGTATTCTTTCCCTTCCAGAATCGTTGACTGATTTGACAGTCATGGCTCTCCCTCTCTGGATGCTAAAGGATCTCAAAATTCGACCACGGCAGAAGATCGGACTGGCCTTTATATTTTCCCTTGCAACATTCATTGTTGCCTTGGACATTCTCCGTACCGTTGAAGCGGCTGCTGAACACCAAGCACTCTTCACCGTCCTAGAAGTCAATTTCGCCGTCATCGTCTCATGTCTACCTACCTACCGTGCACTGCTCGCTATAGGTCAAAAGCGAACAACGAACAAGGCATCGAAGCTCACGTCTTATGTTCGAAAAAGTCTGGGCAACGGTCGGTCTCTCAGAGGCGACGACGGCCGTGTTCCTTTGAAGAGTCAGGAGGACACTGGGACTGAACTGAATTCTCGATCGATTCACGTCTCCAAAGGATTTGCAGTTTCTAGTGGAGAACGCGATCCTTACTCATTCGATCGTCTTCCCGATCATAGCGACGAGTTCAACGCACCTAGGCCCGTCCATTTCCACCGACCAACCTTGTCACGTGAATATTCGAATCATGTCTGAAAGCCTAGCCAGCAGAAAATGACCCGGAATGGTGGCCTATGTGTATTGCTGCATCGACGGCCAATCTTTGGTTGGGTATGAAACATTCCGCCCAGATGCATGGCATCCAGCGGTCCTCGACTAATGTCCCCAATTGGACTCGCTCTAATCGGAGATGCCTTCTCCAGTACATGTGGCTACTCGTACTCGGGTAATCATGCATCTCACTACGACATCTGCCGACTGCGATGGAAGATGGTGCTATCACACATCTTCAGGGCTCTACAATTTCAAGGCTACCTATCCCACGCACCCTCGACAGCGGAACAAGAATTTGTGCAAGATAAAGGCCCACACATCGGGGATTCTTCAACGACCAAAGCAGACGACTATGCAGCCGCAAGACGTTGAATCTTCCCTAGAGATAGGAGATCTGTTCTATCGCTACCTCCTTTGGGTGGAGCTGGAGATGGGAGATAGGAGATGGTGGATGTGTGTCAGATCGGTTGGGGGCTGTGCAGGATAGTCCTAATGACAGATTGATAAAGAGGGGGTGGTGGGTGGGAGAGCAGGGATAAGGTACAGGGCTGTTGTTGGTACTTGAGGTATATTAGTAAAGTCCGTGCTTTGGCGCTACTGATCCAAGGAAATCTCCGGTCCAAGGTCGTACCTTACGGAGACCCCACTTTCCTACCGCGGTAACTTTATGCAAGGCTTGTGCCTGCATGAAAATCCACTAGAATAGAACTAAACCTTGCCCACGCTTGTGAAACCCCCAAAGTTGCGTTCTATGAGTGAAGCGGTGGACGGGGCACAGCACTGCGTGTCACGAATCAGCCATTATGGATTTCTTTTTCCTTCAACTCTTTCTCTTGTCTACACATCTACCTCCTGCAATGAGTGATTGCCGACATGGCAGAACGAAGTCGTGTTGGCCAACGTCCGGAAAGCGATCCCTTCAGAGACTCCTCCAGGAGTTCAGCCGGGGACAACGTGAACTACGCTCACTGCGATGACCTGACTCGGAAGCAGGCATGGTGCCTTTACCTCTCTCACTTTCTGTCCATGTGGAATTCGCGAATGTACGAGTGGGCTGTGGTGAAGACACTTTGCTCCAAGGATGACCGTCCTTGTCCGACTGCTCCAATATTGACAGACATTTTAGATTCTTTTCATCCAAGTCGCCTTCCCTGGGAATCTCTTGGCTTCATCAATCAAGTACATGTTCCCCCCCCCCAAGCAGAGCCATCTCAGCTATGTTCTTACTGACCTCACTAGTGGTATCGCTGAAACCATCTGCGTCCTCTTCTTCTCCTCTGCTCTCGGCCGCTGGGTCGACCACGCCCCCTCCCGCCTCCGCACACTTCTCCTCACCATTAACACCAACAAATTCATGGTATTAGCCTCCTGCATGATATGGTTCCTCGTTCTCTCCTCCGAAAGTCCTTCATACAAGCGCTTCCTCTTCGCCCTGGTCCTCGTCCTCGGTATGGTCGAGAAACTCTCTCGCATGACGAACATCCTCTCAATGGAAAGAGACTGGATCCCGACACTTGCAAACCCTCCGGTGAAAGGCAGGAGCTGGACGCCGTATGGTTTGACGCATTTGAACACTACAATTAGGAGGATTGATATGCTGTGTAAAATTGGGGGCCCCTTGGCAATCGCGACATTTATATCTTCGGTCTCAACGCACAGGGTGGCGACTGTTGTGGTCGCTGTTGTCAGTACTGTCAGCTGGGGAGTCGAGTGCTGGGCAGTGACGAACGTATCGAGGCAAAATCGTCGTCTGCAAACACCAAAGAGGAAGGAAAACGACGAATTGGAGATGGAGGATCTGGATACTGAAGCAAAGTTGAACGACTATTTTATGGGATCAGCAACAGACCGATCACCATCTTTTATACTTGCTGGGGTGATTGCTTACGTCGAGGCCTCTCTCCACTCGCACATGGTCGGCCTTCGATACTTTTTCAGCTCCACCGTCTGCATTCCCTCCATTTGCGTCGCCATACTCCATGCCTCTGTTCTTTCCTACTCTGGCACTTTCACCAATTACCTACTCAATGCCGGCTTCACGTTGGGGGTGGTAACTGTTGCTAAGGCCTTTGGTTCGGTTTTCGAAATCGCTAGTACCGTCGTGTTTCCACATGCTGTCGCTAGGCTGTCTTCGACCAAAGCGACTCAACTTGATTCGTATGATATGCGAGAGCCAAGCAAGACAGAGGTGCGGGAGTCTCTTTTGGAGGATGGTGATGATGGGGAGAGTGGAAACATAGATCAGGAGGATGGACAAAAGCAGACTCCTCATTTTGAAGAGGGTATAGTGAGAGTTGGACTTTGGGGTATCTGTGGTCTAGCACTTTGCTTGGTTAGTCATCCTTGAAAAATTCATGGAACTCACCCACTGATCTATGGCCCAGATCCCCGTAATGTATTCCCTCTTCCAGCTCGACGCCACCCTTCCTCCGCCGTCCAATAAATCCGACTCCCCTCCCCCACCCTCCCCTCTATCTACCCACACCCTTACAACTCTCACCCTTCTCTTCTTCCTCTCCCTCTCCTTCCTTGGCCGCTGGACCTACGACCTCAGCGCCATGCAACTGACCCAAGTCCTTATCCCGGCAACCCATCGCTCCAGTTTCGGAGGAACCGAGATGGCAATAGTGAGTGTTTTCAGCCTGGGTCATTGGGTTGCAGCGGCGATTTGGAACCAGCAAGGTGATTTCAAGTGGTTGGCGTTGGGGAGTTTTGTGGCGGTTGGCGTGGCGGCCGGGGGTTATTGGATGTGGTGTCGGTGGTGGGAGGGGAGGGAGGGAAAGAGGAGGGGAGAGGCGAGGGAGGGAGGAGCAGGAAGGGATGGAAGAGTTGGGGTTGGGGATAGAGACATGTAAAGTAGGATCTTGGACGCTGGCGTTGGGCTGACTGCATTTAAAGATACCCAATAGATGCAAGGTGGAAATTTGAATTTTACGTGTCTGTCAAAAGAAGTTCGAACCTGCTACTGGAACAATTCTCGCACGGATATTGATCTGGTCCCGTCCTGACGTGCTACTCCACCCCCCCAAGAAAGCTCACCCAATACCACCCAACCCTTGAAGCAGTTCGGACATTACCCACGCCTTGGCTTCCCTATGAGTGTAGCCAATACACCCCGGTCTTCATCGCATATCCCTTATCTTCTCGGGTGAAAAAGGCCGTGAAGAAGCATGAATTATCCTCACGCCCCGCCCCGCCCTTTCCGCCTCTTATCTGCCAACACCGCCCGCACCTTCGTTCACGCAACATTCCCCACTATCTCTTCCAGAACACCGTGAAGTCCTCCCCTCAAAGCCCCCGTCACACCGCATGCATGCCTCCCGCCTCTTGTCTCCAACACCGTCCTGGTCTTCACGGGCGCGCGCGGGAGCGGGATGGGGAAGGGGGGCGTGAAGAGGTGTGGATATTTGGGACATCCGCACCAGTGGTACCCGGCTTGGGGGTGTTTATGGGTGGGTACTTAAACAGCTCTTTCCTCGCTGATGTTTTTTCTTTTCTTTCTTCAGTACAGACTTGGTTTTTCGGCTTTCTTATATATATATTTGAATGTCTTTGGCTCTGCTATTGAGATGGAGGCATGCCTTGGTCGGCGGGCTTGAAGGTTATTGGATGTAGAAATCCCTTACTTCTTTCTTGCTTTTGTATATATTTCGCTACCATATACGGACTTGAAGCCCACAGCTGATTCTTTTTTCGGGCTTTTTGGTCTATTATGCACTCCTGTCTTACCTCCTGGTGTTGGACTTTGGTATAAGTATTCTTTCTTCCTGATCCGCCACACCCACCTCCTCGCATCTAAGTTTCTATTCCTTACGGAAGCTTCGGGGTATGCAATGGTTATGAAGGCCTTACCATGACCTGTTGCCCTTGGCTTGGGCGATTGCCTGGCGACTGTGGCTGCGCATGACTCACTTTGGTTGATCAAAAGGAGTCAAGAGTGTACTTGGGCGCCTTTATACGGTGGGGTGCCCACAGAGCATCACAGATACGTGTACAAAGAGAAGGTGCGGCTGCTCGCTTGTTCGCCCGTTAAGACGTTTGGCTGCGGGTTTGAACTCGGTAAGTTTTTAAGATACTGTGCTGGTCTTATGGTTCTATGGCTAATGTGTTTCTGATCTGCTAGGGATACGAGCGAGGTCTGCTTTAACCAACACTCAAAGCGTAGACCGATCCGTTGTACGTGCCGTCCAGCAACGTTCTGGGGTTGCCCTTGCTCTACTGAGGCGGTTGGGGCTAGGTCTGGCGCAGTGGTTGTGGGTGTGAACTGTAGGTAATACTTCTCTGTTTTACTGGCTTTATGAGAATTGACTAACTTGTGTCTGAACCGCTAGTTGCAAATTCTCAGAGGACTTCGATTCTGCGCTGACTTACGCCTCAAAGCGGTGTGGAACGCATGGTACGCATCTGCGCCTGCCTCGGCGCCAATTTCCAAGGAGCGCTGTGATTTTCGACCTCGGAGCCTATTACACCACGACCTGAGCTGTCTTGCTTATCGCGCTTTCTCCCTGACCAGATGAGGAGAGCCTCAACATAGAGCTAGAGAATACGTCAAAATCACCCCGTTTTCTGGAGGGTGAGCTATATAGTCATGGAAACGACGACGGAATCCCTGGAGGTGGCAATGAGTGTTCCGGGCGAGGTACTTAAGGTCCATTCATGACAGCAAAGAGGACGTGATAGCGGCCAAGCACCGGAAGCGGACCGAATTAAAGATCGAAGCCACGGTGAGGAAGAGGCGCCTGTCCATGCCAAGTACCTACTGCAGAAGCTGGAAGAAGACTTGGGTCACAAAAAGAGCGCGATTACAGCCTTTTGAGCACAGAAGGAGGACACAGATATTACTCCTCTCACATCGGATCAGAACTGCTTCCCTATGCAAGACTAAAGGATTGAAATTCTTCCTTAAATTTCTCAACCACAGTTCCTTCTGATGTTTCGAGATTCAGCAAATGGACAGTGATGTTCTACAGCCTTCGAACATTCAGCGACAGCAGACCCCAATCTGGCATATGTTCCGTATCGTGCATGCTTACATTCAACCAGGCGAGCCCGAGATGAGACCTCGTAATCAACAGGTGCTCGGGGTATTGCAGCGACTTGGGCAGCTTTTTGTGATGGGCACCGTCCAGGGTATCCCAGAAACCAACCCACCCACATCAAGGCCATTCAAGATGGTGATCGAATTAATGACCAAGGAAACCGTGGTACTGGTTGCGTCATGCACTTCTAACTTTGAACCGTCCCGTGGTCCTTGTGGCCATCATGAGGGAGCGTACGCCTCGAAGGTTGCTATATGAGTGCTTCGTCTGTCTTTCCCGTGCTATCCTCAGAGATCATAAAGAGGATGGCTTCAAGTGCAGAGAGAGATCGCATAGTCCCATAGCTCACGTTATTCCTCAGCGATCATCGAAGACTCGCTTTTCGGAACTTGCTGTGTCGGACCGAGACCCTCATCATTGTTCTTCTCACCGGAAGTGGAAAGACTCTGCTGAGAATTCTGCCGCCTGGCAGCACTCGGAAGGCATGCAGGTCGTTTTGGTGCCTTACACTGCACTGCTATCCCAACGGCGTCATTTTCCTTGAGACTCATGTTGCCTACACCGATCAAGATGACGAGTAGGATTGATCAATCTCAATAACCCGGTGTCCTCACGCCCCACGTTACCGTCACGACTGCCACGTCGCCCGAGTACGTGAGGTCACGCCGAAAATCGGCTTCCAATCAGCTCAGGCTGAGAGGTCGCTGTGCAATCTGGGAACTGCGGTTCGTGGGGGTTTTCCGAAAGAAAAGAAGACTCTCACAGGGTGGCATCGAGATCACGGAAGACGCGACTCACTCGTTCTGCGAACATCGAAGGTATCTTCATCCTCCAATATACACGAGAATCTAGCAGATGTGAATTACAAAGACTTTAATCTTCATGTCACACGTTAACTTTCAAAGCGAGATCACGAATTCAAACGTCGTATGCTTCAGAGAATTATCAATGTCAAGCTAAATAGAAGAAATAATGAGACTGAGCGCGACGCTGTTATTAAGACTTTCTGCTCGTACTTTCAAAGAATCGAGATGAGGAAATTCACAGTCCATTTCGATAACACGAAGATCACAATGGACCGCACAGCTTGTATAACAACTGCGTCTTCGAGCACGAACCTACAACAGCGCCGTACATACCTCTCGGACAATCCTTGAGCATGACGCTGTTTTCTTGAGTGTCTACCTCAGAGATAAAGTCAACGATCCATCCTACTTCTCTATCAACAGCACGCTCGACCTCCTTCGTCACGAGATTGATGTGATAATAACTTCCGGCCTTTCTATACCCAGCACTTGCGGCTTACCGATGAGCCTCACAACATCGATACTGGCACTTCTCTTGAGCCAAAGGCCGAGCGTCCATTGATGATTATATACCCTACTATAACTATATTCGTACACGGTGATACGAAAATTCAAGCGTACCTCTTATATATAATGGTTGTTATAGAAGGCATCTTTTCTTTTGTGTAGTATATGGGAAACGCTGGGAAGGCTAAGCTCTTCTGCGCTAGAGTTTGCAGAGGCACTACGGGTCAGCCTTCAACGATGAGACGCGGCAGTTCAACGATGACCGCGCCAGAACGTCTTCTATTTGGGATGGAGAGAGGGAGAAGGAGTAAACGAGCCGAATTGTTGCGGCCGAGAACTCTTGGTGTTTTGGTGCTAGAGAACAGCGTTATACCTGTGACAACCCACCATAAGTCGACAACCCTTCTTCTCAGCACATAACCCAACAGCATCAAGCGAAGCGTCCCGAATTCCGATATAGCTTATGTTTACGTCGTGGAAAAATACGACTTGCCAGGCCTAAAGCATTGTGGCCCGCCGGACAACCAAGTGGACATCGACGCGCCGCTATAGAAAGTCATCAAATTTACAAAGGAGATAGTTGTTTTTTGCCGACGAACTCAGGATTTTTTCATGCGTCTGAGACAGGATAATCATCGCTGCGTGGGGGTGACCGAAAGACTTCTTTGATTTCTATGTACAGGCTAGGCCCGATTCACAAGCACCCTACCCCGACCGCTAAATTCAGTAAAGTCTTCTTTCAAAGCAAATCAGGCGCAAGTTGCACAGCCTCAGTACAGACGTTGCCCCGGTCTTAGATCCTGGGATGCGGGAGTATTATATGGTAGGTATTGCGGAGATAGTTCATATTTTGCAGAACAAAGTTTCGAGTCGCAATCCAAGGCTGCACCGACGTCGACTTCGCTGCAACTACAAGAGTGACTGCGCGACAAAGCCTCCACATGCTCTGGAACTTCCTGCGTCGATGTTGAGAAAATGTGCGGTTTGTTACCGCTTGAGATACTTGTTCAATGGCCGTTTGTGTCTCAGCATGATAGCAGCTCAGACAGCGATGACGAATTCGTCAACGAGATCTTGCTCACTCTATTCGAGTGTGTATCATTTTAATAAACTCAACTTCTGAGACATCATAACAGTTAATTGCTCACATAAAACCTCATCTTTCAATCTTTTGAACCAGAATCATTCACATCTTAGAGACTTTCTATCTTTCATCACAATCAGGTAACAATCTCAATTCAAGCTGCGATCATCAAGATCAATCGTTCAGTTTAGACTTACATCAGTCTAGAATTCGCTTGAGGTTGGTTTCAACGAGAACATCGATGCGCATGCCTTTCTCAAGGAACCTCAAAGTAAAGGTTGTGGGAAATTGCTCCCTTCATCGAATTGATCAGTACCTCTATTGAAGAAGCGATGCACCTCGCCCTGGACGAAGAGCAAATTGCGGTACTGATGTCTAAGAAATCAAGACACCAAAGCAAACAGGAAGAAACATTGTTACCACTGTTCGCACTCTAGAAGTAAGTAATGAATAGTGATGCGGAACCTTCTCCCTACCACCAACAATGTCTCACCGAAGGAACCTCACATAAACATTGTGGCAACGTCCTCCCTCTACCATTCGGACAGTATCTTCCCAGAAGAACAAGTGCATTCAGTCTTTCGAACAACGTGTCATTCCTATCCACCTTCTCTTCGACAGAATATCAAGAAAATGAACTGTCTTCAGGTAATGATAAGCTTTATTCCAACGGTGTTGATAGCTTTATTCGAAGAAGTGTCTCTCGAAGCGCCATCGACTCCTTTCACCAAAGCCAAACAATCATCACCTGAAGTTAAAACCGAGGCATCGAAAAGAGGCCCAAGGAAAGCAACCGGTATCGCGTTTGCGGTCGTTCTCCATGACGAACCATACACCGTTAGGCCAGCTCCGAAACGAAAGCTGCTGTCTCACCCACTAATAAAACCTTGTGAGGATGCGGTGTAACGGCTTGTTGGACCAGCTGCGCTTTTTCAATCATGGCTGTAACATGAAATTCAGGTAGCTGTGTGAACGAGATCAAGCAAATGATGTTTGCAGGATTGAACGATATCAAATAACGCTTCAAAATGTGTCCCCTTCGTGGCACTATACGAAAATTATCTTCAAGAGCTGGCTGTAAGATTGCAAAGATCCCCAAGTGCAAGACCTAATCCACGGTGTTTTTGAGCGAGAAATTCGTCTGCTGCTGTGGCTCAGAAGAGAGAGCCAAACTCGTTTTAATATAGAGCAGGCTTTCAGCAACCAATACGAGGCTCCTTGAGACTTTTTATAGATGGGGCAATCACCAAAGGCGGAACTTCCCATGTGGCGCAGACTCCTGGAGTTGCAAAGTCCGAGCATGACTCCGGCCTAGGATTGGTATCATTCTACTTACTATCCAGCCAGTCATTACGGCGAACAAAATACTGAGCATGGCGAGTATAGTTGAAAATGCAACGAATCTAGCATTGGGACCCGAGGAGTCTTCATCGAGCTCTAGCACAATCTCAACCTTGAAATAAGTGACAAGGGCTCGAGTCTCGAAAACCCCTCGAGCCCTTCTTTTTCAAAGAAATATGCTAAGTCTTTGCTGACATTTACCAATCTAGTACGGTTGTTCCTTCGATTTTTCGAACGATGCATGAGAAAACATCGTGCCAAGCCTGCTACTTTAGCGGTGCTGTGTTGGCTGCGTGGAGAATCTATGAGCTGATGGCAAAGGAGCTAGCGGAAGTTTAAAAGGAGCGAGACACCTTAAAAAGCACTGCAAATCATCCCAGAGGCCGAGGTTGAGACCTTGGAACGATCCATCCAGGAGAAGGATGGAGAATTAAAGAAAAAGGAGACTGAACTAAAGGCCGCAATGAGGACGACACCAGCACTGTGGTGTCGTGGACAGCAGCGGAAAAGGGCAACTACCTTCCAAAATCGCACTGATTCTTGTTGGCTTTGAAAAGTTAGATGCACTCCGAGGTTTCTGATATCGTCGACGTGGCTGACAAAGCTCGTTCTGATTGGGATTCCTCTGACGTGCACTGAAAAGAGAGAACAGGAGAGAAAGAGACAAGATGAGATGGAGAAATAGATGGACGTCTTGACATGCACAAATTTCCAAATTTCTCTCGTATGTTCATCAGGCTGCTTCGACACTCTAGAACGTTCTGGGATGATCACAAACTACTCAATTGACTCTTCACTACATTCCACTTGCACGTATCTTCGACAACCAGGTTCCGTGCACATCAAACCCAGCCTGGCTCTCCTAAATGTTAGCCAACAGGTGTGTGAGGAAGGGAGCAATATTTTTTACTAAAAAACTTCTTTCGCCTCTTCAAGTGGCTTAATCTTCTGAAGATGGGAGGACGCTCGATTTAGGAGAAATGGGAGCGACGAGCGGTTAAGCATGAATTTCCAGACGCAAAATCCCATGGATAAATAGCCACAGTTCAACACAGCCTAGGACCGATACAAGGGGGATTCGAATGTGGAGCGGTTGATATATCGACCGAGTTGAACTACCCACAATGTTCGTCAATCATCGGTCACGCCACTACCCATTACCAGCAAAGTCAACACAGCCAGCTACCCAATTATTATACTGGCATTTTCGATCAACATGCTTATAACATATAAAGCCTACTACACGCTTGATATTGCCTTGAACAGGACGCTTCATTGCAAGCACTACCATACAATCGACGGCTACATTTTCGCCAGAACGACGTAGAATCTTGGCTGCATGCCCAAGCGCACCGAATTAATGGTACACTATGGTATGGGAAATGGTTTATGTATACTCGATCTTGCCCACCATATTAACAATTCAGCGCGGTCGCATTTTATAATTTACGACTACGTATTATCGACATCTTAGACGATGAGAGAAATTCTCTTTGAGCATAGCTGTTTGCTTGGCTGGCTTTCTGTTCCTCTTTGTTTCCGAGGCGATCATGGATCAACCTGAAGATAAAATCTAAGCTACAACCGCCTTCTCGCTAACAGAAATAAATTGAGGCTCAGCAATCTGTTTTCCGGTTTGGTGGAGTATCTTACTCCTTACAACGAATCATGGCTAAGACTTCAGAGGGCCTGTCTGGACCTGCCGAGTATCTTGCTCATTACAACGATTCATGGCAATGACTTTGAAAGACTATAGAAGACTAGTCTGAATTTGCAGTCATACGAAGAGAAGACTTTGTGTCCAAGAATTTGATGTTATGCCACAACCTTGAGTGCCGCGCAGTACCTTTTATAGATCGCCACAAAGAGCGGTGCGGCCAAGAACGATTGATCCGCCAAGGGCGTTCGCGATCGTTCAATATCCAAGGGTGCCTATAAGCCCCGGCTAAAACTCCGATTATAAAGGTGTAATGCTCAGCCATCGAAAGCTTCTCCGGAGACTGTGCAATAAATAGTGGACCGAGATCCGTACACTCAAACACAATTCTGGTCTCGAAGCTGGAGAAACTGAACGCTGGCCAGACAACGGCTAAGCATATTCGCTTCAGAATTCCAACGCATGTAGTGAGGCTTTTATGCAAAGCACAAGCGACTCTCAGAGATTGCCCACCACATGAAGCGTGACGCTGTTGGGAACACAGCAGACTGACAGAACACGAAGATGAGACTTAGAGAGAGGGTTCCAACAGACAGTGAGCTACTGAAAGATTTGTCCAAGAATGAAAGCTACAAGACGACTAAGCCATTTACTGTTGGTTGAACAAACAGCGGGAAGAATTTCCGAATAGATGTAATTCATTCTTCGTTGTCAAGCCACAGCGCCTGTTCTGTGTCTTTTCCCCACTACCTGTGTCAGGCTTGGACGCGAAGACGAGAAGGAGAAGAAATGGTAGGGGGAGACTGCCTCGTGGTAGACTCGGGGAAGTGAACATCAAGGGACTCGTCAACAGAGGACGAACCGAAAAGGATGGTTTGACCAATATTACCGCGCAAATTCACGAAAACTCACACACGTCTGAGATGGATGGCGTACTGTCTACCGTTCGTGGGTCTGTAGCCAATAAGCGAAAAAGCCAATGAGAAGAAAGAACCATATCACTCGAGTTTCGAGTCTTGAAAAGCTCTCCAAGACAATCAACGTCCCGTGGCAGAAACAGAGGTTGAATATGACGAGTTGACCGGCATTATAGAAGAGTTGAGGAAAAAGCTCAACCGTGCTATAGTCTCTAGCTTTGTCTGACAGCGGAAGAATGCTTTCGACCCCCAGTCAACCCTGATCATCCTTCCAGGGCCCGGGAGAATTGCGATCTGGGCACAATAAATGCCTGATGATTAGGCAACGCCAGGTCTCGCAAGAATTATACTGAACCACTCTCAGCCAAGCAATATTGTGGAACTGTCTCGAAAGAAGAGAAAATGGCCCATGCGAAGAAGTGGAATTGAAGAAATCCGCCAATAGAGGAAGAGCCCCAGACTGAGGTTCTAATGAATGTGACGTTCTTCTGGTCATCGGTTACTACTTCTTAAAATGTTATCTGCTGGATCATGGTAATTTTTGATATTCTCACAACCCCCAAAGCCTTGCTCGTCGATAGCTACCATGAATTGTCGATGACACCACCGGAAAAACAATGACAAATGCTTCTTAGTTTTCAAGAACACAGGATCCCTCGGTCATCTGAACATGATTAGAATGGCCTCAAACTGGTCAAGCTGTCTTGATCAAAGTGGCTGTAAAACCGCACGAGAACCCACATGACGATCACATTCTGAATGAATCAAATCATTAAATCGTTTCATGTAGGGGTTTATAAATCACCGTCTTGAGATGATGACATCTGGAAGAAGTGGAAGCATATAACACACATGACAAGGTACGTAAATGGCTCAAGAAAACCGAGTCAATCACCTCTAAATCACGAGGTTTTCGAGAAAAGCAACATCATGGTTTCGACGTCGAAAGGAAATACATCAGAAATAAACTCCGAAAGCAGACAGATCACGGGTGTGAGAGCATGAACGTCAGATTCGTACATCAGATTTCTCGATTTTCCCGCATGTCTGGTGTTTGGTTCGAATCAGTTTACATTTCTGGCTTTCCGGCTGGGGATAAGTACTAGCGATGAAACATCTAATGAATTGTCTTGGAGACAGGCAACTGGGAAGGGTTCAATGTGATCTTCTCAATCTGAACATGGTCGCACGTCCCAATGGCAAGACAAATGGCCGTAACGGACCACTGGCGAGAGCATCTGCTGGTACTACAGAATACACACCTCGGGTAGCCTGGCACTACGAACGAGTACCCAACCACCTACATATCGATACGAAAGTCCTCGCCAGGTGACCGCGTCATCATCGGCTGGGCACCAACGATGGCTGTTGGCGGCGCCGCCGCTGAAACCTGGCTTCTGGAGGGCTAAAGGTGGCGTCGCTATTGTCTGGTGGGTCATGCCGTACAGCAACGAAACCATTGACAGGGTCACTCATCTTATCATTGTACATTCTACAATCTCACTGCTTCTTATTGCTTCTTCACATTCAACAGCTTAACATCATCTTACATCATTACTCTACGTCTTTCAACAAACATCTCATTACGATGCTCAAAGAGAAGTCCAAAGCGACAACGACAGATAAAGATGCAGCGACTGACGTCATGTATCACACATCTCAAGTGATGAAGCTTGAGAATGACAATTTCACTCTTCTCATTTCAGATGATGAGAAAAAGACGCAGAAAGCAGATCTAGCTGAGCATCAGAGCATCAAGTCTGTCATCTTTTGAGTCAAGATTGTTTTCGTAATCAATGAAGTAATTGAATCAGCAATTGATTCATTCAATTCTTTGAATGAAAGTCTTTACATTACTTGCAAGATTGTGACGAAGATCTTGATGAACTGAACATTCAGCATTCGCTTCAACATTAAATTACATCAAGTCACATCATCATTATTCAAAAGCTGTCTTTCTGTTCACGACATTTTACATAACTGAATCTTTCGCTTACATTCAAATTCTGACATTCGCGACATTCTCATTATGAACTATTCAAACATGTCTCAATTGTGCACTTCTTATTTTGAAATCATGTTTTTTGCATACAATCTTAAGAATTCAAAGATCAAGAATCTGCGTCAAGAAGAATGAATGATTCTTCTTGAATTTATCTTCAAATCAATCTCAGCTCATACTCAGTTGATTCTGCTTGAAGCTACAGCACGTCAAACTTTTGAGCCCGTTCAACTTTCGGGTTCATTGACTCTAAAGATAATTCTTCATCTGTCGTAGTTCGCTTCCCTGCGACGGCTTGATTCATCAACCTTCTTGACGCCTTCTATTCATTCTCGCCATAACTCGACCAATTCCTCTTCGTCTACTCCTTTCTCTCATTCTCGATTCCTCATCGCCATGGCCGTTCCAATGGCCGGAAGCTTCAACGCCAACTCAACCATGCAAAGCGTGGAGGCATTTCTCACCAATCTGCAGTCTCGTACCACGGACGGCGTGCGGGTTCATGGGCATATGGCATCTTTTCAAGGGACGAAGCAAAAGGCCAACTACCTTGAGTCTCTTGGGTTAGCTGGTGAACGAGCAGATCAGCAACATTGCACCACTATCTCCGCCGCCATCAAAGACTTGCCGGCCTCGGGAGGATTGACGCTCATGACTAGTGACACGAAAGGAGCGGCGCGATCTGCAAATGAATCTTCTTCATGGCACTGCATCTGCGTGCTGCGTGACCAGTCCACCCTATGGGTCTTCGATCCGGCCTTCGATCCCGAGACAATGCCGTTCAAGCAGCGCATTGGTCAAATCACGGGATTGGCGATGTTGAAGGCCCTGTGGACCCATTGCGACAAGAACCAGATAGTTCAGGACTCTGAACGAGACCACGAACATCCTTGCCGCCGCCACTTCGGCAACTCAGATGTTTGTTCTACAACGAAACCCTGAGTATCGTAGCATCAGCTACAACATGTAGGTACACAGATTTCCCATAACAGAGGTAGATTCTCGAGCCTATTGGTCGTCGAGTGAGCTTAGAGCCAAGCTCAGATGGTTCCAGTGACCTCAGTACCAAAATCACTGCTTCTCCCGCGACTTCAATGTCAGGTCGGTCAATGAAGTCGACTAATGTGGTCTGAAATGTGTGAAGAAGTTGTGAGACCACAAACGTATCTACGGCACCGGTATGATGAGTTCTATAGCGCTTACAGCGGTTCTGGCGGCCCCTAGCGAGAGCACGACTACTTTTCTAGCGAAGCATGTCTTTTCAAAACGTCGATGCGATCCTTGAATTGATGCAACACCAGATGCTTTGGCATGCAGTACATATCAGTCGGAAATCACTTGCTGAATCTCAGACTTGAAGACTTCTGATATTCGATCTGCTAGCACTCCAGATGCTTCTCCCACAGTCTACAATAGACAGGACTGCGAGCCGAAAGCTTGCTGAAGCATTCACAGGCGTAAATACATCAGCGCCTATGATTTTGGGTTTTGAAAATCATAAGAGCTTAGCACATCTTTTGTGAGTGTTCAACTACTCAGGAAAAAAGCGAAGAATATATAAAACCACAATATTCGAATTTCATGGTCATCAAGAATCTCCATCATCTTGACGACTATGAGACCTGTCTCTTCATCATACGAGACAGAGCCTACAACACTTGAGTCTTATGGTGGGGAAGAACCTTGACCTTTCGGAATGACAGTATCGGGTTCAGCTTCAACCACATGAATGTCAACGTCGTTCTCACTTTCCTGGTCCGCTACTGACGTCACATTCAAGAGAGTCAAGGCAACATCACGATGATCGTCGCGTATCGAGCACAAAAAATCAAATTTCTGCAACGCCTTCTGATCGTCAGTCGAGAGTTGAAGGGTTTGCCCTCGGTTCTGGCGACGGTCTTGGCAATCGACGACTTTCGATCTAGGGAAAACGAAGTCATCATTCTTGACATCATTGTCACGATGAATCTGAGCTTCCTGAACAACGAGGAGCGCATGAACGTAGCGTTCACTAGAGCGAAAGCCAACCCGATCATCGTCGACGACGTGAGAATACTCTTCCAACGCTACCTTCGGGATTGGAAGAACATCAAGGGTGAAAGTCAACCTCAAGCCAGCCCTAGTCGAGTACATGCGAGAGCTCATGATCAGCAACCGGATGTTCGATCAAATGAGTCTGGCTTGTAAGGCGGACTCGTACCTGTTCAAGGCTACAGATCAGACCCAAGAGGCGGATGATTGAAATAAGGTGGCAGCTTTGGCTCAGAAAGCGATACTTGAAATCAAAGAGGAATCGATGCGACTGATGCTTCGAAGCCGTGATGATGATGTAAATCGAATGGCTTAAAAGACGCGAGTCCGGCATTTATAGATCTAATAAGGTTCAAGAAACAGGCATACTTACACCCAAGCTCAGCCAGGAGCTTGTGGATATTCTGAACGCCATAATACCGCTCCCACCATCTTTTCATTAGCATCTTCCGGAGCAAAGAGTCTTCACTAATTACCGCAGCTAAAGAGAACGTACCAAGATTCACTTTCGCAGATTTTCACTTAGAGGCTCCTTACGAGTTTCTGATGATCGCCTTGCACCAATACCTGTCACTTGCACGTATTTCTTGCGAGCGGCACCCAATACAAGACGAGGCGGCGAAAATAGTGCTCGAATTTAATTGAAGAAGTTGGAAGAAAAGATCAAGGCCATCAGAAACGCATCTGTGCGGGCAAGTAAAACCGAGTCGCGTCAGCAGCCAATCAGACATGAACCAGCTCCAAAGCATGACTATTCTTCTTGGTTTCCTAACAAGAAATGCAAAGGTTATAAGCCCTTTTCACCTAACGAATACGAACTCGAAATACTACGACGATGCGCAAGGAGAGACTTTAAATCAATACAACGAAGCAGTCGAATTCTGGTCAACTTCAAAGATAAAACAGAGGTCGCTGTTCACAAGAAGTAAGCAACTGAAGCTCAGCTGGCAGAGATGTATTGCTGCAATTTCTATGACCGATCCTCCTAATCTTGGCGCTATTCTACCGCAAAATATAAGTCAAACTGCTAGAACCATATCTTAAAGATGTTTCGGGTGAGCTCACACTTGAACTCATGAGGAATGGAAGTAACACATGCTCTACAAGGCGGAGCGACCTGCCCACCTCTTGCTCCAGGTTACCAGGTCGGGATGAGGTGTACCAGCTCTCTTGACGCATGATAAGGCCTACCGAGCAAGATTTCCGAGCTGCGTCGGATGTTTGTGAGCATGCTACTTCGAGATTCCTTGGAAATGACGCCCAGCTCGTTGAATGTATATCTATATATTTTGAGGGGAAATTATGAAGAAGGGGAACAGGGAGTTTTGTTTCAGCAAGCCTCTATAAGTCAAAAGATGAAGGGAGAAAAGAAGCTGATGTTTGCCAAGCAACATATGAGCTAATGGTTGACTCCCTGTGACTTCCCAAGGAGAGAGCAAGCAGCTCCGTCAGGGTACAAGACACTCATCTGCTTCAGCGTCAATTCTTCGACAGTGCATCACATTGAGCTCGTTCGCGAGTTACTATCAAGACTATATATATCACCTTGGCGCTGATGTCTGTATAACATTCAAGATCAGGTTCAAGAAACTGTTACTATTAATTTCCACTCACTGTTCTGCACATTAAAACGTCGTTAGAAGAAATACTGCTTTTCGTATCTTTCTTCCTGCTATATTCTCGTATAACATACCTTCATTCCGACTTTGACATCGTTACCTACAGAATACCTCAACTGTATATTTCAAGGTCTTGATCTGTGTCATCATGACACTAGTGTACATATCGACGATCGAGATTGCGGTCCAGCAGAGCGTTGTTGTATTCAATGGGTGGCCAACACCTTCATACTAGCCGTCGGCGTCTATTCCACCACCGAAGCCGAAGAAAGTCGACGTCGGCCGATTTTCAGGATTGACGGCATAGAGAACATTACAGATAACGCTTCGAGCAAAGCAAGCAGAGACATTACTAGCTCTGACGACTCGTCACTCTCTTTTATGCTGCGAGGTTGTTCGACATCTCAAAGAAGCATCACGGAGACTCTGGTTGAGCAGTCCCTCGATACTCGCGTCCATACATACATGCCAAACAAGATCAGACGTCGGCTTCTCGTGTCCGATGAAGGGATAGCGCACCTGAACTACTCTTCTCCCGCCTGTTCCCAGCCAAATCCTTAGAGAAAAGACGCGCAAGAGTTTGCGGCCTTTTTCAATGCCGCAAAGATGTTCAACTCGAGAAGCTGATGCCTTCAGACCCTCTATACGAGAATCTATTCAAGCTTAGCCAATGTGATGGTTTCGGTGAAGCACCTAGGTAAAACAGCCCCTTTTCCGCCAAATCGGCGGGATCTTCTCTGGAGCTTAGTTCGCGCTCTGCTTCTTTGTGAGCTCCGAATCTACTGATGGATCGAATATATCTTTTGAGTTTGCATTCTTGCTCGTTTACGAGCGATCAGATAATGAGCGAACCAAATCCCCTTTGGTTCTGAACCATGAGCGATTCCTAGAAGAGATTAAGCAGCTTAGACACAAGCATATAGTATATTACGATTTCATTGATAACCTAGCTCTTCTTACTTCATGATTGACAAGGAGAAAGGTTATATCACGTTATCGATCATTATTCATCAAAGCATCTTATTCATTCCTGTCTGGTTATTATTACCATTTTATTACTATTTTTCGCATATCGATAATATCGCAGTGCTAAAAGATGCAATGACAAATCGCCAGTCTTCCTTCATACACAGCAGATTGTCGAGAACTGAGGTCAAAAAGTTGAATCAAGCTCAACGATAGAGATAAGTCTATGATTCTGATAGGTCCGACCAGAACTCTCGACGTCGATCTCATTCTGCAGAAGAGCGTTTCGATCATACTGCATGAACCCAACTGCAAGCAGCGATCCAGAACCACAGCTTCGTCAAATGACTATAGATGAAAAGGAGTACGCAAATCTTTTCCCCAATACAACTCGGTAAGCAAATTGATATCATATGTTATCAAAGTCTGACGAGTCGGTCAGTCAAATGCCGCTGTATTCGCATATTGTTTTTACAATACATACAGTTGAAGCTGGAATTAACCTTTATGAGGCAGAACAGGCAAGACGTGCTTGCTTCTGTGACATAATGGTCAAGCTAAATCCAGGAAGTTGTTAAACTTGATAATGGAACTGCTCTCGAAAGAAGATGCTAAAGCCGGAAGGTAGACACTTGAATACTTGCAAATAATTGCTCGAATACAAGCATGCTCTAGAACTTTCAAAGAAATAAGATCAGAAGACAAGTCACTTAAGGCTGCAAACTTGCTGTTGAATATGAAGCAGCGACGATGAAGAGGCAGGCGAAGACCGGTGACAGCGACTTAATTGAATTGTGAGACGGACGCTTGAGTCTACAGTCATAGCAGCACAGTGACTATGCTGCTCATAACCTTATTTAAAAATATCACTTGAAAACAGCAATCGCCGGCAGCTTTTGTCATTCGACATTTCAGACCAAGATTTCTGCGATAGCAGTCTCTAGATTCAGCAAGTTCTTCAGAACCCTTAGAAAGGCTTCGAGGCTGCGCATATATCCTTGGTATTTGTCTCTATGAAGTCATCAAGCTCAGCAAAAGTCGGCTTGAAGGCATCTCATGTCTGTTCAGCTTATGGTTTCACTAATTTATTAATCTGGCCTTGTTCGTCGCTCGAGAATCTGCGAGATACTCAGAGGAAAGGAAGAGTCTTGTTCTGTTCTTTCTGTGACAGATTATGTCGTTTGGAACGTCGTCTTTGACTGTTTGAGAAGGCTTGCGGCAAAGGCAAAGACAAAGAAGAAGAATGAGATGGTCTTGTCCCCCACAATAGGCGACTGGTGGGTCGGGTAAAGAAATTTGGTGTAGACATCGATGGGTTCGAGCACAGAATCTCGTCTGAGGTCTTTACAAAACGGGATGAAGAGCGGTTTGGCGTGCACTGGGCCTCTCAACCATGTAAGGCCGGCGGAGTCAGGATATCGATGCCTCAGATCCCTCATGGCGCCAAAGAACCCTCATCGGGCGAACGTACTACTATCCTACCTTGGTTCGTTGGTAATCTCTAGGATAATGAAATCCTAGAAGTTCTGGAAAGCGGCACTCGGTCGCTGTTGGCCACGGCTCATCGAGATATGATGGCGCCCTTGAACACCCCATCTGGACATCCCACTAGATACGGGGCAGTGCCATTTCGGTTCCCCGCTGCCACGGAGTTAATGAATGTTTCTGCCATATCCGATGCGCTAGTGGGTCGAAGAACATGGCAGTGATACGCGAACGGGATATCTTGTTTGGCTCTGATCGAACCAAAGCAACAGAATTCATTGTCAGCACTCAGCAGCGCGCTCTGACAGAAAGAAGCAAGCACTCAGAATAGTAGAAAGAGCGGAACGTCGAGCATTTGGAAGGAAGTCCTTTTTCTACTGCAGGGACCACGAGGTTGACAGTGTTCTGATGATAACAGTCTGCCTGATGAAGAGAAGGTGGTCGAGCACCCGACGATGCGCCCGTGGTCTCAGTTCCTTTACGAGAAGATAAGCCGGCTGCAAAATCAGTCCCTCGTGTGTTCTCACGATATTCCAAGCTTGGCAAGCGATGTAGGGCAGCTTCCTGTTGTGTCTGAAGTTTCTCACCAGATCGCAACCTTCTTCGAATGCATGCATCGGGTTCTGCTTTCTACGATACCTGTAAAGCCGATAACGATACGAGTCTCGAAGACATTGCAGCAAATGAAATAGATTGATAAAAAGCACGCCTAGGATCTAGACTGTCTAGATACAATCGCTACGTGGATGAAAGCCCGCAATGCGAGATTCCTGAACGACTCTGGCCCGAGAGAAGCCAAGAAGCGCCCTGAAGTTTTGATGATTTCTCAGTTTAGATCATACAGACTATTAATTCTCTATGAAGAGGCTATGCTGAAGGAACTTACAATCAACTACTCGGGCTATCTCAGCTACGAGTCTGTCGTCATCTTTTCGCCCAAGTTCTGACAATTTGTGATTGAATCCTTGGTTTCGTTAACCAGCTGTCTATACTTCGTTGTGGAATCATTATCAGACCCAAAGGAATGACATGCCTTGGTCAAGGCTAAGCTAGTTCGAGACGTTCAAGTGTATAGCAGCACTATTCAACTTTGACGATGACCGTCATAGCAGAAGAACTTGAGACAACGATGAGCATCGAGGATCATACAATCCGTTGGGCTGTTCTAAGGATCAAAAACAACCAAGAGCCGAAGCAGGGAAGCAGCCTATGAATTGAAGACGGAGCGTGGTTGGTAAAATTAACATTAAAAGACTATGAGTCAACTCAAGGCGCATTGGCAGTTACAATATCAGGTACTTTCCCTACATTTATGCCCTTCCGGCGTTGTCTTATCTCAGAGAGTGGAACTTGCGAAGAAATCCCTTCAGACCTTACAAAATAATGGGTTTGGAACCTGATTCTCTGACCTCTGCACACCTCCTGTTTCAAAGGCGAAACATATACATATTACCACCAAGTACACCGGGACAAGTTACCTGCGAGCAACTCGGAAGAACGGCCTAGTCTTTAAAAGAAGCGGAAGGCTTTGCCGAAGGCGCGCATCTCTCGAAAGAGCCTTGGAGAACCGACAAGACATTGGTATTTGCAGTCTGCGCGATCATCTGCCTGCTTTCCGGCTTCCATGTGTTGATGGTCGCCACTACAGATTCAGCAGCCGACATCATGGCGGAAAGCCTGATGAAGCTTCTAAAAGAGGCCAAGTCATCGCATTTGAATCGATTCACGTATATTGCCGCTTGTTCGAAAGTGCTTAGCTGGGATGAAACATTGAGAATGAAAAGATTGTTTCATAGCAACGGATCTTCAGTTGCTAGAAGTCATGCAAGAGATTCGCAAGCAATGACAGACTAGGAACTTCAAACTAAAACACCTCTCGCTGCAGGTTCGCATCGTCGCTCGTGCGAAGAAGAAACGTCTCAAAATGAAGGTAGTCTTGTGATATTTTGATTGATTTCCGCTGTGACGCGTGAGAAGGTATATGAGGGTCAGAAGTTTATGTGTCTAGCCAAGAAATACAAGCTCATATGATCATTTATTTGCGTTGTCCTGAGGGCGGGATTTGGTAATTCAAGCTCTTTGACGGCCAATGTTCATCGACGGCGCAGGGGATTTCCCCCCCTGGATCACCAGCAGCTGGAACTATGTATCAAAAAGTTTTAAGTTTTAATAGAAGAGAAATCCTTGATCAGTATGAATAATTGATCTGCTAAGATTAAAAGATTTAGAATATTATCGACATATTTTTTAATCAACACACTAAAGCAAACTTGAAACCAAGAATCTTGAATGATTTGAAGGTGAAGATAGAAAGAAAGACTAAGTAAGGTCTTTACAATACTCGAACAACTGGGCCGAAGAGACATATGCTGGACGAGAGCATAGACTTCTGAACACAACGGCAAGCTGACCTGGGTCTTCGTAAGACGCTTCGACTGATCACAACCAGCATCATGCACGCCGCTGATCTTTCCAGTACGAGATAGAGAAAGTAGGTACAAGAAATGGCACTTTCAATTATCAATCATCATTGGTACACGAGCTTGCGAAGGCGAGAAACGAATGCCGAACAATGATCGCTCATGGTATAAGCATCAATCGTTGGGAGAATTAAAAGATACATCCTGTTCGATCGAGCATGCTTCGTCATACAGTAGACTTGCAAAACCTGTAGAGAGAGGGATTAAGAAGATTAATACCAACTACGAAATGTGGGATTTGAATGCCTGCGGTAATAGTCATTCGCAGATGAACTTCACTAGTGTTTAAAACACGCTTTTGGTCTGTTATACTCTTATTTTGACCTTTCAGATGTTCTTATAAGTTATTGTCAAGCTTTTAAATTCGCTTAGCGAGTACAACAACTATTAGCAGTGCCTTTTGTCCTTGGATTGACAAACAAAAGATGCGCCAGCCAGTTGAAATACCACTGTCAATAACCCTTCATCTGTTGGGATAAGTGGTAAGTATAAAGAGATATATAAAGGGTTAACCTTCTTAAACATTACAGTACGGCTCAGCACACTACGTATGTTTCCAACCTACCCCCTTATGACATCCACAGCCTTACTAAAGGGACCACAGAGATTCATTAAGTCAAGATTGGGACATCAAGGGGCACCGGGAAGCAGCAGGTTCCGTGTCTGGATGGTCTAATTACAAATACCTGAGTGTGCCATTTCTAGAACATAGTTATAGCGGCCCACTATCCCGGCTTCTACACTCAGACCAACGACAAATCATCCCATTGCACGGCCCTTCGTTTGGTGGAAGAACAAACTTAGGCGACAAACGTAATAGCGCGTTCGATAAGTTCGGTAAAATTGAGCATCTGAAAGCAACACGGGTACTATGCATACTCTAAGTAACAAGAAGTACCCAATCTGCAATCTTACTGAAACCCGCACCAAGGCTCGCCTCGCCCTTCGCCTCCGGCAATGGGAGAGTGAGTAGCTTCCTCCCCAATCATGTGAGGTTGTATCTAACAGTTGAGTAGGGGCCCTCGTCCCCCTCGTCCCCGCCACTCCTCGTCGCCGCCGCGCCGCTTCGCCTCCGCCTCGTAAGTACCGACTGAAGCAAGCAGTGCGTGACGAGATTCGCTGACGAATAAATAGCCTCCCCTCCCACTTCGACGTTCTCGCCTGCGGCCGTTGGCCGCTACATTTCTTCTTCCGTTCGCGGCGTCGCCCGCCTTCTTTTTTGAAGGCGTATGTTGATGCGTGGGTGTTGTGTGAGGTTTTGTTTTCTTGTTTGTAGTTTAATACCAAACTTTTAGGCTCGCGCCTTTGCGCTTTTGATACATTCTCAAACGTGACTCTTGCGTGGTCTGCCTCTCTTTTTCCCTTTTGACTTCTTCGCAGCCGGCTGATGTACTTGCCTTTCTGTCTCGTAGTTCTCAATGGCCTCCTTCGCATTGCTAAGATTTTCCATTGGTTCCCAGAAGTTTTCGTAGGAAGGTGAATCAGCTCATTGAACTAGATACTCAATCTTTCCTTTCTTGATTCGCTGATCGATTATCTTCTCTATCTTTCATTCCTCTTCCCCTTCTACGAGAATGACCTGCGACTTCGGATTCTCGTCACGCGAGTGTCAGAATTTCAATAGAGAGACATGAAAGATCGAGTGAATCGCATCATACCTCTCAGGTAGTTCAAGCTTATACGCTTGCGTGCCGATCTTTTCCAATATTCTGAATGATTCTAGTTGCCTGTGATCAATCTTCTTCTTTGAACGAAGCGTACGAATGTTTATACTTCGCAGAAGCACTTTGTCTCCCATCTGAAAGCTTGCGACCTTATGATGAGCGTTATAATGCTTTGCTTGCTGCTCGGATACCCGCTTCCATAGTTCCATTAGATGTTTCCTGGTACTTCGTAGTCATTCTGCTCGCTCCGTAGCCATGAGTGCCTCCCCCTTTAGAGCTCTGTCCTCAGATGCCTCTGCGAAACTCGCAGTGTATTCCTTTAGAAGCTCATGTGAAGTTTTTTCGATACTAGCGTGTACGTTATTGTTATATGCGAACGCTGCCATTGGCAAAAGCTCTGGCCAGTTATTCATCTTATAATTGGAATACACTCGCAGATAGTGCTCAAGCACCTGGTTCTGCCTTTCTGTTTGACCGTCGGTTTGCGGATGAAACGCAGTGCTTAGCTTTCACTTCGCCCCTAGATGTAAGATCTCAGACTGTTCTTTTTGCACACTGTTATACTAACGATAAGGAAGTCAATAAGTATAGATATTCACAAACCATTCAAGCCTTCATTGATACCAATCTCGAAACCAGCAAGTCTTCTACTAGTTCAATCGACAACACAGAACATAAGAATGTACTCGTTCTAAGTCGATCTCTATAAAGCTCAAGATGAACCGCAAAGTCTCTGTTAAACGAGTATCTAACAATTGAAAACTCTTTCAGGTCTATTAACGTTTTAGACCGAAGGAAAGAGCCGCAAGACGTTATTGCTATCTAAAGAAAATTAAAAAAACATGGCAAATCTTCTTGCAAAGGTAAATATATTATAATCTTTTCGCTTATTTCCATCGATTTCGAGATTTGAATCGAAACCTATTCCAACAAGGACTTTCCTATGTCCCTCTACTTTTTTCTACAATTTCAGCAACTGCTTCAAGTACTCTTTCACTTCGCCTCGCGTTAACCGCCCTACAAGCGAAATATGCGTCCCAATAATTCCGTCTTGATCAGGACGAGGCGAGATTCAACGTGAAGCCAAAGGTCATGAAGATCAACAATGCCTAGGGAAGAAAACAGTCCTAGGTGCTTGACTCGAAAAACAGAACAGACATAATTTATCTTTTGAGATCAGTTCACGGGAAAGGAACGAAGAAGGATCAAAGCAGAGGTGGCCGCAATCAGGCTCTGTCTAAGAAGCTAGATAAGGAGATGAAGCACGTTCTACAGCAACATCCGGAGACAGAGGCGAAAGTGTACGACATTCGGGCCGTAGAATCATGAGTGATGGAGAACACGAGACCGGCATTGACGATATGTTCATTGAAGAATTCGACATGTACCTTCACCATCAGCGCGAAAGAAACGAACAATTCAACAAGAGGTGATTGCGTACCATGTTTTACTCTCTGAGCCAGCAGATTGTGAGGCAGAATATCGAGTACTGAGCACTCTATGTCTTCGATCAGATCGAAATATTCATCTGGTTTCGTACTCATATTATGCCAAATATGTTACTTCTGACGACTTAACTTATTTTCGACACATTGACATGAACATTGACCAGTACCTTGCCAACGATCACGAAAGAAACATAATTCAGGAATTCTTATCATTAGATAACGAGAGTATTGAGAGACGCATCGAGATAATTCTCAGTTTTCATGAGAATATAAAAGAGTGATCATCAAAAGTGAAGACATGCGAAATGACAAACAACGATCATATTCATGGCCTGGAAAAAATATGGCTAAAAGAAAATGCTGCTGAGTATAATGATTTTGTCCTCCATCGACAATTTGAGAACCCGGCTCGCCAATATTAACTTCCTAATTTTGCTAATGTGGGTTCAAGCTGGCGCCGGACTGACTTCGGGCTGGTAAGAAGTCACATTAGCATCTTTATATTTTTTTTGAATGCGATCAATAAATGTGCATTACAATCTTGCAATCTTGCTTGTTTTTGTCTCTTAAACGTTGCGCAAATTATGAATTACTCGGTAGTAGTGATTCTACAGTCAAACAACATATTTTGCTCAAAGCTTGCATGAAACCTTGCTCAAGATCTCAAAACTCTGACCAGATATTGCTCAAATATTGCTCACATTGTGGTGAGGTGAAGCCACGCACCTTGAGGGCCGTCCGCCCGCACCTTCAGGGTTCACGAAACATTATTGGTTCGAGAATATTGGCTACTACTTATAGGGGTTTCCCGAGCAGAGTTTCCTTTTCTTTCTTCGACAGTCAAACATCGAACCATCATTCCCGTCACCTTGTGATGAGCGGAGGATGCCCTTGTGTGCGAGTTTCAAGCTCATGAAAGCAAACCCTCGACTATCTCGAATCGCTATCGGTAGCAGCTACAATGAAGCTGCTACGAGATTTCCATTATGGGACAAAGAACGAAAGAACTCATGTGTGTCGCTCTCATCTTCAAACACTCGAGCAAAGATTGAGACTGATGACGAAACAGCTGACAGAGAAGATACTTCTCGAACGGATTAAAATCACGTATGTATATCGATTTCATCTAGAACATCTCAAAATCAACACTACTTCGATGAAATGATTTCATCAAGATAGCAGATTCTTTCATCTCATCGATTCGCTTCAGTTATTTCAATTACAATCAATGATGATGAACAAGAGTAGAGTTGATACTTCTATGTTTTGTAAGAAATTCATAGAGAAGATGAAGTATCAGAAATGAAAAAAGGATGACTTAATAATTCTGCTCAACATTTTTGATTGAATCATGAAAGAGAGTTCGTGACGTTTGATGAAGAACAAACTGAATATGTACATGTGACATCAGCGAAACTGTTAGGGGCCAGCATAGAGCGAGTCATATGGGTGTAATGTAACGAGTAGATAAATGCTAAGGAAGAAAGGTAGCTACGGGAAAGAAGCTGGCTACATATGTGTGTTCCTCAGCCGACGCTAGGCCC